>Ga0209755_10002062_pt1 | contig 28616 bp, 24 predicted proteins | sample TergutCo191P1_FD_187301 | JGI IMG/M metagenome (GOLD analysis project Ga0209755, IMG submission 187301) | Cornitermes sp. P1 segment gut microbial communities from Petit-Saut dam, French Guiana - Co191P1 (SPAdes) (version 2) | ecosystem: Host-associated > Arthropoda: Insects > Digestive system...
ATGTAAAAAAGTTTTTTATTTCACATTTCCAAAACAGGAGAAAACTATGAACAGAGTTAAATTGGCTCTAGTGGCGGCTATTTCAATAGCCTTGGCATTCACATTCTCATCTTGCGCAAGCAAACCGCCTTTGCAAGAGCAGGCAAGCGTTTCTGCTGCCCAGCAGCCTCAATATGCTGGAACTGGCGCAACAGACGATATACCCTGCCTTGAATTTGACACGGCAGAATATCTAACAGGGTTTGGCGAATATATGGGGTCCAGCGCACAATTCGGTCTTTTGGTGCAGAATTCAACAGAAAGAGCAAAGCAAAACATTTTGCAGAAACTGGGAGCGCACGTTCAAGGCTTAAGCACCACCTTCAGAAGTTCTTATGGGTCCAATCAGGGCAGCGATGTTGCAGAAAAAATGGTGAATGCCACAGACATTGCTATAAACAAAGTTATAAGTGATGCCAGAACCGTTTGCATGAAACAAGGACCAATTGGAGCAGACGGGCACCAGAGAATTTTTGTAGGCCTTAGAATTTACAAAGAAGAACTGGAAAAATCCGTTGTAAACACTATAGCAGACAAACTCACAGACGATGAAAAGCGCTCTATTGATTTTGAGGAAAAACGTTTCAGGGAGCAGCACAAGGCGGCTTTTGAGAGCTTCAAGGAAGAAAGCAAGCAAAAATAATTACAGGATTTAAATGCCAAAAAAATTTGACATATTTATTTCTTACCGGCGCAAGGGCGGCTATGATATGGCAAAACTGCTATACGACCGCCTGAGGCTGGATGGCTATTCCGTTTCATTTGACATAGACACTCTTGAAAGAGGCAATTTTGACAATGAGCTGGAAAACAGGGTGCTCGTTTGCGAAGATTTTTTGCTCGTAATGAATCCCGGAGTTTTTGATCGTTTCTATGACCCAAAAGCCGATCCTAAAAACGACTGGGTTCGCCAGGAAATTATCTGCGCTCTTGAGACGAATAAAAACATTGTTCCATTGGTTTTGGATGGTTTTGCTTTTCCTGAAAATCCTTTGCCAGATGATGTCAAAGACATAGCCAGAAAAAATGCCCTTGACCTCAACCCCAAGCATTTTGAAGCTGCTTATGCAAAGCTTAAGCTGGCATTCCTGATTTCAAAGCCACGTTGGACAGTGAGATACAAAAAGTATATAGCCGCATTTATTGTTGTGGCATTTTTGGCACTCGCAGGCGCAGTAATCAAACAGCAAAGAGATTCTAAAACAGGAAAGCTTGACGAAATTTTTAGCGATTTGGAAAAATACGTTTCAAAGCTGGAAACGGAAACGCAAAAATTGCCTGAAAATTCGCTACGTATGGAAGAAATTCTCGGCAATCTGGAAAAATATGTTTCAAAACTTGAATCAGAAATGAAAAAGCTGCCTGCAAATTCTACCAAGAGAGATTCCGTTTCCGCAGAAATAAATAAAAGCAGAAAAAGAATAGAAAATCTTCAAATCGCACCCCCTGCCGATGCCAAGCCGGAACCCGTTGCTATGCCAATCAAAGCCTCTCCCATTGAAAATAAGCCCCCAAAAACATCTCAGCCAAAAACAGAAGATTTACCGCCGGCAAAACCATCAATAATAGAGCCGCCGCCAATAGAACCACCGCCAGTAGAACCTATTAAGCAAATTGCCGAAGCGATGCCAAAACCACCTGCCGACTCTGCTGCTTTGCTGAATGCGGATGTAAAAAAACGAATAGATAATGAAGCTGATGATTTCTTAAAAAGGATGCGTTCACGCTGAGGAGCAAAGCAGTAAATGATAATTTTAGCGATAATCCCCATTGTGTTCCTGCTCTCTTGCGCATCTGCGCCAGCCGTTAACAACGATGCCTGGCCAGAGTGGCTGGCAAACCATCCCCAAGCGCCGAGCAACGCCAATTATAATTATATAGTGAGGGAAGGCGCCGGAAGAACGGAAGAAGAGGCGATGAAAAATGCTCTTGAAAAAGCGCATAGAGAAGCTGCTTCAATAATAGGAAGACCTCTTGGTGAAACTTATGGAATAAGACATGGCATTAGATGTTATCATAACGTAGAAAAAAATATTTACAATCATACGGTTTACATTTTGTTCAAACATCAAATAAAATCCATGGCATCTGGCGCACCGGATGATTACAGCAATCCTGATAGCATAATATGCAAATCTGCGCCAATTGGAAATGCAGATAAAAATACCGAGGAAGCTGCGGTTATAGGAGAGAAACAAGGGAATTTATTGAATGCCATTGCTGGGCTGAGGGCAGTTGCGGAAACATTTGAAGCGGCAGGCAATATAAAGCAGAAAAACGATGTTATGAGCGATGGCAAAAAATTATATGGGGAGATAAATGAATTGCAGAGCGAGTTGCGCATTCTCAACGCAGTTATTGGCTTGGATTCCACAATGGAAGTTGCAAGAGATATTTACAACAAAATGCGCGCAAGCTGCATTGAATATGGCAAAAGCGCAAAATTGCATTGGAATTCAGGGCAAGAGAGCGAGTATTCGGAAATGGCGTTTTCCAAACTCTCTGGAAGCTTGGATGTGCAAAAAAATGATTGCGCAGGCAACGGCGTTTCCTTGGTTTACAAAGATTCAAAGCCTGAATGCAAAAGGCAATATGGCGTGTTTGCGTGTTCTTACAGGAGCAATTTATCTATAGCATCTTGCGAGGGCAATGAGTACTTGCTGCTAAAAGGTGAAAATGCGGAAGGCGTAAAAGCCAAAGAAGGCGAAGCTTTGGATAACTTGAAAGAAAAACTGATAAAAGCTGATTTTTGGAAAGAGTGGGAGCAGGAGCTTAATAAATGGAGGTCTAAATGCGATTAATATTGCTTTTGGCGATTGTGCTGCCAGTTTTTTCTTTTGCAACTCAAACAAAGCGAGTTCCGTTGCCAAAAGAATTGCAGGGTGATATGATTCCTTATTTCTTTGCTTCAAAAATTGATGGAGATGATATTTATAGAGAAGATTTAAAAAAGATGATGAAACCCGGAACAAAGCGCATTGTTCTTTCGTTTTTTACCACGTGGTGCGTAATATGCAAAGAAAATTTTGTTATTATGAAAAAAAATGCAGGCGAGCTTGAAAAAAATGGGGTACAGGTTTATTTAATAAATATAGGCGCAGATGATTTTGATAAAATAGAAAAAGTTGTCAAAGAATTTGCGGGCAATGCTTTTCCGTTTTACAGCAAAAAAAGAGAAGATTTTTTAGCAAAAGATTTTGGTTTGGAAATTTTTTATCCTACGAAAATAATTTTAGATGCAGATTTGCGGGTTTTGTCAGTTTTGACTGGAAAACTAGGCGATGATTTTCCGAGAGTATTGTGGGGGGAATTTTGAAAGCGTTTACAACTCACCCAAACACCGACTCCCTAGGGGTTTGGCGTGGCAACCAAAAGGGAAACAGGAGAAACACAATGAAAGTCAGATTTTCAAAACTTGCAATTAAATCAATTTTCGTTATGCAGTTGTCATCTTGTGCGTCATTCTTGGAATACGCAGAGAAACAAGCTCAACAAGCACAATATTTTGATACACAGACCGGACAAGTATATGGAAATAATATTGCGAGTTCATATCGGAACAGTGTTGGTGGCTCTGTTTGCAAAGTAGAAATTGGTGAAGTTACTTTATCGCCTGAAGATACGTTCACATCGTTTTCAGAAGAAGCGGACAATATGAGAACGGAAGCTCTTTATTATCCCAACGGAGCACTTAAAGAGATAAGAAGTTACAGCAAAGAAACTCATAAACAACATGGAAAATGGGAAGAGTATTATGAGAACGGACAGCTTAAAGTGAAAAAATACTACGAAAATGGGAAAGAACTTGGTGAATATAAAGAATATTATGAAAATGGAAAGCTTAGCGAAATAGGAAACGGCAGAAAAGCTGAGATATATTACGAAAACGGAAAACTTAAAGCTGTAGCAGGTTTGAAGAATGGGAAACCGGATGGAAAATATACTGAATATTATGAAAATGGAAACCTTAAAAGAATAGCTCATTTCAAAGATGAAACTTTGCACGGAGAATATAAGTCCTGCGAGGAGAACGGGCTACTTTGGTCTGCAGGAAATTATGTGAATGGGAAAAAAGATGGTCAATGGAAAGAAAAAAGACTTGCTACTATAAATAGCCAACGTGTAGTTTTGGGCGCATCTATTGTTGATGATGTAGACAAGCGTGTAACATTTGGGGCAGAAGTAGAATACAGTAATATAACATCATATTACCAAAACGGGCAATTAGTAAGATAATGCCATCGAATCTCTTGCTAATTTTTGTTTTCATGGTAGCAATTGTTGCCTGTGTTTGGGCTCAAGCTCAACAGCAGCAGTCTGTTGGCGTGTTGCCGACCATTGGCAGTGAAGACATTGATGCGGAAGAACTCGATATGTTAACCAAAAACCTGCGCACTATTGCGGCAAATGTTTTACCCGGCAATGCTTTTATAGTTTTGACTCAAGAGACTGTGATGAGACGGCTCGGCGGCACGGAAGAATATTTGAAGGTTTGCCGGGAAGGCGAGGGGTGTATTCCCAGCTTGGGCAAAAAAGCAGAAGTCGACTATGTTGCACGTTGCAATGTTGTGTCAAGAGGCAATATTCTGAGAATGGACTGCGAGCTTTACAATTCAAAAACGAGTGCTCTTATAGGTCCCTTCAATTCTTACGATGAGAACCCAGCTACTGTTGATGAATTGATGTCAATAATGGGAAGAAAAGCACCAGATATGTTCAAGAAAATACCGGGCGCAACTAGAATAGGCCCACCTTCTATTGTTGGAGGAATTAGCGGCTTGGAAAGTGTTGTGCCAGGAGCTATTGATTTAGAAAAGAATTATTTGATAAATTTGACAACCGATCCTGTTGGAGCGGCTTTAAGTTTTAACGGAGTTCCTGTTGCTAGCTGCGTTCAATCTCCATGCAGAGTGGAGCTTCCTGAAGGCAGGATTCGCATGATTGCGGCATTGGAGCAATATGAAACGGCAGACACAACGGTTTCTTTGGTCAGAAATAATCAGAGCGTAAGCATTAAACTTAAACCAAATTTTGGAGTTTTTGAAGTAAGACCTGCATATTCTGATGGACTGGGCAGAAACGAGCAATGGAATTTGACTATAAACGACAAATCCGTTTCTTCCATGGAGAACAGGTTATTGCCTAATAAATACAAAGTGAAACTCAGCCATAGGTGTTATGAGGACATAAATTTTGAAGTTGGCATAAACAAGGGAAGCCGTGAGGTTTTCAATATGGATAAGCGTATAAATTTGAAACTTGGCGGCGTGGTATTAAGCACGGAGCGTGATGGCGAGCCTTCCAGCGAGCCTGTTTTTGTGAATGGAAAGCATGTAGGGGAAACACCTTTCAGTGGTTCTGTTGCTTTGTGCGCAGATGTTAAACTGGGGCAGGAAAAAGTGAGTGCAAACATTAGGTTGAGGCATAACGAAACTGTGAGACATTTACAGAAGATGCCGGATACTAAAGAAATTCTGCCTGCAATTTCACAACAGGTGTATCAACCCAAACCAACATCTTCACAGCAACAGGCATATCAAGCTCCACCAACATCTGCATCTAAATCTATAGCTTTTCTCATTTTGCCATCTATTCAATTTGGATGGCACTTCTATCGTTACGATAATAATCCTGATACTTCAGAAGTTACCATTGCGACTGATTTTGCCATATCTTCAATAATGGCAGTACAAATGAAAAGTTTCATAATAGGAGCTGGAATAAATTATGGATCTACTTATTTTATTCCTGAAATATATCTTGCAGATAGAGAAGGGAAAGAGGCCGATGGAAAAGCTCGTATCTACCCAAAATATGCTTCTTATTTCGCTTACTTGCATGTTGGGTCTCTTCTTTATTTTAGCGGTTCATTTGGAAAGACATTTTGGACTAGCTCGGCAGAAAAATACGGAATTGAGTTGGGTTTCGCTGATTATTTTTGGGAAACGAGCCTTGGAATGGGAGTAACGACTGGTAAAGTAGGGTTCTCTTTTGAATGTTACTATGGACGATATGAAATAACAGTTAGAGATGTTCTATATGGAAAAGAAAAAGATTTTTGGCAAGGTACAATTGGAATTAGATTAGGTTTACCACTATTTGGATTGGAGTAGCGATGAAAAAACTTTTATTTTCTTGGTGTGCTTTATTATTTTGCTCTTGTGGAGATAATGTAAGCGAGGCTTTGGATGATTTATTTGACTCAAGACCGACTGCGCAAGAAATGTGCGTATCCTTAGGGAATAATTGGGTGAATAATCAATGTAAAACAAATGCTGAATTAGCACAGGAAACCTGCATTTCTAAAGGAAATTTATGGACGAATAATCAATGCAAAACGCCTGAGATAACAGAAAGATTGATAACACCGGGAAAAACAATAAAAGATTCAATAACTGAGAATAGTTCGCACACTACATATCAACTTATTCTATTAAAAGCTGGAAAATTATCCATAAATATAACCACTGATGGCACTAGTTCAGCGTTGCCTAACTATGGAGCAGAAATTCAAATACTTAATGGAAATAATGTAAAAATTAAAGGCACGAACGGAGGATTTATTCTTCCGCATAACGAAATAATGGATTTATATGCTGGAGTATATTACATTGAAATCATTGGACGATATGGTGCAGGTAACACTGGTATATACAGCATTAGAGTGGATTATTTCAATGAAGCTGTAGCAGATAATAATACATTTTCAACAGCTCAGTTATTAGTGCCAGGTTTGACAGTGAGCAGCAATATAACTTTACAAGACAGCATTGATTTATATAAATATGTCTTAACAACAGCGGGCAGATTAACAGTTAATGTGTCAAATGGAAGTGGATTATCATATGTTTATGTGCGATGGTATAATGCAAATGGAAATCGAATAAAAAATGAAACCTCTTACTATAATTCTGCGTATGGAGAATATATGGATCTGGAAGCTGGAACATATTACATTGGCATTGAGAAGTATTCTTCTAGCTATACGGGAACATATAATATGCGTGGAGATTTTACGGCTGCGGAAAATAATGAGTTTGAAGCAAACGAAACACGAGCGACAGCACAACTATTAACATATGGGCAAAATGTAAAGGGCTTTATAAGTTATCAAGATAGTACTGATATGTATAGATATATTTTAACAGAAACTGGCAGATTAACAGTTAATGTGTCAAATGGAAGTGGATTATCATATGTTTATGTGCGATGGTATGATGTAAATGGAAATCGAATAAAAAATGAAACCTCTTACTATAATTCTGCGTATAGAGGATATATGGACTTGGAAGCTGGAACATATTACATTGGTATTGAGAAATATTCTTCTAGCTATACAGGAACATATAATTTAACAATTCAGTAGGTAAAAAAAGGAGAAACTGTCATGAAAAAGGTAAAATTCGCATTCATCGCCGCAATAGGCTCTCTGTTTTTCGCTTGCGAAAGCAAAACAGATATGGATTTTTCAACGCTTCCCATCAAAGGAACAAATGGTGAATATCAATACATTGATGTTTCCCAAAAGGGAAGGATAGTAATCAATCCGCAATTTGGCGAAGCGCATATGTTTAACGGCGGCTTGGCTTTGGTAAAAGCGAGCGGCAGCGAAGGAAAATGGGGCTATATAGATAAAAAGGGTAAGTATATAATAGCTCCGGTCTATAACAAAGCGCAGGACTTCAGCGAAGACGTGGCCTGGGTGCAAATGGAAGGTCAACCACCAATGCTCATAGACAATAAAGGCAAAATTATTCTGCAAATGGATTCGCTAATAACAGCCTCTCCATTCAAAGAAGGAGTTTCTGCCCTGAAAGTTTACAGCAGGGGCGAGGAAATAGGAATTTTCATAGACAAAACCGGAGCCAAAACGGTAGCCGTGGCAGAAGGCGAAGAAATAGGTCCATTCAGCAATGGATTTTACGCTTATAAAAATGCTGCTGCAAATAAATGGGGCTATAAAAATATGAATGGCGAAATCGTGGTAACTCAGCAGTTTGAAGAAGCTATGCCTTTCGCCGATAAAATGGCAGTAGTTAAAGTCGGCAGCAAATGGGCGGCAATTGATATAGCCGGAAATTACATAATAAATCCTCAATATGATAGCCTGTTCTATGACTGCGACGGATTATTCATTGCTCGGGCAGGGACAAAATACGGCTGGGTAAATAAAAAGGGCGAGATAGTTATAAATCCTCAATATGATAGCTTAGCCGAATTTGCAGGCAGCAAATGGGCGGCAGTCAAGATGGGTAGCAAATGGGCATACATAGATCGCAAGGGTGAAATAAAAATCAATCCACAATTTGGCAGGGCTTACTCATTCGGCGGAAATTGGGCAAAGATAGCAAATAATGATGGCAAAGTTGGCTTTATAAACAAGAAGGGCGAAACGGTTGTTCCACCTTTATATGACGGCACGCTTTCTGTTAAAGATGAGCAGTTTTCCGGTTATGCAGGATTAAGAGAAAAAAGAATAGCCTATGCCGGAGGTTTATTTTTTGATCCTAGAGACAGCACAGAATACAAGACTATAAAGATGGGAAAGCAAACATGGATGGCGCAGAATTTGAATTATCGCGGCGAAGATGGTTACCTTGGTTTGTGCTATGGGGATGAGCCAAGAAAGAAAATTTTCAATCCGGAGAATTGCGAAAAATATGGCCGCCTTTATGACTGGAGCGAGGCGATGGGTTTAGATAGAACTCAAAATTGGAAATTGCTTGGAGAACTTGAAGGGCCCGTGCAGGGAGCTTGCCCGGATGGATGGCATTTGCCGAGCAATGAAGAATGGCAAATCCTTAAAGAATATGTCGGTTCCATAACAGCAGGTAAGAAATTGAAGGCATTGAATGGCTGGAATGGCAGTGATGACTATGGTTTTGCGGCTTTGCCTGGAGGCAGATACAATAATACCGGTTTCGGCGAAATTGGCAAGGAAGCAAATTGGTGGACATCTACAGAGTTTAACGCATCCACTTCACAACGCCGCCGTATAAGTGTTGATATGGATTTTTTATATGAAACCAACCTTAGCAAAGCGTTTTTGTTTTCCATACGCTGCGTGAAGAATTGAAAATGAGGAGAGCAAAGAAATGAAAACTCTAATAACGTTATTGCTGTTCTGCGTTGTTGCCTTTGCGCAAGCAACTATTACTGATCCGAGAGACGGCAAAAAGTATAAAACTGTGAAAATCGGTAGCCAGGTATGGATGGCGCAGGATTTGGATTACAGCGGTGAAGCTTACGACTGGGAAAGCGCAATGCTATCGTGCCCTGACGGCTGGCGTTTGCCGGATAATGATGATTGGCAAACTCTTATTGCTACCGCTGGTGACAACATTGCCGGACGTAAGCTTAAATCTAGAAACGGTTGGGAAAAATGGGATTGCGAATGGACAACTGTAGATGACAGAGGGCGAACAACAAAGAACAGCAAATGCAATTCTGATAACTATGGTTTTTCCGCTAAGCCAAGTTCAAACGGAACGCATGGTTATTGGTGGGCAGCCTCAGAGAGTTATAGTGGTGCTATTGCTATAATTATGACATATAATTCAGAAGCTATGCAGAAAAGCAGTTATGGAAAATCGCTGCGATTAGGCGTTCGTTGTTTGAAAGGCGAGAAAAAATTACCAGCGAATCTTACTGCAAAACACAGAGCAATGCAAGAGGCTGCAAGAATAGCTGCGCAAAAGGAAGTTGAAAGAAAGGCATGTATTGCCGCAAAGAAAAATTGGTTTAATGAACAATGCAAAACTGATGAGGAGCTTGCAGAAGCAAAGTGTGTTTACGAAGGCAATGTGTGGGTTAATGCTGAGTGCAGAACAAAAGCTGAAATTGCGGAGGAAAATTGTCTTGCCGCTGAGAATAATTGGATTAATGGCGAGTGCAAAACGGATGAAGAGGTTGCGGAAGATTTATGCATTTCCAAAGGCAATGTGTGGACAAATGGCGAGTGCAAAACAAATGAGGAGGTATGTGTTGCAAACGGGAAAGTATGGACAAGTGGCGAGTGTAAAACAGAAGCTGAGGTGTGTGTTGCAGGTGGCAAAATATGGACAAATGGAGAATGCGGATATACTGTATTAGTGCCAAGCCATGCGCAGGGCGGTGCTATAACCCAACAAGTTAATCGTCAAGTTTATCAAATAGATTTGGCGCAACCCGGCACATTGTCTATAAGCGTAACCACAGATGGTTCTAGTGCAGCTTTGCCTAGCGGCGGCGCAGATGTTAAGTGGCTTAACGCAAATAATGCAAGTTTTGTCAGTTCTTTAGGAGTTAATTTTCCATATAATGAATCTAAGTATTTAGCGGCTGGTAGGTATTATATAGAAGTTATTGGAGTAGATGGCGTTGGCAATACGGGAAAATTTAATATTCGCGCAGATTATTTCACCGATGAAATAGGGAATAATAATACCATTCATTCCGCACAGTTATTGATTTCGGGTTTGACTGTGAAAGCTTCCATAACTGCACAAAAAAATACAGGAGTGTTTAAGTATGTGTTAGCAAAATCTGGCAGATTAACTGTTAATGCAACTCTTGGCAGTTTGCCTAATTCAGGCGCTAATATACGTTGGTTTAATGCAAATGGTGGAGTCATAAAGCAGAAAAGTCAATACAGTAGCACTCGTTTTCCGTATAATGAATATATGGACTTAGAAGCAGGTACCTATTATATTGAAATAGCCAAAAATAATAATAACACTGGAACATATAACTTGCGAGGAAGTTTTACTGTTGCAGAAAACAATGAAATAGAATCAAATAATACGTTTACAACTGCGCAATCATTGACATTTGGGCAAATAGTGAAAGGTTTTATAAGTCATCAAGATGGAGCTGATATGTATAGATATGTATTAACAGAATCTGGCAGATTAACTGTTAATGCAACTCTTGGCAGTTTGCCTAATTCCGGTGCTGATATACGTTGGTTTAATGCAAATGGCAAGGTCATAAAGCAGAAAGGCCAATACAGTAGCACTCGTTTTCCGTATAATGAATATATGGACTTAGAAGCAGGTACCTATTATATTGAAATTGCTCAAAATAATAACAATACTGGAACATATAATTTACAGGGTAATTTTGCCGCCGCAGGAAATAATGAAATAGAACCAAATGAAAATCGCCAAAATTCACAATTATTAACATCGGGAAATACTGTTAAAGGTTTTCTTAGTTATCAAGATGGGACTGATATGTACCGAGTTGAATTAACGCAGTCTGGCAGGTTAACGATTAATATAACCATTGGTAGTTTGCCTAATTCCGGTGCTGATATACGTTGGCTTGATGCAGATGGCAAGGTCATAAAGCAGAAAGGTCAATACAGTAGCACTCGTTTTCCGTATAATGAATATATGGACTTAGAAGCAGGTACTTATTATATTGAAATAGTCAAAAATAATAACAACACTGGAACATATAATTTAAACGTTCGGTATTAACATAAACAGGAGAAAACCATGAAAAAAGTCAAATTAGCATTTATCTCAGCGGCGGCAATATTCTGCTTTGCTTGTTGGCAAAATGTGGAAAAAGAAGTCGCTGAGATGGCGAAATCTGCGGAAGATTGGATAAAGCAGCAAGAAACGCTTTATTCAACAAATAGAGGATTCGGAACCTGCGAACAAATAGGTTTTGAATTTCCAAAATCAAAAACATTTTCTTATGAATGCGAATTCAAAGGAAAAAACGTTAGCTGGATAGCGGAAAACAAAGAAGATTTAGGAGACTGCAAAGCTGGCAACAAATGGAAAATGTCAATGTTCGTTGCTGGCAAAGAATATGGAATCTTACCGGAACCATCAATAATTGTGCCGTGCCGTGAAATTACTCCTGAATCTTTTAGCAACGCAAAAAAAGATGTATCGGAAGAAGCTAAAACGGAGCAAGCGGTTGCAGATTCCCTTGCAGATCATCAAAAATTTTTAGAAGAAACTGAAAAAAATCCGAGCATTGCTATCACAGAAATGGAACGAGAAGCAGAAGTATGGCTACAAGATTATTCTCAACAAAGTGCCAACCCATACAAAGCAATGGAAAGCAAATATTTCACATACAGAGCAAGAATAGGGGCCAAGCAGCAAATAGATCACTGGAACGCAATATCCGGTTATTTTTGGACAGCAACAAGCAAAATGAAAATGGGCGATTGCCCTGCCGGAAGCGTTTGGGAAATGTCTAAACGTGCTAGGATAGTTCATTACTGCGGCTATTCTGAACAGGATTATGGTGATGTGAGCAACAAAGTTCCTCGTGGCTGTGAAGCTATAATGCCAGAGATAATTACAAACCACAAAGGAGTTCCTAATGAACAAAGTGACAACGATTATTGCTAGTATTTTGCTTTTTGCCTGTGAGCAACAAGGTGAAGGAGGAATCGCAGAAATGGCGAAATCTGCTGAAACTTGGGTAAAGCAGCAGCAATTATTTTTTACGGAAAAAGGAAGGTTAGCCGATTGTGAGCTAACCGTATATACCATTCCGGAAAAATCGAAGGATTTTTTCTATGAATGCAGTTTTAAGGAAAACCATGCCGTTTGGACTGCTATGAATAAGAATAAATTGGACAATTGTATAGCTGGAAACAAATGGAAACTTTCCGTGTCCTTCGCAAGCAAAGAATATGGAATTTCTCCAGAGTTGCCAGAGTCTGAACCTTGCTTTGCAATTACTCCAATTTTCTTTAGCAATGCAAAGAAAGAAATCTCGGAAGAAGCTATAAGGGAACAGATGGTAGCGGATTCCATTGCAGAGTATCAAAAGTTAGAAAAAGATCCGAGCTTGGCAATGGCTGAATTGGAGGAAGAATCTAAAAAATGGCATAATTCTTTGAAAAGAAGTAAAACTAGCTCGTCTGGGGTAGGTTGGAATAATCTAGTTATTTCGCATTCTTATAAAGCGCCTAGCAGCCAATTTTTCGCATACAAAGGAGTGAAGGAACTGTTATATGAGGAACCTCTTTTAGTTTGGACTGCAAAAAGCAAAATTAAAATGGGTGATTGTCCTGCTGGAAGCACTTGGAAAATGTCTTGGCATTGCGAGGACTGTCCTGGCTCCCACTGTCGGTGCCCGGGAGGTTGGTCTGAAGCTCCTAGCAGATGCAAAGGCATAACGCCAAACTCAATTCTTGAATATAAGGATCCACCACAACGATAAAAGGAGAATATGGTATGTTTAGAAATGCGTTTGTTTTAGCGATAGCAATGGCTACTTATGTCTTTGCGCAGGGTACTTTCACAGACTCAAGAGACGGCAAAAAGTATAAAACCGTGAAAATTGGTAGCCAGGTATGGATGGCACAAAATTTAGATTACAGCGGCGAAGATGGAGATATAGGCTTCTGCCAAGATAATGATCCGAATAATTGCTCAAAATATGGGCGACTCTATAACTGGGAAGATGCGATGCTATCATGTCCCGATGGTTGGCATTTGCCAAGCGAGGAAGCATGGCGAACCCTAGCAAGTGTTGCTGGTAGCGTTGATGTTGCCGGACAAAAGTTAAAAGCCAGAAACGGATGGGAAAAGTGGGATTGCGAATGGACAGAGGTAGATGATAGAGGACGAACAAAAAAGAATAGCAAATGTAATTCTGATAACTTTGGTTTTTCTGCTTTGCCAAGTACAAACAAAAATACATATAGTGATTGGTGGACATCTACGGAAAGTCATTGGGGTGCTGTTGATGCCTATATTCTATACAATTCAACGGAGTTGTCCTTTCAAGGTAAAGAATACAAGATGTATCAAAGCAACAATAACTACAGCAAAACAAAAACATTAAGTGTTCGCTGCTTAAAAGGCGAGAAAAATCTGCCAGCTAATCTTGTTGCTAAAAAAACTGCCGTAGCGCAAGCGGAAGCTGAAAAAAAGGCAGAGAAAAAAGCAGAAGCAGAGAATCCACTTACCACCGAAGTTACAAGCGAAGGTACTATCATCCGTGGCAGTACCCTGACCAGAAAATTGGCTTGGTTGAACAGAAGTGTAGATAGCCACAACACCTATATCATTGAAGTTAATGCCAATGAGAACATCGCTCCGCATGTTTTTGACTACAAAGGAGCAATCAATGTTACAATAATCCTTAGAGGTGATACAGAAACCCGAACTATCAGGCTTTCATCTCATGGTCGTATGTTTAATGTAAAATCTAATGTAACATTTGTTTTGGATAATAATGTTACGCTTCAGGGACATAATGAAAACGATAACTCCTTGATTTTTATAGAAGGAGGAACATTTAAAATGAATGCAAACACAACCATTACAGGCAATACCAATGCCGGATATTCTGGAGGTGGAGTCTATATTGGTTCGGGAACGTTTGAAATGTATGGCGGAATTATCTCTGGCAATAGGTCAAGATATACTGGTGGTGGTGTAGTGGTGCTTGATGGAATATTTAATATGCATGGTGGAACTATTTCCGGCAATATAGCTGGAGACGGAACTGTGTCTGCTCCTTCTACCATAACTTCCAGTCGTGGTGCTAATCGAGGTGGTGGGGTAAGTGTTTGGGGCGGAAGCTTTATTATGCATGGTGGAACTATTGCAGGTAATTTTGCCAGTGAGTATGGTGCCGGTGTATTTCTTAGGGTTGAAACATTTAACAAAAGAGGCGGAACAATTACCGGCTATGGCAATGATCAAAATAATGGCAATGAGGTAAAGGATTTAGATGGTACAATAGCTCGTAGAGGCCATGCTATTTACTTCAGCGAAACAATACGCAAAGAAACTACTGCCGGTCCAGATGATAATATGTCTTTAGATGGAAGAACTGTTAGCGGATTCTGGGACGATACAAAAAAACACCATGCGATAGGTTCATTCCCAATAGCTGGGACTTGGAAAATTATAGGTCGAGATTCACACGACTGGACCGCTTATATGGTAATTGAAGAAGTAAATTCAGGAAGCAAATTCAGTGGGTATTTTGATTGGAATAGCCCTGGTTGGAATGCATCTGGAAGAGAATACTTTAGAGGAGAATATGAGCCACAAACTAGAAAGGTGTTAATGCAAGGCTATCGTCTTGAGAATGCAAATGGAATAGGAACTGGTAAATATGAAGCTTATATAATTCAAAATGGTTATGACATTGGGTCTGGAACTTGGGGTGGTGCTGGCGTATCAAGCGGTACATGGGAAGCGAAATGGCAGCATTAAACGGAAAGAGTTTTAAACAACTTCAATATAGGAGAAAAAATATGAAGAAGGTTAAATTGGCACTTATCGCAACAGCAGCAATTTTTTGCTTTGCTTGCGGGAGTAAAACGGAAGCAGATTTTTCAATAGTTCCCATTATGGGTTCTAATGAGGAATATCAATACATTGATGTTGCTCAAAATGGAAAAATCGTAATCAATCCGCAGTTTGGGCAAGCACACATCTTTAGGGATGGCTTGGCGCTCGTGCGAACCAGCGGCAGAGAAGGAAAATGGGGCTACATAGACAAGAAAGGCAAATTTATAATAGCTCCGGTTTATAACAAAGCACAAGATTTTAGCGAAGGCGTAGCTTGGGTGCAATTGGAAAGCCAACCACCAATGCTTATAGATAAAAAAGGCAAAATGATTTTGCAATTAGATTCCTTAATCGCTGCTTACCCATTTAACAATGGCATAGCAGGAGTAACCGTTTTTAGCCAAGGACAATGGTTAACAACATTTATAGACAAAAAAGGGAAACAAGTTGCAACTACAATGCCCGGAGAGCATATAATCCCTCTTATGAATGATGGAATTTATCTTTTCCGAGATACAGATACAAAAAAATGGGGATCTAAAAATAAAAACGGTGATATTGTGATAAATGCGCAATTTGATGATCTTTCCTTTTTCATTGATGGAATGGCTACTATTTTGAGCGGCAATAAATGGGGTGCGATTGATAAAAGCGGTAGCTTTATAGTAAATCCGCAATATGATTCGCTAATATACGATGGCAATGGATTGTTTGCCGCCAAGCTCGGAAAAAAATGGGGTTGGATCAACAAAAAAAATGATATAGTCATAAATCCTCAATTTGACATGATAATAGGATTTAACGGAGACAAACTAGCCCCAGTGCAAATGGGTGAAAAATGGGCTTACATAGACAAAACAGGGCAAATAGTAATAAATCCGCAATTTGCCTTTGCTTTTGGGTTTAATGGTAAATATGCTATGGTAGTCAACATTGATGATAAAAAAGTTAAAGCCGGTTTTATAGACAAAGAAGGCAAATTTGCCGTTCCGCCTATGTATGAAATAACTGAAAATAGCATTTACGAATATACGTTAGCAAGTGGGCAAAATTCATGGGGTTTGCCATTACAATATTTGATTAAGTATCTATACCCTAGCTTGCGCATTATTAATTACCAGAGCGGAGATTTTGATATGTATAGCAGGCTGGAAGATATAATAGAAGAAAATCGGCAAAGAGCAATAGCGGCTGCATCTGGTAGTTTTACTGATCCTCGTGATAATAAAACATACAAAACTATTAAAATAGGTTCTCAAACCTGGATGTCGCAAAATTTGAATTATATTGGCGATGGCTATGTAGGCTTGTGCTATGGGGATAGACCAAGGGAGCAAATTCGCAATCCTGAAAACTGCGAAAAATATGGCCGTCTCTACGACTGGAGCGAGGCAATGGGCTTGGATAGAGACTTTAATTGGAAGAAGGTTGGCAACGATGAGAAAGTGCAAGGCATTTGCCCCAAGGGCTGGCATTTACCAAATAGTGAGGAATGGCAAATTCTTGTAAATTTTGCAGGCGGCAATTATGTTGCCGGCACAAAATTAAAAGCAAGAAACGGTTGGAGCAATGATGCCAATGGAACGGATGATTTTGGCTTTGCTGCTTTGCCGAGCGGTTTCGGTGATTCCGGTTGGTTCCGTAATATGGGCGTTGATGCTGGTTTGTGGACTGCCACTGAGTACAATGGTAGTTATGCTTATCGTAGAGCATTTGATGGTGGAAGGGCAACTGACTTGACCTATCGTGAGAAATCTCGTCTGATGGTTATCCGTTGCGTGAAGGATTAACTTGAAAGCATTTTTCCCAGTTCAACTCAAAGAACTTTGTGTCTAACTTCACAACCAGATAGCATAGTCCTTCATCGTGGGGAATATGCTTCACCAACAAAAAAATGCGCAAAAATGTAAACATTTGTTTGCAAAATGAATGTGTTTTGTGCTTTTTTCTATATTTCTTATTATATTTGCAATAACAATTTAAAATGGAGTTAGGTTTATGACAGATCAAGAATTAAAGGAATTGTTTGCAAGTTTGGCTGAAAAGCAAAAGGAAACTTGGGCACAAATAGAAGCGGAGCGTAAGAATCGTGTAGCTGAAAGTGAGGCTCGTGAAGCAGAGCGTTGCAAAGCAGAGCGTGAGTGGGCGGAACTTAAGAAGATGTTTGGTGGCATGAGCAGAAGCAGTGGTGAGTTTGCGGAGAATTTGTTTTTTCATTCGCTTGAGAAAAGCAAAACCTTTGCAGGGGTGCATTTTGATGTGGTCAGCAACAGGTTCAGAAAAGCGCAGAAAATGCCAAATGGCAAAAAATTGGAAGACCAGTTTGATATTGTTATGATTAATGACAATGCAGTTGCCATTATTGAGGTTAAATACAGAGCTCAAAGCGAAGACACGAAAGAAATAATTGAGAAAACTGTGCCGAATTTCAGAGCTTTATTCTCGGAATATGCGAATTTCAAAATTTATCTTGGATTGGGCTCGTTTGCCTTTGATGAATATACGGTCAAAGAAGCCAAAAAGCTTGGCATAGGCTTGTTGAAAGTTTCCGGTGATATGGTGGAATACAAAACCGACTGGGTTAGGGCGTATTGACAGAGCAAAAATATTTTTGGGAATTATTTCTATGATTTGAATAGAGCTATCAGAGTTGTGGAGAGAAATCACCCAAGAACATTGCTATTCCTAATCACGCCGCTTGGGCTATTCAGAATCCCGGCAAGCCCGGCACGTACGATGTTTATAGCCTGTTCTCTAGAGATTTTTGCGCTATCGATTGGCGCAGTTCCGCCGATGTAAGTTACGCCGAATAGTTCTTCAACTGTTGCTCCCATTTCAAAAAGTTTTTGCACTGCTCTAAAAGGAGGGTCATTTTTCCCCATTTCCCAGTGATGATATGCCGTAGGACTTTGACCAAGTTCTTTTGCAAGCTGGTTTTGCTTCATATTCATCCTTTCGCGAAACTTTTTTATCCCCAAAAACTGCTGTTTCTCACTCATAATAGGTAATTTCGTAAAAAAACAGTGAAATTTACGGAAAATATATGAAAAATATACGAAAAACTAATTTTTTTCTTGCTTTTTCATGGAGAGTTAATTATATTGACGGTATATTCATTGTAAATGCATGGAAAATTAACTATATTTATGGTGTGTTTATTGAAAATATGCGAAAAATTGAAGTTTGGAAGCGTTTAGGGCTTCTGGTAGAGGGTCTTTTGGTTGGAAAAATTAGTGAGGGGGCGAGTGGAAACTTGCCCTTTTTTGTTTCAGGTGTTATTTACAAGAAATTTTCATTTCAATCATAGGAGATAAAATTATGAAAACAGAAGCAAATGAATTATGCTCTTCATGTCGTGAGATTCCTTGGGGGAATGGTATGACGCTTGGGGAAATGATTGATGTCCTTAATAATGATGTTCGCTTTAAAGATAAAAGCGATGATGATATCAGCGCAATGATATTTTCAACCTTATATAGCCATAGAGCTATACGGCATTGCACAAGGTGTTGGCAATTAATTTTAGATCGTATACCTTCATGGATGAAAGGGCCAAGATAGGAGGCTAAAAATGCTAGATAAAGTATCGTTGATAGTTCTAATTGCCATCTGCGGAATCCGAGCTCAAAATGTTACAACGGTTGATGAGTTCTACGAGCAGATAGCGGCTTATACAACGGCAGACGTTGAAATTGTTGTCACTAAAAATCTTACGCTTGCATCGTTATTGAACATTCCAGCTTCAGCAAAGGTAGGTGTAACGCTTACTATCCAAGGAGAATATTTTTATGGGAAAAAGTAAATACAATAACTTGTTAGTGCAAGTAATGTCTGTACATGACAGGGACGGAATAGATGCTTCAATTGATTATCTTGACAATTGCATTGAAAATAACCCGAATTTTCTTGAGGCTTACATTATTCGAGGTACATTATTTTTAGAATCAGATGGAGATTTAGGGAAAGCTCTTAAAGATTTTGAAAAAGCGATTATGATCGATCCTGATGAACAAGAATCATATTTGCAACGTGGAATTATATATGCTAAAGCTGGTGATGTAAGTAAGGCGTTTAGTGATTTTAGTAAAACGATTGAGCTTGACGCTAATAATGCAGCAGCATACTCTAATCGCGCAAATATGTATTTAAAAATGAAAGAGCCTCAAAAGGCTATTAGTGATTGCACAAAATCCATTGAACTTTCACATGATAATTTTGAAACTTATTTTAATCGTGGGCTTGCGTATGCAAATATGGGTGAATTTACAAAAGCCATCAAGGATTACGATAAAGTCATTGAGCTAATTCCAGAAAATACTGAAGCGTATTATAAACGTGGTCGGCTCTATTCACAATTAGACAATGAAAATGAAGTTATCCACTATTCACCATCTAACAATAAGCAGAAAGCTATCCGTGATTATGAAAAATTTCTGGAACTTGACTCTACTAATGCAAACGCCGCATTAGTACGGAGTGAGCTTGATATTTTAAAAAATGGTAAAGTTTCTGGAGCTAACAAAGGAATTTCTACTCTCAATACAGAAATAAAAAAACATCTCATAATTATGATCATTGGTGCTGTTATTGGCGGTTTTTTAGGTTTCAAAATTGGGCAGGGCATAGAGACTTCTTCCATTGTCTTCGCCTTCGTTCTTGCATTTTTAGGTATCGGTCTTGGTCCGTTTCTAGAAGCTGTTAAAAAATATTTTTCTTCTGTTCCGAGTAGTGTTAGGTTATTTATTAAAAATGAAATCGCAGAAAGTGACCATATCCAAGGTTTCTTTGTCGGACTTTTTAAAGGTTTGCTTGGTTGCGTAATTTATGGGACATTTAAATTAATATGGGAATCAATAAAAAGTCCCTTTGTAGCAATATTTAGACTTGTGGAGCTTTATGGTGAATAGAAATGAAAACGGAGATTTGATATGAATATTATCTTTGTTCAGAAAATATTGGATAAAATTGTCGTGAGGCTTAGTAAAAAATTTCACTTTTTAAATTATAGGAGTTCTTTATGAACAAGTCTATAAAAATAGCAATATTGTTGATTGCATTAACCTCAGTATTTTCTTATTCAGAAAATAGAAAGTTTGGGGTTCGAGCTGGGTATTTCATAACTAGCATGGATGGTGACTTCCCAGCAAAACAAGGCGAGTCTATTGATAATGGATTTGGATTTACCGTTGGATTAATAATAAGGGAGTCAAATGAAAGCTTTGATGGAGAAATGAGTTTTTCACATAGGAAAATATGGGCTCCTGGGTTATTGGACTCCAAACAACAATTTGAATCAGCACTAAGTATAGTTGTTGCATATAAATTTATGCTGTTTGGAAATGAAACTCCACTTTATTTACTTCTTGGACCTCAATTTGATATACCTCTTACCGATGTGAACGATTTTGAGGGGGCATTGCAATCGGAAGAGAAAGGAACTGCACTTTCAAATGTAAAACTCTATTTGAATCTTGCTACAGGCTTAGGTTATGTTATAACCGATAATTTTGGAATTGATGTTAGATGTGTTATTGGTTTTTCTACTGGTCAGATAAAAAAAGGAAGATCATTCAATCAGTATGGAGCGGGAGTAAGTTATTTATTTTAACTTAACTGGAGTAGCAATATGAAAATATTAAAATGTGAGTTATATGATTTATGTCGAAAAAATCATTGGCATAAATATAATTCTTGTTTACAATTATTTAATAATGAATCAAAAGATGGAGGTCTTTTATGAAGGTGCTTGATTGGTGCAAAGCAGTGACAGTGGTATTGATTTTGGCAATGGGAGTCTCGGCGCAAACGTGGAGCAGTTCCACGCCGCCTACGGTTAGTAATGGCTCTACAGTAACCATTACAGATCTTGCATCCGGAACGATGACAATACCAGCTAATTCAACAGTGACATTTGTCAGTAATGGTGTAGCTAACACTATTGGAGCGGTTATAATTGGCCTGAATATTCCTTCAACATCAAAGGTTATTTGGAAGGCAAAAATGATAGCTAGAGATGAAATCGGTCCATTTAATAATCGTGTAGTCATATCAGGTGGTGGTGAGTTTGTAGTTGCCGATGGTAGTGAACTCGGTGGTCTATGTGATGCGATTTCCGTAACTAACAGCCGTGTCACTGTTGAAGGCGGTATTGTAAGTTCAATTGGCGGTACAAATTGTAGCAATCCATATGCCATTTATGCCGTTGGCAGCACCGTTACTGTTATGGGTGGTGTGGTTAGTTCTACTAATAGAACTGCTATTTATGCATCTGGCTCCAGTAGTAGCGTTACTATTTACAGTGGTGTGGTAAGTGCTACTACATCTTCAGCAATTAGTGCCGAAGGCAACTTAAATATTTATGGTGGTTTGGTAATTGCTCAGAGAAATGCGGTAACTGGTATCAGTGGAGTTATTTATAGCAATAACACTCCAAATATCTACGCTAATAGCACGATCATAGGTTATAGCGTGGGAACAATTATTGAAGGTAGAAGCGGTGGATTAGTGTCCTTGCCTGCCGATGCAGTATCATGGGGAACAAATGGTTGGCAAGTTGGTATCTATTACCCTGGTGGCTTTTACCCTGTTGATGGCATAACATTGATTTCAGCAAGTAATATAATATGGAACAGCAATGCGCCACTAATAGGTATTTTAAATGATGATAATGTAACTATTGCTACTGGAGCATCTGGAACATTGAATATACCAGAAAACGCAACAGTAACTATAATAAACAGTAGTCAAGTCGATAATGGAACTAATACAATTGCACTGAATATTCCTGAAACATCAAAAGTTATTTGGAGAGCGAAATATAGCAGTACTACAACTGGCAATGCCATAACCATTGCTGGCTTGGGAGAGTTTGAAGTTGCCAATGGTGCGGCAATCAGCGTCACTGGCAATGGAGGCAAAGCAATCAACTCTACATCCAATTGTAGAATATCTGTTAGTTATGGCAGTGTGATAAATGCTACTACTGGCGCAGCGATAAATGCTACTGGTACCAATAGTTTCGTTGCGATTTCAGGTGGGATTGTGAGTGCTACTACAGGTACAGCTATTAACATTGGTGGCAATTTAAATGTTTACAACGGAGAAGTAAGTGCTACTACAGGCCGAGCAATTAGCTCCACAGGCGCAAATAGCACTATTACAGTTTCAGGTGGGGTTGTAAGCACTACTATGAATCTGGCAATTAACGCTGGTGGCAACTTAAATGTCTCCGGTGGATTGATAATTTCACAAAGAACTACGCTTGTGAATGCAAACTCTGGAGTTATCAATAAAGACCTGACATCCCCTCAAACAGGCGGCACGATTGCTGGATATGCTACAGGTACATACATTGAAGGTAGAAACAATGGATTTATATCTACATCAACATCTGCAACTCTATCATGGATATTATATGGCAACAAATCTGGCATAAATTATTTTGGCAGTTTTTTTGAAACTATTGGCGTAACGGTGATTCCGGCAAATAATATCATTTGGAATACTGCCATGACAACAGATATTTCAAACGGCCTCATAAATGGCGACAATATCATTATAGATGCTGGAGCATCTGGAACTTTAAATGTACCAGAAAATGCTACGCTAACGATAATGAGTGCTGGTCAAAATGAAGTCAATAACGAAACCAGAACAATTACGCTGAATATCCCAGCGACATCAAAAGTTATTTGGAAAGCAAAATATAATAGTACTACTACTGGCAGTGCTATAACTATTGCTGGCACTGGTGAATTTGAGATTGCCAATGATGCGATTATCAATGCAAATAGCGGTGGAAGAGCAATTTACTCCACGACTGATTGTAAAATCACTGTTTCAGGTGGAACAATAAGAACTACTACAGGTTGGGCAATTACCATTGGCGGTACTCTTAGCACAGTTACAGTTTCTAGTGGAATTGTAAGTGCTACTAGCAGTTATGCGATTTATGCATCTGGCTCTGGCAGTACAGTTACGATTTTAGGAGGAATTGTAAGCGCAACTACAGGTCAGGCAATTTTTACCACTGGTATAACTAGTACGGTTGCGGTTTCTAATGGAACAGTAAGTGCTACTACCGGCAGAGCGATTAATTCTACAGGAACTAGCAGTACGGTTGCTATTTCTGGAGGTGTAATAGGTGCTACTACAAGTTATGCAATTTTTGTTACTGACGCAGGAACTTTCAATATTACAGGAGGTTTGATTGTTGCGCAAAGAGATGCAATAACAGGGACTACAGGCGTTGTCAATAGAGAGCCAAATACTCTTTCCAGCAGTGGCACTATTATAGGATATAATATTGGCTCAGGCAAATACACAGAAAATACACAAGACGGATTAGTATTTTTGCCAGCCGGAGCAAATATACATTGGGGGTTAAACGAAAATATAAGTGGCATCAAATATTCGGGCGTTTTTTTTGCGGTTAACGATGTAATTGTTACAGTCAATGCTGTTGCACCAACCATTGCTACACAACCGATAGGGGCTGCATATACGCAGAATGTAGCGGCTACAACACTATCCGTATTGGCAACAGTGACGGGTGATGGCGAGCTTAGCTATCAGTGGTACCATAATACGACTAATAATACTAATGGTGCTACAGCAGTCGGTACTAATTCTAGTGCTTACACTCCGCTTACAACTATGGTTGGTACACTTTATTATTATGTTGTTGTAACAAATACGAACAATGACGTAACCGGAGACAAAACGGCATCTGTTATGAGTAATATTGTAGCAATAACAGTAAATCCATTAGTTCAAGCAGAAACGCCAAATATCTTTGTACAACCGAACGATGCTACCTATGCGCAAAATGCTGTGGCTACTGCATTATCTATAACGGCTAATGTGGATGATGGTGGTGACCTCAGCTATCAATGGTATCGCAATACGACTAACAGCACTAGCGGCGGTACGGCAGTTGGTACAAACTCTAGCACTTACATCCCTGTTACAACATCGTTGGGTATGCTTTATTATTATGTAGTAATAACGAATACAAATAACAGCGTGAATGGTCTCAAAACTGCTACAGTTACAAGCAATGTTGCAATGATAACTATTAATGTAGCACAAGATAATGTTGATATTGCCGCTGCAAAAGCAACAATTGAAAATGCTGATTTCGGTCCGGTAACCCAGTCAAGACTAAATACTCAAGGAATGGCAAGAGGATTCATAGAAGATATCATAACCGGATTAGAACTGAATGGTGTAACCACAGCAATAACAGCCATTGACTTCCAAACTGCAGTTGCTGGCACAGGAACGCACGCAACAAAGAACGGCACAAACGGCAGTTACACATTCACGGTAACTTTAAGCAAAGGTACAGAAACTCCACAAATAACAAGTGTCCTTGAACTAATAATAATTGCAACGCCTTATGATGCAACACAAAATAACACCGATATTGCAACAGCAAAAGCAACAATTGAATCCAAAGAATTTACGGTAACACAATCAACACTAAATACTAAGATAGCAGCTATAGAATTTGTGGAAAATATTATTTCCGAACTTGAATTGAACGGCGTAATAGCAGATGTTGTAGATGGAGCTTTCACAGCAGCAATTGCAGGAACAAGAACTCCTACGACAAAGAATGGCGAAAACGGCCAATACACTTTTGTAGTTACGCTGAACAAAGGTGCAGGCAACGAGCAAGTTACAAATGAACTAGAACTTACAATCATTGCAACACCTTACGACATAACGCAAGATAATGCTGACATCGCTGTAGCAAAGGTAACGATTGAGAGTACGAATTTCGGTCCGGTGTTGTTGTCAATACTAAATACGCAAAGTATGGCAAGAGGATTTGTTGAAGATGTAATGGCTGAACTTGAACTGAATGATGTGATTACCTCAATAACTCCTATCAAGTTCCAAGCTGCAGTTGGCAATACAAACGGTAGTTTCATTTTTACAGTAACCATAAACAAAGGTGCTGGTTACGAGCAAATTTCAAAAGAACTGGAACTTGTAATCGCTGCCGTTCCTTCATACATTGTAACATTCAATAGTGAAGGCGGCACAACTGTAGAAAGGCAGATAATACAAGAAAATGGTTTGATAACAAAACCGCTTAACCCAACAAGAGAAGGATTTACATTCTTAGGCTGGGTTAAAGATGCGTTAGCTTCATTCTGGGATTTCGTAAACGATGTAGTTACTAGCAATATGACATTAACAGCCGTTTGGGAAGCGATTTCTTCTTCAAGCGTAGAGCTGTCCAGTAGCAGTGAGGAAGCTTCCAGTAGTTCCATAGAAATAAGCAACTCTGAACTCAGTAGTAGCTCCGCAGTGCAGACTCCAATACTCCTCCCAAACATCGCTACAACCAACCAAGTCACCCAACTACGCAACAACATAAATCTACAATCAACAAACAGCGCAACAGTTGAGATTTGCAACTTAAAAGGCAACATAATCAGCAAACAAAATTTCGGTAGCGGTGTTTACACAGTATCGTTAGGGCATTTGCCTAGAGGAATGTATATTGTGCATGTGAAGTTTGGTAGTGATAGGCAGGTTTTGCGTGTGCCAGTGAGGTAATCACATGAAAATATTCATTATAACAGTTCTTTTTGTATTTTCAACGATTTTTGCAAGCTCTCTTTCCAAAAGTTGCATAGATGAATTTGTAAACCTCCCAAAAACGAAAGCTGATTTTGACTTGGAACAATTTCTAAATGAACTTCCCGCTGAAGTCTTAAAAGTAAAAGCTCAATTGAAATTACCATTCGGCAAACCGGCAGATGATAAAAAAACAGACATAGGCATAACCGCAGGATGCTTAAAACAGTTTCCAGAATCTGCAAACACAATTGCGCCAATGCTCAAAGACTTAGGCATAGCAATAGCAAAAGACATAGCGGAAAATAAATTGGGAATAAAAGAAAATAAATTAGCCTCAGCAGAAAATGAATCTGCTAAAAACCAAAATATTATATATATGCGAAGCGGACAAGAAGTAAAAAACGCAATTATAAGTGAAATTGGCATTGACGAATTGAAATATCAAGTCGGCACAAGAGGAATTGTGTACATAGCAAAAAAAACAGATGTATCTTCTATTTTATATGCCGATGGCGAACAGGATTTCTTTTGCAATGGCATATCATACAATTCTGCAACGCACTTCTGCCATACTGACAGCAAAACATATTCATGTGGCAATAAAGCTTACAATCCAGCAACGCAATCTTGTTCCAATAATACGATTTATGCAGAATGCGGCAATAAACATTATAACATCGCAACACAATTTTGTTTTGACAATATTATTTATGGAAAATGTGGCGATAAATCTTACAATCCTGCAACACAATCATGTTCAGGCAATACTATTTATGGAAAATGCAACGATTTTTATGACAAGACAACGTACTTCTGCCACACTGACGGTAAAACATACTCATGTGGCAATAAACCCTACAATCCGGCAACGCACTTCTGCCACACTGATGGCAAAACATACTCATGTGGAGATAAGCCCTACAACCCGGCAACGCATTACTGTGCACGGCAAAATATTATGCAGAAATAATTCACACAACCCATTACAAGTCGAAGCCAGAACCATGATTCATATGATTAGAGGATTAACATGAGAAAATCAAGGAAATCCTTAAATCAAGTAAATCGGGGTTCAGACGTTTCAAAAAATGTCAACAACTGTTTGCAAAATGCACGCAAAACCACAAAAATGAGCCTCAACCCTTGACAAAACAGAAAAACCTTTATATATTTGCTTGCAACACGCTCGCCTCGCAAGGGCGAGTTTTTTCATTTATAGGAGGAAAAAGTATGTTTCTGGAATGTTGGAAAAGCATCAAATACATGCCCTATGCTTTAATTGAGCAGGGTATTGTGGGGACGAACTTACCGAGCATATTGAGGTGAAAATTGAAGAAGATACCGTTTGGCTCACGCAACTACAAATGGCAGCTCTTTTCAATCAAACCAAGCAGAATATCAGCTTGCACATCAATAATTGCTTTCGAGAAAAAGAGTTGGATAAAAATTCAACTGTCAAGGATTCCTTGACAGTTCAAAAAGAAGGCAACAGGAATGTGAAACGTAAAACTGAGTATTACAATCTTGACGTTATAATTTCTGTCGGTTACCGTGTAAAATCACAAAGAGGCACACAGTTTAGAATTTGGGCAAATAAAATTTTGAAAGACTATTTATTGAAAGGCTACTCCATAAATAACCGAATGAATCGCATAGAAGATAATATGGAGGCTCTGAAAAATAAAGTAAACGAAATAGACCTGCAAATAAATACGCAGCTTATCCCCTCCCAAGGCGTTTTCTTTGACGGACAGGTATTTGATGCCTACGAGCTTGCCTCCAAAATTATCCGCTCTGCAAAAGAAAGCATAGTGCTTATAGACAATTACATTGACGAAAATACCCTCACGCATCTGGCAAAAAAGAAAAAAGGCGTAAAAGCATTATTGCTCACCAAAAGCACAAGCAAACAAGTAAATCTTGATGTTCAAAAAGCCAATGCACAATACGGCGATTTCGCTGTAAAACAGTTTTCCCAAAGCCATGATCGGTTTCTAATAATAGACAAAGGCGAAGCCGTGTATCATATTGGAGCATCTCTGAAAGATTTGGGAAAAAGGTGGTTTGCTTTTTCCAAAATGAACAAAGATTCGGTAGCAAGCATTGTTAATGCGGTTGCTGGGTTGATGTGAAGTAAAACGTCTGAACCATGATTCGTGTCTGTTGCGCAACCATTGAATTTATGTTTACAATAATTTTGCTTTAATTTCTTATTCTTTAAGTTTTATGTAGTTACAAGAATTCTTCTGTCATGCAAGCTAAATCTATCCCCAATATGCATTTTTCCCAATATGGCATCTCTCACGGCGTTTATTGCGGCCACAGCGGCCTTCCTGAAGCTCGTTGCATTCATCAGCTTTTTCAGATTGTACGCAGCGGCTGCCATCAGAAACTGCTTGCGGGCCAATTCCTGCCCTATCGTGTACACCTTTCTCATTCGCCGAAACCCAAGCAATGTTCCAAGCACGGGCTCAACCGTTGCCGAGCGCAAGCGCATCTTGTGCTTGCCTTTGCTCGTGCTGACCATTTCATGCGCGGCATCGTAATAAGGCTTGTCGCATGAATGGTCAAGGCGTTTGTGCGCCCTGCTTTTGCAGCACTCCTTCTTCATCGGGCAATTCCGGCAGTCGCGCGCATTAGACAGATACATCCTTCCAAATGTGTCTCTGCCTTTCAGAGAGGTTATGCCTCTGAATGTAAGCTTGGCTCCTTTGC
>Ga0209755_10002063_pt1 | contig 28616 bp, 20 predicted proteins | sample TergutCo191P1_FD_187301 | JGI IMG/M metagenome (GOLD analysis project Ga0209755, IMG submission 187301) | Cornitermes sp. P1 segment gut microbial communities from Petit-Saut dam, French Guiana - Co191P1 (SPAdes) (version 2) | ecosystem: Host-associated > Arthropoda: Insects > Digestive system...
CCCCTCTATCCGCAAAAGTTGGCACTAGTTTCGCTGACCGGCGGCGGCCGCTCTGTCGGCCAAGGCCCTGTAGGGCTGTAGCGCCACTGGAAAAAAAAACTCTTTAATTTTCCTAATTGTTTGTTTAAATCTTCCTTTAAACAATGTATGTTTGAAGTATTATACTTAAGTAGTTACAAATGGCACTTGTGAAGTTGTAATAATTTGATGTCATGTAGACATTCCAAGCAAACCTGGGACCCCTGAGATTGTTGATTGGGATGTGGATCGTGTTGACCTTAAATGGGCGGCTCCAAAGTCCAATGGTGGAGCTGCAATCACTGGCTATATTATTGAAAAGAAGGAGAAATTTGGCAGCTCTTGGGATGAGATTCTGACCACTACAGTAAGAAGTTCAGTTATTGTATATTTATTGTATAGTATTATATTTGCATGTGCATCGTGTTTGTATTTAAGGTTATGAAGGAGAGCCTTCTGTTCACCCAAAGTACTAATGCAACCGCTGAAATTGTGCATGTGCATAGACAGTTCATAATATTAGGTTGGAGTTTGAAAATATTGTAAGGCACATGCACGTACATGCACATGTGATAAATCAGGAAAAAATTTTGTATTATATCTGGGTAAATATGGTATGTGTATATGAATGTGTATTATATCAGTTACTTGTGAATTATTTGTAGACAAGTATTTAAAAATTTGTGATTATCATTTTATTTTATAGAAGTACTTGTACCCAATTTTGGGTTGTATTTGCTGGCTTCCCTTTGATGTTTGCCATTAAACTTGCTTGTAAAATAGGCCAGATGAATCTTTCTGAAATTGTTCTGGATTGTTGTTAAGGTATTAACATCATTAGATTATAACAGTTTATTTTTTCTTCTTTGTGCTGAAGTGCTGTTTTGAGGCCACTTGAACTGTTCTTTTTTTTTGTCCTTTTGTTCTTAGAGAGTCACAGCCTCCAGTAGGCTATGGTGAGTGTTCAGGGATGATCCTGTACACATCTTCATACCTTTTTCATTACATTTTATTATGAGTGTAATATATGAAGTGAGTCCTTTTTTTTTTTTTTCCGTTCTTCTCTTAAGACTCCAGCCTTAGAAGCCCAAGTACCTGGATTGAAGGAAGGAAACCAGTACCAGTTCCGTGTCCGAGCAGTGAATAAGGCAGGTCCTTCAGAACCTAGTGAGCCTACTAAACCACATGTTGCTAAAGCCAGATTCTGTAAGTGTTTCATGTATATCAGTTAACAAGAACAAACACTTGTATTAATTTCCCTAGAATTATTTTTCTGTGGCATTGTGTCTGACATAAATTTGAAGATGTTCTTGGGCAGTATTTGTCAGCTACCTCTTAACTGGCAATTCATTATTAAAGTGTCCAAATGTGTTCTGGGGTCTGCCCAGCCTCCTAATTCTAATTCATGAATACAGCATTAAGGGCATGAAGCTGACCACTTATCCCCATCTAATACAGAGGTTAAGAATGTGCGTAGCTATACTTTTACTCCCACAGAAGCCATCATGGCATGGTGCTTATTCATGAACAGGAACAATTTTGCCTTCATCCATAACCCAGCCCTCCAGGTAAGTTAAAATGTGTTTTGAAGACTGGTCATGGTTCTTTTATTCTCAAATCTTTCTTGGAAATTTTGCATTGACTTCCTAAAATTCTGAAACGATATATATAATATATACTATGAAAATAAATAATATTTCAGTAATACTTGTCACCTACAATGTACTGTACCGAGCCACATTTTCTTTGCAGTCAGGTCGTTTAAGGTGGACACTGTAAATGTGGCCCCTTTTTAAAGGTAAAGAAAGGAATGTTGTCCCTGTCTGCACCATGAAGGCATTAGGGGGATCAGTATTATAGCTTCACTCATTCTAAACCTTGGCAGTAGTTGGAGGAAGGTGGTGAACTTCATGCCCTGGCTGCTTTACACCCGGGTATGAACTCCAGTACCCACAGAATAGGAGGCTGGCTGGGTGCCAGGGTTGGTCTGGACATTTAGGACATTAGAAAAAGCTCTGTACCCCACCAGGATTCTAACCCTGGGCCATCTAGCCCAGTGTTTCCCAAACTTTTATGTTTGCAGATCCCTTTTGGCTACAAAAAAAAATAACCACAGATCCTCACATCTTTTCTCATATAAATATATTGTGTCCAGATGATAGGAATCCAGAATTAAATATTTTTGTCTCAGAACTGACTTTAGGTAGCTACAGATACATGCCAATAGCATATATAACAATGCACTGAATGATTTGATCTTAATTAAAATAATGTCACTAGCTTCATGGGTGCAGGGGGTTTCTTAATTAGTTATTCTAACAGTCATACAAAATAAATACATCACCAATTAAATAAGGTTCATAGTTATTTTTACCACAACGTTACTCATTTAATTAAAATAGTAAATAAACTTCAAAGTAGCCATTACAGAAATGTATCCATAGATCCCCTGGGAACTGGTCATGGATCCCTTGGGATCTGTCAAGCACACTTTGGGAACCACTGATCCAGCCATTAGTCTAGTCACTGTACTGACTGCACTATCCTGACTGCCAGTGGCCATGGTTGTAGATTCGTGTTATGATTCTGATTTTTAAGTAAAGAGTAAGATAATTCATAGTAAAGATTTGTACTTCCATGATACACAGTGCAGTGTGGAAGAAAATAATGAGTGGATTGTTTTCCTTTCTCAGTTTGTACATAATCAGATTATAGTCTTCAGGTCAGTGACACCATATATTGTTTTATGTGGACACACACATTTCAGGTAAACATATTGCTTCCATCTGCTGGATCAAAATGAGTAGATTAAGGATTCAGTGGATTGTGCAGGCTTGGTGCATGGAAGGTGGGAAATATGATCCACAGAAAAGGGAGAGGACATGCATTGAAGCCTGAGCCAACAGAAACAGTGAAGGGGGAGGGGGTTGTGTGTTGACTCATACTACATTTTCCTCTCTCCCATCCATAAATCTGATGGGGCATCTTCCTTGTATCCTGCATTTAATGCACTGCCTCCTCACCCATCACTTCACCTGTGAAGATGGAGGCGACATGTTCCTTCAAAATGGTTTCCACTGATAAGACTGCACAGCATCATAAACCAAAAGACCATAATCTGAACAAGTTAAGAATTTTAAATAATATATTGGGTAATGCATACCTTTCTTTTCAGAATTAAATCTTGTATCTTTCAAATTCTGTAATTATTTATTTGTACAGTATGTGTAGTAAAAATACATCTGCTGTGGAAATACAAACTTCAGCTGCTACATTTCAGAGTATATTGTACATAAACATTTCTAATTCTTCTGAAATTCTTGCTTCAGTTAGTGACTGAAGTCATTCACAAACCTGTATTGAGATACACAGGATGTTTCACATAAGGTGTGCCAAACTTAACAATGTTACTTTCAGTTATATGGAGTATAAAGCTTTTATATTAACACATGCCCATTTATTTTGAAATTATTAATTCTGTGCATATTGCTTAATATTCATTTATGAAACCAATATAATGCACATGTTACAAACACCTTTAAAAGTATGAACTCCCTGAGGATGACACAGATGTGCCAAAACATGCAGGAGTTGTGAGGGACCATACTTTCAGATGTGTTTGTAACTTGTGCATTAAGTTGGTTTTATAAGTTAATATGCCCAGTTATCAGCTGTTAACACTGCTACACACATTTTACTGTTTCAAGATACTGTAGAATAATGTATGGTATCAGATCTTAACAAACACCTTCATGCATTTTGCACCTCTGGCAAACACTGCTTCCTTATAATTCTCTTGTGATGCATGCAAAATTGTGCATACAATACACTGGAGGTCATTCAGAACAGTAGTCAGTGTAACACAACTGAAAATTGACATTATTTGATATTATCTAATCAAAAATTATTTTTTTCTGCATTGTAGTGTACCTACGTAAACTAACATGTCTAACTTGTAATATGACTAAATGCTGATAGCTTTTTTTTTTTTTTTTTGGTGTGGAATATCTGACACAATTTTTTTTTGGTGTTGTACATACAATAGAGTAAGACTTAATTGCTGCCTTAATTTTGTGATGTTAGAGGCAGATGTGCACATTAGGTTAAGTCTTAATTATTATCTCAGTTTTATGATGTTATCTGACATACAACTTTTTTTTGGTACAGTCTGATGAAATATGTTTATTGTAAAATTTTTGGTTGTGCCCATATTTGCGCATTAAAATGCTCATAGCGAAGTAATGGTTCATAACATGGCATGTGTTGATACAGCATTTTTTTACTCAAAATTACTTATAAAATAACATCCTGAACTGTGGCACACACTATGTAGAACATCCTATGTGTGTGATTTCAGATTTTTGTTGCTGCATAATTACAGAGAATTATATTTGTTCTTGAAATGGAAAATATAGTAGTGGAAATTGAAATATTGCTCATGTTTATTAAATATTTAACATTTATAAATGTTGTTAAATTTTTTTCTGTACATTGTAGATGTTTTTTGACTGAAATTTGAATACACAGGCATGTTCAGCAGTACACTGGTAAGTTGCATATGCTAATCATATCTGGTCAAGCACATGGATATGGTTACTTACGGGAGTCAGTTTTTTTATAAAGAAGAAATAAACAAGTGATCATCAAACACAACTTTTTATAAAATATCAATATAGCGATATTGATATATATTGATATTTTACAATATATATAAATGAAATGAAATACAAAAAGTTGTTGTGTGTTTGATGATCATTTGTTTATTTCTGCCTTATATTACAATACACAACGGTATGCATAATTTTAAAATAGTCATTTATTTGTTTTATTGTAATGATTGAGAAGAGGAATGCATTTTTAAAGGATTATTATTATTATTATTATTATTATTATTATTATTATCTTCCATCCATTAAGGCTGAACATTATGCTGTAGTGTTCATCAGTCACCCAGGACTCTCAGTTGTTAATTGAAAGTTTTACTTTCAGTGCGTCCATTTATTAACCGTGAGAAACTGCAGAAAGTTACAGTACGTGCAGGAGCACTTGTTAAATTTGATGTTGATGTGAAAGGTGAACCCCCTCCAACTATCACTTGGCATTTTGCTAATAAGCCCCTGGAGAATGGACCAACAGTAAAGATTGAAAATGAAGATTATAATACAAAGATTCAACTTTCTGAAACAACAAGAAAAAACACAGGCATCTATACAATCAAAGCAGAGAACAGTTCTGGCTCAGATGAAGCTCCTGTAGAGGTAATAATATTAGGTAAGCAACATATCATAGTCATTGATTCTTGTTGTGATATTTGTTTTGTAACAATGATGAGTTTATGCTGGCGTGTGTTAATGGTTGCCATGCATTTATTGTACACCTGTTCCACAGAAAATAATTAGTATTTTCTATGTTCATTCATGCCTGTCAGTATTTTAATATGTTACATTTTAGTGACATATTGTAGTTTCTGATGAATGGCTTATACTGTGGAGTCTTCACACAACCGGTGCTTTATGTGGATTATGTGTATATGTACACAGATGATTTATTATGCTTTTAGGCTATATGTTTGTTCCCAAATGGATTATCTTCAGACCTTAATTTGTGTACTTGTTTTCACAGATCTTCAGTAAACCTTGTAGTACAGTATAATATATTATTACCTGTCTATATAAATCAGTAAACCTTGAATTAGAATTTGGTTCGTAAGGTTGGTCTTGTGTTCATTTTGTGTGGTATGAATTTCTTGATTTAGGAACCATATGGTTTGATGCAATATTTCTCTGTTATAAATGCTACTTACTTACTTACTCCATGGTTCAGAGTCCTTCTTGAGAAGCTAACTGGTTTGCAGCTAGTCAAGAAATTGAACAATAATTGGTATTAATGTGGTTAACATTTATTAATGTTGTTCAAACTAGTCCAAACATTTTTATAGTACACAAGTATGTCTCCTTTGTTGAATAAGTCTGTTTGTTATATAATGCATATATTTTGTAATTTTATTACATGTTACTCAGTGTTGTATTATAAAGATAAATTCTGTATCCTGTAGGTTGGGTGACCTTGTGTAGATTAACAGAATGTATAATAAAAGTATAATAAATCTCATACTTAAACATGTGTGGTAATAATGTGTTATGCTGTAATAGAAGATGGTTACATTGTCACTTAACAGCTTTTGTTGTATGTACTTTATAAAACTTGTCAAGTCATCTAATTATATTGGCAGTATTCATGTAATATGTATTCTGATATTTTTAGATAAACCTGACAAACCTGAGGGACCTCTTGAAGTGACAGATGTCCACAAGGAGGGCTGTAAGTTGAAGTGGAAAAAACCAAAAGATGATGGTGGTCTTCCACTTACTGGCTATGTTGTGGAGAAGATGGATACTGCGACTGGTCGCTGGGTTCCTGCTGGCTTTGTTGATCCTAACAAGACTGAACAGGAAATTACTGGGCTTGAACCCATGAAGAAATACCAGTTCAGAGTGAAGGCAGTTAATGAGGAGGGAGAATCAGAACCCTTGACAGGAGATACTGCCATTCTTGCCAAGAATCCATATGGTAAGTATGGAAGAAATCCATTACATAATTCTTGTGTTAGTCACTAACACTTACACTCTCTTTCCATGACCAGAGTATGTGAACACTGAGAAAATGAGTGAATGTGTTATTCACTCATTCATTTATTCATTCATTTAGTATTCCAGAGACCCACCAGATTGGATATAGAACTTGTTAATAAATAACAACAGGTGTAGTACAAAATGAGTCTTGACAGTATTGTATTGACAGAGTACTTATATTTTGAATCATTAAATTGTAATGGGCCCAAACAATAAACGGTATACGTAGATTTTTGGTTTTGGCTCACATAACCTAGATTTAACTCCTCCACGTGGCTTTGATTTTTTTTTTTTTTTGTATCCTTCTCATCACTGCCAGCCTTCTTCCCATTTTCTGTCAGTCCTACGTTTTCAAGTGTCTATGATCTGAGAGACTAATTGAGTGAAATTAGTTAAGGCACACCATAACGAATGGAGGTGATCTCCATATTCAATGGATAGAATAATTTGCTCAGGAGAAAGATCCAGAAATGTTCAGATATCACCATATTTAACATATATAAAGTCAATTGGAGAATTCTGACTGACACTTTCACTTAGTGATAATTGTCTGAAGAAATTGTAAGCACTAACAATTGTACATGGTATGTATAGAAGTTAAACAAAGAACTTGAGATGCTTCTTGTATCAGGACCGATATTATTATGGCATTTATGTGTCTGTTGATTATGAATCCATCAGGTGTTGTGTATATTTGCTTATATATTAAGGAAAGGTAACCTGAAATCTCAGGTTTTATGTGTGACTACATCCTATAAAATTTTTCAAGCTGAAGTATGACTAATTTAAATTTTAATGTGTAGTCTATGCCATTTGCACCTCATGTCTGCTTTGGTCAACAGCTGATATTTGGTGAAGAGTGCAAATTATGAAGCTCCCAAGTATACACATTTTCAGTATCCTCCAGTTTCATCCTTTATCCTATTTGTGTAATTTATAATTTTTGTTTTCAGATCCTCCATCTGCTCCTGGCCTGCCAGAAATTGTGGACTGGGACGAGACAATGGTTAAGCTCAAATGGGAACCACCAATTCGGGATGGTGGTGCACCAATAACAGGTGATTTGTCTGTTGTTTTATGTGTGTTCCAAACAACAACAGTTAAACCTTGTAATTACTTCATGTACCTTGTGAGGTGCAAGCTTTATGCGTGGAATGGCATAGTATTAAAAGTACTGAAGTGCAACAACATTTTTAAAAAATGTATGTGTGTGAGCTGTCCATTCAGATTGCAGTGGTCCAAACTATAGTGAAGTCTTCTTAAGACATTTTTGGAAAAACTGAACAAATCACACTTGTTACATAGGAGCATTTTGTAAAAGAGCAGTTCTGGAAATATGTTATTATTCTATAATTTTGTATTGATATTTGCACTACTAGACTTTTATTTCATGTATGATTAATTTTTACAGTTATAAAACTTTAAACTCCTATATTTAAAGTTGGCAGATGAATGATAACTCTTCATTAGTTTTTGTGCATAAAGTAGTAAATATCCATTGACAGAACAGAAAGTAATTGTCTCTCAGAAGCATTTCCATTCCTTGCATACATGTTTTTAAAGAAATGAAAAATTTATTTGAGGCAAATTCTTGATTGTAGTAGAAGTTATGAGATAATAGGTATGCTAGTAATCATGGTGATCTTGCTCGGTACAGGACAGAAAATATCCCTTTAAGCACTGTGAAGTGACCACAAAATTTGTGTCAGTTTCACCCACAGAACCATTCAAATCAAATTCATACAGCCACACAGTGACATGCAATCCATTAAAACCTCAGTTCCTTCACTTTGTAGATTGTCCATGTGCTATAAGGTTGCATGCCTCAAGACTTTTTCAAAGCCTTTTAACAGATTTTTTACTTTTTTTGGATTTAATGTTTCCTACTAATTCATATTCTTAAGTGTGTTGTTTAACAACTTCTTAAGTTGCTAAATTATGTACCATTAGTGAATGATGAATGGAACATTGGTGGAATTGTGCTCACTGGAAAAGTGAAGGACTTATTGGGAAAACCTGTCCCATGGCCCGTCCACATTCCCCTGCTAAGTGATTACATTGTGTAGGTGCCCTTGGTTTGTAGGGTGACAGCTCTTTAAAATACACTGGGTTTGCAATGTTATGATGTTGAATTACTGAGTTCATACTGCATTCAAAAACAGATTCTGTTGTTTACTTAAAGTGTTTAAACATATTAATTATTACTTTGTGTACTTCCTTTCCATGCTCAAATCTAGTTTGTTCTGTGCTTATATGATTTATAAATCAAATGCAGTTAAAAATCCTGGAAGTATAACATACTGAACATACCCTGTGTCATGTTGCAGGCTATGTGATTGAGATGTTGGACAAGTATGGAGGATCCTTTGTAAAGGCTGCTGAAATTCATGGAAACACCTGTCAAGGCACTGTTCCAAAACTTGAAGAAGGAAATCAATACCAGTTCCGAGTAAGGGCCGTAAACAAAGCTGGTCCTGGTGATCCCAGTGAAGAGACAAATCCACATACTGCTAAAGCAAGATACTGTAAGTTATGTACTCCAAGGAGTGTGATAAGGAAATAAAAATTCATGTGGTTTATGTTGGAGTTTCAGGTTATACTGTCTGCTCCTGATTATCATTTTCTTATTTTCCTCACAAAGTGATTATAGTTCGTGGTGTCTTTCTCATATTCACAGAATGTACAGAATTTCTGAGTGGTCTGCACAGAAGCAGCAGCATTTTTCTGTAACTTTGTAGTGAAGTTTGCCATTTTCAATGTTGACCATTTTGCATTGATTAAATCTGAAAGAAGTTTTATTGTATTTATATCCAGGATAATGTCATGCATTTCATGTACAGCTTTAACTATGTAAATATTGCTTATGCATAGGTTAATGACAAAGAATATTATTTAAATATAGTCATTGTCCATTAAAGTTAATTTTTTAATACTTAAGTGCTCTCCTCTGTTATGTGAAGACAAACTTCATATGTCTCAAAAGAAGTTTCTTACCTGTGGAACCATTTCAATTTATGACATAGCAAGTAATGGGAAGTAATCTTTGTGTATGATAAGTTTTTTCATTATTCAGTGTTCTCAAAGAGCAAATTAAGTTCATGAACTAAGTTACTGCTGTAGGGACTATTTAACTGCTTCACTGCAGGTGTTCTTGTATATTGCATATGGTATATGGTATTTCACATTGGGTTAAAATAAGTAGACGTAATTTTTTTTTTCCAGTAAAACCAAATATCGACCGCACAAACTTACAGAATCTGGTTGTAAAAGTTGGCCTCACACTCACACTTGATGTCAACATCGCAGGAGAACCTCCTCCACAAGTTACTTGGTTGTTTGAAGGAAAGGTGAGCTTAATTTTCATGCCAGAACACATAGAGCCACATGTGCCATTCTCTCATACAGTTTAATGACTGTGTGGAAAAACAAGAGACAGTGCATGAAACACCCTCATTTTGTCTTTGTTACTGGTAACAAAAGTGCATTACTTACTGACTGCTGTGAAAACAATAATGAATTGCACATCATATGATCGGGCACTGTATAGGGCTCCGCAAAAAGACATTTTATTTGCACAATGGGGAGGTTAAATGCCTGAACTTTACCTCCAATTTCATTATACCCTTTCATGGATTGGTGCTGGCACACACAGGTCATTTCACCATATTTCATTCATTTTTCAGCCATTGAGTTTTAAGTATTTATTTAAATCTGATGTTTTGGTAACTACATTTATGCCATTGCAGGAACTGAAATCAGATGACCTTATCCGCATTGACAATATAGATTACAATACAAAATTCTTTATTTTGAGAGCGAAGAGGCTACACAATGGGAAATACACAATCATAGCCAAGAACTCTGTTGGTGAAGACAGAGCTGACTTTGACATTACAGTTCTTGGTAAGTATAAGGACATTATGAAAGAAGCTGCTGTAAATGTAATACATTGTTTATTATACACTATCATTAAATTATGCAATTATTAATAATAATATAAACAATCAGAATGAGGGTCTTGTGGAGTGTTGTTTGATTTTGCTAAATATAAATTGTGTGTGTATGTGTGTATAATGCTGAGGATATTTAAGCCGTGTAACATTGTTGTGGTAATGGTCCTTAGCTCTTGTTCACTTCCATGCTCTGGCACTTTTTTCCATCCGTATGATTGCTACAACAAAGTAATCACCAATCTTCATGTTTGCACCGTACATCAATGATACTTAAACACTTTGTTATCCAACTAATGCACAATATATAATATGTAGATACAACTAAAATTATAAAGTATTTAAAAGTGCTCCAACATGTTTTGGACCACAGAGGATCCATCATCAGGGAGCCTTGTACAGTGCTTGGCTAAAAGTTACAATAATGATTCTGTAATGTCTGTTGACATGGACAAGGTCAGTGTTATGGCAGCATATTCTGACCTGTTTTGCGTGTGTGTGTGTAGTTCACTGTATATGAAGTGCTTTCATATACAGTGAACTACACACATGCACAACGGGTCAGAATATGCTGCCATAACACCGACCTTGTCCACGTCAACGGACATGATAGAACCATTCTTGTAATTTTTAACCAAGCACTGTACAAGGCTCCCTGATGATGGATCCTCTGTGATCCAAAACATGTTGGAGCACTTTTAAATACTTTATAATTTTAGTTGTATGTATGTTTTATATATTGTGCATTATTTGGATAACAAAGTGTTTGAAGTAATCACTGTTACTGTAAGTCTGACTCTGCTGCATGTGTGTCATATTAAGGCTCATTAGCTTTGTAGATGTATACCATCTGGTGTTTTAAAATTAATAAAGTAAATTAATTATTTAAAAACACTAGGTTTTGGGTACATGATAAGTCCCTGTCTCCAGGCTACAAAAAGTTTATATCTGGGTTTTAGACACATTACTCTGTTTAGCAGTACCATATTAATTCATTCATACATATTGAAGATTTTTCATCCATATTACTGTGTAATCCCTGGATTCCACCTATTTTCACACTGACTGTTGACACAAGTTCATTCATGCAGTTATCAGAAGTGTTTTAAATTGAATGCAATCCTTGATTGATGATAAATCCAAACTTATTTGTGATTAACAACATTTTATAAATTATTTAACTCCACATGTAATGTGAGTCCACCATTTTTTCTATTTGCAGGTAGGCCAGGAAAACCCAAAGGTCCCTTAGAAGCAACTGATGTTACAAAGAATGGCTGCAAACTGAAGTGGAAGAAACCTGATGATGATGGCGGTTTACCCATAGAGTATTATGAAATTGAAAAACTGGATCCTCTCACAGGCCAGTGGATACCTTGTGGCAAGTCCACAGAGCCAGAGGCCAACATTGGAGGCCTGCAGGAGGGAAAACCTTATAAATTTCGTGTTAAGGCTGTCAACAAAGAGGGTGAATCAGAAGAATTGGAACTTGACAAGCCCATCATTGCGAAAAATCCATTTGGTAATTGCAGTAATTATACATTATTTAATGTAAAAGCATATCCAAGTTTCTTTGGATGGGCGTCCTTTGATGGACACTAGATATATAAATACAATCTGCCTTGCAGTGTTGCAACTGAAGTAGAACAAGTACCGTATTTATCCGAATTTAAGATGACTCTAATCCAAGGTGCCCCCCCCCCCAAAATAAAACATCTGCTTAGAAAAAATATTTTACTATTAATTTCATACACTTAATACATGAAGCATGTCAAATTCTATTTAACTTTACCAATCAGTGTCTCTGTCTCCTTCACAGTCAATGTCTTCATCTTCACACTCACTCCTCTTACTGCTATTCTGCAACATAGCATCAGTCCCGTCCACTGCAGTGGATATATAACGCTTCTTAAAACCTTTCACAGTCACTTCTGGTGAGATGTGTTGCTGTGCCGTTATGATCCACATTGACTAAATGATACATATATATTTCTTGGTTTATAAACTTCCTTGAATCCAAGAAGATTCACAGTTTTATTAACAGTTGGTGTTAGTAGTGCCGAGAATTTTTAGTACATGTGTTTTGGACTCTTTATGTGGATCTTAATTTCTGGTTTGGTCCAAGTTTTATTTGTGAGCCTGGTAGTTAATTTTTAATATTTCAATAGCTATTTTCCTGTTACTATTCTTCAACTAGATCTGTTCTTAGGTACCTATCATAACAATTTCCTGCTTCTGTGGTGCCCAGTAACTTAAGAATAACTCTGTATAAGGGGTCCACCAGGTTAGGTGCCTCTTTGCCTGAAAATGGAAATGGAGCTGCCCTCCTGAACACCGTACTTCTGTAAAAAGTTAGACTATTGACAAAGTCCCAAAAAAGAAGATTGTATCAGTTAACTTTGGTTGTACTGTGTTCTCTCTTTTGTGTACAAGTGATGGTTTGATGATGCAGGCACTGGTTTGCCTCTGTGTGGTCCGGTTCAAAGCGATTTGATTTCGCACATTCCGGTTCTGTGCTTCATACGCGAATTTAAGATGACCTCGTATATGTAAACACTAAATTAAAAAAAAAAAACCGTGTCTTGCATTTGAGTAAATTCAGTATGGTTTTGTATTCTTTAGAATAAACCCACATGAATTTCATGCACTTCTCCATTCTGCAAACATAGAAGAAATGTCTGAAAATATACTTGTCTTAGTCTGCAAGCCAAAGTGAAACAGCATCTTGAATCTTATCACTGTCTGACAATCAGTATCCACACAACTGCATTGTCTCCTATACAGAAAATTCATGGTAGGTTTGAATGTGGACTGTAGGGTGACTGGTTACTTATTTTCGAAAATGTATTTTGTGACTTAGGAACATAAGCACTGTGAAACAGCAGGACAGGTTGTGTCACCTTTTCTTGTTGCTTTTTCTTCTGTGGCCACCTTAAATTTGAAATTGACAACACAGGCATCCTGATTGTCATCCCTTGTGCAACGTACTTTCCTCCCCCAAGTCCCACAATCGCTGACAGATGTGTCTGTGACTTTTTGGTAGTGGATGACCCATGATATATCTGTTGCGTGGACTGAAATGTTGTTTCATTGTTCCAGTGCTGCATCAATATTTCTTCATATCTAAAAGTACTTCTTTATCCACTTTATTACCAGGCATCTAACTACATGCAGCAGAAACTGTATTGAGAAGCTAATAGGTACTTAGCTAGCCAATAAATTCCCCACATTGTATAGAACCTGAGGGTTCATTACCATGTTCACAAAATCCCACCATTGGCTCCAGTCCTGAGAGCCAGATAAACCCAATCCACACCATGACGTCTTATTTTTTTAAGTTTCATTTTAATATCTCTCACCTATGTCAGGATCTTCAGATCTATCCTGTTTATCTGATCCTCCTTGACTTGATCATCCTAATAATTGGTGGGGAGTACAAATTATGAAGTCGCGAATTATGTGTCATTTTCTCCTGCCTGCTGTTACTTTATCTTTCTAGGTTCAAGTATGTTCCCCAGCACTCTGTTCTTCGACACCCTAAGCCTGTGTTCTTCCTTAATATGAGAGAGTCCAAGTTTAATATCACATCCCATTAGTCTAAAGTTCTCAGACAGTTGGCTCCTTCCCAGCATCTGATGTCAATTCAGGATCTGAACCCAACAGTGTGATCATGGAGGATGGCATAAATAGGCAGTACGGAAACATTGCATTTGCAAGCATACTCCAGTACTTGTTGTGCATGGCCAGGTCTGCATTTTTGTGGCCCATTTCCAGAGTAGTTGCTGTTGCTGGCCTTTGAGGGTGGGTGTTATCTTTGTAGACTGTCTGTTCCACTTAAATTACTTAAACCAATTCTCACTTGGTACTTGGGAGTTGTGTTGTCATCATGCGTAGTCAGCATCTGTTGGTGAATCACATCTGATCCGATCCCTTCTTTTGTGAGAAATTTGAAGACACCTGTGCCGTAACACAATAAAATCCATCTGTATACATAAGTAGGTTGATTTTCACTGTTGACACACTGCAAATTGCAAATGTGTAGTGAACTTTGTGATTTTTATGAATATTTTTGTGTGTATATGGCTGTGAATAACATTTTTCACAAAATGGATGTTATTGTACACTGTGATGTAACAAAAATATTGCCACACTATCATAACTTTAATGGACACATACTTATTTATCTCAGATGAACCAAGCAAACCTGGAAGACCAGAACCAAAGAATTGGGATAAAGACTTTGTTGACTTGGAATGGACTGCTCCAAAGGATGATGGTGGAGCACCAATTGAAAAATACATCATTCAAATGCGTGACAAAGAGGGTCGAGCTTGGGTGGATGCTGCAACTGTGCCTGGTAACAGGTAATGTTTCTTGTTGCTATAAATACTGATTGAGATCATGTTCAGAACAGGTTCTGCAATCCATCTTAGTTAAAACTAATCAGTTGCTCTGTATGTAATAGAGTTTTGTAACATCTTTTATCATATAGTAATGCTGTGAAGCTGTAGGAATTTTATGATTTATGTTTTTAATTGCCTTTGTCACTGTGATAAATGTGATGTGTATTTTAAGTAACTGGGACAGTTTGAAGTGTTAACATGGAATGGTGCTTGTGTCCATGCAGAATGAACAAAAATATAAGTTACACATCTGTGAACATGATAAAATTGTTATACGCTTCCCTGTAATGTATGGTCTTAATTGTCTGTTCAATTGTTTGTTAATTATAGAACTGGTGGAAAAGTGACCAATGTCAAAGAAGGACATGAGTATGAATTCCGCATTATTGCAGTTAACAAAGCAGGGCCTAGTGAACCCAGTGATCCATCGAAGTCAGTTGTTGCTAAACCTCGCTTTTGTAAGTAAAATACATCTCCATAAATCCATTCTTATTTATTACAGCTTAGGAATTTTAAAAGTCTGACAACAAAGCTGTACCTTAAAGAAACCAAATATTTAATCATTTGTGTACTATTCAAGATCACAAAGTAACTGTGTCAGTTGCTAAGGGCATTAAATTCAGAGATACTCTGTTTACAAATATGTGTGAAGGAGAAGTGTTTTCTAGAGATGCCATCTACATTCATACTAAATGCAAATGTAAACATAACATGCACCCTAAATCACTTCTGTAATTAATAGCATTAATTAACTGTAGCATTTGTTCCATGTGGATGTTAACAAGATTAATAACACAGTGTGGCATTGTTATTTGTGGACTTGTAAATTTTTGTCAGGCAGTCTGCCATTGGGATCATGCGTGAATGCCAAGGGTAGGAGAAAGTACCTTTACTGCCATTTTCTGTATCTGCCAATACGTAATAAATGTCAAAATTTATTTTGCAGTGGCTCCATATATTGATCGCAAGAATCTACAAAAGAAAGTTGTTCGAAGTGGACAGTTATTGCGTATTGAGGCTGATGTTAAGGGTGAACCACCACCAACTGTCACATGGGCATTGAAGGATGTGGTTCTCAAGTCACAGGACAGGTGAGGTGAATTGTAATATCTTTTAGCTCAATCGAATCGAAACTGGATTCAGCCTATGGGGTGCATCATACACATGGTCACAGTCAAATACTTGGCAGAGCTGTTTCATGGTCATGACATCCCATGATGAAATCTCATCTCATTAGTACATATATGTCTTAGACACATTTGTAATAATGAGATACTTAACTTCTTTATGTATTTTTATATAAAGCATTATAATGTCTCTTTTGGACTGAATCATGCAGTTCATTATTAACAATATTACAATACAGTCAATATAATTCTGTAGTAAAACCAACTAGATGCACCAGTGTATGAAATTTATTTTATTTTGGATTGACACTCTACATGTTTCGGACAGCCTTTCCGTCTGTCATCAGAAGTTCAAGACTGCACATGCAGCAACAGGCATTTGTTATTGCTTGCTAGTGGATACAAGATGAGTTTTTTTTTGTACCTTCTAGCAAGCAAACAGCAGTATCTGTTTAACAAATGCCTGTTGCTGCATGTGCAGTCTTGAACTCCCGATGACAGATGGAAAGACCATCCAAAACATGTAGAGTGTCATTCCAAAATGAAATAAATTTCATACATTGGTGCATCTAGTCAGTTTTACTATAGAAATAATATTACGATGCATGGCCCTATGAATATAAAAAAAACAGTCAATATAGTTGCATGTAATGGTAATCTTGTTAATTAGTCGGTTATAAATGTAAAATGGGGTGTCCTTTTAAATGAATGTTTGCCTGTAGAATATTTGTTGTATGAAACATGGTTATGAATTGTTCCTATACTTCTTTTTTACAGATTGAAGATTGAAAATGAGGATTACAAAACTACATTCATTATCACAAAAGTGAAGCGAGCAGACACTGGTGTATATACTGTAACAGCAAAGAATAATTCTGGCACAGATCAAGTGGATGTGGAAATTTCAGTTCTAAGTATGTTCAGAAAAATCTAATTTTGATGCAAATTTAGACACGCAGTAATTACCACATACATATAACAACATAATGTACAGTTTAGGGCTGCAAGAGTAGTATTTGGTTGGAAAGTAATATGACTTACACACTTCATGGGCAGTGGACATTAATTGCTTTGCAGTACTTGAGTCTTGATGATATTGAAAGTATCTAAGAGTTATAATGATGACAGAAGTCTCAATTTTCCAAATGTTATTTTTTATATTGTACTGCTTACTTGCTATTAGAATTTGGATCATTGTCTGCCTGTCATAAAACTAAGAATGTATTTTACTGTCTATGTATATTATACTCATAATAGCGAACATTATCACACCTTATTTTTATTGTCCACTCTTGCCATTAGTTTTGCACTTATGGCAACTGGTATCTGCTGAATAAGCTCTTACCCACGTAGCTGAACTCTCGCATAACCATACATAATCACAACCTGTGCTCACCATAAGTGAACAGTAATCAACACATGCCCTAACCCAATGAATAGTGATATTTCATGGTAAACACAATGCATCATTTTGCTGAAATTTCGATGTGCCTCTGTATAAGCACACCCAAAAGACAGATCATAAGAAAACAATATTAACTCTTAAATGTAACTGAAATTTAGCCAAATACTTATTAATAATTTTAATGACATACATTTTTATACAAGATGTAGGATTCCCAATTATAGCTCAGTGGAAGTACAACTAGTTAGTAATTTATGACAGAGCTTGTAATATAATGGAAGGCAACTAAAGATGTGAATTGAGTGTGAGTGCTGTGAAGATGGCTTATTCAACCAAAATATGTTACCGTAAATATAAAACTAATTTCAAGTTCAAAACTGAGGTTCTCACAGCCATGTTGCTGAAGATTCCTGTCTCATCTGGGCTATTAATTTGAAGCTGTGAATATTAAAATTGTGTTGTTTTAGACAGCTGTTATAATGCATGCACATTGCCATAACTGCAGTGGAATACTGAGATGCGTTATTTTTAACCACTGAAGAAAATTTTATAAAAATAATGGGTTAATTACAGGCAAGCCCAGCAAACCAAAGGGACCACTTAAAGTATCAGATGTAACAGCTGAAGGCTGCAAGCTCAAGTGGGATAAGCCAGAGGATGATGGTGGCGAGCCTGTTGACCATTATGTTATTGAGCGAATGGATACTGAGACTGGACGATGGGTCCCAGTTGGAACAAGCAAAACACCAGAAGCAGAGGTATGTAAGGTTAATTTTTTGGGCTAATTTTGAGGCACAGGCATAAACAGTCTTTCATTCAGAACGTTCTTACTGAGTGTGTGTGTCCTTGAATGTGATCTGGTGTAACAGTAACCTCCTACACCTGCACTGAGTAGGCAGAGGACTTCAGACTGGGAAATAAAGAAAGAAAGAAAGAAAGAAAGTAGATACAAACAAAAATGTTTAGTATGTCTATCAGAGTAAGGATTTGAATATTTAAAGTATAAAATATCACATTCAGATTCTGTGCTTTTATGCCATTATTTATCATTCTTTCTTATGTATATCATATTTTGAAACAGGGTTCAACATGTTCTTAGTTATCTCTGAAACAGTTAACTAGTTAGATTAACCACAGTGCTTCAGATGTGTCAGTAGGCTAAATATCATTTTCTTCAGGTTGATTCCATCTTTTTTGTTATGCCATTGTTTCAATTATGAGTTTGCATTTTAGTGCTCTAGTTCATGCTTCGTCATGTCAGACTTTACCATTGGTTTTACAAATATGTTATTAAGGAACATTCCTTCCTGCTTGCTTCTTGGTCTATTTGCAACCCACTTTTAACAGCCACTTTGTGAAACAGTATGATGAAGCTGCTGTGTACCAGTGTGTGTATGTGATATGTTGTAGGTCTCTGGACTTAATGAAGGGAAGGAGTACCAGTTCCGTGTCAAAGCCGTGAATGCTGAAGGAGAATCAGAACCACTTGAAACTGATTTTCCGACACTGGCCAAGAATCCATACTGTAAGTTAAAGTATTAGTAGTGATGTCTTATGGAAGGTCTTTGCTGAATATTTAATATTCATGTGTTCACGATAGCCCTTCCTTAATGAAACCTGAAGTTTCATCCCCATTAACACACAAGTTAATCACTGGACCTTATTATGACCTCCACCACTATACCCAGTATACTTTATGCATATTATTGTAAGTTTTGACTTAATTTAAGCCTGCCATTTATGCAGATGCTGGTCTGATAGTTTTCTTGAGGTTACCTGTCAGAATATTCCATGGATCCGTAAGTGTGTCATAAAGACAGGAGGATGTGGAACAAATTGTAATATACAAATATACAAAATTACAGTGTAAAATACTACAAACATTTTACAAACACAGGTTTATAAATCATCTTTACCTACTTACTTTCCTACTTACCACATGGAGCAGAGTCCTCCTTGAGAAGCTAACCAGTTCGCAGCTAGTTAAGAAATTCCCCATATTTTATGGAACCCAAAGGTTCATTACCGTTTTCAGAAGTGGTCACCACCTGTCCTTATCCTGAGACAGATCAGTCCGTACCTCCACATCCCACTGCCTTAATATCTATCTTAATATTATCTTCCTATCTATGCCTTGGTCTTCCAAGTGGTCTCTGTCCTTCAGGTTTCTCCACCAGAACCCTGTATACACCTTTTGTCTTCCCCATACGTGCTACATGCCCCACCCATTTTACTCTTCTTGACTTGATCACCTGAACAATATTTGGTGAGCAGTACAGATCATTAAGCTCCTCATTATGTAATTTTCTCCATTTCCCTATTACCTCGCTCCTCTTAGGCACAAATATTTTCCCCAGCACCCTATTCTCAAACACCCTCAGCCTACATTCCTCCCTCAATGTGAGGGACCAAGTTTCACACCCATACAAAACAACAGGCAAAATTATGGTTCTGTATAGCTTAATCTGTATATTTTTGGCTAGCAAACTGGAAGACAAAAGATCCTGTACCAAATGATAACAAGCAATCCCCAACTTTAATCTGCTCCTAATTGCTTCCAGAAAGATTGTTCCCAAATATTTGAACTCTTCCTCCCCGTCCATATCCTGAGCCAGATCGATCTAGTCCATTCCCCCAAATCCCATTTCCTGAAGATCCAGCTTAATATTATCCTCCCATCTATGTCTTGGTCTTCCAAGTGGTCTCTTTCCCTCAGGTTTCCCTGCCAAAACCTTGTATAAACCTCTCCTGTCTCCCATGATTTCAGTTTCCTGATTCATACACACAGAACTTTCAAACTGTAACTAAAGACAATTTGTTTTTGGTGTACTATGTGTATTATCTTACATAGCTGTGCAATTTTTGTGTCCTTCATAATGATACTGGGATTGAAATATGTCAGGCAGAATGAAATTATAAATTCACTATAGTTTAACTTGGATGGTTCTATCACATATGTTGTAATACAATGGCATAATTTCATAATAAGGTAGTAAATTAAACATTTCCTTGAAAGATTTTGATATACGTATGTGTAGTGTTCCGTTAGTCATTTAAAGTAATAATTTACAGGTGAACCTGACAGGCCTGGCAAACCAGAAGTTAGAGATTGGAATAGGCACCAGGCTGATCTCAAATGGGCACCACCTAAGTCTGATGGAGGTGCTCAGATTACTTCATACATCGTTGAAAAGAAAGACCAGTACAGGTAATGTGAACTGAAGACACTGACGCATTGTTTTAATATCAATTAACATATTTTTGTACAGTGGGCTGTAGTTCCTATGTTGAAAGTATTACTGGTCTCTGTAAGGGGAGAAACTGAGAGCAGTTCTTAGCTATACTGTCTGTTTCATCATATTTTCTTTCCCTCAAACATTGTTGGTTGAAATCATGGGTGTAACTGCATTTGGAAAAACTTTGAGCAGCAGTCTAAAGTAATTATGGCAGTAAATAATGTATATGTACCCAACCTCATCTAGTGCTGAGGTTAGAGAAAGAGCAGAGCTATACCTCTACTCCACCTCTGGGCCTTCGTAGACTGTTATAGGGTTAACTTTACCTCTATAATGTATATATGTACTTATTTTTATTTTATGCAGCTGTGAAGTTGTTGCATTATTGTCCAAACATCTATTATTTACACAGGAAGAATGCAAATTTTTAATTGAGTTGTTGTAAAGTTTCTTCAGCCTTATAAATTTACAAGGTTGAGAGATGGTACTGTTGACAGTAGGGAATTGACGGTGTGGTAGAAAGATGACCTCCAGTAGAACTGCCCTATTAGTGAATCTCTTGAAAATCTGTCATTTGTATTAAAATTGAATAGTATGCATTATCAGTGTACTGAATTATGAAGAAGATAACAAATAAAACCATGCTTGCTGACAGTTTAAATATGACTTGTACTTTGATGTATAATGCGGCATGACATTCAGAGTATTTTAAAATAATTTGCAGTTCCAAATGGCAGAAAGCTGTTGAGGTCATTGGAAACAAGTGCGAAGCCAAAGTTCCTGATTTGGTTGAGGGCATGAAATACCAGTTCAGAGTGCGTGCTGTCAACAAGGGTGGCCAGAGCAAACCCAGTGAGCCTAGTGACCCAATTACTGCCAAAGACCGTTTCGGTGAGTCTTATATATTGACTTTCTTGGTTTACACACTTTCTGCTTATAAATTTATGTTCAAAAGTTGTTTTGTACAAAATATGCAGGTATGTCTTTTCAGAATATAATCTTTCAAACCTTGAATTGTTGTTATGAAAATTATAGAGGCATACAGGCATAAAGGGCAGTTTACATTCTTTTCAACATAATTGATGACCATCATCCTGAACTCCAAATCCCCTTACTGAAGTGTTTTTGTATACACAGAACTGTTTTTTGTCACTTCAGAAAGTTTCTTCACTTCATCCTCAGTTCAGGACACATTACATTCCCATTCCCTGCTTACTAGCCCAGACTCCCCCCCCCCACAAAAAAAATTGTTTCAAACAATTAATGCAACTGTATTTAGAGACTGTACGTGTCATGAAACTGCCTGGTTTTATGCAAAAGTGATATTACATTGTATGATGCAACACCTTAGGTAGCCTGTTTTACGTAACCTTTAAAATATGTTATCTCCTGTAATGTCAGCCAAAAATGAAAAGAATATTGATTGAGAACTTTGTAATGTATATTGCATTCCATCATATGTTAATGTACATGTAATAATATAATGGTACTAATGTTTATAACATTAACCCTTAGCCGCCGGAATTAAATCTTTTTCGCTGGAATTAAATCCCCCTACCCCCTGACCACCTTAGTGGCTGTTCGGCTATTTAAAAGGCTCACTGCGTGACATATATATATGTTGTTTGGTGGCTAAGGGTTAAGCATTGAAAAGTAATTCACGGTCAGATTTTAAAGCCAATATGGACAACTATTTCAGCTGCACCACGCATCGATCGTAGCACACTGAAAGATATGACAATAAAGGCTGGTCAGAATATTCGATTTGATGTCAAGATCAGTGGGGAACCTCCTCCTAGCAAGTCATGGTTTCTCAATAAGGCTCGTCTTGATTCCAAAGATGATGTCAACATTGATAATGAAGATTACAAGACAAAACTGGTCATAATGCCTGTGTCAAGGAAGCATTCAGGCATTTATTTAATCAAAGCTGAAAACAGCTGTGGGAAGGATGAAGTTGCTGTTGAAGTAACAGTACTTGGTATGTTCAGGACAACTTTTGTCACCGCCACCGCCACCGCCGCCACCACCACCACCACCAATCACCATCACTATCACTATTGTCATAGTCATCCATTACCATTACCACCACTATGAACAGCATGGTATGAGAGTTCAAACAAATATATCTTTACACTAACAAAGGAATCATGGGTAGCGACTAATATAAGAATCATTTTCTTTTCTTGGTAGTGTTAATGTAATATTTTATGAAAAAGGGAGGCCTATTAGTTGTGTACAGAAAGTGTTTTTTGAATATGGTGATAATTTTTAATTGGTAAAAATTTATTATGTAGTGTGGCAGATTTGTAATAGAACCTCAGAAGGTTGTGTAAACTACGGTAATCACCATTAATCCTGGTCAGACATGGGAGTTGGTATCTTCTGAATTATAAGTCAAGAGTGAAAACTTCTAAAACTTTACATTTGATGAAGGAGAAGTATGATCAGGGCCTTATGTATCATTTATTTTTGTTTTAGAATTACTTTAAATTATTTCAAAACTTACAATTATTCTTCTAAACTTGTAAGTTTTGGTTTCTGAAATATATCATTATTTCAGGCTCAGTCATGATTAATCTGGATAACTGATATGAAAATCTGCATACACTGTTGTTTTCTTATTTACTCACATGGTAGATAAGTTGTTACAAATTTTACCATTTTTTTAAAACATAATCCACTTGTAATGTTATCATAGAAACTAATTTATTGTTATTTGCACACAGATAAACCTGGCAAGCCTGAAGGACCTTTGAAGATCTCAGATATTCACAAGGAAGGTTGTAGTCTGAAATGGAATGCTCCTGAGGATGATGGTGGTTCACCTATAGAGCATTATGTTGTTGAAAAGATGGACACAGAGTCAGGTAAATGTGTCTTGGCTAAATGAAATCAGTTTCTTCAGTTGATTTCCCAATAAAACCTTGTCTAATTTTGTCACACAAATCATTAATTGTTGAGCTCATAACAAACAAATGTAACTGTAAATTTACATATCTCCCTACTGCATTGGAATATTAAACTGAACTACCCCAAAAGTAACTTTAGATGTAACTGCCATATTAAAAAAATATAATTTTTGTTTTATGTTAAACATGCATTTGTGTATGGGTATATTGCGGGGGCGGGTTTATGTAGGTCTCCTTTCCTTTGGGATATCACTGTGTGTCACTGGGTGAATGGCGCCCAGTTTTTCAAAATGGCATAGTGGTCTCATCTTCAAGGGTTGAATGAGATGAGTCCACTCTACTGTCCGGAAATGTTGGACACCAATCATTCAATGACATGACACCATACCTCAGTAGAACAGGCATGCCAACTTCACCTCTGTGAAAGCCTAAAAACTTGCAAGTTTGTGGGGTTTGTTGCAAAAGTATGACAACCTGAAATTTGGCACCATTAATTGACCTCAACTGAGAGAATGATCATTCAGACCTGTCAAAACGTGATAATCTAATTGGAGTTCTGTGGGAAAGCATGTGTGCGATTCTTCTTTTGGTAGAAAAATTACTGTTTTTTCCAATTCACTGGATGAAAAGTATCCAGTCTCTTCTGTCTTCCAAAAGCTGTTTTGTTTTTTGAATTGCTGTCATTTACACAGTCGGTGACCTAAGCATACAATTTTTCACACAAATGTCGTGACAGTTGTATACTGCTTACATAAATGTATGTGGAATGAGATCAGGTCCATATTTAAGGAAATGTGCAGTAATTTTGAAATATTGTAAAATTTAGAAACATCATTGTGATAACAGGAATTATGCTGGTGAATGTACTAACTCCCTAAAAATATAATAGTTAATAAAACCTGATACATGAATTGATGCAGGACGGTGGGTGCCAGTTGGTCGCTCAAAGGAGCCAAAGATGGAAGTTGAAAACCTCCAGCCTGGTCAAGAGTACAAGTTTCGTGTGATGGCGGTCAATGCAGAAGGTGAATCTGAACCACTTGATGCTGACAAACCTATCATTGCAAAAAATCCATTTGGTAAGTGACATGTTAAAATTCAAATAATGTAAAATTATATGTGCACACCCGCATGCATATGTGTGTGTGTGTGGGGGGGGGTGCTGGTGTATGTATGTACACGCGCATTGAACTAAAAATTTTTCACTGAATTGTAACAGTGTTTTTCAAGCTTTTTTTGGCAGAGCCCTTTTGACTTTGTGAAGTTTGTTGGCTACCCACACCAGTGAAATGTATGTAATATCTGTTCAGAAACTCATAAATTTAGATATTTAATTTAATATTGAGATTGTTGATTTTGTTCCACTTTTCAGTATAGAATTCTTGCTCAAGCCCAGTCCTTATATTTTCTCTTAATATGATACTATGCTGAACACTAGTATTGCTATATTCCCATTTTTATGAAAAGTTTCTTCACAAAGTACAAAACTTCTCCAGATGCCTCATGTCCTCTGCTTATAGTACACAGTGTCTTCCTACTTTCACTTTGTATACCTTGCCTCATCTCAGATGAACCTGACGCTCCGGGCGCTCCTGAAGCTACTGACTGGGATAAGGACCATGTAGACCTGAGATGGACTCCACCAATAAAAGATGGTGGATCTCCAATCACAGGATATATTATTGAAAAGCGTGAAAAAGGATCCCCACGCTGGACAAAAGCTGGTGAAACTAAAGGACCTGACTGCAAGGGTCGAGCAGATAACCTGGAAGAAGGTATGGCATATGAATTCAGGGTTCGTGCAGTGAATGCAGCTGGACCAGGTCAGCCAAGTGAAGCCAGCAAACCCATCACTGCTAAGCCAAGGAAATGTATGTATAATTCTGTCATTGAACCAGTTTGTGGCATTTTTATAACTATAAATAATTTTTAATTATGGATGTGTGAATGGTTTGGTTTTGAAACTTGGCTCTTTTATGTATATATATATATAAAGTTGAGAATATGAAGAAATATACTGTTGTCATATCCTGTCTGCACACATAAAGAACTCCAGTCCTGCTGAACATAGCTTATAAATACTGGTGCTGCCTCAACTTAGTGATGGGACATGTAGTTCTTTTTATTATCCAGTTTCTAGATAAAAACAGTCATTGAAATTTGTGTTCATGAACTGTGTTTACTTCACCTAGTGGTTAGTGTTCCCAGTTTTGTTTGGAAGATACTTGGCAGAAATGTCTGATTAAAATTTATAAACCTAAAATTGGCATAAGCTCTTTATTTTCTGCACGTTGAAACAAACCATTCATAGTCCTGAAACTGTCATACTTGTTACTTAACCACAGTAGATGATGTAGCATTAAGTAATGAATTGTGTAGAACATACAGTTAGATAATTTTCTGGGGACTGAAGTTTTCATTTCCTTGGTAGGATAGGCTGGTCTGTTCAATAGCATACAAGTGTGTAATCTTAGACTCAAAGATTTTCAAATTTAATTACAATTTCATAGAGAAGTCTAATTGTCACTAATGTGAAATGTTTCAGGGGTTTGTACACTTCAACTTAGTGTACCTGTAATTCTAATTAAGTTTTAAAAGAAACAATGTCTTTGATACAGTTACACAGATTTTACCTACCAGGAGATCATAATTTGTGAAAATAAATTGAAACCTCTGGTTAAAATTTCCACAGTGGCTCCAAAAATTGATCGCCGCAATTTGCGGGCAATCACAGTACGTGAGGGTGAACCAATTATGTTTGATGTGAAGATAAGTGGTGAGCCACCACCAGAAGTGACATGGAACCTCAACAACAAATCTATCCAAGAAACAAGTTACCGCAGAATAGAGAATGTTCCGTACAATTCCAAGTTCTTCAATGATAATCCTGAAAGGAAAGACAGTGGCACTTACAAGATTCATGCTGTGAACAAGTATGGTTCAGATACTGCTGAAGTTGAAGTAACTGTTGTTTGTAAGTATCAGTAATGTTCTCTGTATTCTCATTTTTGAGCAGTGAAAATTTGCTGTTACAGGCAGTGTTTGTAATTGAAATGTATCGTAATGAATAGTTTGTGACACACCATAATTGCAGTAGTATTACATATGGGGAATTAATACTAACATGTCTGTCTGCAAACTAAAATATAATACTGTAAAAAACAACTGAATTTAGTTATGTAATGTTTTACATGGTGTTTTAGTGAAATTATTTCAAATACTGTAATTACCCAAATAAAAGAAGAGATTTTTTTAAAATTTATTATATAAAATATGGAGAAGGGGTTGGCACCTTCATGCTGTGCAGAAATATTTTCCCAAAACTATAAGCTTATGAAAAGGGTCCTCTTATACGCAGGGTTGCCATGTATATGGGTAAATTTCGTAACTAAAACTCCTTGGACAACAGGTCCATTTGAAAAACCTCTTTAGGTGCTTTCTTTTCTCTGATCTGCCCATAACCTTGTTACCAGTTACTTGGTTTGTAAATTTTCTGTCTGTTTATCAGTATATAAGTATTATATTAAAATATAATTGTGTGTCACTCTTCCTGGATTAGGAGTGTTCCAGAAATTGTCATTTATGGCCATACAATCAACATGACAACAGTAATTCAGAGAATATACTTATACTGTATCCTCTGATGAAGAAACCTTCAAACAGATATGAGCAACCCCAGGCTAGTGAAGGTGGACAGTGGTTTGTTGTGCTGGGTTTTATAAAGAAGCTGGAGTGGCTTAGGTTTTTTTTTTTTATGTAGCCAAGCATTTGTATTTTGATGTATGCTTTTATAAATACTGCAAAACCTTTTGCAGTTTCAGATCCAGGCAACATTAAACTAAAGAAATGATAAAACAAGTTCTGTCTTTTGCCATAGTACAAGAAAGTGTTTTTTCTGAAACGGATTAATTTTGCATTGAAGATAATTGCCCATTTTTGTATATATTTCAGTAGTGTATATTAGAATGAAACCTTCCAGTAACACTAAAGAAGCCATATTTGAGGTTCTGACAGTGCTGATGATGATTCAAGTGTTCTTGGGTATGACATCATGTCACCTGGCAAAAGCAGTAAAAACCCAAATTTTATGTTCCTGTGTTTTGTGCAATTTTGCACACTTTTTATACAGTTCTGATCAAATTCCCATGATGAGAATCCCAGATATTACACTTTCCCACATTTTGCACTGATTTAGGTGGTTCCCACAAAAATAGAAAAAAATTGGAGTTTACAGTATTTTCCAACGTAGCATTACATTACAGAAGACTTGAATTTTCAAGTGAACAACATCTTGAATCATGTCAAATGAAGGGCATTTAACATACTTGGTTCAATAGCATCTTGTTATTATAAACATATAGGTAGCAGAGGGCTGAATAAAATAATCCTGGTGCATTTGACCCAGCTCTTGATGAATTCACTTGTACAGAATTTTATGTTTCACTTCTGCAAGGCATATTTATCAAGGAAGGAATTGCCTTTGTAGGTTGTTCAAAATACAAATTCAGTTTCTTTCTTAATTTTACAGCCAAACCTGGAAAGCCAGAAGGTCCTTTGGAAGTGAGTGACATACACAGAGATGGCTGCAAACTTAAATGGAAAAAACCAAAAGATGATGGTGGTGAACCCATTGAAGCATATGTGGTGGAGAAGTATGATCCTGATTCTGCAATTTGGTTACCTGTTGGTCGAACAAAGGATCCTGAGCTGGAAGTACAGGGCTTGATCCCTGGTCATGAATACCAGTTCCGTGTCAAAGCTGTGAACAAAGAGGGTGAATCAGAGCCTCTGGAAACCCTCTCATCCATCATAGCCAAAGATCCTTTCAGTAAGTAATGACAAAAATTGCAAGGTGTGGGTAGGGACACATGAAAAGTGAAGACAAATTGTATGTGGCAGACAGTGAAAACAGATGTATTATTAAAGTCTAATT
>Ga0209755_10002064_pt1 | contig 28609 bp, 18 predicted proteins | sample TergutCo191P1_FD_187301 | JGI IMG/M metagenome (GOLD analysis project Ga0209755, IMG submission 187301) | Cornitermes sp. P1 segment gut microbial communities from Petit-Saut dam, French Guiana - Co191P1 (SPAdes) (version 2) | ecosystem: Host-associated > Arthropoda: Insects > Digestive system...
GGGGGGGGGGGGGGGGGTAATTATAGTCAAGGAAATTGGAAACGCGCATTTGTTCTCCTTAAACAAGATATAAAATTCTTAAAATCTTAACTTGTCTTATAAAAATGTACTACTTTTTAAGGTTTTTTTCAAGTGGAATTTTGGGGAAATTTGAGGGGTGTCTGTAAAGCAATCATTTCTTTTTAGTTTTCTTGGCAACAGGCTTTTTAGGTGTAGTTGCCGCTGCGGCTTTCTTGGGTTTAGCAGGCGCGCTTTTCTTTGTTTTAGCCGGTGCGCTCTTTTTAGATTTGGCGGTCTTTTCCTTTGGCTGTTCTTTTTTATAGGTTTCCTTTTTAACCGCTTCCTTCTTTGGTGTCTCTTTTTTTGGCGCTTCTTTTTTTTGTTTTTCCGGAACAATTTCAGGCACATCCGGTTCGTTTCCTGCCGGGATTTTCATTCCCTGCGCTTTGAATGTCTCTTCGTATAATTCTACATATTTTAATGCCGAGCTTTCCCATGAAAAGTTTTGGGTCATGCCGCGTTCCTGCATTTTTTTAATATCTTTAGGCCTGTTGTACCATGCCCAGACTGCCCAACCTACCGTGTTGTAAATCGAAGACGGGTTTAACTGCTCGAACATAAAGCCCGTTCCGTTTCCTGTCTTTTCGTCGTAATTTTGAACTGTGTCCACAAGACCGCCTGTACTGCGAACGATTGGAAGCGTTCCGTAAACAAGGGAGTACATCTGGTTCAATCCGCATGGCTCGTAACGGCTTGGCATCAGGAAAAAATCAGAACCCGCTTCGATTAGATGGCTTATTTTTTCGCTGTAACCAATTTTTGCGCTGAAATTGGAAAGACGTGAAGACAGCCCGGAAATCTCATTTTCGCACCAGTATTCGCCCGAACCAAGAAGGATCATCTGTAAATCCATGTCCCTGCAAATCGACCATGCCGAGCCGTAAGTGGGTCCGAAAAGTTCACCTACGCCTTTTTGATCTGTCAGGCGCGTAACCATTCCAATTACGGGAATATTCGGATCTTCATGAAGGCCAAACTCTTTTTGCAAAGCTTTTTTCGCCTTTGCTTTGCCTGCCATATCTTCTAAAGAATAAGTTTCCGGTATGTATTTGTCTTTCGAGGGATTCCACACTTCGGTGTCAATTCCGTTCAGTATCCCGCAGTAATCGGCATTGCGGTAGCGCAGCACCCCGTCCAGTCTGAAACCGTGAGCCTGCGTCATTGTCTCTTTCGCGTAGTTAGGTGAAACCGTGTTAATTTTATCCGCGCTGTAAAGACCGGCTTTTAACATGTTTAACATGCTCCAGTCTTCAAAGCCGCCGTTGTAGAAAACATCCCAGCCAAGTCCCGCGTAATCAAAATTGTCTTTGTGATAAATTCCCTGATACCCAAGGTTGTGAATTGTAAGTATGGAAACAGTTTTTTTAAATTCGCCGCTTGCGCCCGCTGCCCTTTCCGCGAATTTTAAATAAACAGGAGCCACAGCGGCGGGCCAGTCATGAGCATGAAGCACATCCGGGTACCATTTAATTTTTTTGCAAAGCTGAAAAGCGGCGCGGCAAAAAAATGTAAAACGCCTGGAGTTGTCTATAAAATCTGTCTCTACGGCGTTTCCGTAAATACCGTCTCTGCCAAAAAATATTTCATGATCAACGAAATAAACTTTTACCGGATTTTTACTGGAAGTGCCGGGCATATCGGTTGCATAGACCGCGCTCCACTCTTGAATGCCGCCGCCCATCGGCACACCCATCGCGCCGGGAAGCAGTTTTAATTTGGCGCGATCAATCGGATAATAACGCGGTATCACGATTCGCACATCGTGCCCAAGCTCCGCAAGGCTTATCGACAAAGCGGAAACCATGTCTGCAAGACCGCCGGTTTTCGCCCAAGGAACAGCTTCGCTTGATACCATCAATATTTTCATTAAAAATTATCCGCCAGTTTAAATTTATTATCGCTTAAAATCTTTTGTCCTTTTTCATGATCTTCTATTTTAAAAATTACTACCGCTTTTCCCACCTGCCCTTCAAGCGACGCGTAAAGATATTCAATATTTACATGCGATTGCTGAAAGAGTTCCATTAATTTAGCAAGGCTTCCCGGCGTATCCTCGATTTCTACAGCAACTACATCAGTCTGCCGTGTTGTGAAACCTGCTGCATTCAGAGCTTCCACAGCCTTGTCGTTTTTATCGACAATTAGGCGTAAAATCCCAAAATCAGCGGTATCTGCAATGCTGATTGCGCGTAAGTTAACATGCGCAGCGGCGAGTGTTTTTGTAACTTCGCTCAGCCTGCCTGTAGTATTGTCCAGAAAAACAGATATTTGTTTTATTCCCACTTCTTTCTCCTGATTATTTAATTGTAACCTTAAATTTTTCTATTATCAATAACTCTTTTTACCTTTCCTACTTCAGGTCTTGCGAGTGTTTTGGGCTCGACAAGTTTTACTTTTACGCCGATTTGCAGCTTACTTTTCATTACGTGCTCAATGCGGCTGCGCAGGTTTTCAAGGCCGCGCGTCTCATCGGTGAAAAGATCCTGTTTAACCTCGACTTGCAGCTCCACCTCATCAAGATGATTTTCCCGGCTGACGATAATCAGATATTGCGGCTCGGTTCCTTCGATTTCGATGAGTGCTTGCTCTATCTGGCTCGGGAAAACATTGACGCCGCGGATTATCAGCATGTCGTCGGTTCTTCCGAAAAGACGGTGAATACGTCTTGTGGTGCGTCCGCATGAACAGGGCTTGTCCAGAAAACAGGTTATGTCGCGCGTGCGGTAACGAAGAAGCGGCGTGCCTTCTCTTGTAATTGTTGTAAAAACAAGCTCACCTTTTTCGCCGGCAGGAAGAGACTTTCCGGTTTCAGGATCGATAATTTCAGGATAGAACATATCCTCGTTTACATGCATGCCGTCCTGCGTCTCACATTCAAAGGCAACACCGGGACCGATAATTTCCGTTAAGCCGTAAATATCATAAGCCTTCATGTTATAGCGCGCTTCAATTTCGCTGCGCATGTTTTCGCTCCACGCCTCAGCTCCAAAACATCCTTTGCTGATTGGAAGGTTTTTTAAGTCGATGTCTCTCTCGGCTGCCTGCTCCGAAAGGTACAGCGCGTACGACGGTGTGCATGTAAGCATTGTGGAACCAAAGTCCCTCATTATCATAAGCTGTCTTTCCGTGTTTCCGCTGGACATTGGAAGAACTTCGGCTCCGATTTTTATAGAACCGTAGTGCGCGCCCAACCCGCCTGTAAAAAGTCCGTAGCCATAACAGTTTTGAACGATATCATCCCGCGTACAACCTGCGCCGGCAAGAGTTCTTGCCATCGCCTCGCCCCAAATATCAAGGTCTTTGCCGGTGTATTCATTTACTATCGGTTTTCCGGTAGTGCCTGTACTCATGTGAACTTCTACAATTCTTTCATGAGGACACGCGCGAAGCCCGTGAGGATAATTCAGCCGAAGATCATCCTTAGTGGTAAACGGCAATTTTTCAATATCCTCTATACAGTGAATATCACTAGGTTTAATTTTTTCATCGTTAAATCTTTGACGATAAAAAGGAACTCTTGAATATAGAGTTTCCGCAAGATTTTTAAGCGACGCAAGTTGAATTCTTTTACGCGCGCCTTCTTCCATACATTCGCACTCGGGGTTAAAAATCATAATGTATCTCCAATAATATATATTTAAATTAAATCCGGTGACGAAGCAAACCTTTCATCCATCCTGCGAAGCCGTCTTGAAAGATCGCGCGCAAGATTCATAATCATCAAAGAAAAAGTTTTCGTGTCGAACTTGTAAATATCACGCAAACCCTTGTTGGAGATTGACAGTACCGTAACCTCTGTAAGCGCTTTGATGCTTGCGACAGACGGCATAACATCAAGCACTTCCATTTCACCGAATGCTTCGCCTTCGCTGAAACGGGAAAGTTCGAAATCACCTTTAGTTACAGATACCTGCCCTCTGGTAAGAAAAAATATTTTATCGTTGGGCTTTCCTTCGGTAATAATAATATCGTTGGGTTTGAATTCTTCTTTTACCATAAAAGGGATTATACCTTCTATCTGCTCCTCCAGAAGCCCGCCAAAAAGAGAATATTTTTGCAGCGCAGTAGGTTCTACCATCACTTATATGGTAACAAAAGGAAAGCTTTTCAGCAAGTGTAATAACAAGGTATTCACAGTCCCGTTTTACTAAGATGCGTTAATAAACGCGCGCCAAAGATTGTCCATGTCAGGCGGATCCGCGGTTACAATTATCGTTTCTTTTTTATTCAATGGATTGGGAAACGAAAGATATCTTGCGTGCAGTCTGATACCGCCGCTCTTTTCGCTGCGTTTTGCCCCGTACTTAAGATCACCCTTAATGTGTAAACCGGCGGCGGCTAATTGCGCGCGTATTTGATGATGCCTGCCCGACAGGATTTCAATTTCCATGAACAGGTAATTTTTCCCCTCTCCTGTAATTTTATAGCGCAGAACGGCTTTTTTCCTTCCCGCGCAGGCGTCGCTGTACGCAAATGATTTATTAGTTCGCGTATTTGTTTCTATCCAGTGAACAAGCTCGCCGTTTTCGGGCGGAAGATTTTTCGGTTTTTCAAGAATTGCCCAATAACGCTTCTCTGCCTTTAAATCGCTTTTACCGGCAAAAACGGCGTTTAAATATTCAAGAGAAGTTTTTGAAAGCCCAAAAAGAGCGCAGCCTGTAACAGGAACATCGATGCGATGCACAGCTTCAATAAAATCAGTCTTTAAAAAAGCTTTAAGTTCCTGCGGCAGATTTATAATCCCATCTTTCGCACCTTCTGCAGCTTCACCTTTAATTTTATTAACAACCGCACAAGCGCTGCTCTGATATAAAATTCTATTCATAATTGTGTTATTTTTTAACATACTTCTAACAGCGGTTTACGGCGTTCTGTTAAATATTAAACTTAAAGAACATTACATCACCATCCTGGACCGCGTAATCCCTGCCCTCAAGCCGGTACTTCCCCGCTTCTTTAATCTTGGCTTCTGTCCCGTAGGTGAAAATATCTTCGCATGTGTAAACTTCGGCTTTAATAAAACCCTTTTCAAAATCGGTGTGGATCACACCGGCTGCTTTTGGAGCTGTGTCACCGGCGTGAAATGTCCACGCTCTGCATTCGTCTTTCCCGGATGTAAAAAAAGTGCGAAGCCCAAGCAGTTTGTAAGTGCTGTGAATAAGAGAAGAAAGTCCTGTCTCTTCAAGTCCAAGATCATCTAAAAAAGCTTTTTTTTCTTCGGGGTCTTCGATGCCGCAAAGATCGGCTTCAAATTTTCCGCAGATGCTGATGGCTTCGGTTCCTTCGCTTTCGGCGCGTTTTTTTACCTTTTCTGTTAAGGCATTGCCGGATTTGATTCCCTCTTCGTCAACATTACAAACATACAACTGAGGTTTTGCGGTAATAAAATGGCAATCGTAAACAGCGGCTTTTTCTTCGTCGGTTAAACCGAGAGAGCGTATGGGCTGCGCGTTTTCAAGAGCGGGATTTATTTTATCTAAAATTGAAATAACAAATTCGCTCATTTTTTTTTCGTTCGGATTTTTTAAAGTTTTTTCCGCGCGTTCGCGGCGTTTGGCTAATGTTTGCATGTCGGCTAACGCAAGTTCAATATCGATGGTTTCGATGTCAGACAAGGGATCGAGTTTTTCGGTAACATGGACTACATCGGCGTTTTCAAAACAGCGGACAACATGAGTGTAAACCGCGGCGTCGCGGATATGCGATAAAAACTGGTTGCCAAGCCCTTCACCCCGGGACGCGCCTTTTACAAGCCCCGCGATATCAACAAATTCTACAGTGGCGGGGATCGTTCTTTCGGGAGCAAAAATAGCCGTCAATTTATCAAGCCTTAGATCGGGGACATTGATAACGCCTACGTTTGCTTTGATTGTGCTGAACGGGAAGTTAGCTGTTTCCGCCGGGGTGCCGCATAAAGCTGAAAAAATGGTGGTTTTTCCTACATTTGGCAATCCTAAAATGCCGCAATTTAAAGCCATAAAAGGATTATAGCATTTAGATACCTTTTGTTAAAGCCGTATTTTGACATACAATTATTCCATTATCCATAGTATAATATATTGAGAATCGGTGTCTTTCGGGCAGCCGGTGTATTTAGAGGTGTAAAAATGAGATTGTTTAAGATATCTGTATGTTTCTTAAATATTTTTTTACTTTTTTCCGCTGTGTTTTTTAACGGCTGCGCCCGGGGTGAAAATAATCGGCTGGATGATATAAATATATTTTCAAATTTCAGTCAAATACCGGGAGTTACAGAAGAAGAAATCCGCGCGATAGAAAAACTCCGCGAACAAACAGAATTTTTTTCATACGCAATGCCTTTAAGTATCGAAGCTTTTACCGATGATAACGGAGAAATACGCGGTTTTACTGCGCTGTTTTGCGAATGGTTAACCGAGCTTTTTGGTATTCCGTTCAAGCCGCAGCTTTTTGAATGGCTGGATTTACTCGACAAGCTTGACGCAGGAGAAATATCTTTTTCCGGCGAATTAACATGGACGCAGCCGCGCAGTGAAATCTACCACATGACAACGGATATCGCTTCGCGTCCGTTAAAATATTTCAGGCTGGCAGGAAGCAGGTCTCTTGCGGAGATCGCGCGGGAACGGCAAATACGATGCGGTTTTATCGAAGGCACTTCTACGATAGTAACCGTCTCTTCCGAACTTGCAGCGGGAACTTTTGAAGTTGTCACTCTAAGCGATGTAAGCCTTGTTTATGACGCGTTAAAAAGCGGAAAAATTGACGCGTTTTATTACAGCGGCACTATTGCCGTTAATTTCATTAAAAACAACGATGTGATCGCCTACGATTTTTATCCGTTAATATACCGCCCTGTATCGCTGACGGCAAAGAATGACGAATTAAAGCCGGTTATTTCGGTTGTGGAAAAATTACTGCAAAACGGCGGTCTGCGTCATCTTGTTAAATTGTACAATCAGGGAGAACATGAATACCAGAAATTCAAACTGCAGGCGCAGCTTACAGAAGAAGAGCGGGAATACATTAAAAACAATCCTGTTATAACAGCCGGTGTGGATCCCGGAAACTACCCAAACAGCTTTTATGATCAGCGCGACAAAAAATGGAAAGGCAGCAGTATCGATATATTAAAAGAAATTGAGTACCTTACAGGAATTACTTTTAAAAGGGTAAACGACGAAAAAACCTTGTGGCCCGACGTTATGCGGATGCTGGAAGACGGTGAAGTAAAAATTACGCCTGATCTAATTCAAATCCCCGAACGCAGCGGCAGATTCCTCTGGCCGAATACGGAAATGCTAACTGATAATTATACTTTAATTTCCAATTCGGATTTTCCTGATATCAAAGTCAACGAAATTTTATATGTAAAAGTGGCTCTTGCCAGAGACACCGCTTATGCGGCAGTTTTTAAAAAATGGTTTCCTAACCACATGAACAACATTGAATATGAAAGCACCGATGCCGCGTTAAAAGCGCTGCAGAAAGGCGAAGTTGATATGGTTATGGCAAATCAAAGATCATTATTATATTTAACTCATTATATGGAACATCCCTACTACAAAGCCAACGTCGTATTTGATTACACAATAAACACTCACATAGGAGTTAATTTAAACGAAGAGATTCTCTGCTCCATCATAGGCAAAGCTCTCAGCGGCATTGATTCAAAAGGTATTGCGGATCACTGGATGAAAAAAACCTACGATTTTCGCAGCAAGTTAGCTGAGGCGCAAATGCCGTGGATCATCGGCGCTGTCATAATGTCATTGTGCATTGTCGCTCTTTTCCTTACGCTTTTTGTCAGAAGCAGAAATCAGGGAAGACGCCTGGAAGCTCTTGTGGACAGGCGGACGCATGAACTTGCTGTTCATCAGAATACAATTTCCACCTTGTTTGATTCCATCCCCGATCTTGTCTTCATGAAAGATTTAAACATTCGTTTTACGCATTGCAACAAGGCGTTTTTGGATCACTTTAATAAAAAAATTGAAGACATAAAAGGGCGGACAAGCGAAGAATGTTTGGGGGTAAGCGCCGAAGATTCTAAAGGTTACGATTACCTTGATCATCAGGTTTACACGGAAGGGAAAGCAGTTACGGTCGAGGAAATTATACCTTGCTTTGACGGAACGAAGCCGCTTTATGAAACAATAAAAATGCCGCTTATTGTAGATAAAAAAGTTGTCGGCATTCTGGCAATAGCGCGCGATATTACAAAACGCAAGGAAATGGAAGACGCCGCGCTTGCCGCCTCTCTTGCAAAATCTTCTTTCCTTGCGAATATGAGCCATGAAATCCGCACACCCATGAACGCGATTTTAGGCGTTACGGAAATATTAATTCAATATGAATCGCTGCCGTCAGAAATTGAAGAAGGACTTGGAAAAATTTACAGCTCCTGCGATTTACTCCTTGGCATAATCAACGACATACTCGATTTTTCAAAAATAGAAGCGGGCAAGCTCGACATTATGCCTGCCGAGTATAAACTTGCGAGCATGATAAACGATTCTGTTCAGCTTAACATGATGAGAATCGGCAGCAAGCCCATTGAGTTCGAGCTTAATCTTAACGAAGATGTATTATCAAATTTAACAGGCGATGAAATCCGCATTAAACAAATTTTAAATAACATGCTTTCCAACGCGTTTAAATACACGGAGGCCGGTAAAGTTATCCTGACCGTAGAAACAGAACATCCGGCTAATCCAACGCCTGATGATCGTGTAACGCTTGTTTTAAAAGTACAGGACACAGGCATGGGCATGACAAAACAACAGCTGGCAAAATTGTTCGAAGAATACGCTCGTTTTAATCAGGATAAGAACAACACTGTAGAAGGCACAGGATTGGGGCTTGCGATTACTCAGCGCCTTTTATCTTTGATGAACGGCGAAATCAACGTAGAAAGCGAACCTGGCGTTGGCTCTTTGTTTGTTGTGCGGCTGCCGCAGGTTTATGTTGATTCAGAAACTATCGGCAAAGAACTCGCGGAAAATCTGCGAAAGTTCCGCTTGAATTACATGACGCAGAAAAAATGGGGGCAGATTTCCCGCGACCCGATGCCTTACGGCAGAGTTCTTGTTGTTGATGATGTTGAAACAAACATTTATGTAGCTGCAGGGCTTATGAAACTTTACAGGCTGCAAATTGACACTGCAATGAGCGGACAGGAAGCGATAAGCAAAATAGAAAAAGGAAATATTTACGATATTATTTTTATGGATCACATGATGCCGGAGATGGACGGCATTGAAGCGGCGGAAAAAATACGCGCCATGGGATACGGGCATCCAATCGTCGCGCTGACAGCCAACGCGGTCGCCGGGCAGGCCGATATATTCCTTAATAACGGTTTCGACGATTTTATTTCTAAGCCTATTGATATACGCCAGTTGAATATAGTTCTTAACAAACTTATCCGCGACAAACAGCCGCAGGAAGTAATCGAAGCCGCGCGCAAATTAAAAGCGGAACTAAGCGTGAACGCGGAAATTCCGGCGCAGGATGATTTAATATTACGTGAATCATTTATCCGCGACGCGCGCAAAGCGGCCGACTGGCTTGACGAACACAATGATTCAAAATACGAAGACGATGAAACAATAAGAAAGTTTACGGTTTTTGTCCACGGTATGAAAAGTTCTTTATTTAACATCGGCGAAAAAGAACTTTCCGCAGCGGCGCTGGAACTTGAAAAATACGGACGCGATAAAAACACCGAAATGATAAATAATTCCGCTCCTGGTTTTACAAAAAACCTGCGCGCGCTTTTGGAAAAACTTGAGTCAATGAATAAAAGCGAAAATGAAACGGACTCTATGCCGGCGGAGGAATTAATAAAAATACTTCTTGAGGTTAAAGAAAAAACCGCGGATTACGACAGAAAAGGCGCATTAGACATTATTTCGCAAATAAAAAACTGCGCAAAAGAGACAAAGACGGTTTTGGATAAAATTATGGAACATGTTATCCACAGTGATTTTGAGGAAGCCGAAAGCGAAGTTACATCATTAATAGCTGCAATAAAAGAAGGTAAAAAATGAATATTCGACTAACAGCGATACTTGTAATAATTTTAACTAATACAGTAATAATTTTATTCTCTGTTTTTTCCGGTATTAATTATGTGGAAAAGAATATCGATTTATCTTTGGAAACAGATCTTTTGGTAATATCGCAGATCGCGGATCAATTTGTAAGTAAAGAACTTGAACTCCTTAAATTAAAAGCCTCCCATATCGCTGAAGTGCTGGAAGCGTCCAATACATCACAGTGGCAGCAAATTCTTTCAGATAACGCCAACATGTATCCATTTATAGGAATGGCGGTTATTAATCCCAATATTGGATTAATCGCATCATCAGGAGAACACGCGGGAATCGATATAATAAACGAGCCGTATATTAAAAATTCATTTTTTCAGGCAGATGGAGCAAGCAGGCGCAAAGCGATATCTACAACAATCATGACAGATAACGGCGTTGTATTTTACGTAACGATCCCTTTTTCGAATAACAATGTTCTTGCCGCTACGCTTCCGGGAATGCATTTTGCAAGACGCCTTTCGCCGTTTGTTATTTGGAAAACAGGGTATGTGTTTTTATGCGATTCCGAAGGGTATATAATATCCAACCCAAGAGAAAATTGGGTGCAGGAGCGCATTAATTTTGTTGAATTATCAAAACAAAACAGTGTTTACGCTAAAACAGCAGACATGGTAATGCGCATGACAAAACATGAAACAGGAGTGTCGCATTACACTGTAGAAAAAATAAAACGTATTGGTTCATTCAGGCCTGTTTCCGCTTCATACGAAGGATGGAGCATTGGAATCACGGCCCCTCTTCCCGAAAGCCCGATCAGCGATGTTAGCAACGGGCTTCTTATCGTAGCCATTGTCAGCGTATTTTTAAATATAATCGCTGCGATAATTGCGTCTAACTTTATTAAAAAACCGTTTGAAAAAATCGCGATTTTAAAAGAAGAAGCCGACGCGGCAAATAAGGCGAAAAGCGCGTTCCTCAGCACAATGAGCCACGAAATCCGCACGCCTATGAACGCGATTTTGGGTATCAGCGAGATACAGCTGCATAAAGATTCACGCAAAGAGGGCACAAATGAAGCGTTTGAAAAAATATATACATCCGGCGATTTGCTTCTTGGCATTATCAACGACATACTGGATCTTTCAAAAATAGAAGCTGATAAACTGGAACTGGTTGTTGGAAAATATGATATCGCAAGCCTTGTCAGCGACGCAGCCCAGCTGAACATGATGAGAATCGGCAGTAAAGCCATTGATTTTGAACTCAGTATAAATGAGAAAATGCCGTCGCATCTTATTGGCGACGAACTTCGCATTAAACAAATTTTAAACAATCTTCTTTCCAACGCGTTTAAATATACGGCTGCCGGTTCAGTAAAACTTACCATTGACGCGCAAAAAGGCAAGGATGACAGCGAAATAATACTTATAATCGTCGTAAGCGACTCCGGTCAGGGAATGACAAAAGAACAGGTTGATAAACTCTTTGACGAATATTCGCGCTTTAATCTTGAGACTAACCGTTCCACCGAAGGTACGGGTCTTGGCATGAGCATTACGCGCAAACTGATAAGTTTTATGAACGGAAAAATAATCGTAAAAAGCGAACAGGGCAAAGGTTCTGTATTTACGGTATGCCTGCCTCAGGGAAAGACAGACTCAGGCGAATTAGGACGCGAATTGGCGGAAAACCTCAAGCAGTTCCGCACACATTCAAGAAGATTCATGAAAAGGGTTCAGATTTCGCGCGACCCGATGCCCTACGGAAATATTCTTGTTGTTGACGATGTTGAAGCGAATATTTATGTCGCGAAAGGATTATTGGCTCCGTATAAATTAAAAGTTGATTCTTCTGATTCAGGTTTTACGGCGATTGAAAAAATTAAAAACGGCGATGTATACGACGTAATTTTTATGGATCACATGATGCCGGAAATGGACGGGATTGAAGCCGCAAAGCATATCCGCGAGCTTGGATATAAAGAACCCATTGTCGCGCTTACAGCCAACGCGGTATCGGGACAGGCGGAAATGTTCCTGCAAAACGGTTTTGATGATTTTATTTCCAAGCCAATAGATATTCGCCAGTTAAATTCGATTTTAAACAAATTTGTGCGCGACAAACAGCCGCAGGAAGTAATCGAAGCGGCGCGGGCGCAGGCGGCGGATTCGCCTGTCCCTGACGACAATTCACCTAAAGTTGATCCGCTTGTAATCGAAGCGTTTATGAGGGACGCGGACAAAACCCTTGATTGGCTTGAAGAAAATAAAAGCACAGGATACGAAGAAGAAAATATTTTACGCAAATTTACAGTTCTTGTTCATGGAATGAAAAGCACGCTCTTTGTTATCGGCGAAACAGATTTATCCGCGTTTGCGGCTAAACTTGAAAAAGCGGGGCATGAAAAAGATACAAGTATTATAAAAGAGGAGTCTCAGAATTTTATCAGTCAGTTACGCGCTCTTCTTGAAAATTTAAAACGTAAACATGACGAAGGCGGCGAAGACGCGGATATGTCGCCTTCAGACACTGCGGATCTTCTTGTTAAACTAAAATCAATACAGGAAGCATGCGCCGACTACGACAGAAAAACAGCTCTTGATATCATCAGCGAAATTAATAAATGTTCTAAAAAAACAAAAGACGTTCTTAAAAAAACAGCGGAGCATGTTACTCACAGCGATTTCGACGAAGCGGAAAGCGAGTTATCTGTGCATATCGCTTCTTTAGAAGACAATAATAATTCTTCTTCATCAATTTTTTCCGGCAAACAGATTAAAGGGCTGGATATAGAAAAAGGGCTTGAACGCTACGAAAATGATGAAAAAATTTATTTAAGAATCCTGCGCACCTACGCGGCAAGCGTCCGTTTAAAACTGGGTGAAATGGAAAAAATCAGCAAGCCGGCGCTGAGCGCTGAAAACGCCGGCAGCTATAGAATAATGGTTCACGGAATCAAAGGGGTAAGCCTTGGTATTTTCGCGACAAATACCGGAACAACCGCAGGAACTCTTGAAGATGCCGCTGCCGCCGGCAATTTAAAGTTCATCAATGAGCATAACGAAGCGTTTATAAATGATACATGGGAACTTGTCAGCGCGATAGAAGTAATGCTTGTCCGCATCACCCCGGAAAATATGAAACCAGTAAAAGATAAACCGGATCATCAATTACTGTTAAAACTGCGCGCCGCATGTGAAAAATACGATATAGATAAAGCTGATAACACAATGGAAGAAATCGAACAGAATCATTATAACTCTGACAGCGAACTTATAAAATGGCTGAGGGAAACTTTAGACAAATTGGATTTCCCGTCAATAGCGAAAAAACTTTCCAATCTTGGGTAAGCAAAAATAAAAGGAGAGGATATGGACAAATTGATTTTTATTGTTGACGACAATGACGCGAACCTCACAGTGGCGGCATCGGCTCTTGAGAACGAATACAAGGTATTAACAATGCCAAGTGCGCAGAAAATGTTCACGCTTTTAGAAAAAAAACGCCCCGATCTGATACTGCTGGATATTGAAATGCCGGAGATGACAGGTTATGAAGCGATTGCGAAACTGAAAGAAAATCCTCAGTGGAAAGAAATCCCTGTCATTTTTCTAACAGGTTTGGAAAATGAAGATCTGAAAAGTAAAGCATTAGAAGCGGGAGCGCTTGAAGTTGTAAGCAAACCCATTGTGAAATCAATATTGCTTGAGCGCGTTAAAAATAACGTTTAAGTATAAATGGAATAAAAAATGAATAAAACTATTTTTATAGTTGATGATAACGCTACAAACCTTACAACTGCGGAAAACGCGCTTGTGGATAATTACAAAGTAATCGCGCTGTCTTCAGCCGCAAAGATGTTTTCGGCTTTTGAAAAATTTATACCGGATTTAATTTTACTGGACATTGAGATGCCCGAACTGACAGGTTTTGAAGCTATGAAAATGCTGAAAGCGAGCGATTCATATTCCGGGATTCCGGTAATTTTTCTTACAAGCATAACCGACCCGGAAAGTGAAGCATACGGAATTGAACTTGGAGCCGTAGACTTCATTATGAAACCTTTTTCAAAACCGGTACTGTTAAACCGCATTAGAAATCATCTGCAGATCGATGAACTTATCCGGGAACGCACCGAACAGCTAGCGCGCAGAACAAAACAGCTTGAGCATCTTCAAAACGGTATCGTTCACGCGTTTGCCGATCTTGTTGAAAACCGCGATAAAAATACAGGCGGGCATATTGACCGCACGGCAGTATACTTTAAAATTTTAATCGACGCGATGCTGAAACGCGGAGTATATACCGACGAAATGAAAAGCTGGAACATGGAATCTGTTATTTCATCGGCACGTCTGCACGATCTGGGAAAAATCGTAATTTCCGATTCTATCCTGAACAAGCCGGCCATGCTTACAAACGAAGAATACGGAGAAATGAAAAAACATTCTATGGAAGGCGAAAGAATTATAGAAGACGCAATCAAACAAACAGGAGACGCGGAATTCCTGCATAACGCGAAAATGATTGCGGCGTATCATCATGAACGCTGGGACGGTTCGGGATACCCTTATGGAATGAAGGGAGCGCAAATCCCGCTTCAGAGCCGCATGATGGCGATTATCGATGTTTACGACGCGCTTGTTTCAGAGCGGCCTTACAAAAAAGCATTTACCCATGAAGAAGCGCTTGAAATTATAATGAACGGTTCAGGTTCTCATTTCGACCCGACTGTCGCGAATGTCTTTAACGACGTAAACGAACTGATAAAATCAATAAGCGCGAAATTCGCATAAAACGGGCAATTTTGGGCTAAAATGGGCTATTTTCGTCCCCGCGTACTTGACAAAATTACCGTTTCTTATTAGGGTTAAAAGATAGCGCGGGAATAGCTCAGTGGTAGAGCGCGACCTTGCCAAGGTCGATGTCGCGGGTCCGACTCCCGTTTCCCGCTGTTAGAAGTTAAATGACCGGATTTTTTACACCTTTATTAAAGAAGGTTATTAAGTGAACATACGCGTACGGGCGATACTGATAATAATTCTAACGAACCTGCTAATAATTTTATTCAGCGTGTTTGTAGGTATAGTCTTTGTAGAAAAAAATATCGATATTTCTCTGGAAACTGATCTTAACATAATGGCGCGTATCGCGGATCACCTTATAAGCAGCGAACTGGACAGATTGAGATTAACAGCCGGGTGGACTGCCGAAAATCTTGATGCGTCTAATGAACGGAGCTGGCCGCAAATACTGGAAGACTTAATTAAAACTAACCCTGAATTTTTGGGAGCGGCGGTTTATGACTCTGAAAAAGAGCTGGTTGCCAGGGCCGGAGATAAGTACGCCGGTACAGACATTACAGGCGACAAATATGTAAGAAACGCATTCAGAACCGGCGGCAGCACTCCCGGCAAAAAGGTAATTTCTTCCACAATAGAAACTGCCGACGGAGTTATGTTTTACCTTGCCGTTCCCCTTTTACTTTCCAGAGATAACAGAATACTTGTGCTGACTCTCGAGGGAACTCATTTCGCCCGGCAGCTTTCTTCTTTTGTTATCTGGGATACAGGTCATATTTATATGAGCGATGCTGACGGGTACGCGGTATCAAATCCGCGCGATCATTGGATACAAGGTCGTTTCAATTATATAACTGCCGCCGAGATTGATCATGACTTTATCGAACTGTCGCAGACAGTATCGCGCATGGCGCGCGGAGAATCCGGTATAGGTTATTACACAGTTTACAGAATTCCGAGGGTTTGCGCGTTCAGGCCGGTTTCCGGATCTGATGAAGGATGGAGCCTTGGAGTTGTCGCGCCTCTTACGGAAAGCCCGGTTAAAGATACGGATGTTGGGCTTATCGTTGTCGCGATTGTCAGTATTTTATTAAGCATTATCGCCGCGTTAATCGCGTCGATCTTTATAAAGAAACCATTTGAAAGAATTGAAGTATTAAAAGTAGAAGCCGAAAACGCGAACAAGGCAAAGAGCTCGTTCCTTAGCACCATGAGCCATGAAATCCGTACGCCGATGAATGCGATACTGGGTATCAGTGAAATTCAACTGGAGAATGATTCGCTCGCTCAGGAAGAAAGAGAAGCGTTCGAAAAAATATATACATCAGGCGATCTTCTGCTTAGTATAATTAACGACATACTCGATTTATCAAAAATAGAAGCTGATAAACTCGAACTTATGCACAGCAAATACGAAATCGCAAGTTTGATAAGCGATTCCGCTCAGCTGAACATAATGAGAATCGGCAGCAAGCCTATAGAGTTTGAACTTTTTATAAACGAAAATATACCTTCGCAGATGACAGGCGATGAACTGCGCATAAAACAAATTTTAAATAATCTGCTTTCCAACGCATTTAAATACACATTATCGGGAACTGTAAAATTATCAGTTTATACGAAAGACGCCGAAAACAGCAGCGATATAAATCTGTTCATTATCGTAAGCGACACGGGACAGGGAATGACAAAAGAACAGGTAGAAAAAGTTTTTGATGAATATTCACGTTTTAATCTTGATACAAACCGTTCAACGGAAGGCACAGGACTTGGCATGGCGATCACGCGCAGGCTGATAAAGATGATGAACGGTGACATTAGTGTTGAAAGCGAACCCGGCAAAGGCAGCACATTCAGCGTGCGTCTCACTCAGGGAAAATGCAAAGCGGAACCGATAGGCGCCGATGTCGCGGAAAATCTTCGCAAGTTCCGCACTCACTCAAGAGCGTTTATGAAGAGGGTTCAAATTTCGCGCGAATCAATGCCGTATGGAAGCGTTTTAATCGTTGACGATGTTGAAGCGAATCTTTATGTCGCGAAAGGTTTGATGACTCCGTATCATTTAAAAATAAGCGCCGTAAGCAGCGGATACACCGCGATTGATTTAATAAAAAAAGGCGGAAAATTCGACGTTATTTTCATGGATCACATGATGCCGGGAATTGACGGTATTGAAACCACAAAACAAATCCGCGAATTAGGTTACAAAGAGCCGATTGTCGCGCTTACGGCTAACGCTGTATCAGGACAGGCAGAAGTATTTTTAAACAACGGTTTTGACGCGTTCATTTCCAAACCAATAGACATACGGCAGTTAAACGCAGTCTTAAACAAATTTGTGCGCGACAAGCAGCCGCAGGATGTAATTGACGCAGCCCGCATGGAAAACACTGCAGCAGATAACGCGCATCCCGCCGCGGAAACAACATTGTCGCACGAGGATTCGCTGTTGTCGCATCTGCTGACAAATGAAATCCCGGGGCTTGATATTCCCAAAGGGCTTTTGCGTTTTGAAGAAGATGTACAGTTTTATGTCAGGGTGCTTCATGCGTATTCAATCAGCATTCAATCCGCTTTTAAAGTTATTAAAAATGTCAGCAAAGAAAATCTTAACCTTTATAAAATAAATGTGCACGGAATAAAAGGGACAAGCCTGGATATTTGCGCGCAGAAAATCAGCGAAACCGCGGCAGCGCTAGAAAAAGCGGCAGCCGCAGGCGATATCGATTATATAAACGAACATAATCCTCCTTTTGTAAAAACTGTAGAAGATATGGTTACCAGAATAGATAAAATGCTTGCTGTTCTGGAAACCGCTAATCTAAAGCCCAAGAAAGACAGACCTGACAAAGCGTTACTTGAAAAACTTTTGGACACCTGCGTCAGGTATGATATGGACGGAGCGGATTCGGTAATGTCAGAAATAGAGATTTTTCAATATGAAGCTGACGACGGCCTTGCATTCTGGCTTCGTGAAAACATCGACATGGTGAATTTTGACGAAACAGCGGAAAAACTTAACAGCTTGCTGAAGAAGGATGGCTGAGTGTATGGCAAAAACAGGCTTTGTTACAGCATCCTCAATTTCCGGCACTCGCAGAAAAATTGTTTATGTAGATGATATGAACTACAGCTTAATTTCACTGAAAAAAGGTCTCAGTAAATTTTATGAAATTTATCTTTCAGAATCCGCGGAAAAAATGTATAAAATTCTTGAAAAAATAACACCTGATTTAATTTTGTTAGACGTCAATATGCCGGATGTAAACGGTTATGAAACAATTAAAGATTTAAAAGCCGATGATCGTTATTCCGCGATACCGGTAATTTTTCTTACCTGCAACAGCGACCGAGAAAGCGTGGTAAAAGGGCTCAGCCTGGGAGCGGCGGATTATGTGATTAAACCGTTCAATTCAGAAAAATTAATAGAAAGCATTGAAAGTCTTTATTCAACAAAAAAAAATACCGCCAGCAGGATTGCCGAAAAAAGCGACAGTGACACGCATATACTTGTTGTTGATGATATGTCAAGCATGTTAAGAACAATTCATCATGCTCTGCACGACAAATACAAAGTGTCGCTGCTTTCCAACTCGGGAGTTGTTATAGACTTCCTGCAGAACAACAGACCGGATTTAATCATACTGGATTATCTTATGCCGGGGTTAAGCGGATTTGCGCTTATTCCAAAGATACGGGAACTTTCGGGTTATGCCAACATTCCGATAATTATGGTCACAACAGAAGGAACATTCAGGAATGTCAGCGAAGCGATGGCGCTTGGAGCAAATGATTTTATAGTAAAACCATTTGACCCTAAAGAATTGAATTTTAAGGTTGAAAAACATATCAGGTTATCGCGGGATTTACTGTTAAAAGACAGAGAAAATGAAGAAATTGCATACTTTCTGAATTAATATAATTGCTATAATTTTCCATCCGTCGTATAATTAGGGTACAAAAATGCGAATTTTAAAATTAATATATTCTATATTCTCTTTAATACTATTAACTGTCTTTCTGTCAGGATGCGTCATTGACTCCAACTCAGATATAAGAAACACATGGCTGACAGTCAGCTCGATTATTTTATCTTTGGGCATATCAATCCTTATCGCTGTTTTTCTTATCAGAAGCCAAAGAACGGGAAAGCAGCTGGAAGAACTTGTTCAGAAACGGACAGATGAACTTGCTCTTCAAACAACAACTCTTACAACCCTGTTTGATTCAATCCCGGATTTAATTTTTACAAAGAATCAAAGTTTGAATTTCCTTCATTGCAATAAAGCGTTTCTGGAACATTTCGGAAAAGGCATCGACGATGTTGTCGGAAAAAGCGATGAAGAAGCTCTTGGCTTGTCTGCCGATGTCGCAGAAGGCTTTAACAAAATTGATTTTAAAGTAATTCAGGAAAAACGCACTTATGCGCTGGAAGAACATATACCGCGGATTGACGGATCAAACCCGTTATACGAAACAATTAAAATGCCGCTGATGCTTGGAGGCGAAGTCATAGGTATAATGGGCATTGCGCGCGATATAACCAAACGCAAAGAAATGGAGCATAAGATTACTTCCAGTTATGAATATTCAAAAAAACTAAGCGATTCATTGTCAAAAATCACAAAATCGCCGACAATTTCCGCCGGTGTTTTAAAAGATGCCGCTACCGTTGTCGCGATGGACGGCAGCAACGCACTTAATGTCCACCGTATAGGCATTTGGCGCTTTTTGGAAAATCATAATGAACTTGAAAGTATTTCTATTTACGATGCTCACAGCGGTGAAAATTCAGCTTATGAAAAATACGATTTATCAAAAAGCCCTGAATACGCAAGGCTCTTAAAATCGGAACGCGTTATTGTTATGAACGATACCGTAGAATGCAGGTTAATTTCTGATACATTCGGAGGATATGATCATCTGTGCGCCGCGCTTGACGCTCCAATCCGTGTCGACGGAAAACTCGCCGGAGTAGTTTGCGTTGAACAGTGGAGCTGCAGGAATTATCCTCACATGCGCGAATGGGTAATAGAAGAGCAGAACTTCGTCTCTTCTTTGGCAGACTTGATGGCGCTTGCGATCTCCGGTTCTGAAAGGCGCAACGCGCGCGATGGCGCCGAAATGGCGAATCAGGCAAAGTCCGCGTTCCTTGCGCACATGAGCCATGAAATCCGCACGCCGATGAACGCGATTTTGGGCGTAACAGAACTTTTAATGCAGGATGAAAAAGTATCCCCCGATGTTGAAGACGGTCTGAATAAAATTTACAGTTCCTGCGATTTATTATTGGGTATTATCAATGACATACTTGATTTCTCAAAAATAGAAGCAGGTAAACTTGACTTGATACCAAACAATTATAAATTTGCAGATATGATTAACGACGCCGTACATTTAAACATGATGCGCATTGAAGGCAAGCCAATTGAATTTAAAGTAGAAATAGATGAAAATGTCCCGTTTAGATTAATCGGAGATGAACTTCGCATTAAACAGATCTTAAATAATCTTCTTTCCAACGCGTTTAAATACACCGATTCAGGTTTTGTTACTTTATCTGTTAGAATTGAATCCATTCCCCTGCTCTCTTATCTTCCCGAACATTCAATGAGAGGTCAGGTTAAATGGCCTGATAACAAAAAAGGCATAACGCTTGTTATAGGCGTAAAAGATACAGGCCAGGGTATGACGCGGGATCAGCTGGAAAAATTATTTGACGAGTATTCGCGTTTTAATACAGCAAAAAATATTTCCATCGAGGGAACCGGTCTTGGTCTTTCGATTACACAGCGGCTTGTAAACCTGATGGGCGGAGATATACAGGTAGAAAGCAGACCTAACAAAGGATCGCTGTTTACCGTGCGCCTTCCGCAGGAGCTTACAGATTCTACTGAAGTGCTTGGCAAAGAGATAGTGGAAAATTTCAGGCAGTCTAAATTCGGTTTTGTATCACCGAAAAAAAGAGGTCAGATTGTCCGCGAACCCATGCCGTACGGAAGCATTTTAATTGTTGATGATGTAGAAACAAACTTGTTTGTCGCGGTTGGTTTAATGAAGCTTTACAAACTGCAGATTGACACGGTAATGAGCGGACAGGAAGCGATTGAAAAAATCAGAAGCGGAAAAAATTACGATGTAATTTTTATGGATCACATGATGCCGGGAATGGACGGCATTGAAACAACCAAACATATCCGCGCTTTAAATTATATAAAACCCATTGTTTCGCTGACGGCAAACGCTGTAGCAGGTCAGGCTGATATGTTCCTGGAAAACGGTTTTGATAATTTTATTTCCAAGCCAATTGATATACGGCAGCTAAACGCTGTTTTAAATAAATATATCCGCGACAAGCAGCCGTCTGAAGTAATCGAAGCTGCCCGCCGTGAAGAGGCGGCTGCGATAAAAGAAGCGGCAGAAGCGGCAACAAACGAAGATACAGGAAAAACGAGCCAGTTCAGCGGTAAAATACCGGGAATAAATACAACAAAAGGGCTTCTTAGATATGACGGCAATGTAGATACATATTTAAAAGTCCTGCGATCTTACGCGGCAAGCATCAGGTCTTTGCTTACTTCGGTGGATAATATAACAAATGCCGGTATAAATGAGTCTAATTTAAGCCTGTATAAAATTAATGTTCACGGTATAAAAGGAACAAGCCTTGATGTTTACGCCGAACAAGTCGCCAAAGAAGCAAAGGATTTGGAAAGCGCCGCGGAAAAAGGCGACATAGGTTTTATCGGCGAAAACAACGACGCGTTTACGGAAAAAGCGTGGAAACTTGTCAGCGATTTGGATGAAATATTTACTGCCATGGAAACTGATAACCCAAAACCAAAAATGGATAAACCTGACAAAGATATATTGATAAAACTAATGACAGCATGCAAAGATTATGATATAGGAGCCGCAGACGAAGCAATGGCGCTTTTAGATAAATATCAATATACAAAAGATGACGGCCTTGCGGACTGGATTCGCAAAAATATGGATATGATGAACCTTAAGGATATTGCCGAAAAATTATCATATCTTAACAATTAATGGAGAGAGGTTATGGAAGCACAGGATCAAAGACCAACTGATGAATCTTCGAAAGATCGCAGGAAAATAATTTACGTTGACGATGTAAGTTACAGTTTAATAACTGTAAAAAACAGGTTAAGCGAACAATACGAAATATTTCCCGCCGAGTCTGTAGTAAAAATGTACGAACTTTTAAGTTTTTTCATACCCGATTTAATTTTGTTAGACGTCAATATGCCGGATATTGACGGTTACGAGGCTATAAAAGGATTAAAATCAGACGATAAATATTCCAGTATACCGGTAATTTTTTTAACAGGAAAAAGCGACAGAGAAAGTGTAGTAAAGGGTTTAAGCCTTGGAGCGGCAGACTATGTAATTAAACCGTTTTCGGCGACAAAATTAATAGAAAGCATAGAAATTATTTTAAACCCCGCCGAAAGCAGGGAAATTTCTTTTGAAGACGAAGACGGCAATAAACCGCCTGTTCTTGTCGTTGACGATGTAAGCAGCATGCTGCGGGCAATGCAGTACGCGCTGCAGGACAGATACAAAGTTTTTATACTTTCCAAATCCGAAGATGTAATGGACTTCCTGCGCACAAAAAAACCGGAATTAATTGTTTTAGATTATTTAATGCCCGTTTTAAATGGATTTGATCTCATCCCCATGATACGAACACTTCCCGAACATAAAGAAACTCCAATCATTATAATTACAACGGAAGGAACACATGATCATGTAAGCGAAGCCATGAACATCGGCGCTTCGGATTTTATCGTAAAACCTTTTAAACCAAAAGAACTTAACGATAAAGTCGCAAGGCATATAAGAATATCGCGTGAACTGGCAAAAATAAGAGAAGAAAATAAAAAGCTGATAGGATAGCGTTTTACAAAATTTCGATTTTTTCCACTTCTAAAATCACCGCTCCCTGATCTTCCGTTACAAGTCCGTTTATAAGCAGAGGCTGCTGATCGAAAAGCAGTTTATTATAACGTTCGTATATTTGCGGAAAAACAACCGTTTCGTACATTGCTGTTTCATCTTCCAGGCTTAAAAAACTCATTGTCAGTCCGTCTTTTGTCCAGACATCTTTCTGCGTTATCGGCCATCCGATAATTTTTATATTACGCCCTGTAAACTGCTTGATTTGAGAAGCCTTTACACGGTTTTTTACCGCAAGCACGCGATCTTTGTACAAAACTAACGGGTGCGCGTTTCTAAGAAAACCCAAAACATTGTATTCATCCCACATCGAATTATTCTGCGCGGCAAGTACGGTAACGCCTTCGTTTAATAACTGCTTTTCTTCCTGCGAAAACAATTCACCCTGACGGGAAGGTCTCTGTGTAAGAGCAGATAACAGCTTGCGCGCCTGCATAACTCTTGGGATGCCGCCTGAAATACTGTCAAAAACACCCGCGGGGCAAAGCGCTGTAATATCCTCCCTGTTAAGACGCACACGCCTTGAAAAATCTTCAAGCGAGGTATAATCCCCTGCTCTTTCGCGCTCTACAATAATATTATTAACCCCGGATACCGATAAACCTTTTACCGCCATAAAACCGATAACAACCTTTTTTTTATATCCGTAATATTTCCATTGCGAAATATTTATATCCGGCCCTTCGGTTATAAGCCCCATGCGCCGAATCTCGGCGATATAGGCATGAGGGCGGTAATATCCCCCCTGATTTGAAAGAACCGCCGCCATAAATTCCGCGGGATGGTGCACCCTTAAATACGCGGATTGATAAGAAACCATCGCGTAAGACGCAGAATGAGGTTTGCAAAAAGAATAACCGTCAAAGGAAAGCATCATCGCCCAGATTTCGCGTATTGTTTTTTCATCTACGCCGTTATTTCTGCAGCCGTCAAAAAATTGCTTTTCATACACCCTTAACTTTTGCGCTCCTGCTTTTTTCGCTATTACTTTACGCAGTTTATCGGCGCCGAGTTCATCAAAACCGGCAAGCGCAACAGCTGTTTTGCTTACATCCTCCTGATAGCATAAAATGCCGTAGGTTTCGTTTAAAATTTTATCAAGACGCGGATGCAGCGGATCCCAGGCGCCGCCTTTAAGCCGCCTTACATATTCAGAGATAAATTTATTAGCAGCGGGGCGGATAATGCTTGAATGAATAACGATATGATCAAAATCCCCCGCGCCTGTTTTTTTTTGGAGCTGGCGCATCGCAGGGCTTTCGATATAAAACACGCCGATACTGTCGCCTCTCGCAAGCGCTTCGATAGTTTCAGTATCATCTGCAGGACGCCATGTATTTTGATCAATGTGTATATCCTGCTCTTCAAGATTCGCCAAAGCATCCCTTATAACAGCAAGGCTCCTGTTTCCCAAAAGATCGATTTTTACAAAGCCAGCGGCTTCCGTCCCCTCTTTTTCCCATGCAAGAAGAGGAAACCCCTCAAGAGATTTTTCAATTGGCGCATAACGATTAACCGGCTGGGGAGTGATTACAATTCCTCCGCAGTGCATGCTCAATCCGCGCGGCAGCCCTTCGATTTTTGAAGCGATGCGGTAGATTTCCAGCCAGAGAGGATCGATATTTTCTTCTTTCTCGCGGAAATCAAATATTTTTCTTTCTAAAGCTGAAATTTCCGCGTCAGGAAATCCGTATGCTTTCGCGGTCTCTCTCAGAGCCGAGCGTGAACGGAAAAAATTATGATTGGCGACTCTTGCGCAGTAATCGCTTCCGAATTCTTTTATTAATGATTTTATAAGTTCATCCCTTTCATCCCACGCAAAATCAACGTCAATATCAGGAGGATCCGGCCTTGCCGTGCTTAAAAATCTTTCAAAATACAAGTTATGCGCAATGGGATCCACATTTGTAATTCCAAGCGAATAAGAAACGATAGAAGCAGCGCCTGACCCGCGCCCGCATGTTCTTTGATATTGCGCTGACGGCTGGCTTGTTTCTTTTGCTATCTTTACAATATCGTCCATACGTAAAAAATATGGGGCAAATCCCATTCTTTCGATTATTTCCAATTCATATTCAATGCGGTCAACCTCCATGTCGCCTAATTCGCCGTAACGCAGCGAAGCGCCGCCGTAAACCCTCTGCCTTAATTCCTGCGCAGGCTGATTGCCGTAAGAAGGAAAAATAAAACCGTCAAACAATTCGTTGAATCGGCATTTCTGTGCGATTTCCTGCGTACCCTTTACGGCATCCGGCCGCGATTTTAAAAATTCATTTAACTGCACGCTTGTTTTAAAAACACCATTCCCCTGCGAAACTGTATCTCCATCCGCAAGACTGCCGACAGTTTTATTTAATCCTATTGCGCGTAATGTCCTGTGAACTGAATAATCGTCTTTCTCCAAAAACAAACTGGTATCAAGAAACGCAAGCGAAAGGTTTAACGATTTATGAACGCCGATTGCGTCAAAACATTCGCTTGTTACAGCCGCGTAAAGACTTTTTACGTTTCCGGCAAGCGCGTTTAAAGCCGTGCCGTCAGCGCAGGCAAGGGTAAGCCCTGAACAATTTTCGCGTAACAGCGGGATTGGGTTAAAATTTTTTATATCTTTATTGCGTATCGATAAAATTTCACATAACCTGCTGAAACCTTCCCTGTTCTCAGCAAAACAATAAATATAATTTGAAGCGATTTTTTGATCGATACTGAGCGCCGCGCCTATAACCGCCTGTATCCCGCGCTCCTTTGCCGCTTCCAAAAATGAATGTAACCCGTAGAGATTATTTAAATCGCAGATTGAAACAGTTTTAACTCCAAAAGAAACAGCGGCATCCAATAACGCTTCCGGTTTATGAACACCGTAAAGAAATGAATACGCTGATATTAATCCAAGCCGGGCAGTCATAGGCAAAATTCTTTTTTTGCCGCCGCAAGAACTATGCCCCGCGTTACTTTGCCAGCGCCGTAGCGAAGCTGTATTTTGTCCGCGGCTTCCTGTAATCTGCGGCTTTTAATCTGTGCTTCCGGCTCAAACAGATCCGGTTCGTAACCGAGCGGAGAAAAGTTTTCCAGAGAAATGGAAATTGACCGTACGCGCACACGGCGTACTACGCTCTTTTGATATAAACAGGCAGCCGCGTTTATTATATCTTTATCCATCACTAAAAGATTTTTTTTATTTTCGCTGATTTCAGCTGTCACTCCATCCGCGTAAATGACAGATAACTTTACCGCGAAAGCGCCGAGTTTATCTCTGCGCATTTGAAGCCCCGCGTTTTCGCAGATGGAAGTTATCGCCCCTCTGATCGCGATCTCGTCAATTACATCCTGCGAAAAATCCGCTCTGCTTTCGATAATTCTTTTTCCCGGCGCGGCAACGGGAGAATCATCGATACCGCGCGCGCTGTCCCTAAGAAGAATCCCCTTCTTGCCGAAAAGAGATAACGCTTCGCTGTCATTTAAAGCGGCTAATTCACCCGCTTCGCGGAAACCTGTTACGCGAATAGTTTTCATCAGCGAGGAGCCAAGTCCCGGCAGCAATGAAATATCTTGATGCGAAAGGAATGACGCTTCTTCGCCTGAGCGGACTTCTATCAATCCTTCGGGGCGGATTGTCCTGCTTGCCACTTTGCAGACAAGTTTATTTGTCCCTGCCGCCGCGGCAGCTTCGATTTTTATGTTATCAAGAATTTCATTTTGGATATGGCAGACACAATCCGAAGCAGGTCCGAAAATCCGCCTTGTGCCTGTTAAATCAAGATAAATATTTCCGGCTCCGTCGTTCTGCCACACGGGAGCATAACGGCTTATTAAATTTTCAAGGCTGCTGTTGACTTTTGAACAGGCAGCGGGATCCGGCGGCACCACTATTAATTCTTTTACAAGCCGCTGAGCCGCGCAAAGAGGAGCGCCGTATTTTATTCCTTCTTTAAGCGCCGCCGGCGACACATCCCATGCTATTGCCTGCCCGCCTACTCTGCCCGCGACTACATAAGGGCGTCCCTGCAGAGAGCTGTCGAAAAGCCCTGCAACTGCCGCGCGAAAACCGATGATGTTAAGATGCGCGATTGCCCTCATCCAGTTTTTCCAAAATCTTTTTCAGTGCCATGGCATTTTTTACAGCCTGCCCTCTTGCGTGATTATTAAAATATACGAGTATTTTATCCGCTTTTATTACAATGCGCTTAATCCGCTGCGCAGCGCCTTCAAGTTCCTTGTCGCTGTAAAGATAATCGTACCTTGCGCGGCTGTCCGAACCCCACCATTTATCGGCATTCCTGCCATGCAGGCGAAAATACACAAGCGGAGATGTGGAAACATCCAGCACAGGCGGCAGCCCCTTTAAATCCGGCAAATCGGTGGAAACGAATGAAACCTGCCTTTTTTTAAACTCGTCGATTACACGGTTATTGTTCCAGTCGGTGTTTCTGAACTCGACAGCACTTGGTACGCCTGAAAATTCGTTTAAAATCCTGTCCAGATGCCGCCTGTTATCAGCCTCGTAATGAAACGAATATGGAAATTGAAATAAAACCGCTTCCAGTTTCCCCGCTTCGCGCAGCGGCTCAATCGCCGTAAGGTAAGTTTTCGCCTCGTCCTGCCACTTGGAAGGATCAACCTTGTGAGTAAGAGATTGAGACGCCTTTATCGCAAAAGCCAGATTTCCCGAACTTTCTACCATGCGCCGTATTTGATCAACAGTAGGCATAATATAGTACGAAAAATTTAGTTCGACGGTAGAAAATTGAGCCGCGTAAAAAGGCAGATAATCCTCTTGCCGGGTTTTTGGAGGATAAAAGGGTCCAACCCATTCATTGTATGAGTAACCGCATGTTCCAACGGCGATTTTGTCCATATTATAATACTACACGTTTGTATAGGGTTTGTCAAGGGGTTAATTTACTTATTTTTAAACGTTCTTTTAAAAATGTATCTACGGTCATTCTGTTGACGCCGTATATCCTGCCAATCGCGCTCTTTGAAAAATTTCTTTTTAGAAGCAATAAAATATCCTGCTCGCATCCTGAAAGTTTAACGTTTGTAGATTTACTTCCGCACGGTCTTCCCAGAACCATGCCTTCCGCGCGTTTTCTGGCAAGCGCTTCTTTCGTTCTTTGAGAAATCAAGTCACGCTCAATCTCTGCCGACAAACCAAAAGCAAAAGCTAAAACTTTTGATTGAATATTATCACCTAACCTGTAATTATCTTTAATTGTCCAAATTCTGACATCATTCAGCATTAGCTGATTAAGAATAGACATGATCATAAAAAGACTTCGTCCAAGTCTTGATAATTCAGAACAAATAATCAGATCGCCGGGTTTAACTTCTTCTAAAAGCGAACCTAAAAGCCTTTTATCGGGTGTTTTAGTTCCGCTGATAGTTTCTTCGATCCAACGTTCGATTTTTAAATTGTTGCTTGAACAGAACCTCTCAATTTCAAAACGCTGATTATCAATGTTTTGTTTGTCTGTACTAACTCTGATATAACCATATACCATGGCATACTCCTTAAAATAATAAAATATGACCTGCTTAATTTAAAGGTCTTATTACTTATCGTCTAATTAACTAGCTAAATAACACTTTTTTATTTTTGCTTAAAAAAAACCTCCCTTTATACCTAACTCCTGTATGGGAGGGAAAAAATTCTGAGGAGGAATGAATTATGTTAAAAAGATTGATTGTGATCATGGCCGTATTTGCGCTGGTCACAGGCGTTACTTTTGCACA
>Ga0209755_10002065_pt1 | contig 28600 bp, 22 predicted proteins | sample TergutCo191P1_FD_187301 | JGI IMG/M metagenome (GOLD analysis project Ga0209755, IMG submission 187301) | Cornitermes sp. P1 segment gut microbial communities from Petit-Saut dam, French Guiana - Co191P1 (SPAdes) (version 2) | ecosystem: Host-associated > Arthropoda: Insects > Digestive system...
TTACGGGGAAACGCAACACTTGGAGAATTGAGCGTAAGCATCTAACGTTTCGTACTAGGCTTAAGTGTTTGGCTCGTAGGACGATTTGTTATTCTAAATCGTTGGATATGCATAAGATTGTTTTTGGATTACTCATAAACGTGTTAGAATTCGGAAATAAACTAGTTTGAGGCATGACCTTTGTTTGTGTTGAATTTTATGTTTTAACGGTGGTATGCAATAATAATATGCAAAAGCTCAAAAATACATATTACCTAGAGACTAAAAGTTACGGATTAACATACAAAAAGAGAGTTTCTTTACCATGAAATATGTAATGTACCCAAACCTAATAAAAATGTAGGATGAAAACACTACATGCAATGGACTTCTTGTTGAATAGTACCTGAAAAAGAAGTTTTAGCGCGGTACCACCCATCTTCTACAACAAGGTCGACGTAACATGCAACGTTTGAGATCTATGATTATGCCAGTAGCTGTTGCAAAACGGTTGCCTATTATTTGTAAATGGTCTCTGTTGTGCAGTATCAGAGCAGCAGCTTGGGTATCAATATTAATTAGTTTATCATATATTTCGTTGTGTTTTTTTATGGCTAATTCATATGCTTCTTCGTATGTTTTGCCTTCAAGTAATGCATAGTTAGCGGCGTTGGCGGCTTCAATGAAGTCATCTATGTACCATAGGTGAACCCAATGTAACTCATCATAGCCAATGTAGGCTTTTGCGCCGGTACTAACTGCCAGTGGACCTAAACCAAGTGCACTTTCACATGATACAGTGCTTGTTGCTTTCCCATTAAACAGCGAAACATTTGATGTGTCTAAAACAGGTTTGATTGTGTTGTTGTCTTGCCCATATAATGCATACGCGCTTCCATGATCATAGTGTACGATAAAATCAGGATCAGCACTACCTATTTTTGTTTCTACATTGGTTCTATTTGCATCGTTGCCGTCTAAGTCGGTTACTGACCAACCTGCACTTATCGCTTTAGCTAAAACTTTTGTCGCGGCTGCATGAGAGAATTGGTTAGTATATGCGTCATTGGGAACGTTTGATCTAATCACTACAACTTTTTTCGAGATTATAAGCCGTGGCCACAATGGTTTCAATTTTTCCAATGGCAGATGTTCCAATACCAGTTTCTTTTCAATTTCCAGTTTCTCCAATTCTACCTTTTGTTTAAGAAGTGTGTCTTCTTTTATTGTCTGCATCTCAACGACTTTTGTAACGGGTTTTGACACTTCACTCTGCATTTTTTCGCTCATTGAATGTTCCTCCGTGTTAACTCGATACGGGATTTAGCCAGCATCTGTGAATATTCTTGCCCATATTCTGTGTCATTCTCTATTTCTTTCTTGAGTTCTTCAGGTGTAAAGGTTTTAGATCCTACAACTATCGCAGGTTCGTTTGCTCTTCCTCTAGGTAGTTTTGTTATCCATTCACTGATATCTGCAAGTGCTAATTCTTTTGTCAACTGTTTTCCTTTTTGTCTCTCTTTCTCAAATTCACTCATAACATTATCACGCTCATAATATCGTCAGTTATGTGTAAAGAAACGTGACATATATAAACATAACCTTCATTAGCAACTTATATGCAGTGGTGCATATATAGTAGTTTAGCTTTTCGTTAACTGTGTGGGAAGAGTATAATTGCAATGTTTAAACCAAGCAGCAACAAGCTCCGGCGACACACAATCAAGAGCTGCAGACGTAGCCTCCATCAACGCCTCCTCACTTCTAGCCTTAAGCTTACGCAAAACACCCTTCATATACGCCCACATAAACTCAATAGGATTAAAAACAGGAGAATCAGAGAAAAAGCACTTACTTTTAGGATAGGATTTTTTCAAGTATAGTAACATCAAGAGCCGCCATGAACATTTTACGCTTAACACTAGTTTTTTCTCCCACATCAACATTACATAAAAGGGGCAAAGCAGCTTTACAAAAAACATTCCAATTTAAAGGAGAACAATCCTTATACATTCTCGCACTGCCCTCACCAAAGGTAACATCAAACCGCCAATACAACTAATTCTTAATAGACCAATGCACAGCGCCACATCTGCAAACTTGTTTGCATCAACCAAAGAAGTCACAAAATAACGTATTTCCTCCCACAAAACATTCTTCTCCAAAACACTAGACTTAACCATCCCAACACCACGTAACCCAACCCAACCGCCCCTCATCGACAACCAATCAATATCGATCTCCAAAAAATACTCCCGCCACTCAATTCGATCATGACCCTACTCATTTACAACAACTCTTTGTTGCTGTTCTGTTTGAAAATTTTCAAAATACACCGCTCCCCCTCATACAAACTTTTTGGATTCCTCTTTAGAACCAAACAATAATCTGCTTCTTTTTCCACAATTTTTTCTGCAACATCTATTTGACAACCCATGGCATCAATTGCAACAGTTGCCCCTGACACATCAATTAGGCAAGTAGTTTTGGACTCTCTGTGATTTCATTGTTCTTTTCATCAACGGTTATTTCTCCAAGAGTTATTTGATTTTCACTAACCCATGCTAATACAACATGGTATGCTTTATGTTTGGTGTTTTTGCTGCCAGCGATGGTTTTTCTATCAATGTTAACAGTTTTTCCCTTACAATCTCGATTGTCAAGCCAGCTATATAGGCAATGGGCAACCTCGGAGGGGTTTAGGCGTTCAAATACTCGTCTAAAGGTGTCTTTGTCAGGTATTCCTTTTTGTAGTTCTAAGAATTTTTCGAGCCAGGGTTTTCGTGTTTTGCCAAAGGTTTCTATGTCTTCATAGTCTTTTGCGCCGCAGATTATTGCACAAACGCTATCACAACTAGATTGACTAGTTTGTGTTGTAAATACCTGTATTGCCTTGTGTGTCAGTTATTTTTTCAGTTTGTTCAATTAATTTTTGGGTCTTCATACACTCAATATACTGCGTTTCTCAAAATAAAGTAAGTGCTTTTTCCCTGGACACACTCCTCGTCTATTTGCACTATATGTTAAATTCGCACTAAACCACCATGGCGACATCGCCATCAACAAATTTTTTCGCTCAACCCCTTTTTCTCTTTTTTTAAGTAAACATGTAAAAACCTTTATAATGAGTAAATAGTAAAACATATTGAGTAAAATGTTGTGTATGCTGAAATACATTTATCAGTCAGTCAGGAAATTTCTATGTTCAAAAGAAAACTAGTTACGCAACTCGTGGACAGATTAAATGAACCTCTCCGGTTCATTCAAATCGTAGTTGGACCAAGACAAACAGGTAAAACAACCGCCGTACTACAAGCGCTCAAAGAAATAAATAAATCAACACATTTTGTCAGCGCAGACGATCCAACACTTACTTCAACAGAATGGCTCCGCAATGAATGGGAACAAGCCCGTACCCTTGCAAAAACAGGAGAAACTATTCTTGTAATTGATGAAATACAAAAAATCAGCAAATGGTCTTCTATAGTAAAACTTCTCTGGGATCAAGACAATAGATTGTTTACACCTCTAAAAGTGGTTCTCACAGGTTCCTCTTCTCTGCTTTTGCAGAAGGGTCTTTGTGAATCTCTTATGGGAAGGTTTGAAATACTTTACTCACCTCACTGGAACTATTTAGAATGTAGAGAGGCTTTTGGATATAGCCTTGAGGATTTTTTATTTTTTGGAGGTTACCCCGGGGCCGCTGCACTCATTAAAGACGAAGAACGTTGGGCCCGATATATGGGGGCATCCATTGTGGAGCCAACTATTTCTCAAGATATTGTTATGATGGAGGAGGTTCGCAAACCTGCGTTGCTTCGTTCGCTTTTTATGCTTGGTTCAATTTACAGTGCGCAGGAATTGTCTTTTACAAAAATGCTTGGCCAACTTTCAGATGCAGGAAATACTGTGACTTTGGCACATTATCTTAGTCTTCTCAGTAAGGCAAATGTGCTTACAGGTTTACAGAATTATTCGGGTAGCAAAATTCGTACCCGTAAGAGTTCTCCAAAATTTATGGTGTATGACACATCGCTTATGACCTATACAGATGGAACTAATAGGCGACGTTTACTTGATAATGCAACAGATAAGGGGCGTCTTGTTGAAAGCGCGGTAGGTGCTTACCTGCTTGCAAGAGGACAAGAAGAAGGGTTTGAGGTTTACTGGTGGAGAGAACGCAACCACGAGGTTGATTTTGTTATAAAGAAAGGTAATCAACTTACGGCTATAGAGGTGAAGAGTGGTAGGGTGAAAGGTGTTGGGGGTAGTCTTATTTTTAAGCAGCGTTATCCAAATGCGTTATCTCTCATTGTTGGTAGTGTAAATTGTGGTTTAGAGGATTTTTTGTTGGGTAAAAAATCATTATTCTTATAACAATTTGCCTTCTCAAAAACTAGCTCTTTTTTGCAACATCGATAATGAGTTAGAAAGTCTTGATGCTCCTGGGAGTATGGTGTATGGTTGGTTAATTGGGTAATAGTCATGGTTGCGTTTGGTGCCAGACACATTCCCCGTCTATTTGCACTATATTGCTTTGACCAGATTATATTTTAGGGTCAATATTTTGAGGTGCTTTTTGTAGGTTTGATTGAACGTGTTTAGTGTTTTTTTGGGTTAATTTAACGAGTTTTGCCCTATTTGACAATCCTCTTATCATCTGATTGAATGCTGCCCTTAATTATAATGTGATCAAAACAACATGTTGAATTCGCACTAAACACCCTGGCGACGTTGTCATCAGCATATTTTTTCGCTCAACCCTTTTTCTTTTTTATTTGGGTTGTTTGTATGGGTGGATTGGGTTTTATTATCTGCTGTTTGGTGTGGTTGGGTTTTGTTTGTGGTTGAAAAATTCTAGTGACGAGGCTTTTGATTGGTTTGTGGAGTTTACTTGTAAACGTTGTCATGGTGCTCGTATCTTCGAATGGTGACCGCCATCCGTGCCTCGTCAATGTCGTAGACCATAACAAATGGGCTACATGTACTCGGCGCATATGTTACAGGGGTTCTTTAAGGGTTTGAACTATGGGGATTTTCTAGAATTTCGCTAACCTTTCGGGTTAGTGCTTCAAATTGTGTGGTATCTTTCTTTTGTAGTTTCTTGAAAATTTTGTCTACTTTCTCAACTACTTCTAAGGAGTACACGTGATCACTGGGAGTATCTTTTTGTGAAGTCGTTGACTTTTATGGTTTTTTCGGTTTTAGATGCTTTTAGGCTTTCGATAAATTCTGGTTTTAGTTCTGGTTCTAAAATTATCTCTTCGAATTGTTGTGCCATTAGGTTTATTGCTTGGCTTTTGTCTTTGAGACTGTGTTTGGCTTTAATTATGTTGAGTACTCTATTGGTCCTTTCATCAAGTTCTACTATAGCCTTAACCATATTAACACCACATTAATGTGGTGTTAATCTGAAATATATGTGTCTCTGCTGTTTTGTGTTAACTCGCAGGCATTTTGTACTTTTTCCCAAAACTCTCAACATGCTACGAGTTTTTGTTGATAAGCAGAGGTGGTGTTCGACATTAGTCTATACTATTGTGATCGTTTGAAAATTTTCACGCTTATACATAACCCAACTACCGTTTTGTACATTTAAAAAGATTTTGAAAAACAAACAATTTTTCTTGCCAACCGCTTCACCCAAATACACAAAAACAAATACTACACTCAATTTTCTACACACTTCACATACCAACCCTGATTTTATCGACCCAAAAATCTTTTCATACACATAATACCATCAAAATACACTTTAACAATACTAACGCTTCAGCAACAAAAACAGCTCCTCCAAAACATGATACTCACACAAACCAAACGTGTAGGGAGTGCCCGAAAATAAATTTTACATTCAAAAACAATGATGATTATCACGCATGGACATTTTCCATTCACACTTTTACGCATAAATTTATGTGTAAGTTTATTCCCAAGCAGTTCCTACACAAAAACCTCACCCATTTGATAATCTAACCATACAAAGCCAACACGATACGACTTATCGCAAACAAACGACCCCGTCTCATCTATCTCCCTCTAAAACACAAACCGTTCAACAACAATTTCTGACACATCACTATGGTTTAGGAGGTAACTCAGATTCACTTGCCAGGTCCAGTTTTCTTTTTCTTAACGTATCAATACCACGTCTGCACTAATGTGCAGTACACGAGAAATATCGCGTACCCCTGAGCCATTTATGGCCATTTCAAGGATGCGAAACTTTACCCCCGGCTCACAAGCATGATATTTATAGTCCAGTTGAAACACTGATCGGGAGCATTTTTCATTACGACAAGCATAACGCTGTACTCCATCAGGACGTTTACCGAATTTTACAACATTGGTGCTTCCACAAGAAGGACACTTTACAGACACTAACACCATCACACACACTACCAACCCTACACCAACAATCTATTTCAACATATCCATCAGCTAATATCAAACACTACCGAATATCCCTTAAAAGTGTAGTGCAGTTTTAGTATCAGACAAAAACTTGAGTTTACAAGAAATAATTTGCTCTCCGTATAAATTATTTTTGTTTCTAGCTACAAAAACCGTACATGTTTACTTGTGACGTCTCTTCTTTGTTTGATATGGTGTTAGTTTATAACTTTTGTAATTATACTTAATAGTAAATCATAAAAAGTTAAAGAGGCACATGTTACATTTTATTTTTCAAAGGCAACAAGTGTCACATTAGAAAAAGGGCATTAAACAAAAAAAGAAAAGAAGGAACTGTTTAGCATTAAGGGTTTAATGAGGCGGTAGCTCACGGGTTACTGCTTTTTTGTCGTTTATCTGTCGCCTCTTTTGCATCAGATTTGTAGTAGAAGACAATTGTGTTTTTTGTTTCATCCTTGTCAAGAGTCAGAGATACCACAATGTCGCTCATTACTGTATAGGCATCAATGGTTGGGGCTTGTTCAGTTATGTTATAGCCAACGGTGCCAAATTTTGTTCTACTTGGAGCGATAGGTGTAACTGTTCCCTGTAAATAGTAATGTACTGCATATGGAACAGTTTCTGTTTTATTAGTGTGTCTGAAAGTAAGAGCTATGGCGATCAATTCTGCTAGGAGTATAATAGCGTTGACGATGGTCCATTTGTCTACTAGTACCATGGGTAGAGTCACGTCTTCTGTTAGTATGAACACTATGATGCCTGCGATGCTTAATATAGCACTTATGAGGAGCCAGAAAAGTCTATGTTTGCTCTGTTTTTTCTCTGTTTTTTCTGTATTGTTGGTGTTTTTGGTGTCTTTTTGGTTTTGTTTTGCAGCATACTGGCCTTTACTGTCTTTTTTCTGTTCTTGTTCTGGCAGTGTTTTCTGTTTTTGTTTGCGTTGTAATAACACAGCTATAGTTACTATAACGGCGGATATTATGCCAATTATGCTAAGTATTAGGTTTACAAGAGCCCATGCAGATACAGGGTTCGTGGGAATGCTACCAGGTGTTGTTTCTATTGGGGGAGGGGTAGTTCCTGAGGGAGGAGGCGTAGTTCCTATTGGGGGAGGGGTAGTTCCTGAGGGAGGAGGCGTAGATGGGGAGGGTTTATTAGGAGAACCGCCGTTGCCACCACCGCCGTTATTGCCGCCGTTGCCGCCTGAGTTTGTTGTATAGTAAAAGATGAAGACATTGTTTGTTGCGTTAAGGGTGGCAGTGATAGTTGTAGGTGTAATGGCTGTATAGCCTGATATGGTTATAGCATGTTCAGTTATAGAGGTGCCCATGGTTTGGCCGGTAACGATTTTTGCGTTAGCAACAGAGTTCGTAGTGCCCTGCAAATAATAATATACTGTGTACTCAATATCCGTGTTTGCACGGTAGTAAAAGATAATTACATTATCTGAGGCCTCAAGAGTAATAGTAACAGTTGTTGGAGCTAACATTGTATAACCCGGTATAGTTACTGCGTTTTCAGTTGCGGAAGCACCCAAAGTTTGACCTAACACATTTTTATCATTAATAACCAGAGTTGTTGTGTCCTCTAGATAGTAGTGCACTATGTATGAGACAGTTAGTGGTTCATTTTCTGGTTGCCAAACAGCGTATAATTCTGTATCAGCTAATATAGTAAAAGTTGAATCTGGCACATACGTTGGAGTATTAGCAGCAGGATCTGTAGCCCAACCAAGGAAGACATAACCATTCATACTCAACGTTCCCTGATATAGAACAGTTACAGCACTCCCACTATCATATGGACTGAAACTATCCATAGGCGCAACGCCAACACCCGTTTTACCATCGGGCCAATTAGCAAAATACGTCACACTATACTTAACATGAGGTCTAATATCTAAAAGCCAAAGAGCAGTTAAACGTACATCGCCAAATGTGTCTTCAGGAATAACATAGGATCGTATTGGAGAAAGTATGCTTGTGCCGTTGTCATATCTTATGGTCCAGCCTAAGAAGACATAGCCTGTTCTAGCGGGGTCACTTATAGGTATTGGACAGTTAGCTGTACTATATGCCGGAGGGTTAGTAGCTGCGTTAGTGCCGCCGTTTAAATCGTAGTAAATATTGTATACAGAGCCAAAGTTATCATCTAAGGTTAAGAATCTAAACGCTACATCAGTAATACCTGAGACAGGTACTGTCTGTGAGCTGTTGCTCATATGATAACCCTCAGGATACTTTACTAGAGCCTCATTGTTGAAAATTTTCCCGGTTCCGGACCAGTAACGCCCAGAGCCCATAGCAGCCGTTAACCCCGGCTCAAGTTCCAATGGGTATGCTAAGCGTATGGCATAGCTGTTCTTTCCCCAGAAAACTCCGTTAGAGATCACATCTAAGCGTCCTTTATTCACACCGTCACAGTTAATTGCGGAATACGCGCCTATGATTGTTCCATTAGAAATCAATTTTATATATCCTGCGTTTGCAATGCCGTAGTCTGTGTTAGAGATTATTTGGCCGCCGGTTATTTTATCGATAGTGCCAACCGCTGTGCTACCACCGTAATAATTGAAAATGCCGTAGGATGATTTTCCAAGTATATACGCTGAGCCGCCGATTTCGCTGATTCTACCCACATTTAGCATGCCTTGGTTTCCTATGATTTGTCCACCGGTGATTTTGAAGATATCGCAATTTACGTCGTTTTGTACAGCGACTGTGCCCATGAATGTTCCGCCAGATATTTCGCCGACGTATGCGCCCTCAGAGTGGAAATAGTTGATTACCAGCAAACCAAAGTGTGCGCCTTGGAAAGTTCCACCGGAAATTAGATCAATACCTGTGGTGTCTTTTAAAAAGTCATCATTGTCAAAGGGCCATTCACCCTCAATTATAATTACAGAGTTTCTGCTGTCCTTGGCGGGGTCGGAGCTAAATGTACCAACGCGGGTTGCCACAAAACTGCCGCCACTGATTTCTCGCACATGTGCACCGCGAACCAGAGACATAGCGCTGTTACGGGTCGCCTCAAAATAGCCACCAGAGATCAAACCAATATCGGCATTGTTTTGCACGAAAACTGCTTGACCGTGAAGCGTTGCGTCGGGATCGGTCTGATAAAAGGCGCCGCCGGAAATTACATCAATTCCTGTGCCAACATCTGTTAAATGAACAGCTTGAACCATGCCAGAGAATGCCCCTCCGCTGATTTCTCGCATTCTTGCACCTTTTTCCATATCTAGGGCTCCATCGCCGCCTCCAAAGTGTCCACCGGTTATTTCGCCGTTGGCATTAGAACCGCTCATAAGGATCACACCGGTTATTATAATTCCATCGTGTATTGTTATATCCCCGTTTGTGACTTTTATGTCATAGTTAATTGTAAGGGGGCTGTCTAGTTTGCCATCGCCCAGTGTTAATTTGCCGCCGCCTTCCAAAGAGAACTTCCATCCTGAAGCGGGAGAGGGCTTATTGAAGTCAAAGTCACAGGGGAAACCGCCGCTGCTGTAAATTTTTACTTCCTCATCGTTTATAATAACATGGTCTGTTTCGAGTATATTGCCGTCAATTTCTAGGTCGAATTTTTTAATAGAGTCAACGCGGGCATCTGCGATTGCGGCGCTTAATGTTTCGTAACGTTTGCCGTCATTTGAGCCGACACCGAATGTGTGTAATATCACATTTCCATATAGGTGAGGCTCATTATGTGCCTCTGGTTCTTTCCAGGGGAGCATGGAAGGATAGCCATTGTGTTCAAAGTGGAGCCAAGGGGTAGTAGGGTCGGAATTGGTGTCCCACCATGCCTCACTTATGCTACCGCCTGATTTTTGTGTTAACCCTGTGGTGGTTCCATGATATGCGGGTAAAATGTTGAGTGTGTCTACTTCAACGATAAGACCGTAAAGGGGGTATCCAAAAACATCAAGGTTACCTATACAGGTGCCTGATAAGTAAGCGGCTAATCCGTAGCCGTCAAAGTTGATTGCACAATAATCGCCACCGCTAACAGTGCCCTGTGCTATGACTTGGCCGCCGGTTATAGCCACAGTTCCGTAAGTATAAATACGAATAGTATAGCAAAAATCCATGGCAAAGCCATATTGAGAAACATCAACATCAGTAACCGAAAGCTCACCACCTGACATAAATAGATTACCTCTGTCAATTTCAACGGCTGCGGCATTGCTAAAAGCGGAAACTTTGCCGCCGGTTATGGTTACATTGCCATCTTTGACATAGATTGCGCTGCGCCATTCACCGTAATCAGCATAGGTTCTATGGGCTATGACCTCGCCGCCGGATATTATTACATTGCCAGTTTTGACAGTGATGCAGTCCTTTCCGCTTGTTTGGATTGAACCGAATTGGACGACCTCAAAGGTGCCGCCGCCGTCAGTACTAAAGGATAAATCGTCGGATTTGGCGCTCCATACCACTTTTATGTTGTGTGGGATGTTTAGATTAATCTTTGCGTTTTCGCCGTTTTTGACGCCTTTAATGGTTATTGTATCACCTGATGATACACTATTTATAGCATTTTGAATGCTGTCCTGAATGCTTGATGCAGGCATAGAGTTTGTAATGGTAACATCTGTATTGCTTGCAGATGTCGGGATTGATAACATCGGGATAATGGTTAACAACATGCTAACTATTATCAATAAAGTTAATGCTTTTCTTAAAAAAATTGGTTTCAAACTATTTCACCATTTTATTTTTTAATAATGTATGCTCTCCATATTTTCTATAAAAATAAAGTTGGGCCACATATACAAACGTTGTATTCACATCACTTAACACATCAGAAATAAATAATATCATAAAAAAATCATATATACATATCAAACATAAACATTATATAACGCATTTTACCACTCAACACAACAACCCAACTAAACACACACCACATACCACAAAAACAAACCACACCTCCAAACCGCCCAAAAAACAGCTTAAATTTTTAAAGCATTAACAAAAACAGCCCATAATCACTCAAAAATAGACATGCTCCAACACAACTTTTACACACCAAAAAACAAACCACACACAACAATCCAACACAAAAAAATTTACATAAAAATTACTTTGATGCAAGCAAAAAACTCTCATCAATACGACGATACACCTCATCAATTGGAACAAAACCGTCAAGACAAATCGTAATCCAATACCGTTTATTCATATGAAACCCCGCAAAATAACGTCGCCCATCAACCAAAGAAGATATATCCTCAGGTTTAACACGCAAATCAATAATATCAACCACACCCGCCGCATCCAAACCCAATTTTCTCTTCTGCACAACAAGTAAGGCAGCATACCATTTTGCATTATCTTGACGTCTGAAAACTGCGTTCTCAGGAAAACGCTCCCACAAAAACTCAAGCTCGCCACAATATTTTTCTTTAATATAACAAATAACCTGTCGTGCACTTTCACTTTTAAACACGTCTGGTTCAAAACAGGCAGTAACAATCAGGTCAAGCACTCGCTCGTACTCCGCGCGAACCCTTCTGACAAATGTACCGTCCACAACAGGAACACGATGCAATATATAACGTTCTTTTGAAGAGCGATCAATCACCTCTGCAGACAGTTTTCCCTCTTTTGTGATAAAAACTAGCATTTCAAATTTGCCAGCTATTAAATCAGTAGAATAAACATAACCATTTTCCGTCTCTAAAAAACCAAACAAAATAAGCTGATCAGGTTTCATTCTTCGTTTTTCTAGCAAACCATCCACATCTATCATAACGTTCATCCATTATTATTTGCAGATAACATGTATATATTTAGTTCTTTGCCAACAATTATACAACTTTTTCTGTCAACTATTATTAATGGAAAAAAATTAGTTTAACATGAACATAGAGAAAAAATTACAGATAAAACAGATACGCTAATAGTAATTTATTTACGAAAAAATGTTGATGACACCAAATGAATGTGAAAACAAGAAAAACAGTTATTTGAGCATGTGATTGATAATTAAAGCCATTACTTTAATGAACCGGAAGATTATGTAATTAATTCAGCTCTTGTACTAATAGTAAAAAGGGAATGTAAAATGGAAATTATAGGATTTATCGCAAGTCCACGAAAAGAAGGCAATACTGCATGGATTATAAACAGAATACTAGAAGGTGCAAAAGAACAAGGTGCTAAAGTTCAAGCAGTATACTCCAGCGATCTTGACATAAGGCCATGTAAAGGTTGTCTTGGCTGTGTACAGAGCGACAAATGCGGAATCAACGATGATATGCAGTGGATTTATAATGCACTTAAGCAGGCCGATGCACTGGTGCTTGGCTCGCCAGTCTATATGGGACAAATGAGTGGTCAGGCGAAAATATTTACTGATAGACTATTTGCACATATCGTTCCACGTTTTTCGCCACGATTCAAAGAAGCGTATGCAGGAAAAAAGTTGGTTCTTGTATTCACACAGGGTAATCCTAATCCAGACATATTCAAAGAGTATTTTGATTATACGAAAAAAATGTTTCAGATGCTTGAATTTGACGTTAAGGATATGCAGGTCATTGCAGGTATGCGAAATGAACCGGCGTATGAAAGAAGAGATCTGGATATGACTCTGAGGCGTATTGGAGCATCATTGGTTTCAGAATTGTTCATGGAATAGTTCCACATAAAAATGTACCATAGTTTTGTCATGTAAAAATTAGAATTACTATAGGTGTATTCATTTAATAAAATAATAGAGAAAAGAAAAAGTTGTTTAAGTAGGGGTTTTATGAGGCAGAAGCTTAGTTACTTCGTTTTTGTTTCTCACCTGTTTCTTTTTTTTGGTCAAGTTTGTAGTGGAAAATAACTGTGTTCTTTGCTGCATCTTTATCAAGTGTTAAGGTCACTGCGGTATCACTCATTATTGTATAGCCGTCAATAGTTGGTGCTTGTTCAGTCACGTCATACGCAATGGGGCCGAACTTTGTTTTGCTTGGAGCAATAGCAGTCATAGATCCTTGTAAATAGCAATGCACAACATATGAGACCGTCTTTGTTTTATTTTTGCGTTTGAAAGTAAGAGCTATGGCAATCAATTCTACTATAAATATAATAGCATTGACAATAGTCCACTTGTCAACTAACACCATAGGACGAGACATATCCTCTGTTAATATGAACACTATAATACCCACAATACCCATAACAACATTTAACAAGAACCAGAAGAGTCTACGTTGTCTCTGCCGCTCCATCTCATAGGTCTCATTATCTTCTTTGCTATTATTATCATTAATTTGGGTTTTATCGCGTTTATCTTTAACATTATATGAGTTACCTTGCGTCTGCTGTCGATACTTTTGTTTTTGCTTATGCTGCAATAACACAGCAACAGTTACTATGACGGCTAATATAACGCCAACTAGGCTAAGAATTAGGTTTACAAGAGCCCAGACGGGCAAGTTTCCCTCACCATCATCACCACCGTCTCCAGGTGTCTTAGTAGGCAAAGGGGGAGTAACCGTTGGAGATACAGTAATAGTAGGAGGTGTAGGAGTTGATGTGGGTGGCTTTGTAGATGTTGGAGGAGAAGTTGATGTAGGCGGTTTTGTCTGACCTCCACCACCGGAATTTGACGTGTAATAGAAGACAAATACATTGCCCGTCGCATTAAGAGTAGCTGTTAAAGTTGTAGGTGCAACTGCTGTGTAACCCGCTATAGTAATTGCATTCTCCGTTACAGAGGCACCTAAAACTTGACCAGTAACGATTTTTGCGTTAGCAACAGAGTTCGTAGTGCCCTGCAAATAATAATATACTGTGTACTTAATATCTGTGTTTGCACGGTAGTAAAAGATAATTACATTATCTGAGGCCTCAAGAGTAATAGTAACAGTTGTTGGAGGCAACATTGTATAACTAGGCACAATTATAGCGTGCTCAGTAATAGAAGCGCCTAAAACTTGACCCGACACCGTTTTACTATCAAACACTGAAAGAGTTGTGCCCTCCAAATAGTAGTGGACTGTATATGAAACATGGTTATCTTTTTCTTGCCAAACAGCGTACAGCTCTGTGTCGCTAAATATGGTAAAAGTTGAATCTGACACATACATGGGAGCAACGCTATTAGGATTTGTAGACCAACCGAGAAAAACATAACCCGGCATGCTTAATGTATCTTGATCTAATACAGTTACAATACTACCACCAATATATGGATTATAATTATCTACGGGCACATTACCAGTACCAGCCATACCAAGAGGCCAATTAGCAAAATACTTTACAGTGTACTTTATAGGAGGTTTAACAGCATCTAAACCCCAGAAAGCATTCAAATATACATCGCCAAATGAGTCCTCAGGAATAACATAGGAGCGTATTGGAGAAAGTATCTTTGTACCATTATCATAGGTTATAATCCAACCTGTGAAAGTATAGACAGATCTAGTTGGATCGCTTATTGATATTGGACATTTTGTTGTATTGTATGTAGTAGGGTTAGTAGCTGCGTTAGTGCCGCCGTTTAAATCGTAGTAAATGTTGTATACAGAGCCAAAGTCAGCATTCAAAGTTAAAAATCTAAACGTAACGTCATTAATGCCTGTCACAGGCACTGTTTGTAAGACGGTACTCATAGTATAACCTTTGGGATAATTTACCAGACCCTCATTGTTGAAAATATCCCCGGTTCCGGACCAGTAACGCCCAGAACCCATAGTAGCCATTAACCCCGGTTCTATCGCCAATGGATGCGCCAGAGCAAACGTCACGTCATTTTTTCCCCAAAAAACACCGTCGATGATAACATTTAGATACCCAGTACCAGTATTAAATATGGAGTTATTATCGCCAATAATCGTTCCTCCAGAAATCATGTTAATAATTCCAGAATTAGTGATACCATTAGAAGCCTTTCCTGAGCTTACGGTTGCTGAAATTGTTCCACCAGTTATCATGTCAATAATTCCAGAATTAGCAATACCATTTCCTAATTCTGCAGACGCAGTAATCGTTCCACCTGAAATCTCACTAATTGTATAGTGATTCTGTATGGCATCAGAAAATATACCAACTGAAGAAATCGTTCCTCCAGAAATCAGTGTTATAACTCCATTATTAGTAATGCCGCTTCCAAACACTGACGACATTGCAGATATTGTTCCACCATATATTTCATCTATCGAGGCATGGGCATTATAATTCCATAAAGCAACATTTGCGGCTGTTGTTATGATTTTAACGTCTCCACCGATTTTTCCAATTTTACTTACACTTAAAATTCCAGTACTACTACCTGAAATTTTTCCGCCGTTAATCTCACCGATATAACTGCCCACATCAGGCTGCAGGGCAACAACTCCCTGTATATCACCGCCACAAATAAGGTCAATTTGTGGACCGTTGGTGTAATAGTCCCAATTTATCAAAAGTATACCAAAGTATGCCCCGCCAGAGAAAATTCCATCAGAAATTGTTCCAACACCTGTTTTTATGTTACCATCAGCCTCAATACGTATTACAGAGTTCCAGTAATCTGGACCCAGACTAGGTTCTCTATATAAACCCCTTCGTGTAGCAACAAAGGTACCTCCACTTATTTCATCAACCCATCCGCCACGAATAATATACATAGCACAGTCGCGTACAGCTTCAAAGTAACCACCGGAAATCTCACCAACAGACGCGTTATCACGCAATAAAAAACACTGGCCGTTATAATTCAAATCGGCATTTGTCTGATAGAAGGCTCCACCGGAGATTTTTTCAATCCTTGTTCCGGTGTCAGTCAAAACGACTGCGTATTGTTTACTTATAAACACACCACCGCTGATTTCGCTAATCTGAGCACCTTTGGACATATATAAGGCATAATTTCCGTTAATGATACCACCATGTATAGCGCCTTTCGCGTCTGGTCCTTCCAAAACCAGAGCATTACCACCGTTTTGCAGTTCAATACCGTCATAGACAGTAACCATTCCGTTTGTGACGCTAACTGAACCCTTAATAGTTAAAAGATCTGTGTTCACATTGTCGCCTAAAGTAAGACTGCCGTCCTGCTGAACTTTAATAACGCAATTGTCGATAACATGTTTACCCTCAGCACCAATAATAGTTACGTGCTCTAAGTTAATAATCACATTGTCTATCTCGAACACGTCATCTATAACTTCAAGCTCAAAAGTATCATACCCAGAGACTCTAGCGGCTGCAATCGCTTCGTTTAGAGTGTTAAACACATCACCTGTTTGAGACAGTCTCACTGAAAACCCTGTAGACGGCGGCTCCGGGGGTAATTCAGACATAGCCCATTCAATTTTATATTTTCCGTTATTAAAATCGATAATAGGATGCGCACCTGAAAGATCCCACTTTACATTACTAAGAGAGCTACCGGCTTTTTGGATCAATCCGTTGTTTGTTCCGGCATATCCCGGAGGAACTATTAACGAGTCTACTTCAACAACTATGCGATTAAAACTGACAGTAGTAGTTTCAAAATATCCGGTACATGTACCTGCTAAATACGCCACTATACCGTTACCATAGAGATTGACCACGTATTCATCGACAAAACTTTCTGCTAAAACCTCACCGCCCATTATAGCTACGGTCGCGCTAGTCCAGACAATGATAGCATTACTTTCGATCGCGCCTATTGCTGAAACCTTTCCACCTGTTACAGTTACGACCCCCTCATCGATAGAGATAGCCTCACACTCATAACCGTAATTTGCCATAGTACCGTTAGCTGAAACTGTGCCACCAGACACTGTTACGTTGCCAATGGTTACAGCAATAGTCTGGCAGTAATTCCCTTTAGCTGAAACTGTGCCACCAGACACTATTACATTGCCTGGATTGGCAAATATTGCATTTTTGTAGGGTCCTGTTACGGCGAGTTTACCGCCGGTGGTTACTTCAAATGTTCCGCCGCCAGAAAATTTAACATAGATGTCCTGCGTGTCGGCCTTCCATATCACTGTTATGTCTGTTGGGATATTCAAAAAGATTTCTGCGTCTTCACCTACCTTGTTTCCAGTGACAGTTATTGTATCTCCGGGTGATGTAGCAGTTATTGCGTTCTGGATGCTGGTCTGAATGCTTGAGGCAGTCATATTTGTAATTGTGACATCTATATTGCTTGCAAATGTTGGAATTGATAAAGCCGAGATAAGAGTTAGCAACATGCTAATAGTTATCAATAGAGAAAAAACTTTTTTTAAAAAAATCGATTTCAAACCATTTCACCATTCTATTTTTTTAATAAGACGTATTGATCTTCCGCAAGAATAAAGTTCAAACACACATATAAACATATACCGTAATACTTAATAAATCAAACACTAGTCTTCCAAAAACAAACAACAAATTTCAACCATAAACCCTTAGGATAACTACAAAATAACTTTTACAACCGTGAAGCGGCCATTAAAAATAGTTACAAAATAACTAATAAAAACAACCCATAACAACACATACGTAGGCTTTCATAGCTAATAAACTAAATATCACTCCGAACAATATCCAACTGTAAAAGTTATTTAATCACACTCCCTTACTTTTTAACCATTTTCACAATTAAAATAACATTTAACACTTTCAAAACCACACACATACCTTACCATAAGTAACACAACTTTCACAAAAACGCCACAAAAAAGAAAAAGAAAAGAAAGAAAACAAGTGTTTATTCTATAATAATTCTTGCATCAACTGTGCTTGCGCCTTTAGCGTATGCGAGCACAGGATTTAAGTCGAGCTCTTTAATCTCTGGATGAGCAATTAAAAGTTTGGATACGTTTACTATAATTTGTGCTAGAGCATCAACATCAGCAGCTGGACTGTTACGGTAACCTTTTAGTAACGCAGAGGCTTTAAGACCAGTTATCATTTCTTTAGCTTCCTCTAGATTTACGGGAGCAATTTTGAATGTAACATCTTTTAGAACCTCTACAAATATACCACCTAAACCAAACATAATAGTTGCACCAAATTGTGGATCTTTAATAGCACCTACAATAACCTCTGTACCTTGGGGAGCCATTTCCATAACTAGAACACCTAAAAGACGGGCGTTTGGATTATATTTTTTGGCGTTTTCCATTATTGTTTTATAAGCTACTTCAACATCAGCGGCAGTTTTTAAACCAACTTTAACGCCTCCAGCATCGGATTTATGAATAATTTCAGGGGAAACAATTTTTGCTACGACAGGAAAACCGATGTTTTGAGCTATTTGAGCAGCTTCTTTCTCATTAGTAGCTAATTGAAATTTTGGGACAGACACGCCATATTCTGTCATAATAGTTTTAGCTTCGGACTCTAGAAGTGCGGTGCGGTTTTCACTGCGCGCTTGAGCTATAATTTTATCAGTTGAACTCACGTTTAAGGTCTCCATTAATTGCAGGATGACATACAGCTTACCTTTAAAATTCTTTTCATTACAATACCATTTAGCCCATGGCTAAGAGGGCAAAAACTTTTACATCTGCAATTAAAGTAGAGACACGCGCGTACTCATTTGGTTGATAAGCCATCCACTATGGAACTCCAAACAACTACTTAAATGCCCTGTTGACGAAAAACACGCCACAAGTCCCCGCCAACACCGCCAATAGAGCGTTAACCCCACGCGCCTCTGCAATAGCAGACTTTAAACGCTGAACACCAGCTGTATTAGTCGCCAAGAGAGACAAGTCTTGTCGATGCATAAATTTAGACTCAATTTTAGCCCCTGTCTTTTCCTTATAGAAATGTAGCACTACTTGAATGTCTGCTAAAACTCATCAAGACTATACTTATATCTTACGAGAAAAATTCTGTGTAAAATGTAGATTTTTGTTCGCTTTGGTTTCGGTTCAACCGAGTTAGAAAGAATACGACTTTAAATGGAAACAATGGATCTAACAACAACGAAACATATAGTGCAAGAGTTATAGCTTAAAAGACTAGTAAGTGCTTGTGTGATCACTGCAGTTATAGTGTTGTGTATTGTTCTATTTATCTACCACATTTCAGCCCAAAAAGAATAGAAATAGAAGAACAAAAAACAAAATAAGAGTGTTCTATAGATATCGTTGTAGTGTAAGAGTCTCACGAAAGAACAAGCAAATTAAAAATGCTACGGAAATGCAAGAATGGGCCATCTCCAAAAAAAGGTTAAGCATAGTAAAACTATGAAAAATGACGTTAGCTATCTGCTGCTATGTAAATACTTTCAATAGTGTTAGGTTTTTTCTATCCAAAAAAGGCATCCACCCCATTCTTTGCCTTCAAATAGTTCTCCTTTGCCCCAAAGTGTGTCACAGGCTTTAGTTACCTCTTTTTTGTTGCTTAAGAAAGCTGTAGGACACTTAATCGTATCCCCCCCCCCGACCTGCGCCACCAAGCAGGTAGGCACAAAGAAGATATTGTTCATTATACCATCTTTTTTCTTTAACAGACCATTCCTCAGGATAATCATTGGGCAGAACAATGTCATGTATGGCATAGAGTAGTCCTGGAGGCAAAGTTGGCAAAATTTCCGTGAAAAATACCGTTACATCTGAGTTGGGAAAACATCTATGAGAATCATCTATCAATAGCAGGTCCTCATTAGATAAGGTGTTAAAGAAAGTGTTATCCATGTTTTCTAGGGGTACGCGATAAATTTTATGACATAATTTATCTATTCCTCTGCGAGGTTGTGGGTCTATGGATATTATTTTTGTACGTAAATTGTTATCACGTATAGATTGTGCAGCGATTAGTGTTGTGTTTCCAGAGCCAACTTCAACATAGTATCGGGGGTTGCGTGTAGCTATAAAGCCATATAGGCTAATTGCGTCTAATGGTGAGAGGAATCTGTTAACCCATTTAGGGGTTTCATTTGATGTTGACTCGAAGGGTATTTTTTCATAATTCTGTTTAAATGAGCAAAACTTTGTGAATAAATCAACAGTTTTTTCTGTATTGTCTGTGTACCATTTGTTGAAAATTTCGCCTATTCGAGATTTTTCCAAACTATTACGAGATTTCGGCGTATACTCATACTCATCCACATATACATATTGACCATTATTGCCTAGTGAACTAATTTTAAGCAACATTCTTCGAAAGAGACTATTAACTCTCATCACATTTTCCTTCTACTTCTTTGTTACCCTAACGTGAAAGACTCTACAAACCAAAGCCGGAACTAGGTACATTCAACTGTTTAAAGACACAACGCTTAAACATAAAGATTGCATCACAACATAACTTTTTGATTGTAAAAACACAATAAAGTCTTAACCCACAATATATACAACCACATAAAAGCTACCCCACAATAGCAATTCCAAAATTTTGAACCGTTAACTCTAAAATAAAAACCGGCTTACCACCGAAAAATTTCCCAAACATAATTCTCAAAAACACAACCACACACCCTTTCACTACACACATAAAACATGAAGAAAAAAAGATGGACGTATAGTTTTTGTTTATACGTATTAGCTACATGTTTTGTCACTGTTAAGAGGCAGATTAGTTTGTGTGTTTAACTTAAGGTGGCATAGCAGTGTTTTTTGCAATATGTTTTTTAGTCTTTTGAGTTCTGTTGTTAGGTTTGGATATTTATGGTAGTTGAAAATTGGGTTCCAATGGATGGAGATACTTTTGTTACTAGTGATGGCTTTATAATGAACACTTTTGGTTATGAGCATCCAGAGGCGCATGTGTTTGCGTTTCTTAAGTATATTCCTGCTAAATATAAGGACATGTTTAATGTTGAAATGCTGGAACGTACTTGGCGGTATGGTCAAACGGAGTTGTTTCGTGCAGAAAAACTCTATACTGCAAAAAATTATCAAGTTTTTATTGAAGCGTTTCGTAAAAACTTTCCAGACTATCTAGTTTATGATAAAAATCGTGGTAAAGAGATAATTAGTGCTCCTTTAGATCGTATAGAAAATGTTTTTGTACCAAGAGAACGGTTAGTTTGGCTGCAAAACTTGTCTCAACGTGACGAGTTGCAGAGTAAAGCGTTGGATCTTATCAAGTTAATTAGTGAGGAGGCTAAAGTGGCTCTGTCTGATATGGGTTTGCATGGTTCTTTAGCGCTTAATATGCATGCTCCACATTCTGATATTGATTTTGTAGTGTATGGTGCAGATAATTTTCGTTTAGTAGAGGCAGCTGTGGAGCGGTTAGTAAACGGGGCAAAATTGTCATATATTGTAGGTAACCGGTTAGATGCTGCACGTAAATTTCAAGGCCGATATCAGGGTAAAATATACATGTATAACGCTACGCGTCAATTCAATGAGGTTCAAACCAAATTTGGTCAATACAAATATACGCCACTTGTGCAAGTACAATTTCAAGCCACTATATGCAGTGATAGAGAAACTATGTATCGACCGGCAACATATAAAATTTCAAACTATAAACCTTTAAACATAGAATCGGAATTACCCGTGGATAAAATTCCAACACAAATTGTGTCAAACATTGGATGCTACCGCAATGTAGCTAAACAGGGAAGCGAAATTAAAGTTTCGGGCAAACTTGAAAAAGTAGAAGCCACAAGCGCTAATGAGGATAGTAAAGTGTTTTATCAAGTTGTTGTAGGAACTGCAACATCAGAGGAGGAGTACATTTGGCCGATAACCATTTAAACCTTCGCGATCGAGACAGCGTCCTTACTAAAGAGGGTCTACTTTTTCGCGTTTTTGGTTACAATCATCCTCCAAACGCATATCTATGTGATGCAGAATACGCGTCTAGTAAAATTTTTCAATCCACAGATCTTAGAGCACCAAGAGATGGCAAACAGGAGCGGTTCTACAAGTTTTACAATGATGAGGGTATGAAATTTACCGCTAAAAATTATCCTAAGTACATGTTATATCATGAAATGTTAGGTTTAGAATTTGTTGGTATAACTGAAAAAGATCTTTATGAAATACATAGACCTCAAGAACGTCTTAGAGAATTGTTAAAACAGGGCTCTACAGATGAGTTGCTTGCAGCTATGGAACGCACTCTAAAAATTGCCACAGACAACGCGGGACTTTCAACAGATGATTTTGGAGTTTTTGGCTCCATGCTTCACGCGTTTTATCATCCAAAATATTCAGACATAGACTTTACAATTTACGGCAAAGAACAAAACGCTAAAATGCGTCAAACTCTTCAAGAACTCTATGAAGACCAAACATCAGATTTAAGTAACGAGTTTGCCTCAAACAAAATTATGGACGGCAAAAACTGGTTATTTACCAATTTTGATGTTAAAGACTACATTTGGCATCAACGTCGAAAACAAATTTACGGACTCTATGATGACCGAAAAAATAGTGGCAGAATTATTAAAGCAGAGTTTGAGCCTGTTAAAAATTGGGAAGAAATAGTAAACGAGTACAATGCTAGACATTGTATTACTAAGCGGGGATGGGCTAGAATTAAAGCGCGAGTTATCGCAGATGATAACGGACCATTTATTCCCTCAGTTTACGAAATTGAACCCTTAGAGGTTTTAGACGGCCCAAGAGCTGCTATGGAGGTTACACGGGTGTTCTCATATATGGAAGAATTCCGGCAACAAGTGTATAGGGATGAAATCATTATTGTTGAGGGTACACTAGAAGAAGTGCAGACACCAGAACCAGACGCGGAGGGCTGTTTTTATCAGATTACCTTAACGTATTGCCCACGGTACTATGATCAGGTGTTAAAAACGCTACATTAACGGTTAAGGATCATGTAATCGTCAGGTTTACTGCCTAAAATTAGGCGGTAATACTTTGCGCCACTTTTTTTGTTAACTACTAATTCTGTTTTGCCTTGAGCTTCAATAACCTCTCCGTTTTCAGCTTGTTCACAAAATCGACCGCGAAAAGAAGAAATTTCACATATAGGAAACAGTTTGGGACCCTCGATAACGGCTACATTTTCCAGTTTATAAGTACAGGGGGTAAAGAGGGCGCCGGTTTTATTGGTAACTGTGGCAACTATTTTTGTGTAACCCACGTTGCTATAGGATATATCACCGTATTGTTCAGTTAGCTCAGACCAGTTTTTTACGAAACGCACAAAAAAATCTGTACCTTTATACATACCCTGAAAGGCTTTTCGGTTTTCCACCCGATAAAAGTCTTCAAAGCTCATATGAGTATCTTTTGAACGAAAATCATACAAAGCCTTAAGCTCAGCAGGAGTGTAAGCTTTAACACGTGGATGCCCCTCTTTGAACATACACTGTAGAGCAGTGTAAACTTTACGACTAGAGGCATCACCGTAGATTAACAGGTCAATATCAGAGGATGCAGTGGTTAACTCTGCAAGAATAGAACCAGAAACCCCAAAAACATCCAAAGAAAAATCCGTCTTTTGCTGCAAATCCAAAACAAAACACAAAGCCTTGTCTTCTAAAACATTATTAGCACCATTAGAATACAGAGAAAAAAGTTTCTCCTGAGGTTTAAACCACTCAACTATTTCATCAACAGAAACTTCACAAAGAGTTTCACCAAAAACATTATCAAACACTAACAAAGAAGGCAAATGTTTCCGCAAAAAAGCAAAACGCTCCTCAAGACTATAAACTTTACCATAACTTAAACCGTCAAGACCATGTCTAGAATCGTCAAAATTAGGGATATAACGAGGAAAAGCAACCACTTTACCTTTGGGATGAATTAAACCCTTTACGTCAAAAATAACATTACTTTTATGCCGTATAAAATCGCCTTCACGAGCCATTTGATTTAATTCTCTAGCGACCATGTTTAGCACCTATTTAAGTGCAAACACAAACCGGAAGGACAACCTGTTGAAATCTAAAACTGCCATAGCCTGCACTCATGTCCACATAAAAGACTTACACGTTAAAAAGTTTTCTTAACATTAAAACACACAAATACATGATAACTATAAATAACCTACAGACCCTCCAAAAAAGGGTAGACTCAATGACACATACATAAAACAAGTACATGAAAAATTAAAAGTTTACAACAAAACCAGTATTTGCAAAAACACCACGATTTTAACAGTTAGAGTGTTACTGCCCAGCAGGTAGTTTTTGTGTACGAGATTAGTTCATAGTTATTTGTTAGAGTTAAACACCTATCGACAGGCGAATGTGGGTGTGGAGATGAAAGATTAGGATATGTGAGAAACCACACCCACGCAACTATGTGGAAAAACATATGAAAACCACACAGTCACTATACAATAAACATTAAGACATATTTATGTCTACTTAATCAACAAGAACATGAGATACAAATCACGTAACAAAAAACTGCACCACACATGACTTGAGTATAAAACAGCATAGAACAGACATAATTAACTTTTAAACACCTCAAGACACACAACTAAAAGACCAAAAACTAAAAAGACACCCATCTGCCGAATAGAAAACCTTCCAACAGGCGTATCAAACATCGGCTCATTAAAAAAACTTGTAGCCTCAAACCACAAGCCTGCACCAACTCAGACAAACAACAAGATCCTCCACACATTTAGAAAAACACAACAACATAACGCCTCACTGAAACCATTACCATTAAGAGCTTCCACATAACATTCGCCAACCCCCTTACATCCAAAAATTTAAAAATCCAAGCAACAGCCTCCACACACAACAAAATTACCCTACATCAGCAAACATACAAAAGACAAAAAAATAATAACAACAAAAACCTGGGTCATGTATCAAAATAGTTTACACCCAAATTCTAACACATTTATAAGCAAACCAAAAACAATCTTATGCATACCCAACGATTTAGAATAACAAAACGTCCTACGAGCCAAACACTTAAGCCTAGTACGAAAAGTCAAATGCTTACGCTCAATTCTCTGCGTATTACGTTTCCCCGTAAACAAAACATTCGCCGATATAGCCTCACGATAAGCAAAACTATCATCAGAAAACACGGCCTCTATCTCCACCTTTAACTTTGAGAGTAAATCTAACAGTTTTTGCAGCACTTCATGCTTGCGTGTGCCAAAAACGTATGCAATAATTTCACCCGTATTACGATTTATTGCATGCCATAGCCAGCAGGGTGTTTTTTTACAGTAGACTTGGTCCCACATTTCAGCTGTTTCTAAGTGGGTTTTGAGTGGTGAGGTGAGGTTTGTGTATTTTGGGTTTAGATTTACGAGGAGATTTTTTGTTTTTTTTTAAAACTGTTGTGGTTGTGGTTGTGTTTGTGTTTAGGGTGTGTGTGGTGTCTTGTGTGTCGTTGTTGTTGGTGGTTGTTTTTAGTGTTTGTTGTTTAGTTTGGGGTTTGGTTTTGTTGTTTTTGTGTTGGGTTTGGAAGGTTTTGCCGCACGTTTTGCATTTGCATCGTGGTTTTCCATTTGTTTGTTTGTCCATTTTTACAATATTTGAGCTATTGTAATGAATGCATTTTATACTAATTTCTACCATGTTATTTGCCTGCACAGACGTTCAATATGTACCACACACTTAATAAACTATTTTGCGACATGACCAGAATTTATTAGTAGAACGCAAAAATCTGTATTTTTGGCAATGGCGGCGCAAAAAAGAAATCGACAGGAAGCTTGAACTTGTTGAGGCAAAAATCAACGTCGCGCAACACTCTTTTAATTCAAAATATCACGTTGCTCTTGATGACGCTTCTTTTGAAATTGAGCGTATTCGCAAGGAAATTGCCTTTAAACGGTCAGAGTTGGATAAGCAAACCGCCCGCGTGGCAGATATTAAAAAAGAACTTGACGCAATCGAAATAGAGTATCGCAATCAAAAGCAAATCGCAGATAATCACCCCGACCGTGTGTTGATATATGATTTGTTGGAGCAGGTTCGGGAATCCCCTGCGTCAGCCCGCCAAAGTTTATATCAAATACAGCTCAAAAGCCGTCTTGACACAATCACGGAAGGGAAAATCAAATAAAATGCGGGGCTAAAGCTCCGCTTTGCGTTGCCGCGCTCCAAACCTCAGCAAGACGGCTTTGAGGATAGCCCCGAAAATCAGGCTCTATTGGTTTATCGGCTGATTTTCGCCGTCATGATGAGGCTGTATCGGCAAACGCCGCCCCTGCACAAAAAAGTTTAGGAAGTGTCATATAAGAAAAAAGCATTATCTCAATCGCCGCAGGAGTATCAGTTGTCCGATTTTTTCGGACGGCTGACTATTTTCTTATCTGTCTCTTTATCGTCCTTATCAACTTTATAATCAACAACATCCGTTAAAAGCCGCGCAAAATCAACCGCTTTCTTTGAAGTTATAACAGGCTTTCCCGTTTGCGCCTCAACAGCTTGCCGCGCAACTCCTGCGGCACTTCCGCCCCTTTTTGCAACTTGCCTATTTTCCTCAAAAGACTGCGGCTTCTCATCCCTTGAAATTTCCGTCGTGGTCGCCTCCGCAAGCTGATTAAGCGTCAACTCCAACATTGACATATTATCGCGCAAGCCTTCCTTCCGCAAACCCTTCAAATTCTTATACTGCCTTGTCGTCATACCCGTCCAGCCTTTAGTTATTTCATCGGTTAAAATCGCAAATTCAGCCCCCTGCTTTACACCTCTGTTTTCCCATTCGTCGGTGAGGTCTTTTCTAACCTGAATGGCTTGAAGTCTTTGGTTAATCCATTCGCGCGAGTAACCCTTTCTCAAATATGTAGCAAGAGCGCGGTCAATCGACAGCTCGGGGTCGGCGGTTTCATTTATTCGGTCATTTCCTACTTCCGCAAGCCAAACTTTGAAAGGTTCTGCTTTAGATGAAGGTATAGACTGAATCAAACGCAGAACTTGTTTTGTATCTGCAACATCTGTAAGGCGCATTTTCCCATCAGGCGCGGGCATTTTCAACTGGTTAGTATTACTAACCAGTTCACTTCCCTCATCTTTTAATTTGTTTTTAAGCCATTTCCAATAATTACGAGCCGTTTGATAATCACTATCTGTCAATATAGCACAAATATCAATAATGGAAAAAAGCCATTCCTCTTTTTCCTCATCCCAAGCAGTACGAACACGTTTATTCTCAAAGAGTTTGATATTTTTATCAGCCATACGCCCAACTCCTAAGATATTAATTATTGTACATCAACACATTTAACATTATACGACAATATTTGAGAAAAATCAAGACAAAAAACAGATTTTTCATGAATGGTTTATAAATCAAAATGAAGCAAATATTTTGATACGTCATGGGCTACGGATGGGATTTCGGAGCAGAAATTACAAGTTATGAAAAAATCCGTAGCTCCCATTCACAAAACTATGGCTTGTGTACCGTAATCGACTAGCTTTTGTTTGTCTATGTTATCTTTACAGTGATTATAGTGTTGTTGTTGTTGGGTTTTAAGTATTTTTCTTTCATCTCTTTATAGATCCGTTTGTTGCAGTACCGTATGAGTAGAATATTTAGTAGGTTTTCAAGACCACGCTCACTCCAATGCATCCACTTATGTTTTACACGTTTCGCAATCTCACCCATCAAACGCTCAATCAAATTATTCGAAAACGACACCCCACTAACACCTTTTATAGCTAACCTTACAAAGGTAACCAGGTGATTAGCGGCATTACAAATAAACCGCCCCACAGAATCCAAACCCGACACAAAAAACTCACTACTAATCTTTTAAAGCTCCTCTAAAGCCCAATCAACACACCACCTAAGTCGCTTAACATCACCATCAACAATATACTTATCCACCAAATTACGAAGCGTCCACAACACCCTCTCCACACGCCCAGAAACATCCATACATTGCTCCTTAGACAGCTTTGCCTGCCACAAATAAAATTTAACATCCCAAATACCATGCAAAATACAAGCCTAATACTCATCAGACCTTTCCAACAACACTTTACAAAGAGCAGGCTCATTATCTGACACCGCCACTTTGACTTTTCCTTCAAACTGCAACGCCGTCTGCGCCCACAACTTATTCACATCCAAACCCAACAACTCCTTCTCACCAGACGTAGCGTTCTCCTTTCCTAAAATAACGTTAATATCATTCTTCTTTCCATCACGACCATGAGCCTTAGTACCATCCCCTGTAAACAAATCAAACTCTCTCACAACTACCTCCACCTCCTCCTCCTTCTCTGCTGCGACAGCAACAACAACAACAGTAGTAGTAGTAGTATCTTACGAGTGAAATTCTTTGTAAATCGCACAGAAAATTAAATCAAGCTATTACTCCTGCCAGTGTAGGAATTACAACAAGCTCCCTAAGCTTCAAACCAGCTAAAAGAACACGCCTACCAA
>Ga0209755_10002066_pt1 | contig 28589 bp, 27 predicted proteins | sample TergutCo191P1_FD_187301 | JGI IMG/M metagenome (GOLD analysis project Ga0209755, IMG submission 187301) | Cornitermes sp. P1 segment gut microbial communities from Petit-Saut dam, French Guiana - Co191P1 (SPAdes) (version 2) | ecosystem: Host-associated > Arthropoda: Insects > Digestive system...
CGGGGGACAGTGCCATGCGCGTCCCCCGCATCCGAAAAGTTTTTCCCGAGGTAGGGGCGCAAACCGAGGACATATCTTCGAGCATTCGCATTCTCTCGAAGCCTGGTTCAGTTTCCGGGCAGACAAAAAAAAGGGCTGTTGCAAAATTTGCAACAGCCCTCTAGGGCGTACCCCCAACCGTTCGCCGCAAAAAATCCAGCGCAAGAATTGTTGCGCATCGCCTAATTTCGTTTCTGCCGCCTATCAAATTAAACCGTGAGGTAAATGTGCCGTGCCCTGCGATAAAAAGCCCTACATACACCAGCCCAACGGGTTTTTCTGCCGTGCCGCCGCCGGGGCCTGCAATGCCCGTTGTGGAAATTGCAACGGAAGCACCCGCCGTTTTTGCCGCACCAATTGCCATTGCGGCGGCAGTTTCCGCACTAACTGCGCCATGTGCGGCAAGAATTTCGGCGGCAACTAAAATGCGTGCGGTTTTCGCTTCGTTCGAATAGGTCACAAATCCCTCGCAAAAGATGTCCGAACTGCCGGCTACGGATACGATTTCCGCCGCAATTAATCCACCCGTGCAGGACTCTGCCACCGCCAGGCTGTGTCCGCCACATCGCAGAAGTTGCAACACGGTTTCCGCAAGCGGCACATCGTCTTCGCCATATATTTTCTCGCCCAAGCGGCTGTAAATTTCGTCTGCCGTAGGCAAAAGCAAAGCGTTAGCCGCCGCTGTATCCGCCCCGGAAGCAGTTATGCGCACGTGAACTTCGCCCACCTTTGCATAGGGTGCAATGGTGGGGTTTGTTTGTGCGTCAATTATGTCCTGCAAAGCGGCTTCTACTGCGGTTTCGCCAATTCCCGTCATTTTAAGCGTGCGGGACACAAACACCCGGTCTGTTTTCTTGCGCAAAAAATCCAGCCCATGGCGCAAAAACATAGGCTGCATTTCATGCGGCGGGCCGGGTAGCATAATCAAAATCCGCCCGCAATTTTCCAAACAAATGCCGGGGGCAGAGCCATTTTCGTTGGCAAAAACCATCGCCCCGGCGGGAACAAGTGCGTTGCGCTCCACGCTTTCCGGCAAATTTCGCCCGGCAAAACGCTTCAAAATCCGCAGTTTTGATTCCTCGTGAATCTCAAGCTGGAGTCCGAAAAATTCTGCCGCAACGGTTTTTGTAATATCGTCCTGTGTAGGCCCCAGCCCACCCGTGGTGATTACAATGTCGGCATTCTCAAACGCACTTTCCATGGCACGCCGCAACCGCTCGTGATTATCACCCACGCTTGTGTGCCTAAAAACAGCAACGCCAATGCCCGCCAGCTCCCGAGACAAAAACGCCGCATTCGAATTGGTTATGTTCCCCAAAAGAATTTCCGTACCAACTGTTAAAATTTCTGCTGTTATGAGGGGTCACTCCTTTACGCTTTCGAGTAAAACTGCTATAAATTGTATGGGGCAAGTGGCTATTTGTAAAGGATTTCCCTTGTTCCCATATCCCAACATTGGCAATTAGCTCCCATCTACTCATACTGTGACCTAAATAGGTGTCATTAAAAAATTGCCCCAAACAAAAAGGGGGCTGTTGCAAAATTTGCAACAGCCCCCTTGCCCGCAGGGCAAAACCGGCTCACCCGGCCTTTAACTCCAACCTAAGCCTGTCCGCTATAAGCGCAATAAACTCACTGTTCGTGGGCTTGCCCTTGCTATTGGAAATCGTATACCCAAAAAGCGAATCAATAACTTCCACCTTGCCACGATTCCACGCAACTTCTATTGCGTGGCGTATGGCACGCTCAACCCTAGACGGTGTGGTGTTGCACTTTCTGGCAATTGTAGGGTACAACTCTTTTGTGATATAGTTTAGAATATCCAAATCATTCACCGCCATCATTATAGCTTCACGCATATAATGGTAGCCGCGAATATGCGCCGGTACGCCAATTTCGTGCAAAATCCCGGTGATTTTCGTTTCCAAGTTTACTTCCTTGTTCTGCCGAGAGCGTGCGCCCACACCTTTTTGGATGGGCGATTTTAGCTGTTCTTTTAGCTGGCGAATGCGTGTAACCAATGCCTCCAGGTCAAAGGGCTTGGCTATGTAGTACTCTGCGCCAAGTTCTATAGCCTTTTGGGTAATCTTGTCCTGCGTTATTGCGGATAGTATAATGCAAATGGGCGCATATCCCTGGGCATCCACAAGGTTTAGCTTTTCCAGCACACCCAGTCCATCCAATTTTGGCATAACGCCGTCGATAATTGCGATATCAGGCTTCAGCTCCTGTATCTTTTGATACGCTTCCATACCATCATACGCCACGCCAGAAACCTGCATATCAGGCTGTTTGTCCAAATAATTGATAATTGCATCGCAAAATTCCCTGTTGTCATCTGCCATCAAAATGCTCATTTTTTTGTCACTCACTGTTTTTCCTCCATTCATATTCTACCAATATTTGCCATTATAACAGGAAGAAACTGGAAGTCAAGCCATTTTCTCATTTTTTTGTGCGCAAATAACAAAAGATACAAACATTATTCGGGAAACTTCGACACATGGTTTACGACTCCAACATTTGCGGCTATACTATTTACACAAGTGTGTACATATATATGAAGAAACACTCGAGGGGAGATTTGATATGCGCTCGGAACAAAATGAGAATTTTAACAAGAGGCCAGAACAATACGAAAATTTCAACAAGAGGTCAGAACAATACGAAAATTTCAGCATGAGACATGAGCAAAACGAAAACAGCATACAGGACAAAAAATCATTTTTGATGGGCATTGGAACGGGCAGTTTAATTACGGTGCTGGCAATGCTTATCATTTTCATGGGAGTATCCGCCTATGCGAGACAGATTCGCTGGCGAGGGATGGACCCAAACACAAAGGTGACAGAAATTTACGAACTGCTTAATATGTTCTCCATCGTGCCTTTTGACAAGGACGTGATGCTGGAAAATATGTACCGTGGTTTCCTGGAAGGCGTGGGCGACCCCTACACCCAGTATTTGTGTGCAAGTTCGCTTGAGGCTTTTCATGCAAGGCATGAGGGCGCATTTGTTGGCATTGGCGTAACCGTTTTTGTAGAGCCGGATGACCCATTCATTACCATTGCGTCTACATTTGCCGGCTCGCCTGCGGCAGAAGCGGGAATACTTCCCGGCGACAGAATCACCGGCGTAGACGGAGTAGAAGTTGCAGGTCGCCCAAGGGAAGAAGTTGTAGGGATGATTTCCGGGCCGGAATGCACTTCTGTTTCCATCTCCATTTTCCGTGAACATGAGAACAAACGCTTTGATGTGGAAATCATCCGTGCAAGAGTGGAAGTTCCAACCGTTTTTCACGAAATGATGCTGACTGAAAACGGAACGGTGGGCTACATCCGCCTGGAGGGTTTCGACCGCCAAACATCAAGCCAATTTGAAGCCGCCGTTAACGAGCTTTACACAGCCGGAATGAACGCAATTGTGCTGGACGTGCGCAATAATCCCGGCGGACTGTTGTGCAGTGTGATTGAAATAACCGACTTGCTGCTACCCGAGGGGATAATAACTTTTACGGTAAATGCCGCAGGCCGCCGTGAAAATTTTTATTCCGACCCGGCGCATTTAGGTCTGCCGCTGGTGCTTCTTGTAAACGAGCGCAGTGCCAGTGCCAGCGAAGTTCTTTCCGGTGCAATTCGTGATACGGGAATGGGAACTATCGTGGGTACACAAACTTTCGGCAAGGGGGTTGTGCAAAATTTGCTGTACCTCTCTGATGGCACGGCAATTAAGCTAACCGTACAAACCTACCACACGCCAAATGGCGAGTGCATTCACGGCATTGGCATTGCCCCGCACATCATAGTGGAAATGCCCGATGCGTTAAGCCGCAAAATTGGCAACCTGGATATCGAGGACGATGTTCAACTGCAATCCGCACTTGAAATCGTTTCAGAAAAAATAAGAACCTATGTTCAATAACGAAATGTCGGATAAAAATGACGAATTTTCGCCAATCAAGGAAAGGTTTTGCGCCGTGTGCTAGCGGCACACAAGCGAAATCTTGACGAAGAGTGGCGGAAATTCGGCGTTTTTAGACGGCGTTTTGCTTATTGAACACAGGTTCTTAGATAAAAGTGGAAACATTTGACGCATATCAGAAATTTTTGTAAAATTGGGCTGATATGAGGAGGTTACAAATGGATAACGTATTTTTGGGCACGATGGACCATCAGCCTTTTACTTGGGACGGACTTGGCAACATTGACGCAGGGCGTGACAAACTTGGCGGCGAAATGCCTGTTGCTGTGTATCGCCTTATGCAGTTTACCATGCGAGACGCACTTTCCAGAAGATTTGGCAAGGAAACCGCAAACGAAATTTTTCGTGATTCCGGCAGGTTGGCAGGGATTGCATTCACAGAAAATCTGCTGGATACCGAGTCAGACTTTGATGAGTTTATCGCAGACCTTGCGAAAATTTTGCTTGAATTAAAAATTGGCGTGGCACGTGTGGAAAAAGCAACCGATGCAAAAGATGAAATTATTCTTACCGTAGGTCAAGACCTTGATTGTAGCGGCTTGTCCGTAACCGGTGAGGTGGCTTGCCATTACGATGAGGGTTTTTTGGCAGGTATACTTGAAGTATATACAGGGAAAATTTACGAAGTGAGGGAGATTGATTGCTGGGCAACCGGCGACAGAACTTGCCGCTTTAGGTGCGTTCTCAAGGGATAGTTCTTTTCTTGGGAGGTTTTTCGATGGCTACTCATAAAGATGTGGCTGATAAACTTTTCGTTTTTTTGCGTGACATGATATACAACCCGTCCGGGGCTTCGCTTTCCCATGCAGATTTTCCGGCGGAATACATAAACGTGTGCAAAGGTTTGCAGTACCTGCACCAAATCATTAGCGAAAGCCGTGAACTGGCAAATCATATTGCAGAGGGCAATCTCGACTGTGAATTGCCGCCAAAAGAAAACGCACTTGCCGCACCGCTTAAAAATTTACACTCTTCGCTTAAACATCTTACTTGGCAAGCGCAAATGGTTGCGGAGGGCAAGTACAACCAGCAGGTAAATTTCATGGGGGAATTTTCTGTTGCGTTTAACGATATGATTGCCCAACTTAGCCGCCGTGAGCAAAATAACTTTGATGAAAAAGCCAGGCTAAAAATCCACCTGGCAAAAATGAGCCATGAACTGCGCACGCCGCTAAACGCCATCATTGGTATGTCCGAGCTTGCGGCGAGGGAAGAAATGTCCCCCGTTGCAAGGGATTATGGCGTTGCCATAAACCAAGCGGGCGTGCATCTTTTAGGTATCATCAATAATATTTTAGATTTTTCAAAAATCGAAGGCGGTCGCCTGGAACTTTGCGAGGACGATTATTTTCTTTCCGATTTAATAAGCAGCGTGGTGAACATAATAAAAATACGTGCAGAAGAATCTCGGTTGGAGCTTAAAACTCACATTGCAGAAAATTTACCGGATGCACTTTTCGGCGATGCTTCACGGCTTACGCAAATACTTCTAAACATTTTGGGCAACGCCGTGAAATACACGAACACGGGTTTTGTTTCGTTTTCTGTTAGCGGCGAGGTTGCGGGGGACGAGCTACGGCTTGCTTTTGCCGTAGAAGACAGCGGCGCAGGCATAAAAGAAGAGGATTTGTCCCGTCTTTTTGATGAATTTGTGAGGTTAGACAGCCACTCAAACAAAAGCGTTGAGGGAACGGGGCTGGGCTTGGCAATCACAAAAGGGCTTGTAACGGCGATGGGCGGCGAAATTATCGTAACGTCTGAGTATGGGTGGGGCAGTGTTTTTACCGTGATTCTCACACAAAAAATCACCGACAAGATAAAGCCCGTGCATGAGGAATCGCCCACGGCTGCGCCTGCGCCCTTTACCGCACCCGATGCAAAAGTGCTTGTTGTAGATGATGTTGATCTGAACTTGATGGTTGTGGAGGGCATTTTAGAACCGTATGAAATGCAGGTGGACGTATGCGATGGCGGTGCATATGCACTTGAAATGCTTACGGAAGGCGCATACGACCTTGTTTTTTTAGACCATATGATGCCCCAGCCCGACGGCATGGCGGTTGTAGCCGCTGTGCGGGAAAAAGGCGGCGATTATTTTGCAAATGTGCCAATTGTAGCAATGACCGCCAATGTAGGCGAGGGCGTTTGCGAAGAGTATCTTTCCGCCGGGTTTAGCGATTTCATATCGAAGCCTATTAATTTTGGCTCGATGCACGGTATTTTGGAGAAGTGGATACCGGCGGAATTGCATAAACAAAAGATTGATTAGCACGCCTTGGGGTATAAAATGTGGCTAAGAAAGAAGCGAGTTTTAACCGTTACATAGACAGGCTTTTGCCGCCCCAAGCGCAAAACGAACCGGTTAGTCACACCAACCATTTCATTTTGATGTGGCCTAATAGAGTTGTGCCGCACGGTGTGTAGAAATGAAAGATTGCCGCTTTAATACTGATAAAAAATGAGAAAAAACAAAAAATTTGCCTTTGTCGGACAAAGTTACTATAATAGAATCGGAAAATTAGCGCACCAAAATTTGAGGAGTGTCGTATGAAAGCAGCCGGGCTTACTGATGTTGGGGTTACCCGCAGCCAAAATCAAGACGCAATTCACGTTAGCGAAACGGCTATAGGACCGTTGCCTAATTTGTTTATCGTTGCGGACGGAATGGGAGGGCACAAGGCGGGCGATGTTGCAAGCAATCTTGCCATCACCGAATTCTGCAAGTTCATTATCAACTTTCCCGCAAAAGAATTTGTTCTCCCGGAAAACTATTTGGATTTGCTGGTTAATGCGGCACAACACGCCAATGGCAAAATCACAAAAAAAGCCCAAACCGACGAAACAATGAATGGCATGGGTACAACCCTTACCGCCTGCGTTATTGCGGCAGGCAAAATTTTTGGCGTTCACATTGGCGACAGCCGTGCATACACGATAAACGTAAACGGAATGAAGCAACTTACAACAGACCACACTTTTGTGCATGAGCTAATGCAAACAGGGCGTGTTTCCGAGGAAGAAGCAAAAACGCACCCCAAGCGGCATATACTCACAAAAGTGCTTGGCGCATCCGGTTTTTTGGAAGCGGACGGCATTGTACATGAACTGGGCGATGCCGCCGCTGTTTTGCTGTGTTCCGATGGATTGTACAACATGGTTAGCGACGAAACGATTATGAAAACAGTTAACGGCTTTGGCGATGCAAAACATCGCATAAAGTACCTCATAGATGAAGCAAACAGAAACGGCGGGAAGGATAATATTTCCGCAGTTTTAATTGACATCGACGATTAAGTTGAGAGTTGAGAGTGGAGAGTGGAGAGTTAAAAGCAAAAAGAGAAGAGAGCGTAGTGTGAGGCGAGGGTGGAAACCAACTCTCAACTCCCAACTCTCAACTCTCAACTCCCAACTCCCCCGCAGGGAGGGAATCCGGTGAAACTTGTATCGGGGCAAATAGTAGCGGAACGCTATGAAATAGATGATGTAATCGGCTCGGGCGGAATGTCCGTGGTTTATCGTGCGCATGATAAAAGACTGGACAGGTACGTCACGCTTAAAGTGCTTAAAGAAGACTATCTCGCCGATGACAACCTAATCGAGCGTTTTCCAAAGGAAGCACGTGCGGCAGCCGCACTTAGCCACCAAAACATAGTAGGCATATATGACCATGGCCGTGACGGCGATATCATGTACATCGTGCTGGAATACATCGACGGCGCATCGCTAAAAGAGCTGATTAACAAGAAATCACCCTTTGATGACGAAACCAACCTTGGCGTAGCAATCCAGATTTCCGAAGGCCTTTCCGAAGCTCATGCAAACAATATTATCCACCTGGATATCAAGCCGCAAAATATTTTGATAACCACAAGCAGTATCGTAAAAGTTGCGGATTTTGGCATTGCAAGGGCGGCAAAGTCTGTGACGTTAAACGCCGCCGCAGGCTCTATGGGCAGTGTGCATTATTTCTCGCCAGAGCAGGCACGGGGCGGCTACATCGACCAAAAATCCGACATTTATTCTCTGGGAATTGTCATGTTTGAAATGGCAACGGGGCGGCTTCCATTCGAGGGCGATAACGAAGTTAGTGTCGCACTACAGCACATAAACGACCCTCTTCCCGAAATTCTGCGATTTAACCCAAATGTATCAGAATCTGTAGTCCGGATTATCAATAAAGCCACGGAAAAATCTGCATCCAAGCGTTACCAGCACATAGACGATATGACGGAAGATTTGAAGCGTGCCCTTACGGATGCCTCAGGCGATTTTGTAAACACAGAAAAGCCGGACGACCAGCCAACCCGCACCATCACCAAGGAAAATCAGGAAGCCGTGCGCCGTGCAAAACTGCGCCGTGCGTTTCTGGACGGCGAGGATTCGCCCGAGGAAGACCAGCCCGTAAACGATGGCGGCTTCGAGTTGGTTTCTGCCCACGGCGTAATCAACCATGTGCGGGACACCCGGGAGGACGATGAGCCGGAGTATGAGCCGGACTACGTACCGGAGTATGTGCCGGAACCGGATTACGAACTAACCGAGGAATTTTACGACGAGTACGCAAATCCTGCACCAACCGCCCGTGACAAACAGGCGGATACGGTTGCCACCTATGGCGGAATTATTTTGGGTATCGTGCTGGCGGCGGGTATTGGGTTGTTGGCGTGGTATTTGTTTACACGTGTGCTTTCCAGCGAGGCCGGCATGGTTCAAGTCCCGGATGTAACGGGGCAATCCTGGGCTCGTGCCGAGATGCAAATGCGCACCATGCGCTTTGTTCCAATTCGTGAGGACAGCTATTGCGGTGTAGAATTTGCTTGTGAAGACGAATACTGCGAGGGAGACTGCGCAGGTCAAGTTATAGCACAGCGGGTAGACCCGGAAATTATGCGTACGCCCGGCGATGCCATCGGGATTATTGTTAGCCTTGGCGCATTTGCGGAGGAAGAAGAATACCCGGAAAATGGCGAGAACGGCGAAGAACCTGATATAACAAGTGACGGCTACACCGAAGTGCCACGCCTTGTAGGTCTAACAGAGGGGTCTGCTTTTGCCGTTTTGCGTGAGCATAATCTTTTTGGCAATATCGAAGCCCGCCCCTACAGCGACTCTTTCCCGGCGGGGCAGGTAATTTCCTCCGACCCTGCGCCGGGCGAACGCCTGGAAATTGACAGCATGGTGAATCTGCTGATAAGCGCAGGACCTGAAACGCCCATTACAATTCAGCAACCTGTGGTGGAAGAAACCCCGGTGGAAGAACCGGCGGATGTTGCCCCGGCAGAAACAGAGGACGTTCCTCCCGCAGAGGACGTTCCTCCGACAGAAGATACACCTCCAGTAGAGGACACACCTCCAGACACTCCCGCAGACGCACCGCCTGCGCCACCCGTATTTGCAAGCGGAACGCTGGGCGTTGTTTTGCCGCCGGATATTCCTGCGGACATGGCAACCGTGACCGTTTACATCCAGCGCATTACGCCGGACGGCGAAATCAGCACGGTAATAAACTCCAGCGTTCCACGCACCAGCTTCGAGCCGGCACTTTCCGTACCCGTGCAATATCAAACGCCAACACGGTTTCTCATACATTTCCTAAACCCCGATGGCAATACAATTCGCACGTTGGAGGATAACCGCTAGTGGCAGGAAATACTGCGTCCGGCATCATTACAAAGGGTGTGGGCGGCGCATACACAGTAAAAACCTGCGATAGTCCGCCACGTTTTTTTACCTGCAAGGCGAGGGGTGTTTTTCGCAATCGCAAAATCATGCCCCTCATCGGCGACCGTGTGGAAATCACCATCGCAGACGAAAAAACCGCAACCATCCACGAAATCAAACCCCGTGATAACGAACTGCGCCGCCCCCCTGCGGCAAACATCTCCCAGGTAATCATAACCGTGGCAACAACACGTCCGCCCTTTAATCCCGGGCTTTTAGACCGTCTTCTTGTTATGGTTGAACACGAACAAATCCCTGTGGTTATTTGCGTTAATAAAATTGATTTAGAACCCCGGAGGGAGAACCCCCCTCTCCAAAAAAACTTTGAAATTTATGAGGGGGCGGGCTATCGGGTTGTTTATGCTTCGGCTACCGGGGAGATTGGGCTGGAAGAGCTTAGGCGGGTGATGGCCGGTAAGGTGAATCTTTTTGCGGGACCCAGCGGGGTTGGCAAGTCTAGTTTGATAAATGCGCTTGCGCCCGGCATGAGACTTGAAACCGGCGAGCTTAGCACAAAAATTGGGCGAGGGAAGCACACCACACGCCACACGGAAATTTTTCCCCTGGGGGAAACAGATGCCGATGGCTACTGCTTTGATACGCCCGGGTTTACGTCGCTGGACATAACCCATATCGAAAAGCCGGAACTGGCGTTGCTCTTCCGGGAATTTCGCCCGTTTACCGGGGAGTGTAAATTCAAAAACTGCGCCCACATAAACGAAACCGAATGCGCTGTTAAAGCGCAGATTGGTGATGCAATCCATCCTGCAAGATATGAGAGTTATGTGAACCTATGTACAAAGTCCTAGCCACAGACGGCAACGCAAAACGAGCCGTTTTGCAAACGCCCCACGGCGAAATTCAAACGCCCGTGTTTATGAATGTTGCCACTGCGGCGGCTATTAAAGGTGCGCTGTCTGCGGCAGATTTGAAAGCGGCGGGTTGCAATGTCGCACTTTGCAATACATATCATCTACATTTGCGCCCCGGCGAAAACGTGGTGCAAAGCATGGGCGGCTTGCACGGCTTTATGGCGTGGGACAGGCCTATTCTCACCGATTCCGGCGGGTTTCAGGTTTTTTCGCTGGGTGCTTTGCGCAAGATAAAAGAGGAGGGCGTTTACTTTTCGTCCCACATAGACGGGCGCAAAATTTTCATGGGTCCGGAAGAATCCATGCAAATTCAACACGCTTTGGGCGCAGACATCATAATGGCATTTGACGAATGCCCGCCTTTCCCCGCCACCCGTGAATACATGAAAGACTCTGTAGCCCGCACAACCCGCTGGCTAATACGCAGCAAGTCCAAGCTGGATGAACTTCGCAAAACCCATCCGGTTAGTGACACCAACCAGTTCTCCCCTGAAAAATTTTCGCAAAGCCACCCCTTAACCAAATTATCGGGTCAAGGGGCTGCGCCCCTTGCGGGGTTTGGGGCAGAGCCCCAAGGTTTCCCCCTATTGTTCGGAATCAACCAAGGCGGCGTGTACGCAGATATCCGCCGGGAACACGCAAAAGAAATTTCCGAGATGGATTTAGACGGCTATGCACTTGGCGGGCTTGCCGTGGGCGAGCCGGCGGAGGATATGTACCGCATTTTGGAAGAAACCGTACCGTTTTTGCCGCAAAACAAGCCAACATACTTGATGGGCGTTGGCACGCCGCAAAATCTGCTGGAAGCAATATCCCGTGGCGTAGATTTTTTTGATTGCGTAATGCCCGCAAGAAACGGCCGCCACGGTCATGTTTTCACATCCCAAGGCAAGCTGAATATGTTTAACGCCGCCCACGAACGTGACGACCGCCCGCTAGACCCCAACTGCAACTGCGAAGTATGCCGCACTTTTAGCCGTGCGTATATTAGGCATCTGTTTAAGGCAAAGGAGATGCTGGCAATGCGGCTTGCCGTCATGCACAATTTGTACTTCTACAATAATTTGATGCGTGACGCACAAGCCGCAATTGAAGCAGGAAATTTTGCAGAGTTCAAAAAGGAACGACTCGAATGTTATTCATAAACCAATGCTAAATCCAAACTCTCAATCTTCTTCGATAGTTCGTTTTGGCAACAGAAAAACACCAGCTACAACGATGGAGCCGATTATGGACACCACACTTATGGTTGTAATCAACATCACGGTGTAGTTGGTTGTATCGTGTGCATGGAAAAAAGCCTGTTGTACACTGGCTTCTGACATTTCAATCAGGAAATTTATTTCGTCCAGGAGCAAAAAAAATACAGAGGTGCTTTCAGCAAGTACATTTCTTGCCCTGTCGTAATCACCAACGATGGCATAATTAAACACTTCGTGAAAATGATGATTAGAGATTATCTCCACAAGCTGTCGCATATTATTGGTCGTTTCAAGCCTGGATTGAACCCATGCCTGTGTTTGCAGATGGTCTGTCATAACACTAAAATCATAATCATCAAGTGCGAAGAAAATGCTTGTTCGGATATGCTGGGCATCATTCATCAAAGAGTTTAGCGCAATTTGACGCTCTGTTTCGTTTGCGTTATAGGCGTGCATAACAGTTGATGTGAAAACTTGCCTTAAAGCACGAACGTCACTTTGCGCTTGATAAGATGCAATCGTCCGTGAAACCCCGCCGCCATCAATAATATGTGCGTAGGTATCGTTAATATAGGCTATTTGCATCACCGAGTATGCGACAACTGCAACCCATGCAAATATTATTATCCCCAAGCCCAAAATTAGCTTTGCCCGTGAGGGGTTATGCCCCTTTGCTACGTGTAATGGATGTGCTTGCATTTCGCTAAACTCCGCAAGCGTCATATCAGGCTTTAGCTTTAATGCTACTTGTAATGCTTGTTCGGTATTCTTATTTTGCATTTTGTTCCTCCTTGGGGGGCAACTCATGTCTTCACATAGAAATCATCCCCTTTATCCCCAAAACGCCTATTCATCCTCCAAAAGCGCGACCTTGCTGTTGCGCTTTTCTATTCGTGCTTGCTTGCGTGTGGCACGTTTTGCGGCGTTGCCGTCAATTATCAGGTAAAACGTAGGCAAAAGCAGAAGTGCCAGCGCAGTAGAGGCCGTAAGCCCACCAATTACCGTAACGCCAAGCCCCTGCATCATTTCATCGCCAATGCCCAGGGCAAGGGGCATCATTGCCAAAACCGTTGTAAGGGTTATCATCAAAATCGGGCGCAACCTTGTGCGACCTGCGGTTATTAACGCTTCGTGCAGTTCCATTTCTTCCCGGTAGCGATTAGTGGTATCCACAAAAAGTATTCCGTTGTTTACCACAAGCCCAATCAAAATGAGGAAGCCCAGCAAGCTAACCATGCTGATTGTGGTGCCGGTGAGGAACATCATCAGAAACGAGCCGATAACCGCAAGAGGGATGCACGTCATTACCATCAAAGAATGCCTGATGGATTCGAACTGTATCGCCATTACCATAAACACCAGCAGAATTGCAATGGCAATTGCCATGCCAAGTGCGGTAAATTCGTCAACCATCATTTCGTCCATGGCGGCTTGCCCAAGTTCAACCCCTGCGGGGAAAACCAAGTTGCCAAGCCCCGCAACAATCTCGCTTTGTGCGGTAAAACGTGCGGCCTCTATGGGTACGCCGGTAATTGTGACGGTGTAAAATCCGTTTTGGCGCACTATGGTTTGAGGGATGTCGGTAAACTCGATGGTAGAAATATCCGACAGCGGAACAATTGCGCCCGTTGCCGATGTAAGCATCATGTTTGCAATATCACTTACGGACTCGTAACGCCCGGGCGGATACTTTACCCAGATAGAATACCGCTGGCCGCCGATGGTAATTTCCGTAACCTCGGAGCCGTTTAGCGCAGTAAATATGCTTCCCGTTACCATTTGCGGTGTGATATTGTTCGCCGCCGCCATAAGGGGGTCTACAACTATTTCCGCTTGTGGATTTGTTCTGTCGATGGTGGAGTTTACTCGGATAATATCCGGATGCGCATTCATAAGGGCTTCCACAAGTTCCGACCCATCTCGTATGCCCTCAAGGGTTTCGCCCTGCAACATCACTTCTATATTTCCGCCGCCGCCGGGCATTCCCGCCATTTCTCCGGTTGTAATATCAACGTCAATGTTTAGGATATGGCTGGTTTCGTGCCGCCACTGCTCCACAACTTCGTTTGTTGGCATTCTGCGACTGCTGTACAAAAACGCAGTTAAACTGGCAGCACCTCCGCCGCCAAAAATACCGCCACCGCCCGATGTTAACGTAAAATGCTCAACGTCCGGGTGTGCGGCAACAATTTCTTCAAGCTCACGCAAAATCCCATCAACGCTATCAATATTTAGCCCCGGTCTTGTGTTCACAGTAATATTAATAATGCCGTCATCAATTGCGGGCATTAGCTCAAAGTTGATGAAAGATGCAAGAAACACCGACAACGCCATAATTCCCGCAGTTACGGCAACAACCGTTTTTTTCTTCCGCAGGATGCTTCTTAACAGACGTGCATAGCCGTTTTCCAACCGGCGAAAGATTTTTGCAACGGGCGCGTTGTCCCGCTCGATAGGCTTAAACTGTGCGAAAAACAGCGGCACAAGCGTAACCGCCGACAACAAAGACGCAAGCAAGGCAAAAACGATTGACAGCCCCAGCGGAGCAAACATTTGCCCGCTCATCCCTTGAATCGTGGACAGCGGCACAAACACCGCCACCGTTGTAAGCGTAACCGCCAAAATGGACAGCATAACAAATCGTGTGCCGTGGATTGCGGCATCTACAAAATCTCGCTTGCCGCTCTTGCGGGATTTTGTGCAACTGTCTATTACCACAATTGCGTTATCCACCATCATCCCCACGCCTATAATCAGCCCGCTCATGGAAATCACGTTTAGGGTAAAGCCCATGAAATTCATGAAAATAAACGTAACCAACAGCGAAATGGGCATAGAGCTACCAACTATAAGGCTTGCCCGCAAATCGCCCAAAAACAAAAACAGCACAATCATGGAAAGAACAATGGCAAGCACCAATGTTTGCGCCACAGAATTAATTGAAGACGCAATATCTTCGCTATTGTCATGTACAACTGCGATGGAAATATCGGGATGGTCTGCCATTACGGAATTTATTACACGGGTCACATCCGCAGAGGTTCTGTTTGCGCTAACCGCCTGCGGTTTTTGTATGCTTATGCTTATGTTCTCGTTGCCATTGTAGCGGCTGATGGACGTAGCATCCTGGGTAGAGATAAAAATGCTTGCTACATCTGCCAGGCGAATTACATCGCCCGTGCGCAACGTGATTGGAATGCGGTTTAACTCCTCAATTGTCTCGTGTCTAACTTGCACACGCACGGCAAGGTCTATTTCGCCAAAATCTGCCGTGCCAAGGGGTGCAGTGTGATTAACGCCCCCAAGTGCCTGAATTGCATTGGCGATAGTAAGCCCATGTTCTTGCAGACGTTCCTCAATTACTTCCACCCGTACATAGTCCACCCGTCCGCCGCTTACATCTGCGCTGGACACGCTGGAAAGGCGGCTAAGTTGCGGAACGATTTCGTCCTCCACAAAATGCAGAAGATTCTCTACCGTTCCGGAATGCACGGATAGTGTCATGGTGGGCATTGCGTTTATGTTCAGTTCAATTACCGCCGGCGTTGATGCACCACTTGGCAAGCTGTTGGCAACCATGTCCATGCTTCGGCTTGCGTTTGTGTACGCACGGTCCATATCGTAGCCAAATTCGTACTGCAAAATCATCAGCGACATATTTTCCATAGACTGCGAAATTATGTTTCGGATTCCGCTGTGCGCACTAATCGCCTCTTTTATCTCGCTGGAGACAAGCTGTTCTACGTCTTCAGGACCCGCACCGGGATAAGTAGTGAATATGACCAGCATGGGCATATCCATTTCGGGGGTAAGTTCTTGCGGCATAGATAACAATGCCATCGCCCCAAATATTAGAATTGCGGCTATTATCATAAGTGCCGTTACGGGGCGTTTTACGATGGTTTCTGTTAGCTTAATCATTAAAGTGAACCTCCGCGCCGTCGGTGAGCCTTGCGCTCCAGGTGCTAATGATTCTGTCGCCTGCTGTTACGCCGTACAGCACTTGAATTTCATGCGCATCAAAGATTCCCGTTTCTATTTGAACACGGTTCGCAAACCCGCCATCTTCAACATATACATACGGAACGCCACGGTCGTAATGAATTACGCCAAGGGGGAGAACGGGGACATCCACCGCACGTGCCGCTTCCGCAAAAATGCGCACAGATGTGCCACCCAAAAGATTTGCCGGCGGATTTGGAATGGCGGCGTTAACGCCGATTAGCCCACCTGCATCCACTGTTGCGGCAATTTCGGTTATTGTGCCGAAATATTCTGCCGTGCCGTCAAACAAAGTGATTTCGTCACCTATTGCCAGATGTTCAAATGAACTGCGAGGTACACGAAAAAACACAGCCATACTGTCTTGGTCGGATATGACAAATGCCGGGGCTTGCGGATTTGCGAAGCCAAACGGCTCCACATTTCTGCGTTCTATTACGCCGCCAATAGGCGCACGAACGGTAGCATCGTCTAATCTGTCACGAGCAAGGTCGAGATTTACGATAATTGTGTTGCGTGCCGCTTGCGCCTGGGAAAGCGCATCTGTGGCACGCCGCCTGTTTTCCTCCGGCGCATTTTCAACAAGAATGCGCTGGCCTTCCACTGCCTGTGCGTGTCCCAGCTGTGCCTGGGACAGTGCGATTGTTGCCATTGCGTAGCCGCTTTGCGCACGCTCCAATGCCGCTGTGGCGTTCAAATAACCGGCTTCGGCTTGGTCGTAGGCAACCCGTGCGGCAACCCCCGCTTCAAACAAAATTGCTGTGTCTGCATAGGCTTGCGCCGCCATATCATACGCCATTTGCGCTTGCTCTATCCCAATTCGTGACTGTTCCACATTTTGCTCTGCCTGGCTTACGGCGGCTTCCGCCTGGGCTATACCGCCCGTTGCTTGCAGAAGCTGGCTTTCCATTGCGGCACCGTCCACAAGCTCTACTCCTGTTTGTGCGGCACGTACCGTTGCATCTTGCACCGCAAGCTGTGCTTCCAATGCCGCAATATTATTTTCAACATCTGCGGTGTCTATGGTGAAGAGGATGTCGCCCGCTTCCACCATATCGCCCACGCCAAAATACACGGAGAGAACCTCGCCGGGGATACGGGGCAAAACCGCCACCTGCTGATTAGGCTCTACCGTGCCGATGTACTCGCCCATCACGATTATACTGCCCATTTGCGGCGAAACAGTATCTACCAAGATGCTGTCACGCACCGCAACAGTTTGAACGGTGTTGTTGCCGCCGCAACCTGTAGCAATAGTTGTTGCCACCGCAAACATGGCTACAGCAAGCAGTTTTTTCATTTTTGACATTTTTTGAAATCCTCCCCGTTTTCGAAATCTTTTATTTGAAACATTGGGGCGAATCCCCAAGACTTTTTATGTCCGACGGCATTCGCCAATCTCGCCCAAGTGATACACTGCCTACCTTTGGCGCATCCGGCATACAATTGCGCTTAAATTGCTGGGTTGTAAAACGGTTGCAAAAAAGCCGCAATCGTGCATTTATTTCGTCCGCCGAATATTTGTCGGCAAACGCATTTTGCGCCAGCGCATTTACTTGCTCCGTGCTTCGCCCATGCCGCTGAAAATGGTACAAGAAAAAATCGTGAAGCTCGTACGGGCCCAAAATATCCTCGGTTTGTTGCGAAATTTCGCCGTCCTTTGGCGGAAGAAGCTCGGGGCTGACAGGCGTATCAAGTATATACGTCAAAATTTTTTGCAGGTCTGAATTTTTTGTGTTCTCCGCAAAATGCCGCACCATATGCCGCACCAGCGTTTTTGGCACGCCCGCATTAACCGAATACATACTCATATGGTCGCCGTTGAACGTAGCCCAGCCCAGCGCAATTTCCGATAGATTGCCCGTGCCAATAGCAATGCCGCCGTTTTGGTTTGCCAAGTCCATTAAAACCAGCGTGCGCACCCTTGCCTGTGCATTTTCAAAGGTGGTGTCACGGCTTTCCTGCGGGTGCGAAATGTCCCGCAAATGACCGGCTGTAGTCTCCGTTATATCAATCTCACGGCAGGGAATGCCCATCGTATCGCAAAGCCCGTGCGCATTTGATTTGGTGCGCTCGCTTGTGCCAAAACACGGCATAGTCACCGCAATAATGTCTGCCAAGGGGCGGTTCAAATTTTCGTACGCACGGGCGATTACCAGCAACGCCAGCGTACTGTCCAGCCCGCCGGATACGCCAATAACCGCCCGTGAATCCAAAAATTCCAGCCGTGATTTAAGCCCTGCCGCTTGAATGGCGAGAATTTCTTCACAGCGTGCGGAAATTTCCGCAGGGTTATCCGGGATAAACGGTGCGGGCGAAATGCGGCGTATCAAATTTTTCGCATGGGTTTCCCGCAGAGAAAAGGATTCGTACCAATAGTATTCGTTTTCAGTAGCGGCTTCGTTTGACACAAACGTGTTTTTGCGGCGGCGGTCGTGAGTTATGGCATTAAGGTCAATCTCCGAAACAGCCCATCCGTCCCCAAAAGGGGGAGCCTCCGCCAAAACTGTACCTCGTTCGCAAATGAGACTATGGCCGGAGAAAACCGAATCCGTTGTGCTTTCTCCCTGCCCGGCATTTGCGTAAATATAGCCGCAGGCAAGCCGCTCGCTTTGCCCTGCCACTGTAGTGCGGCGCACGCTCGCACGTCCGGCGGCTTCGCTATCGGCAGAAATATTTGCGATAATCGTGGCATTTGCGGCGGCATGGCGTGCGCCCGGCGGCGAGTTGCCCCACAAATCGTCACCGATTTCCACCGCAAGTTTGAACTGCGGCATCTCACGGCACTTGAAAATAATATTTGTCCCAAAATTAATCCGCTCGTTGCCCCAGCGCACTATCTGCTTTTCGCTAAAAGGCGGCGTAAAGTAGCGCAACTCGTCAAATCCGCCGTAGTTGGGCAGGTACGTTTTTGGCACCAGCCCCAAAATTTTTCCGCCGCTAAAAACTGCCGCAACATTAAACAGCTTTCCGCAGTGGATAATCGGCAAGCCCGCCACCGCAATAACGTCACAGTCTGCCGTTTGTGCAACAATTTGCAAAAGTGCGGCTTTTGCGTTCGCAAGCAAGTCGCTACGCAAAAACAAATCGCCGCAGGTGTACGCAGTTATACACAGCTCGGGCATACAAACAAGGCGGACATTTTCATCCGCCGCCCTACGAACCACATCAATTATCTGCAACGCATTATACTCGCAATCCGCAATGCGGATTTTTGGCACAGCCACCGCAGTGCGGAGAAAATTTTCGAACATAATCAACTCTCCACCATTTCCCTCACGCATACATTAATTTCCCTCTGGGTTCAGGGATTGTTCGACCTAGGAGTTTCGCCGTATCAATCCATTCACCAATGATGGTTTCTGCATTTTGCAATGCCTCGGCGTAGTTTGCGCCATCCGCCATACACCCGGCAAGCTCCGGAACTTCTGCAATATATGCGCCATCCGCTTCGCTCCAATACAAAATGACCTCATATCTATACATACAAGTCTCCTCCAATCCCATATTTCAGGATTACATTTCTAACCTGCTTTACCTGATACGCCTTTGCTTTGCTTCCTACAGGCTGGATGTTTATGATATCCGCTATATCGTCTCTGTAAAATATGTGGTGTCCACCTTTTGTGCGGCAAGAAAAACCAAGGGCATTCAGCAGATTACACAGGTCGTTGAACCGTATATTGTTGTCATTTACGCCGGAAAGTATTGTCGTAAGATGCTTGTGGATTTTCATCCAAAGATTTCATACGAAACACGCACATCAAAGGGAAGTTTCTCACGGCGAGAGCCAGAGCCGTCCGGTTTGCCAATTGGCAACACCGCCCAAAGCCTGTGGGAATCCGGTGCGGAAAGTGCGGCACGGGCTTGCCGTTCTTTTTCGGGATTAAAATACGGGCTGTCCAGCCACAGCGAGGAGTAACCCAAAGCCGTAGCCGCAAGCAACATATTTTGCACGGCGGCGGAATAATCTTCCCGCTCGAAGTTCATCTCTGTAGAGGGCGTAGCCCCGCCATCCGTTAGCACGGCAATTGCCGCCGGCGCAGTTTGCAGGCCAATCGTGGGTGCAACAGCGCAAACAGGCTCAACTGCATCACGATTAGGCAAAATGATAAGCCGCACGGTTTGGCGATTCACACCGCTGGGTGCGGCAAGCCCCGCTTTTGCAATTTTCTTCAAATCCTCAAGCGGAATCGCATCCGCCAAAAAACCTTCCTTGTGCGAATATCTTACGTCGAACACATCAAAAATATCCATGCCGCTCGCTCCTCCCAATGTATAGGAAAAGTATAGCACAAATTGCGGGGCTGTTGCAAAATACGAAATCCTTGCTTGCCGGAATGGCAACGCCTGTGCGACCCACAATGAACTGGAAAACGGTGCGAAAGCGGATTCAATTTCCCCGAATGTTTTTTTGAACTGGTTGGTGTGACTAACCGGTTCGTTTTTTCGCAGTGCAAAAAAAGCGGGGGGGGGTTCGCCCCTACCTCGGGAAAAACTTTTCGGATGCGGGGGACGCGCACGGCACTGTCCCCCGCATCCGAAAAGTATTTCCCGACGGGGCTTTGGCTTGTGCAATTCGGTAAGGGGTTTTGATCGCGGTCTTGGGGGTTGTTGCAAAATGCGAAAAAAAAGGGCTGTTGCAAAATTTTGCAACAGCCCCCTTAAAAGAACCAATAAATTACACGTTGCGTGAAGCTACAGCATTTCTTTGAGCCGCATTAGTGTGGAAATTGCCGCAAGGGGTGTCATATTTTCCGGCTCGGTTTTCCGTAGCTCTCCTATAACTGCGTGTTCTTTTGTTGAAATTTTTGCGCCGCTTCTTTCAAGACGCAGTTGGGGTTCGGGGCAATGCCCCGAGGTCTTGCTAAAGCTCTCCAGAAGCTCTGCCGCATGGGAAAGTACATCTTGTGGCAAGCCTGCCAAACGTGCTACGTGAATCCCGTAGCTTTGCCCGGCTTCCCCGTGAACCAGCTTGCGCAAAAATACGATGCTTTCGCCCTGTTTTTGCGCAGTGAAACAGTAATTTTTTACGCCGTCAAGTTTGCCCTCCAGGCGAGTTAGCTCGTGATAATGGGTTGCGAAAAGCGTTTTTGTGCCGGTGGTGCGTGCGATGTAGTGAAGCACCGCCCACGCAATGGAAAGACCATCGTAGGTGGATGTGCCACGGCCAATTTCGTCCAGCAAAACAAGGCTGTTTGTGGTGGCGTTGTTTAGGATATTTGCGACCTCCGTCATTTCCACCATGAACGTGCTTTGCCCGGTGGCAAGGTCGTCGGATGCGCCAACCCGTGTAAAAACTCTGTCTACAACGCCTATTTTCGCCTCATCGGCAGGCACAAACGAACCCATCTGCGCCATCAGTACAATAAGTGCGACCTGGCGCATATATGTGGATTTTCCCGCCATATTTGGGCCGGTGATTACGCCCAGGCGGTTTTCGGCTAAAATTTCCGTGTCGTTTGGCACAAATGGGGTAGGGGTTAGCTTTTCCACAACCGGATGCCGCCCGCCCCGAATAAAAATGCAACCGTCCTTTGTGACGGCCGGCTTTGTGTAGCCGTTTTTCTCCGCCACCTCTGCAAGAGATTGCAGTGAATCCAAAGTTGCAAGAACCGCCGCCATAAACTGAATGCGTGCCATTTCCTCGACGATTTCACGGCGGAGTGCGTCAAAAATTTCAAACTCCAGCGCAATAATTTTTTCGTCTGCGCCAAGCAAAGTTTCTTCAAGGTTTTTAAGCTCTTCCGTGACGAAACGCTCGCAGTTTGCCAGCGTTTGCCGCCGAATATAATTTTCCGGGACTTTCGCAAGATTTGATGCCGTGACTTCAATATAATATCCGAAAACACGGTTGTAGCGGATTTTTAGCGACGAAATGCCCGTGTCGTTTTTTTCACGGGCTTCCATTTCGGCAAGAATGGCCTGTGCGTTTTCTTTGACATTTCGCAATTCATCAAGGGTCTTGTCCACGCCCGGACGAATCATGCCGCCCTCTCGTACGGAAACCGGCGGGGCTTCCGTGATTGCAAACGAGATTTTTTGGGCGATGTCATCTAGGGTATCAAAAGTGCGGCGAATATCTGTGTTTGCGGCGGATTTTGTGTTGGCAAAAAGCCGATGGATTGCGGGCAAAAGTTTTGCAGATGCGCATAGAGAAGCGAGGTCACGGGCGGTGCCGGTTCTAGTAGAAATTCGAGACATCAGCCGCTCTATGTCGCATATTCCACGCAGATATTCCCGCAGTTCGGCACGTTCTATGGGCATTTGCACCCACTCTGCCACTGCGTCAAGCCGTCTGCAAATTTCATCCGCATTTAGTAGCGGCAGCTCAATCCAGTTGCGCAAAAGACGTGCGCCGGCGGCGGTTTTGGTGGAGTCCAAAACCCACAGCAACGAGCCTTTTTTGCCCTGTGCGGAAGAAGTAAGTTCCAAATTGCGGCGGCTGGAAGAATCCAGGAGCATATGTTTTTGGCGGTCGTAGATTTTGAGCCGGGTGATTTGCGAAAGTGCGGAACGCTGTGTGTCGGCAAGATAGGCGAGAAGTGCGCCCGCCGCAGGGATTTCCGCCGCATCGTCTTCGATGCCAAAGCCCTCCAGGTGCATTGTGCCAAAATGCTGTGTAAGGGCTTTTTTTGCGTTGGCATGATGAAACGTCCATGCGGGTGCAATTGTGGCGGATAGCCCTGTTATGTTTTCCACAACACGTGTAATTGGAAAGTTTTCCGGCAGGACAATTTCTGCCGGGGCAATGCGCACAAGCTCGTCCAGAAGTTTTTGTTCGCAGGCACGTGGTTCACGCAATTTCAAGTTTATTTCGAGAGCCTGTCCTTTCACGTGGGGGAAGCGCACTGCCACAAACAACCCCGTGGTAATATCCGCCGTTGCCAGTGAAAAACCAAACTTATCTACACTTATCGCCGCTATGTAATTGTGACGCTCTTCGTTCAAACATCGTTCGTCTGTGATTGTTCCGGGCGTTACCACACGGATGACCTCTCGTTTTACCAGCCCCTTGCCCGGTTTTGCGTCCTCAACCTGGTCGGCAAGGGCTACACGGTAGCCTTTTTCCACAAGTTTTGCGATATACCCATCCACTGCGTGGGCAGGCACGCCACACATAGGCGCACGCTCCGCCTGCCCGCAGTCCCGCCCGGTTAGGGCAATATCAAGTGCCGCCGATGCAATTTTTGCGTCCTCAAAAAAAATCTCGTAAAAATCCCCCAAGCGAAACATTAAAATAGCATCCGCATGGTTTGCCTTGATTGCAAAATATTGCTCCATCATGGGGGTTAGTTTTGGCATGGTGGGTCTCCTTTGGGGGTGTTTTTTTACAGTATACCAAAAAATTCGAGCGTATGGGATGAGATTTTGTTGCTGAAAAAAGGTGTTATTTCGAAACGGTTTGTGGATAAGCATTCTTTTCACTTGTGAGACCGACAATGTAATCAATGCTTGTTTTGTGGAAGTTTGCTAATTTAATTAACGAAAGACTAGGGACATCAATCATTCCGGCTTCATATCTGGAGTAAGTAGACTGTGATATGTTTAATATTTTTGCGATTGCTTGTTGCGTTAAATCTTTATCTTCCCTCAAATTACGAATGCGTTCGTACATACTGTCACCCCGCACAATGCTAACTTATGCGAATATTGCATATTGACATTTATGCAATATTCGCATAGAGTTATGGTCAGGGGAGAGGTCTATTTACGTTGTTTGTTTGATTTACAGGGGTACGGCTTAATTTCATTGGTGCGCCCTACGATATAATCAATGCTTGTATTGTGGAAATCCGCCAATTTGCTTAATGAAATACTCGGGATGTCAAGTGTTCCTGTTTCGTAGCGTGAATAAGTAGCTTGTGAAATACTTAACATCTCCGCAACATCTCGCTGAGTTATATCTCTATCTTCCCTCAAATCACGAATGCGTTTATACATACAGTCACCCACGCAATAGTAGTTTATGCGGTTACTGCATGGTGGTTAGTATGCGAAATTCGCATACTAATGTTTTCATAGGTGAGGAGGAAACATGAAAGTAGTGGACGAGAGTCAAAAAAGCAAAGCATAGGAGGATGTACATGAGCAAAGAGCGATTGAAAGGCATTGGGATTGGGCTTGTAATGTGTGCCGCCATTTTTGCCGGGGTGATGATGGTGAGTGCGCAAACTTTAATGCGGAGCATTACTTATGGTGTGAGGGTTAATCTGCATGGACAAGAATTGCACTTTTCAGATGATATGCGTCCGTTTCTAATGGATGGGAGAACATTTTTGCCTGTTAGGGCTATATCAGAGGTGCTGGAATTGCCTGTGGATTTTGACACTGCAACTAATACGGTTTATTTAGGGAATAGGTTTGTACGGCAGAGAACATCGTTGCAACAGGCGGCTCCGTTTCATCGCCAACTGGTAAATGCAACTTGGGGCAGTATTGAAGCTCCAAGAAGCATACGGATGGTAGGCACTACGTATTATGATGTAATTACATTTCCTGTGGTTGGGGACGGAAGAGAAGTGTTTACAGAACACAACCTTCATGGTCAATTCACTATGCTAACTGGTTATGTCGGAACGACAGACGAAGGGGTTAATTGGCAAACAACTCTTTATATCTACGGTGATGGGGCTTTGTTGGATAGTTATGAAGTGATTTCGGGAAACGTGCCAATACCTATTTCTGTCTTTGTTGAGGGGATACAGATTCTAAGGATAGAATTTCGTTCAAGTCATAATTGGGGCGGCACGGCACATAATGTATTGCATGGATTCTTGGAGTAGCACACGCTAATACTAAAACTGCCACAAACATCTAAAAACCGCAAAAAAAGAGTCCCGCCCGCCAAAGCAGAGACTCTTAGAACCTGCGGTCAACAAAAGGGCTGATACGGTGCAAATTTTCGTCAGTTCGGAGTCATTTTGTTGACCTCAGGTTCTTAATTATGGCAGTCGTTGGCGGGGGCATTCCTGCATCTGTGCTACTACTGTAAGTAACGGCTATACGCTATTTCAAATGCGCTAAAATCACATCAAGCAAATCGTTGTAATCCATTTTTCCAGAAGCAAGCCCTATCCCAATACGAATGATATCGTCATCGGTAAACTCTGCTTCAATATGGTTCAATTCTAACAGCACCAACATAACATATGTGCTTATACGTTTGTTTCCGTCCACAAATGGGTGATTACATACAAGACTGTAAGCGATTCGTGCTATCTTTGCCGTGGCTGATGGGCCATTCCCTCAAATGTTTGATACGGAGCAGATAAAGCAGAATCCAGCAAGGATTCATCACGAAGTCCATTAGAACCGCCAGTCGCAATTACCATATTTTCATGAAGCCTTTTTATCTGCTCCTTGCTAAGCGAAATCATTTTGCTAATTCCTCAAATGCTTTCATATGCTTTTTCAAAATGCGTGAAGCCACAGCATCAACATCTGTGTCGCTTGCGGTATTGTCTTGCCTAAGCAAACTAAAATCTAATAGAACGTATCGGGGGGCGTTGTTCTTCAAAATTACTGCCGTTCCCCTTTCGTCAACGAGCCGTGCAACCTTTGAGAAATTCTGATTGGCTTCAGAAATTGAAACCAAGTTATCAATACTGACATTCATACCTATCAGCCCCTTTTTTGATAGTATGCCACGTTGTTAGGTTAAATACAACCTAAACATTTTAGGCGATTTTCAAAACGAACCGGTTAGTCACACCAACCACTTCACTGCGACAAATATTTTTTCACCTCCCGCTGGATTCGTGAATCTGTGACCCACAGCGGTTTTTTTGTTACGGTTACAATGATATATTTTTCGTCAACAACGTAGTTGCCCTCGAAACCCCGGCTCGAGCATTTGCCTTGTCGCTCATCGCCAACCCAAGAAATATCATGCGCCGCAACATCGCTTTTTGCTTTTGCTAGTACGTCTTGCAAATTTTGTGGCTTGGGGACTTTGATTGTAAGCATGAAAATCTTCCTCTCCGTTTGCAAACCTCACCCAAAATGTTATAATCCACCTTGAATTTCCATATGAGACTAGGAGTGCGCTTTATGACAGAAATAAAAAAGGAAACAGGCGGATTTGTTCGTATTTCCGATGAAGTTTTAATGAAAATTGCAGGCACAGCCGCATTGGAAGCCGAGGGCGTTATGCGCCTTGTGCAAGCCGGCGGCAAAAAGAAAATACCGGCAAAAGTTACGGGCGTTTCTGTGAAAAACAAGATGGTTACGGTTAATCTTTTGGTTGCAGTGGGTTTTGGCGCAAAAATCCACGAAGTTACGCTGGACGTGCAAACCCGTGTAAAATCTGCCATAGAAACAATGACAGGCCTTGCCGTTGCCGAGGTTAATGTAACAGTTGGCGCAATTGTAGAGCAACAAGCAGACGCGTGAAGAAGCCGAAAACCAACCGCAGAGCGGCTCGCACTCACGTTTTCCACCTAATTTATGGGCTGCCTTTCGGCGGTGTGCTTGACGCACCCAATCTTGCGAAAGCCAAGGCGGCTTATTTTGATTTCTTGGACGAGGGCGAAACGGTCGATTACGGACTGGAAAATCTCGCACGCCCCAAAGGTCTTGATGCAGAATACGTAGACCGTGCGTTTTGGGGAGTTTTCGAACGCCTTGCCGAGCTTGACGGCGTTATCGAAAACTTTCTGCGAGAGTGGACTATCAGCCGTATCAGCAAAATAGACCTCGCCCTTATGCGCCTTGCCATCTACGAAATGCTTTGCGAGCCGGAAGTTCCGCCCGGCGTAGCCGTAAACGAAGCCGTAGAACTAGCAAAAGCATACGGCACCGACGACTCCCCCTCTTTCATCAACGGAGTTCTCGGAAATGTCTCACGTGCATTTCAGAAAAAAGACCTCGGGGGCGTTGCCCCCGACCCCCCACAAGGGGCGCGCCCCTTGACCCCATAATTTTCACAGGCTACATCTTCGCCATTTAGGTTTTTTTGAAAGGGGGTTTGGGGGAAGACTTTTTTTTCCTAAAAAAAGTTTTCCCCCAAGGTCTACCATGAAAACGATTTTTTCTGTATCCCAGGTTAACCGCTATGTGAAGAAGGCTCTGGAAGCGGATGCGCTTTTGGCAGGGCTTTTTGTGGCGGGCGAGCTTTCCAATGTTAATGCGCATTCGTCCGGGCATTTGTATTTTACACTGAAAGACGAAACGGCGGCAGTGGGCGCAGTTATGTTTAAGGGTGCCGCTATGGATTTGACTTTTGTGCCAAAAAGCGGCATGAAAGTGGTTGCGTTTGGGCGGTTATCGCTTTTTGAGAAGACTGGTCAATACCAGTTTTACGCCGAGTTTTTGGAAGAAACCGGCGCAGGCGAGGCTAGTCAGGCGTTTAACGCATTAAAGGAAAAGTTGCTGGCCGAGGGGCTTTTTGATGCGGCCAAAAAGCGTGAAATTCCGCAGTATGCGCAAACGGTTGCGGTAATTACAAGCCCAACGGGTGCGGCGGTTCGTGATATTATTAAGACGATACAGGAACGCAACCCGGCGGTGAAAATTCTGCTTTGCCCGGCGATTGTGCAAGGCGAAAACGCCCCGGCAGATTTGATACGTGCCTTGCATGAAGTGAATGAATTCGCATCAAATGGAAACAACTTTCCGAAAGATGCAAGCGTTGATGTTATCATACTCGGTCGTGGCGGCGGAAGTGCCGAGGATTTGAGTGCCTTTAACGACGAGACTCTTGTGCGTGCGGTTGCCGCTTCAAAAATCCCGGTGATTTCTGCCGTTGGCCACGAAACGGACTTTTCGTTAACGGATTTTGCGGCGGATTCTCGTGCGGCTACGCCCACGGCGGCGGCGCAAGCGGCGGTGTACGATTTGGTGCAAGTGGCAGAATATCTGCGAGATTTGCAAGCCGCACTAAAAGACGCAACATTCGAGCGAATTCGCAGTTTGCGCACAAGGCTTGCAGACTGCATCGCACGGCTTAACCGGGCTACGACAATGCGACTGGTACACGAACGCCAAAACCTTACTCATCTCGAAGAAATTTTGGAAAAAATATCGCCCTATGCGGTTTTCAAACGTGGCTTTGCCATCACGCAGTGCGAGGGAAAAACAATCGCAAGCGTAAAAAGCCTTTCGCCTGGGCAAAATATTAAAATAACCTATGCAGATGGCTCTGCATTTGCGGAAATAACAGACCTTGGGGGCGTTGCCCCCAATCCCCCACAAGGGGCGCGCCCCTTGACCCCATAATTTTATACAGGTTGCCGCTTCACCATTCTAGTTTTTTTGAAAGGGGGTCTGGGGGAAGTCTTCCCGAAAAGTTTTCCCCCGGGAACTTTTATGTTTGAAGAAAAAATTGCAAAGCTGGAAGAAATTATTGAGCGTATAGAGGACGGCGAAACGCCGCTTGAGGATGCGATTACGCTGTACAAAGACGGCACTAATGCGGTGCGTGAATGCGGCGAGATTTTGCAGAAATTTGAGGAGGAAGTAGCGGTGCTTACAAAAACAAGCGACGGCTTTTTGCTTACCCCCTTTGCAGAGGAGGCATGATATTAGCATGGCTACTGCGCTTTACGATATAGCCACAAACCGCCACTTGGTAACGGCCGTGGCGGCGTTGGCGGTTGCGCAAATCTTGAAAGTTTTTTTCGATTACTGGCGAACGGGTTCGTGGTCACGGGCGATGCTTACAAGCACCGGCGGAATGCCGTCGTCGCACAGTGCGCTGGTTGTTGCGCTTATGCTTAGTATCGGCTTGTACGAGGGCTTTTCGACACCGCTGTTTGCTGTGGCGGCAACG
>Ga0209755_10002067_pt1 | contig 28588 bp, 31 predicted proteins | sample TergutCo191P1_FD_187301 | JGI IMG/M metagenome (GOLD analysis project Ga0209755, IMG submission 187301) | Cornitermes sp. P1 segment gut microbial communities from Petit-Saut dam, French Guiana - Co191P1 (SPAdes) (version 2) | ecosystem: Host-associated > Arthropoda: Insects > Digestive system...
CCCCGCGGAATCCCAGCCCGTGCATGTCAAGGCCGTTTACGAACGCGTCTATCACTCGCACGGGGTTGTCTTCGTTGACGTAGTCCTCAAGGCTGTCGGGCAGCAACAGCGTTTGCTCGCGGTCTTCCCCGCCGATGAAATCCATGTTCCCTCCGTGGCATCCTTCTGCCTTGTTATTGTATCACATTTATTGCCACTTTTATGCTTTTGACACAATCTGGGGCGGCCGTCCCCGCGCCGTTCGAGACGATCGGGTGCAGTCTCGAAATAAGCTTTATCCCGTTTTCCCTCGCGTACTCCATGTTGCCCTTGCTCGAATACGCCGTGTCGCCGCAGACCTCCTCGACCTCTATCCCGTTGGCCCTGCTTTGCTCCACGATTTTCCCCATCTGCTTTCCGTCGCCCGCCTCCCCGGTCGTCACCTCAAGGCCCGTTATTATCCGATCCTCCGTCATCGCAACGTGCGTCTTGTAGCCGAAAAAACGGTTGTCCTCACTTTTGTGGCCCCCCCTGGCGTCCCTGTCCGCAAGCGACTGTATCTCGGCCAGTCCGTCGCTTTCCGGAAGCGCGGTTATTTTCGACAGCGTTTTTTTCGACTTGCCGCTGCCAGCCCCGTCCACTTCCGGGCGGACCGCCCCGACCAGCTTTTTGCCGTACTCTATCTCCTCGTTCAGGTCCGCCGTCTCAAGCGGCTTCTCAGGGAATTTCCCGCTAAGCTCGAACTGCGTGCGGTATATTTCCTTACGTAGTTCCTTGGTCAGTCGGCGAAGGATTTGCGTCGGCGTTTCCTGCCTTGCGCCGGTCTTGCTGTGCGTCGCGTCCACGATTATCATCCGCGACTTTATAAGACCCTTTTCCATGGCCTGACGCACGGTCTGGGTCTTGCGGCTTTTTCGGCCTTGACTCTATGACTTTTTCAGTGGCCTCTGTAATCGGCATAGGTGTACAACTGATCCGTTTTAGGCAAGGCTCTCATATGTTTCTCCTGTTTCAAAAGCTATAAGACGAAAAAGTGGTTTGTTCAAGATACAAACCCAAAGACCCCCTAACCCAACTTCCTACCCTTCCAACTTGCCTTTACGCCGCAGGAAGAACATGCCTATTCCTTCTCAATCGTGCATCGATAAACCATAATGTCCTCCTATCCTCTCCCTATTTTGCAAAACCCTTCATAACCTTACACCACCCAATAAATCCAAGGCTGAAAAGCATAACAAACCAAAATGTAACAAACCGAAACAAAACCGTTACCACAACGGCATCGCTCATCTCAAACCCCATTGTCAAAAGCAAGCCAGACATAGTGCCTTCGAATCCTCCCAAGCCGCCTGGAAAAATAGGAATCATGGCAACCATGTACGAGGCAAATGTTACGGCTCCAATGTAAACCGTATGGGCATCGGGGAAAAACTGTATTGCCAGCAGGTACATTTTTACGGGGTAAAGCAGCCAGATAAAAAATGACAGCAAAGAAAGCATAACCCACGCCTTGGTGTTCCCACGAATCGAAACCACTTGATCCAACAACGTTAACAAAAATCCCCTCACCCTACGCACCCACGAAAACCGTGAGTTCTTCCTTGCCTGCAAGTATACCTTTATTCGCCTCGGTGCAAGAAAAACCCCCACAAACAGCAACAAGAAAAACAGCAAAATACCATAGACAAAAAACTGCATATAACGAATCTGCAGCAACGGTACCCTGCCAATAAGGTACCCCACGGTGAACAGGTTGATAAAGAAGAAAGCACTCAAACTAAACAATTTCTGCAAGGCCACCACGGCAACCGCCTGTTCCCCAGAGCAATTCCCCCTGCGACTAATCTGCACGGCACGGGTAACCTCACCGCCAACCTTTACTCCAGGGGTGATCGAATCCATCATCGCCCCCTGGCAGTTAATGTAAAGCATATTGCCAAAGGAAACATCCGCATCGGTAAACTTTGCGATTTGATGCCACTGCAGGTTTACCAAAAGTTGTGACACAATCTGCAAGCCAATCAGCAACGCTGCCAGCCACAGGGGAATTTGCCTTATGCTGTGTAAAAGACTTTGTGCATCAAGCCGCGACAGGGCAAAGAGAAGGAGCGGAACCAACAGCGCCGTGAACAACCACTTTTTCTTCATGTAACTGCTCCCCCTTGACGTAAAGCAGGGTACTGCCTATGTTACGGGCTTTGTGGGTGATATGCGGACAGCAAGCCATCGCAAAGCCTGGTAGCCGACTGTACAAACCGCTCAAACGGCTTTTCGGCCTACGCACAAGAAGCTTTGTTCCGTATGCCACATGCTTTTCCACCTGGGAAAACACATTCTCCATCGGGGATACCTGCAAAGCGAAGTGTACGATTGAATATTCCGAAAGCGAAAGCTCCGCACTTCCCCCGTCCTGGCAAAACACGCGCACATGTCCGCTAAGGCCCAAACGTTCGATAACCTGCTGCGCCTGTGGAATGCAGGTAATGTTATTGTCGATAACCGTTACCTTGGCACCAGTTGCCTGGTGAAACAAAATGGCGCTAAAGGGACAGATGCCGCCGCCAATGCAAAGGATATGGTCATTTTCCGTGATGCCCGCCAGTTCGATTTCTTTTTGGATTACGTCCTGGTAATATTGGGAAGCAAGCCAGTAAACGGCTCGCGATTTCGCCGCCTGGCATTCAATCTTTTGCGTAAACCTGGTTACCCACCTTAACATCATCACCCCCCTACAAACAACCGCGCAATCTGGTTTATCAATCCACCGACAAATATCGCCGATACAATGGTCCCAGCAAAGACAACAATCGCGACCCTAATCTTAAACTCCTTGGCAAGAACGCCGAACACCGAAATGCATGGCAAATACATAAGCGAAACCACCCCTGCAATAAACGCCTGTAAATGTGTAAGATTAAGAGCCAGCAAAGGGGCAACCGACATTTCACGGCGAACAATCCCCAGAATAAGGGATACAACCGCCTCCCTCGGCATTCCCAGCCAGTCGCTGACAATGGGTTGGGCATAAACCGCAATGACGTTAAGAACCCCGGTTCCAGCCAAAAGCGCGGCAATGACCACGGCGGCCAGCATCGGAATTTCCGCCTCGACCATAAAGTGCTTCATGCGAATCATCAGTTTTCTGAAATATGCCTTTGGATTGGGCATCAAGAGATTGGGAACCTCGATTATCAGCGGTTCGACTTTCCCTTTTATCACTTTGCCTGCAATAAGAGCCGTCGCCACGAACAAGGATATTGCAAAAAACAGTATCAAAGGTGACATCCACCATGAGAAAGCGGACATCAAGGCAATCAGTGCCCCTATTTGAGAGATGCATGGTACGGCGAAACAAATGATCGTCGCAATCATCAGGCGTTCTTTGCGAGTTGTAGCCGTTCTGCCCCCGATAATGGCAGGAACCGCACAGCCCAACGCTAAAAATACGTGTATTAAACTGCCACCCTGAACGCCAAGTTTGCGCATAATGTTATCAAAAAGAACGCTGACCCTTGGCAGGTATCCCGAATCCTCCAAAAACGAAACCCCGAGATAAAACGAGAATACGTAAGGCAAAATCAGTGCGATAATCCATTGAAAACTGATAACGAAAATGCCGTATTCCCCGATTAGGACGTTCAAAAGCAGACAAGCCAGACCGCAAACTGCACCGTAACCCCCATCAACGACTGTTCTGATTCCCGTTTGGAATCCACCATCGTAATAGAGATAACGGTAGCACAAATGGCCACCTTCCTGAACAAAAAAGGCAAAAATCCCCTCAAACAAATTTCTGAAGAACGGAATGATTAGACCGTCCGTCAACATGATAAGAGGCGCACGTAGCCCCCTGCCGCCGAACACCACCACGCCTACCAGCAAAGCCAATGCCAAAAACGCTATGGGAATGCCTGGCATGGGTCTCATCGTGCTTTCCCCAAGCCTGTCAATAAAACTTGGCTTGGAAACATTTTTCCTGATAACCCGACGGGCTATGTCTTTTGCATCGGCCCATGTGTCACTCGATCCGTTTTTGTTATTGCGGAGGCAGGAAGGACAGCCTTCGCAGGCCGCACCATCATTGCCACCAGGGGAAGGGGAAACCCCGTCGTCAAGTCTGAGGCAGTCCCACAGCTTCTGGACAAGCTCGTCAAAACCTCGCTTTCTGACCGCCACCGTCTCGACCACTGGCGCACCCAGCTCTCGCTTCAGCAGACCCACATCGATACTTATCCCGTGGCGTGCGGCAACGTCCACCATGTTTAACGCATATATAATTGGAACATTAAAAGTGCGGAGGTCCATTGCCAGACGCAGGTTACGCTCAAGGTTGGAAGCATCCAGTACGCAGATAACAGCCTCCGCCCCACTTTCCATAAAACGAGTGGCAACCGCCTCCGCCTCGGACGAGGGCGACAGTGAGTACGTGCCTGGTACGTCGATTAGGGTGAATTCCCTTCCGCCGACGACAATCCGCCCCTCCGTAAAAGTGACCGTGGTGCCAGCGTAGTTGGAACTAATCGCATGAACGCCCGTCAATTCGGTGAAGAAAACGCTCTTCCCCACATTGGGGTTCCCCATGAGCAGGATTTTGTCCCGTTTTTTCAGGATCCGCTCATCCTCCCTTACGCCGTGGCAGTCGCTCATGGCTTGGCAAGCTCCCTAACCGCAATCTGCTTGGCGATGTCCTTCCCCACTGCAACCGAAAAAGCGCCTTCCACTCGCAAAAGCACTGGGCCGCCCAAAGCGTAGCGGTTCTGCACCGTCACCTGTGTGCCTGCTCGTACCCCTAGGCTCTCCAGCAACCCGATATCGGGCACAGATGCCACCTGAAAATCGCATTTCGCCTTTGCCTCGTACAAGTTCGTCGTCAAAGTTTCCATAAATGTAAGCCCCTTCCACCCCTCGTACGGTCGCCAAGGCAACCACTGGGGAGATAGTTAGATCAAGCTAACCTATTGATATGTTACTACAGGCTAACTTACTTGTCAAGCCTGCATTGCCGTCCATCGGATGACAGAATTCAAATGCTAGGGTTCTGTAATAAACATTTGGGGAACGGGGCAAAATCTTAACATTTCGAGTTTAACGGAACGCCGCAACTACACGAAGGAATTCAAGGTCTAGGCCCAGTCGGATGCAATCACGCCGCCTTCAAAAGCGTCTTATCCCTAAAACAACCTGTGGTAAATGGAAACCCCAAACTGTGGGCGGCCTGCCTGGTTTTCCTCCTCACGACTGCGAGGGGACTCCAGAACCATATCGTCAAAAACCCAAACCAATTCGACAGGGACATATACGGGTGGGGCAGGTGGAACGGGCGTGGGTTCCTCTTCCTCGGCTTCGGCAAGCTCCCCATCAAAGTGGGCTACTATGTCTGTCTCATCCTCGTCCCCACTTTCATACACGGGTTCTACAGGAGCCACGACTGCCTGCGGAGGAGGGGTGGGCCGCCGTTCTTCTCGGCGGACAAAGAGTTCGCCGGTTATTCCGTGATCCCTACCGATAAACCTTATCAGAAAGGAAACGGATCCGTCGGGGCTTTCCTGTCCGCTGCCAATACGGAAAGACCGGGGGTTAACCACGTCCAGTACGGCCATGTAGTCTTCCAGAAACACCCGATTCACCGTTGCAAGGACGGGGGCATCCATGTTCCCTGCAAGAAACGCAGAAGCCACTCTTCTGGCAAATTCGTATGATTCCCTCGAAGCCCTGCCAGGCCCTAAAGGTCCTATTACTATGTCCACGGGGTGACGGAGGATCTCTTCCCGTCGGGGGCGTAGCAACTCCTCTGGTACAAATCCCCAGGGTGCCGCATCGACCGTTTCCGTCTGGGCAAAGAGAACGCCTGCCGTAAGCAGGAACAGTATCGCCATTTCGAGTTTCTTGTTGCACATCCTGCCATTAGTATAGAACATTCCGGCTCTTTATTCTATAATCCCGTGGAGTATGGGCGTTTCGATTCAAGCCGTTTTGACCGAGGGTTTTACCTGTCCCGTAAGGGATGTCATCTGGGGGCACATATACTTTACCCCCGAACTTGCGGCACTGACCGATTCCGCGCCCTTTATGCGTCTGCACCGTATTCTGCAGCTTGGCCCGGTCTACCGTGTATTTCCTGGGGCAACACATACCCGTGCAAGCCACTCTATCGGGGTGTACCATCTTGGGCGGCGGCTTCTGCAGAACCTTGCGGAACGGGGGGCGGCAAGCTGGGTTAGTCGGGAAGGGGCGATGTCCTTTCTCTGCGCCTGCCTGCTTCACGATCTGGGCCACTTCCCCTACACCCATTCCCTTAAGGAACTGCCCCTGCGTCCGCACGAATCCCTGACCGGGGATATAATTCTTAGGGAACCGGTGAAAAGCCTAATTTCCAAGTGCGGTGCGGATCCGGAACTGACCGCCACAATCGTGGACACGGACAACGCCACCACCCACGATTCCGCCGAACTGCTTTTTTACCGAAAACTTCTTTCTGGCTGCCTCGATCCCGACAAACTCGACTACCTAAACCGAGATGCTCGATACTGCGGTGTTCCCTACGGAATACAGGATGTTGATTTTATACTTTCACGGCTCATCCCCAATCAAGAAAGAGGCGTGGACATCGATTCCCGGCTTATCCCCAATGTGGAAGCAATCCTCTTTGCAAAGTACCTTATGTACCGAACCATTTACTGGCACCGGCAGGTACGTGCCTGTACCGCCATGATAAAAAAAGCCCTGCTGGAGGCCATTGAGTCCGGAAGCATAGCTGGTGGGGAACTATACGGCCTTGACGATCAAAGCCTGTTTGTCCTGCTTAGGGAGAAAACCGGCAGTGCGCTGGCGGAGGCGGTGTGGCAGGGTAGGTTGTATTCCGTCGCCGCCGAAATCCCATACACCGAAGCCGACCATGCCTGCCTAAAGGACATTGGCAGGCGTTCCTTGTACGAAAAGCAACTTGCGGCGGAATTTCAATCCAAGGGCGTGGAACTTGGTCATGGGGATCTTATCATAGACGTACCGGAGCCTGTTTCCTTCGAGACAGGACTTTTCGTGCTAGACGAGAAGCGTGACTTTGCCGCCAGCACAAGCGCCTTTAAGACGGAAACCCTGAATTCCTTCGTTAAAACGCTGTATACCATCAGAATATTCGTGGCCCCCGATTTTTGCAGAAAAATAGAGACATCGCCACAATTATGTCGTATACTATATAGTGACAAAAGTTGGCTTCGCTCTTGAAAAGCGGGCAAGGGGATAAACCATGGAACTACACAATATTTCCGAAGATATCGTCTTCGGAGTGGTGAAGAAAATTATCGATTCAATAGCGGAGGCTGGCAACAAGGAGGAATTGTGCCTTTGCGAGCAGTGTCGGATGGATACTATCTGTTATGTTCTTAATCGTGTAGAGTCGCGGTATATTATCTCTAGCAGGGGCATCAACCACATGGAGCAGGATTGGGTTTGGAAGCAGCAAATGGAGGCGGATGTTGCTACACTTACGTACAAGGGGCTTCGGATTGTAAACCACAAACAGCGTCCTACCTCCAAGCACGATACCGTAGCGCAGGAGGAAAAAAGGGCACACAAAGGGCCAGTCTTTGATCTCCCAACTATTATAGGTAGGCTTTTTGACGGAAAGACCTTTACCCCCCTTACCGATATAAAAGTGGAGCTTTTAAGTGGCAATGAACTAGTACCCATGCGAAACCAGAACTGGCCAAACCCAGCCATTTTAATCCAGAAGACACCTGGGACATACACGTTCTGGCCGGCCCCTGCTCCTGCCGAGGAAACGGAGTTAAACCGTCTTTTCGAGTATACCCTAAAAGTGGAAGACCCACGGTACGAACCCATGCTCCATTACTTTAGAGTTCCCATAGTCAGCGATAACCGACTGTCCACGTCCTCTTCCAACAAATCCTTCAAACTGCCCGATCTATACCTTTTCCCTCCTGGAGAAGGCGAGATAAACGGATAACTCTTCCAAAAATACGTAAACTGTGTACAATGCCCAGCACCAAAACTTCGGGTGCTGGGTCGGGTTAATTTCGTTGGTTGTTATTTTTTCGGGAAGGGGGGAATCGAACCCCCGACCTTCTGCTCCCAAAGCAGATGGAATAGCCGCTATCCAACTTCCCGTGACTTTTACCATTATGCCATTTTTCCTTTAGTGTATCAACGGCCATTAGGAACCGTGGCGGCCGCAAACGCCGGCTTTCCCTCCCCTGCGATTATTCACAAACGTCGAAAATAGCCACAAAATCGGGTGTAAACACCCTGAAATTGCGTTTTTTTCTCGAAAAAAAAGGTGTTTACCCTGGTATCCGAATCGAAAACTGTTCGGTACCGTGAAAGAAACGGTCAGTTGGGCCGTCAAAACGCAAGTTTTCGGGACTTTAAAACCGGGAAGGAGAATTTGAGGATGAAAAGAGTACTCAAAGTTTTAGGGCTTATCGCCGTGGTGACGGTAATGGGGCTTACGGTGATTAGCTGCGGAAATTCATGCCAAGGGGGTGGCGACTGTTTCCGGCGTGCTGACGGTAGCGTATCCACCTGTGGGAGTGCAGATTGTAATGTCCATATGGGGGATGGGGTCATGGATAACTGCAACTGCTAAACGCAGACGGGGCTGTCCACGAAGTCACGGGCTTAATGGGCGGCCCCACTTTCCACAACTGCGCTGTGAACGCGACGACAGAGTAGGCGCAACGGTGCCTGTCATCATATGAGGCAACGCAACGGTGCCAGTCATCGATTTTCAACCCCGTTCCACGGGGTGACAGGCACCTTTTTACTACCACGTAGACGCAACGATGACAGTCATCGGTTTTCAAGCCCGTGCTGAGCGGAAAGAGACAGCCTTAACCGAGATAAGCCGCACACTTGGGTGCCGAATTTCCCCACGTTCGATGGAGTGTACCGTTTCCACAATCCAATCGTTGTGGGGTGTTGGAACACCGTGTTCCCTACCGGTTCTGCAAACTTCCCCGTTGATGGCCTCGATCTCGCAGGGGCTTCCACGCTCAATGTCCTTCAACATACCGGACTTTATAGCACGGTGGTTCCTTATGGCGACTGGCACGACAAGCGAAAGCAACAGTTTCTTTATGGGGGTTTTATGGTATAGGAAATCGACGGGGAATTTGCCGTTTACTGGTTCAATGCTGATTCCTGCGGCACGGCATACATCGATACATTCTTTTACAATATTCAGGACGAGGTTTCTTGAACGCCGGTTGTGGGCAATCTCGCCAAAGTTAAGACCCGTTACGGCAGAAACACCGCTAAAAGCGGCGTTTATAAGTAGTTTGCTCCAACGTGCACCAATAAAATTGGTTTCAACGTTTACCTTGCAAACATTTGCCAAAATTTCCTTTACACCGTTAAGCATGGGGTGTGGTACCCCATCCAGGGTGCCAAGGCTAAACTTCATGCTGCCAACTTTGCTTGTAAGTTTTGCCTCGCCAGGGGTTGTTTTTGTTGCGCCCCAGATACAGATACAGCCTAGAACCCTGTCCTTGTCCAGAACGGCTTGCAGGGAAGGTTCCGGAATGCCGTTCTGCATGGTGCAGACGACTCCGCCTGGCGAAAGACAAATTCCTAACATTTCGGCTGTTGCGGTATTGCCCATTTGTTTGGTAAGCAGGAAAACCACGTCGTACTTTTTGCTTACCTCGGAGGGAAGCAGGGCGCAACCCCGTCCATCCGTGCCATCAAAGGGTGGTGTGGCAAATGAAGCCTCGCCAGTGATTTTTGCTCCTGTTGTTTTGAGTGCTTCGATATGCGCCTGGTCTCGGCTGATAAGATCGACCGCAATTCCAGCCCTGCTTAGGAATGCACCCAGAACCGTTCCCATGGAACCTGCGCCGTAGATTGCTATTCTCATTGTTCCTCCCCAAGGGCCGCCTTTCGCACTCCACTCGACAAAACAATAAACACCGCAACACTTGTAACAAACGCCAAAACCCCACCGAACAGGAACGGTGCCGCTGGCCCAACCCACTGCCACAGAAAACCGGCAATGACCGATGCCGGCAAAAGGCCAATCCCCACGATGGCGGCGTGCAAGCCCAATGCACTGGCCTTGTGTTCCCCCGGCACGATGTCAACGATTAAGGCTTTTTCAACCCCGGCGGTCAAGGCGGTGTAAAAGCCGTAGATGATAAACAATGCGACAAATACCGTGCCGCTCGATACCAAGGCAATGCCCAGGTACACAACGCCGTACAGGAAATAGCCTGCGCACAAAACGTTCTTCCTGCCAAACCTGTCCGAAAGAAGGCCGGCGGGATAAGCTAGCAGGGAGCCTGTCATGTTGAAGGCAAAGTATAGAAGAATGACGCTTGTCGGCGAAAAGCCCACGTCCACCGCTCGCAGGATGATGAATGCATTGGACGAATTGCCGAGGGTAAACAGAAAAATGAAAACCAGAAAAAGCTTTAGCCTGCCGTCAAGATTTTTCCAGCCAAAGAAAACTGGCTTTTCTGCCCGTGCGATTTTTTTGTCCTTGACAAAGGCCAGGAAAACAAGGCCTATCAGTGCCGGAATTATAGAGAGCACGAAAACCGTTCTGTACCTGGAAACTTCGGCACCGTGTGCAACGAGGTAGCCGTCCGTGGAACCGTCCGCAAACGGCATGGGCAAGCCGTCAAACAATCCGCCGATTTGCGCCATCGCCCAGTCAAGCCTGCCGGAAACAATAAGCCAGGCCAGCATTATGCCCACTGCCGTGCCAAAAAGGTCAAGCCCCTTGTGCATACCGTAGGCCTTCCCCATACGGGAACGGTCGGCGGATTCCGCAATCAGCGCATCTCTGGGGGAGGTGCGTATGCCTTTGCCAAGGCGGTCTATAATTCGCGCCACCAGAACCCCAGCCCAGGTCGCCGAGAAGATTATGATCACTTTGTTGACCAGCGAGCCGGCATAGCCGACAAAGGCCAGCCGTTTCTTATTGCCGTGCCTGTCGGCTATGATCCCCGAAAAAAGCCTTACCACGCTGGCAATGCTTTCGGCAATGCCCTCGATTATGCCGATGATTGCCGGCCCAGCCCCCAGTACCATAGACAGGTACAATGGAATGATGGGGTAAATCATCTGGGTACTTATGTCGGTAAAGAGGCTTACCAGCCCCAGTAGAACAACGTTTGACATTCCTGCTCCGTTTTTGCTAGTATTACGGTATAACAAACTACTTTTCATTGCAAGAAAGGAGCCCGATATGGCACAACACCAATTTCAGACAGAAGTAAGCCGTCTCTTACACCTCATCATCCACTCGTTGTACTCCAACCGGGAGATCTTCCTGAGGGAGCTTGTTTCCAACGCAAGTGATGCTTTGGACAAGCTCAAATACCTTACGGTGGCGGATGACTCTTACAAATCCATCAGTTTTGACCCCAGAATCGACATTTCCTTCGATAAAGAGGCCAAAACTCTGACCATTTCCGACAACGGAATTGGCATGAACGAGGCGGATCTAATCGATTCGCTGGGAACCATTGCCCGTTCCGGTACCAAGGCCTTCCTGGAAAAGCTTGCCGGGGATGCGAAGAAAGATTCCAACCTGATAGGCCAGTTCGGGGTCGGCTTTTATTCGGCATTTATGGTGGCGGATAAAATCGAGGTACTAAGCCGCAAGGCCGCCGAGGACGGTGCCTGGAAGTGGACGAGCGATGGCAAGGAAGGCTACGAAATCGAAAGTGCCGCAAGGGACAGCCAGGGCACTACGGTGATGCTTCACCTTAACGATGAGGGTACCGAGTATACCACACGTTGGTCTATCGAGGACATCATCAAACGTTATTCCAACCACGTTGCCTTCCCGATCTTCCTTACCTACGACGAAAAGGAATGGGACGACAAGGGCAATGAAAAAGGCAGCAAGATAAAGACCGAAAGGATCAATTCCGGCACGGCCTTGTGGCGGCGGTCAAAGTCGGAGTTGAAGGAAGAGGATTACAACGAATTTTACAAACAGCTTGGGCACGACAGTGATCCCCCCCTTCACTACGTCCACACCAGGGCCGAAGGCTCGCTGGAATATTCGACGCTGTTTTACATTCCGAAAAAGGCCCCATTCGATTTGTTCAACGTCGATTACAAGCCTGGGGTAAAGCTCTATGTCAAGCGTGTGTTCATTACCGATGACGACAAGGAGCTTATACCCGTCTGGCTGCGTTTCGTGAAAGGCGTTATCGATTCCGAGGATTTGCCGCTCAACGTAAGCCGGGAGATTTTGCAGCAGAACAAGATTCTTGTGAACATCAAGAATGCCTCGGTGAAAAAAATCCTTTCCGAATTCAAGCACATGGCGGACAGTGCCGCTTCTGGTTCGGACGAGGCAAAGGAAAAATGGGAAACCTTTGTTGGTCAGTTTAATCGTCCGCTCAAGGAAGGGCTTTACCAGGACTTTGCCAACCGTGAGCTTATTCAGGAACTGGTGCGCTTTAAAAGCACTGCGGTGGAAAGCTCGGCGGACAATATCGGGTGGACAAGTTTTGCCGATTACGTCTCTCGCATGAAAAGCGACCAGAAGTATATCTATTACATTACGGGTGGCGATGAGAAAACCCTACGGGCATCTCCCTTGCTGGAAGCGTACAGGGCGAAGGAAATCGAAGTCCTTATCATGGACGACGAGATCGATGAGCTTGTAATTCCCTCGCTGAACAGTTACCGCAAGGAAACCCCTGGAACCGACGGTAAGTCCGAAAGCCAGACCTGGGAACTTCGGGCGGTGAACCGTGCCGGTGCGGACGAGGAACTTGGCGAGAAGAAGGACAAAGCCGCCGAAAAAGAGGCCAAGCCCGTTATCGCAAAACTCAAAAAGGCCCTGGGGGATCGTGTCAAGGAAGTTAAGCTTTCCCGCCGCCTCCACGATTCGCCGTCCTGCATTGTCGCCGATGAAAACGATCCCAGTATACAGATGGCGCAGATGCTAAAGGCCATGGGGCAAGCCGCACCGGATGCCAAGCCCATCCTTGAGGTGAATGGCGAACATCCCATTGTCGTTGCGCTAAAGGACATCGAGGACGAGGAACGTATTGCCGACACCGCTTCTGTGTTGCTGGATCAGGCCTTGTTGGTTGAGGGAGCCAAGCTGAAGGATCCTGCGGATTTTGTTAAAAGGCTTAACAGGTTGCTGGCGAAGTAACGGTGTTATCCATAGCTACGGGGCTTCGGGAATTTCGAAGGGAACTGCTGAATAAATCAACGGTTCCCTAGTTGCCTGTATGCCCGATCTTGTCATACTGGACATAATACTGGGCGAGGATAACGGTCTACCTAATCGGGCAAAGCCACACTGGGGGACTTTCCAAAGCCGGTTCAACCGTTTAGTTTTGCCCGAAGCTCTGCGACTTCCGCACGAAGCCGTTCATTTTCCTCGTCTTTGCCGGCGACCACGCTCTGCCATATCATGCGTTCCGCAGCCCTTCCCTTTTTTTCCGCAGTACTAAGCGCATTGGCCTCGTCCTCGCGGGCACGTTGCCGCAGGCGTTCCAGTTCCAGAAACTCCGGCGATGCCGCTATCTGGTTGTATGCGTCGATCATCCGTTCCATTACAGGTACCTCCGTCGCCTTTATTTTTTCCAGCTCCTCCTCGGTCTCCGCCCTGAAAAGCGAAAGCCAAAGAAGAAGCATGTCCCTTGAATCCAATTTACCCACCGGCACCTTCTTCAACTCGAAAAAGTGCAGTGACATTTTGTCCGTCAGTTGCTCGCCTCTGGAAACCTCCAACGCCCGAAACTCGGAATGGAATTCCTTGCAGTCGAACAGGTTAAAGTCGATGAGGCTTATCACCACCGAACGCGGCAGCTTGCCGTAGTCTTCGCCCTTCGGCAATGCGGACGAATACAGCCGTGCCCAGTGGAACATGGCCCGTTCCGGATAGTTGCCCTCGTTCTCGACCTGCACTTCCAGGTTTACCCGCTCGCCGTCAATCTCCATGTTTATGTCCAGTCGGCAGAACTTGCCCGTGATCGCCTCGGCTGGCATTTCGGAGTTGGTAATCTCGAAATGGTCGATGCTGTCGTGGTTTATCCCCATCAGCTCAGCGACAAACTGCTTCAGCAAATCGCGGTGGCGCACGAAGAGCAGTTTGAACATGGTGTCGGTCTTAAAGGTGTATTCCAGATTCGCCATCGGTGTAAATCTCCAGTGTATAAATGTTAGCACATCTTCGCACGAATTGCAACGAAGCGCAAAAGCAATGCGATGCTTGCCCTTTCCAGAAAACCACACAAAAACCAATGTACCGACAGAACCGTGCGTCAACGCACGAAAAAAACGTGCGTAAAACACGGATGTTTCCCAGAAAGCTTTTGTGTACGATTTTTTCTGGGCCTGAACTGAACGGCCCATTCCATCATTGATGGGATCGCCCAAAAACGGGTAAGCAAAAACGGTCGCCCACCAACAGGTGGCGGGCGAGGCAAACAAGGAGTTTTTCTATGAAGAGAAACAAACTTAAACTTTTATGGGCTGCCACGCTGGCAGCTGGAATCGCGGCCGCCGCGTTCGGCCAAACGGGAACCGATCTGGCGCTGAACGGGACTTGGGAACACAGCCACGGGGCCGGGGGCATGGGCACCGTGCGCTACGTTTTTGACGACGGAACCTTCCTGATGGAGGCTTTATGGGCCGGGCGACTTGAACGCGCCGAACGGAGAACATTTACTAGCACGGTCGGCACTATCACCATGCGCCCCACGCATTTTCACAGAGCCGGCCTTCGCAGGGGTTCAGGCCCTGAATGGGTGCCGCCGGAAGACGTGGACTTCGAGATGACCCCCTGGATTATGTCGAGGCTGGAAACCGAGGTTACGTTCAGCCTGGCCGGAGATAGCCTTACTATTGAAACAATGCACGACGGCTGGATGGATTTTACCAGACAGTAACGCCTGCCGCCTCCCGGTGTGCCGGGGAGCTTTCCAACCACTGGCGCGACGATGGCATAAGCGACCAACCCCGTTCCGTATGGCGCGAGCAATTCAAACGTCTGGGCGGTTCCGCAGGGAATCGCCCAAAAGGGTTACAGGAGGCAACGCATGACGAATTTTGAAAAGAAAATCAATCGTGAAATGACTCACGAAAAATTCAGGGAAATCTGCGACCATGTTTATGGCGACGGCGCAAATACCTGGAGTTACACTTATGGCCAGGTTTCCTCATGGTTTACCTGGAACAGGGACGCTAAAGGCAAGATAGCAAGCGCGAGTCTCTTTACGGACGGGGATGGAAAAATCAAAAAGGCTCCGCCGGACTATACGAAGAGGGGGCAGTATTATGACGGCCCCATATATGACTGGGATCATGAGAAATTTTCGGCGGAAGGGAAATACCATCCCAAAATAACCACCGACATTGTATTCGTCGGCATGAACATGTCCGGCGAGGGCAAGCCGCATCCCCTGCCTTTCCTGTTTCAAAACGCCCGCGGTCATCGAAGAATAGTGAAAACGTTTTTCGACACGTCGGCGGAAGGCGGTTATTTTACCGACATTATCAAGCCGGACAAACGTGTCAATGCCGAAATAAAAAAAAGCGGGGGATCTTTCACAAACGCGGCACACGTAATGCGAATAATAAAAAAGCGCCCAGATATTCGGAAAGACCATTTCGGCCTGTTCAAAAAGGAACTGGAATTTATCGGGGCGGCCAAGCCCTTGCTTATTGTTTTCGGGAACGATGCCGCCTGGCTTGTGGACAAAGGGCTTGAGGAAAACCATCTCGAAAGAAGCTGGTTCCATGAAGTTGTGAAAATTCAACACTACGCTTCTTATATCAAAGGGGGCGACGAAGCGTGGAAAAACGATACAAGGCAGAAACTAAAACCTTATATCACCATTCCTTAAACGGCAATCCGGTGCGACGGTGACTGGCATTTTCTCACCACACCGCAGGGGTAAATGCTATAAAGCGACCGAAGACGAGGACAGCCGCGCCGCCATTTCCTTGCGAACCATCGCCCCGATTATCTGGGCGGGTGTCTTGCTATCTGCTTCGGCGCGAGCATGAATGTAGTTCGCTGCTACCGTATCAAGGCTTTCCAGCAAAAGCCGTTGGCGGGCGAACATACCCGGCCGCGAAAAATTCACTTCGGGGGTTTCCCACGTCCATTTTTCATCCAACGAGGCGTATTCTTCATCGGTTAGTCGCGGTATGATCACTCCTCCAAACCCAGTTTTACGAGCCATTTCTTACGACATTCCATGGCATGAAACACTAAAGCGGTTTCATCGCCTTCCTCGACGGTGCCATCGGCCAAATAATTGCTCAATACCCAGCGAATATCTTCTTTGGTCAACCCATGTCTGAACGCCGAGGGAACAAATTCAAGCTTTAGCTCCATGCTCTAGTCTACCACACTTCCGCCTAGCGGACAAGCTGCGGCGGGTGTCAAACACCTCGGACTATCTGGTGCTCTTTCGCATGAAAACGGCGGAACCCAACGCAACGATGATCGGACGATTGTCAATTATAGGCACGATGCGACCGCGACACTCGGTACGCAACGGCAATCCAAGGCCTGCCATTTCCCAAAAAACCACACAAAACCCAATGTATCGACAGAACCGTGCGTCAACGCACGAAAAAAACGTGCGTAAAACACGGATGTTTCCCGGAAATCTTTTGTGTACGATTTTTTATGGGCTTGAACCGACGGGGTGAGGAAACGGTGCAGTCACGGCCCATTCCATCGTTGATGGGATCGCCCTAAAAACGGGCAAACAAAAACGGTCGCTCGCCGACAGGCGGTGGGTGGCGCAAAAGGAGAGTTTTGTATGAAAAACAAACTCAAGCTTCTAGGGATTATCGCGGTGATCGCGGCAATCGGATTTTCGATGGTCGGGTGCGACAACAACGGCGACACCAGCGTGAGTGCGTTCGACGGAAGATGGGTCAGCACCGATGATCCAAGAGAGGTGGTCGTAATCAGCGGCAGTTCCGTCCGGATGTATTGGGACGGCGTATTCGAGATGCAGGAGACGCTGAGCGGCAATACCATCACCACCACTTTTACGGACGGAGGCGAGACATTTACGTATACAACCAGGCTTTCCGTGTCGGGCAACACCCTCACGATGACGACCACAATGGACGGGTACACCTTTACCGAAACATTTACCAGGCAGTCGTAGTCGCAGCGGTGCTGGTCACCGGTTTTCATCCTTTAGCCTTGCGGGGTGACCGGCACTTTTTTAGCATGGGTGCGACGGCGGAGTAAGTGGTAACGCAGCTGACTGCTAAATGCGAACGGGGCTGTCCACGAAGTCACAGGCTTAATAGGCAGCCTCGCCTTCCACTAAGGAGACCCATATGAAGAAAAGACTTTTGGTATTGCTACTGGGATCGGCATTCGCCCTTGTCCTAACAGGTTGCAACGAGGATTCAAACGGCGGTGGCTGCAGGTGCCAGGCCGAAGGTGGCATTCCAGTGCGGCCCGTGGTTATGGCGGCATAATTCATGCTGGTGGGGATGATGGTACTAGCCTTAGGACTGCTGGGTTGTGCCAGTGATACCCTTGGGAGTGGCAACAGCTTGGACAGTTCCGCGGTAGTGATTATACCCTTGGCGATTCTGGCGGCGATGTTGCTCCGCCGGGGGTGACCGGCCCCATATGCGTGTACTTAAATTGTATCCTGCCGAAGGGTAGGAAACGGTGACAGTCACGGTCCATTCCATCGTTGATGGGATCGTCCCAAAAGAAGATAGCCAACAAGCCACCCCCAAGGATGGCTTGTTGGCTAAGAAGCTCTTCCCTTACAAATCTACAAATCGGCGTTTACATCGGCGATAAGGGCATTCCACGCAAGGTAAACCTCTTCGATAAGCTGCGAGGGATCCCCTTCGTTGTACCACATGTTCCAGGCAATATGCCCACGCTCCAGGCCGGGAATAAACCTGTGATACTGGACCATGGCTCGTCTGGGATCCCTGACAATCGCCATCGTTTCGGTAACGGCACGGGAATCACGGAAAACGTGCCAAAGCGCATCCTGCCATGCGTAAGGGGATGTGTCCACGGGCGTAAACCAAAGGTTTACGGCAGAGGTTATCCTTTGCACCTGGTCAGGGGGAGTGCCGGCAGGAATGACAAGTACGTGCTCCGTGGTAAAGACGGCATAATCACTCATCCTTGGCCCCCTGGGGAACATCACCATACCCCAATCGTCGGTCATGGCCATCAAGGAGTCCCTTACCCACATCGGGGCCACCAGCATCGCCACCCTGCCGTCGATGAATGCGGCAAAGTTCCAGTCCCAGTTGGCACCTTCGGGCTGCATCAACATGAGTCGCTCATGCCAAAGCGAAAGGGCAAACTCTAGGGCCTCGACAAACTCCGGCCTGGTAGTGGCGTTGACGAACCTTCCGTTGGAATCCCTGTCCACGTAAGTGGCACCGTTGCTGGCGATAACCGCATCCAAGATATCCGTGGCAAGATCCCTGGGCAAGGCCCAGGTGTCGGTTATGCCGTCGCCGTCAATGTCCCGTGTAAGCTGTCTGGCGATGGGAAGGAAATTGGCCCAGGTCCATGTGCGATCCCTCTGCATATCGTACGGAAGTGTGGGATCAATACCGGCTTCCCTGAACAGCCGTTTGTTGAAAAACATAACCAACGGCTGGTAATGGAAGTTTACGCTCATGGCGTAACGGGTGCCGCCAAAGTTAAACGCATTCATTACGGCCTGGCTCCAGTCGGGCCTTCCGTCACCAGGTGTTGAGGGGCTAAAGTCCACGTTGCCGGTTATCGGGACAATCAGATCTTGCCTGTACAGGTTCATGGCCCAAGCCGACTCCATCCAAAAAACGCTTGCGGCAGGTGCCCCAGCCATAATGGAAATGGCCGTGCGTTGAAGATACTCCGTCCAACTGCCTAGATTCACTTCACGCATCGTAAAGCCATGTTCCTGCTGTATCCTTTTGCGATAGGCAAGCACTCTGTGATCAAGGTCGCTCTGTGGCTGAAAGGTATTAACGTCAAAACCAGTCCACCACTGTCCAATGGTAATTTCCTGCCCCCGAAGCTCGCCACGCCCCCCTCCCCACGCAGGCAATGCCATGATAAGGAGCAATGGAACAAAGACAAATCCGGCTACTTTCTTTTTTTTCGACATTTTATGCCTCCAAACAAAATATATCTTCAGGCGGATAGCCTCGACCGAGGCTTCCGCATTGAAGCAATTACAGGTCGGTGTTTTACTTGGCAAGAAGCGCATTCCAACATTTTGTACCTCCAAAAAAATATTTGTTCTGGTACGAAAACTGCCTTGTACTACTCTGCCGCAAGCGGTGGAATTACCGTACCTTCCGGCACGTACAGCCTGATATCCCAGATCGTCATGTCGTAGGTGCCGGGGTTTATGTCGTCGTGGGTTGCCCACTGCAGGGCGGTTATGGTGTCGGGTCGAAGCCGCCCTACTGGAACGGCCCATGCCGGCTGCATAAAATGTCTGAGGGGGAAAGTAAGCCTTTTCGCCTCGCCTTCCACTGTATCGATGTTGACCCTAAAATGTCCATAGTCCGTGACAACCCTGGTCTGCATCTGCATCATATAGCGTTGACCACCAGGCCCCGTCCTTACCATGAAGGAAATGGCCTCTGCCGACTTGAAAAGCTCGCTTGTTTTGTCGTCCAGTTCGAAGAACCACACCGTGCCTCCCCACACGAAATCCCTGGTTAAATTTCCGGTAATGTGCCAGGCTGGCATACCGTCCTCCATTACCTCCGTAAAGGTAATCGTAGACGTGCCAGCGTTACCCGAGTCGTCCTCGTATCCCCACTCCCCGAATATCGGTACCGACACGAGATCGCCCACCGCTCTTGCTGGTGCGCCAGTACCGCAGGCGACAAGTGCCACAACTAGCAGGGCAATGGTTGTTCCGCACAACATTGTTTTAGTCGTTTTCATAACGGCCTCCTAGTAATAGTCGTTATCTTTGGTACCGTTGATGGTAAGACAGTATTTCCCTGCTGTCAAGAAAAGATTTGTACTGGATGGGGCTAGCCACTAGGCTGTTTCGGTGACTGTACACATCAGGTTCAGATTATACAGAATTTTCGTCCAGGCAGTATGACACTACTCCCGTATGTCCTCAATCTCCACGCCGTCCAGCTCCTTGGCGGCTTTCTCCACGGTGGCAAGGCTGACACCCGTTATTTTAAAGGTTGCCCTTCGGTGGGCCACATCATCCCCTTCGGAAGTTACAAGGGCAACAATGTTGCCGCCTTCCTTGGCAACTGCCCCGGCAAGTGCGGCAATCTGTCCAGGCTGCTCTTTGGCGTTGATGGTTATCCGTACACCTTTGTGACGTGCGCCAAAAGCATTAACGAAAAACTGGAAAATGTCCGTGTCGGTGACAATGCCCACCAACAAGGTGCCGTTCATAACGGGCAGGCAGCCTATGGTGCGATCTGCCATGATCTTGGCGGCCTTTTCCACGGTTTCGTCTTCCTGCACGGTAATAACGTTTTTTACCATCGCCTTTTCAACGGTGAGCTTTGCAAGCAGGTAGTTGATCTCGTAAATGTCCAGGCTTGTCGCCAACGAAGGGCTGGCTTTAAGAAGATCCGCCTTGGTTATAAGTCCCATAAGATCGCTGTTTTTGTTCAACACCGGAAGGTGACCGATATTTTCACGCTCCATTATCGCCCGGACTTCGGTCAGCGAAAGTTCTGGGTTAACAAAAACCGGGTTTCTCGTCATAATTTTGGATATAAGCATGTCATCCTCCCAGATAGGCGGCCTTTACCGCCTGGTCTTTCATTAAGTCTGCGGCCTTGCCGCTTTTGACAATTTCCCCAGTCTCCAACACATAAGCCCTTGATGCCAAGGCAAGGGCCTTGTACGCATTCTGCTCGACAAGCAACACCGTCGTCCCAGTTTCGTTAATGCCCTTGATAATCGAAAAAATTTCGTCAACAAGAATCGGGGCAAGACCCATCGACGGTTCATCCAACAACAACAACCGTGGACGAGCCATAAGCGCACGCCCCATCGCCAACATCTGCTGTTCCCCACCAGAAAGCGTCCCGGACATTTGTTTGAAGCGTTCTTTCAATCTTGGGAAAATGTTAAAAACATTTTCCATGTCGTCACGTATGGCCTGTCTTTCAGACGGTGTTACGGAACGACGGGTGTAGGCCCCCATTTCAAGATTGTCACGTACGCTAAGGTTGGCAAAAACACGCCTGCCCTCGGGAACCTGCACCAGCCCAGAGGAAACTATTTTATCAGGCGGCATTGCGCTAATGTCATTCCCGTCAAAAAACACCGCCCCGGAAGTCTTTTTGATAATGTTGGAAATGGAGTGCAGAATGGTGGTCTTTCCAGCACCGTTTGCTCCAATAAGGGTGATTATCTCCCCCTTTCCAACCTCAAAGGAAATTCCACGCAGGGCGTTGATCGCCCCGTAGTTAACCCGTAGACTTTCGACTTTCAGAAACGGTTCAGTCATAGACAGCCTCCGTCCCAAGGTAAGCCTTTATCACGGCGGTATTCCGCTGGATCTCTTCCGGAGTGCCCGTGGCGATGGTTTGCCCGTAATCCAACACCAGGAGCCGTTCGCAGATTCCCATTACCAGGCGCATGTCGTGTTCAATAAGAAAAATCGTCAGATTGAATTCGTTACGGATAAAGCTGATCAAATGCATCAATTCCTCGGTTTCCTGCGGGTTCATCCCTGCCGCAGGCTCGTCCAGCAAAAGAAGGCTGGGCCTTGATGCAAGCGCACGGGCAATCTCCAGTTTACGCTGCTCGCCGTAAGGAAGGTTGCAGGCAAGCTCGTTTTTCTTTTGGGCAATCTTGAAAAGGGAAAGCAACTCATGAGTCCTGTCAATCATGCGCTGTTCGTCAAGCCGAAAACGCTTTAGGCGGAACAGGGCATCCAAAGGCCCGGAGGATCTGCCCGAATGTAGCGCAATGCGGATATTGTCCTCGACGCTCAGGTTTTGGAAAAGACGTATGTTCTGGAAAGTACGGGCAAGGCCAATGCGGTTAAGCTTGGCAGGGCTAAGTTTGCGAGTAAAATGTGTGCTACCGTGGTGGTCACGAAATTCAATGTCTCCTTCCGTGGGCACATAAATGCCGGAAAGCATATTGAACACCGTCGTCTTGCCCGCGCCGTTGGGGCCAATTAGCCCGACTAATTCCCCATGCCGCAACTCGCAGAAGAAATTGCTCACTGCTTTAAGGCCGCCAAAATTAATGGAAAGGTTGTTAACCCTCAATCGCATTTCGTTTTTGCTCATGCCTTGGCCGCCTTTTGCCTAAACGACGAAAACTTGGCACATATATTGTCAAACAGCCCAACGAAGGAAAGCTCTCGTGTTCCCAGAAGCCCCTTGGGACGGAAGATCATTATTAATATCAGGATAACGGCATAAACGATTAGCCGTAAATCTTGCAGGGTTCTGGGCAAGAAGCGAAGGAATTCTTGCAGGACCGTCAAAACGTATGCGGCCAATACGGAGCCGGTCATGGAACCCATGCCACCGAATACGACAAAAATAAGGTAATCGATGGATCTAAGAAAATTGGCATCGGCTGGCTGAACAATGCCAATTACCATAGCGAAAAGGCACCCCCCAATACCCGCAATAAAAGCGGCAATGACGAAGCCTATCATCTTGTATCGAAAAATCTCTATGCCGCTGGAATTGGCGGCGATTTCGTCCTCACGGCAGGCTTTAATGGCACGACCGTAGCTAGATCGTAGGAAATTTTGCAAAAACGCCAGAACGCAAACCAACGTGAGCGTCACTACTATAAAACCCAGAGGACGGTTCATCAATATCGCCGTAAGAAAGGGCCTTCCGTTTGGCCCCCCGGTTATGGCTGGGAGGTTAATAAAAATTACCCGGATAATCTCTCCAAAACCCAAAGTAACAACGGCAAGGTAATCGCCGGAAAGCTTCAAAACCGGAAAGCCGATTATGAACCCGGCAAGGCCGGTAATAAGCACAGCAATGACTACAGCCATAGGTAGGGGCAACCCGACATCCGAATAGAAAAAAATACAGGCATAGGCACCTATGGTCAGAAAACCGGCCTGACCCAAGGAAAGCTGTCCGGTAACACCCACGATCGTGTTTACCGAAATCGCCATAATTGCGTTAACACCAGCCAAGGTAAGAACGAATACCCAGTAGGTGTTAAGAACGCCAAGGTTCAACAATAAGATTGGAAGCGCTATGGAAAAAAATGCCACTATGGCTAATATGAGCGTCGATTTGATTGGAAACTTATCAGGCATATTATACCTTTACCCGATAATTCTTGCCCAGTATCCCCGTGGGTCTGATCAAAAGAACAATAATCAAAATCGAGAATGAAATCGCATCGGCAAACTGGCTGGAGATAAATCCTGCCGTAAGTATTTCCGCAATGCCGAGCATATAACCGCCGAGCATGGCACCTGGAACCGAGCCTATACCGCCAAGAACGGCGGCCACGAAAGCCTTCAGCCCAGGCATCATTCCCATTGTGGGGGTTACCTGCGGATAGGCGGAAGCAAAAAGCACACCGCCGGCCCCAGCCATGACAGCCCCCAAGGCAAAGGTAAAGGCAATAATGCGGCCTGACGAAATACCCATAAGACTTGCCGCTTGCGCATCAAAAGAAACCGCCTGCATAGCCTTTCCACGCTTTGTGTAATTTATTATGTAGGTAAGGACGATCATCAACAGGGCCGAAAGTGCAATTACGATTATCTGGATATTGGAAACCTGCAAGCCTTCGACGATTTGAATGCTCATTATCGGAGGATGGGGGAAACGCTGAGGATTCGGCCCAATAAAGGGCAGAATCCTAGCCGTGTTCTGCAGAATGATGCTTACCGCTATGGCCGTAATAAGGTAATTAAGGCGCGGCGACCCACGATCTCGCAAAGGCCGATACGCAAAGCGCTCTATCAATAAGGCAAAAATCGCACAAATGATCATGGAGGCGACAAAAGCGACAATCATGCCCTGGATATCCGTGCCCGTAACGGCCAGGACAAAGAAAGCGGTATAGGATCCTATCATCAAAACATCCCCGTGGGCAAAGTTGAGAAGTTTCGCTATACCGTAGACCATGGAAAATCCCAGGGCGATTAACGCATAAATCGACCCCAGGGAAATCCCGTTCATCAATTGTTGCAGAACAATCATCGAAAGATCCCGAAAAAACTACGGGTTTACCGTTGTTCTGTATTGGTTGACAAGTACGCCATTCCTTTCGACGATTTCCATAATGGCGGCACCTTTAATCGGGTTCCGGTTTTCGTCGAAGCGTATGTTCCCGGTAATGAAAGAGCCGTCGATTGCCGCCAGCGCATCCCTTATTGCTCGGGCATCGGTGGATCCGGCGTTCGTGATAGCCTGGGCGACAAGCATCATGGTGTCATGACCAAGAGCCGCAAACTGGGTGGCGGGCATATTGAACCTTTCCTCGAACGCCCGGACAAAAGCCATGCCCTTGGGCTCCGTGGTGTCAGCGGCGAAACCGGCCGACCAGAAACTGCCTATGACTTCCGGACCGGCAACGCCGATAACGCCGTCCCAGCCGTCGCCGCCCAACAGGGGAGCATCAACGCCCTGCGCCCGAAGCTGCATCGCCTGCAGGGCCACATCGTTGAGGTAATTCGGAAGGTATACGACATCCACGTCGGCGGCCCTTATACGGGTAGCTTGGGCGTTAAAATCCACGGCCCCGGTCATGTAGGCTTCCCAAGCCACGACCTGACCGCCGCGCGCCACAAACCTATCCCTGAAGGCTTCGGCCAGACCAGTGTTATAGTCCGCACCGGCATCGTACAGGACTGCGGCCCGCCTGGCACCCAGCTCGTCAAAGGCGAAATCCGCACCCACTACGCCCTGGAAGGGGTCGATAAAACAGGCCCGGAAAATAAAGTCCCCAAACTGAGTCACTGCGATATTGGTGGCGGAAGGGGATATAAGGACAACACCCTGCTGTTGCGCCAAAGGAGCAATCGCCATGGTAGCCCCGGAGGTGCTGGAACCCATTACGACGGGCACGTTCTCCTGGGTGGTTAGCCTAAGGAAGTTGCTTACGGTTAATGCCGTATTGTTTTCGTCATCCTCGACAAGAAGGCGGATTTGCCTTCCCAAAAGACCACCTGCGGCGTTGATCTCCTCTGCCGCAAGAATAATCCCGTTAGAGGACTCGGTACCGAAATGGGCAACTGGGCCGGAAAGCGGGAAAATCACGCCTAAGGTGATTTCATCCCCTGTTCTCTCCTGGCAACTGGTAAGAACCATGGAAGCCGCGAAACAGGCCATCAGAAACAAAAAACTGGCTTTTTTCATATTTTTCTCTCCTTACTTAGTGAAAGGGTACCGATTTTGCTTGATTGTGTCAACGAGAGCGTATTTAGCCCCTATTACACCAGTTCCTTCATGTCTATTCCCAGCGCCTTGGAGATCTTGACGCAGACATCAATCGACGGGACGACTCGTTTGCTTTCTATATAGTACAGGTGGCTATTGGAAATGCCGACCTGGGTGGCAAGCTTTAGCAGCGAAACCTTCCGGTCAAGCCGTTTTGAACGAATTCTTTCCAGTATTCTTTCGGTTTCTTTCTCCATTTCGCTTGACTCTAAAAATAGAGTGCGGTTATAATGGGAGCAACTCTATATTTAGAGCGATTTAGCATTTTTCACGAAGCTTTTTGGAGGAGTTTCGACATTCCGCCATCCGTGACGGTATTGATAGAGTTACTGCTTCATATGAAATATGATGTGACTCCGAGCCCCCGTCATAAAAAGCAAAAGGAGAGGAAAATGGCAAAGGACAATAGATACTGGTTGTTTGCTGTGGTTTTTGCGCTAGCACTTACCGCCTGCGGATCAAACCCTGCCCCTGAGGTTGCCGCTGTCCCTATCGCTCCTCCTGGGGTTGCCCATGCTCCAGCCGCCGCACCAGCGTCGGATGCATCGGGGCTGGAGGAATTGGACAGGGCGATCCGTGATGTGTCGGACTACCTTAACAACACCATCCCCCGTGGCAGCATGATTGTGATTCTAAACGTCGAGTCCGAATACGAGGCACTCTCGGATTATATTATTGACCATCTAATCGCAAATGCAGTGAACGACAGAATTTTTACCGTGGTGGATCGGCACCAACTGGATGTAATCCGCAGGGAGCAGGATCTTCATTTGTCCGGGGAAGTTGATGACGATACCGCACTTGGAATAGGGCATTTTCTTGGCGCACAGGTAATCGTGTCTGGAAGGGTGAGTTCGCTGGGTGGGAACTACCGCCTAACCATCCGTGCGCTTGAGGTGCAGACCGCACGAACGGTGGGTATGTACAATAGGAACATAGGCACAACCAGAACGATATCCGCTCTTATGGGAAGTGGTAGGGGACGAGTAGCGCAAGTTCCAGTTCCAGCGCAACAGGTGCCAGTGGCTCCGACGCAACCAGCGGCACCAATGGCACCAATGGTGGCAGCAGGCCCCGTAGAGATTACTGTTCCTGGAAATACTCTTGCGGAAAAATGGCAGTGGCTACAGGCAAATATCGCGAACAATACCAGATATCACATTAAAGTAACCCGTAACGAGAGTATTGTCCCGATGACGTTTTCATTTCCGAGAGCCAGGAATGTTACCGTGCGACTTAGCGGCGATGGGGTGGAAAGGGTTATATCTCTGCCAGGTAGCGGCGCTCTCTTTTCGATAGAATCTGGAGTTACCCTCATTCTGGATAACGGCATTACGCTTCGAGGACGTGATGGGAACAATGCTCCGCTAGTTAGGGTGCGCAATAGGGGAGAACTTATTATGAACGATGGGGCGAAGATTTATGGTAACAACAATACCGCTTACCCTGACGGTGGTGGGGTGCGAATTTACGGTCATGGAACATTTACGATGAATGGTGGGGAAATCACGGGTAATAGTGCTTCTGGAGGAAGTCTGCATAATGGTGGTGGTGGTGTAAACGTGAGTAGAAACGGAACCTTTACCATGGCAGGTGGGATGATCCACAGTAATACTGCTCTGGATAGTGGTGGTGGCGTGTTTGTGCATGAAAATGGAAATTTTACTATGGCAGGTGGGGAAATTTCCAACAATACAGCAGGTTCAGAGTTCAGTGGTGTTGGCGGCAACGGCGGTGGAGTGTTTCTGAGGTATAGAGCAAGTTTTACAATGAAAGGTGGGGAAATTTACGGTAATACTGCTCGGGGTGGCGGTGGCGGCGTGCATATATGGTCAGCAACCTTTACAATGTCGGGTGGGGAAATCTCTGGCAATACCTCCTCTTACTGGTATGGCGGTGGGGTATATGTGAGACATTCTCGGCCAGGCATGCCTACTACCTTTACCAAAACTGGTGGAACCATTTACGGCTCAAATGGATCTCGCAATGATAACAGAGCACGCAATGGCCATGCGGTGTATGTTTCAAGTTGGCCGCGGAAATTCAGGAACAGCACTGCGGGCACTGAAGTTAGGCTGGATACAAACAGAGATGGTGCGTTAGGCGGTTGGGAGAATTAACTGGCCTTTGTTTATAGCATAAATGAAAAGCAGATGGTGGCAATCAAGGTTTGATACGGTGTTTGTACTGCTCGTTGGGCAGAGGAGAATAACAAAAGCCATGTAGGCTTTAAATGCAAAGGGTATGATATGTTAAAATTTGTTAAATATGCGTTTCGGGTTTATATTGGAGTGATTCTTTGGCTTAACTTGATAATCTGTGCAATTGCAGGCGGCGTTATTGGAAATACGTTTAGTGGGTGGGGTAACAGCTATACAGAACTAGGTATAGTTATTGGATTAGTTGTTGGTGCTTTGAGCAATATTATTGGGGGTGGTTTTATTGCAACAATTCTTAATATTGACGAAAACCTTGAACAACTGAAAAATCTGACAATCGCTTCCAATGTCAAGGGTACTGCTTTTATTGAAAGTAACCTTGAATATACCGAAAATGACGGAAAAATAACCATCACAGGGTATAGGGGTCTACTAACAGGAGTTATGGTTATACCAGCAGAAATAAATAACGTCCTTGTTACCGCCATTGGGAAGAAGGCGTTTGAAGGCAAGCAGCTCACTAGTATTACCATACCAGATAATATTACTGTCATAGGGAATTCGGCATTTGAAAACAATACCCTCACCGACATAACTATTGGTAACGGCGTTACTAATATTGGGAATTTTGCATTTTTGAAGAACCAGCTTACCAATGTCACCGTTCCAGACAGCACTAGTTTTATCGGGCAAGGAGCATTTCAGAATAACCGGCTTACCAATGTAACGGTTCCAAGTCATGCTCATATCGAGTGGGGTGTATTTGATCCAGGGGTTAAGATAATTAATCGCGCTTAAGCCACTGGGGGAACTTCCATAAAATCGTGGAAACTTCCTCGCAATGGGAGATGAATCAACATGATTGACCGCTAAGAAACAGGCGGCACAGAAATAGGTGTCCTGGGTATTTCTTTCACTAAGGCGATTCGTTAGGACGAAGCACCGAAAAGCTCAGAAATTGTTGTGGGCGGTACAAGCATTGCACATTCGAGTAATCGATAAAACAGCAGCCCCCTCTCGGCTGACTTCCTACGGTTAAAACGAAAAACAAACTCGTCCAAATACGCCTG
>Ga0209755_10002068_pt1 | contig 28582 bp, 21 predicted proteins | sample TergutCo191P1_FD_187301 | JGI IMG/M metagenome (GOLD analysis project Ga0209755, IMG submission 187301) | Cornitermes sp. P1 segment gut microbial communities from Petit-Saut dam, French Guiana - Co191P1 (SPAdes) (version 2) | ecosystem: Host-associated > Arthropoda: Insects > Digestive system...
TCAAGAAGCGTCTTTATCTGCGTGTCCGACGGTATTTCCTCCACCCCGAATATGCTTGCGATGTTGTTCCTACGCCGCTTTTCCTGCATCTGCCGCTGGAAGGCCAGCGCCGAGGGGTGCTGGAAGAAGAAGATGCAGAACGCGCCGTCGCTCAGACGGTAGCTGAGGTTGTGCCCGCTACGTCGCCCGTCGGGGAGGGTGTCCACTTTCCCGGCCAGTATGGCTCTCAGTTTCTTGTGTATTCCCCTGCCCATTCCATCAGTCTAGTGAATTTATTTCAAACTTTGAATTGCTGAAATTGAACCACGGTATCTTGCGTGCCAGCTGGGATATGCGGCATACTTCACAGATATGGTATCACGAATAGCTGTTATTGGAGCGGGCGCGTGGGGGACGGCGGTAGCCAAGATTATCGCCGAAAAGGGGAGCGAGGTTGTTCTGTGGAGTCTTGAGAAAGACAACAGGGACGATATTAACCTAAGGCACGAGAATTCCCGTTACCTGCCTGGCATAAGGCTGCCCGAAGGCTTGCGGGCTACCTCTGACATATTGGAAGCGGCATCCGACAAAGAATATATTATCCTCGCGGTCCCTTCGCTGTATCTGCTACAGACCGTAAAGCGGATTCTTTCGATACCGTCCATACAAGAGGGGAAAACCGCTATAGCCGTCATTACGAAGGGCTTTTTGCCGACGGAAAAAGGTCCTAGGCTTATCGTGGAAACCCTGGAGGACTACCTGCCTGGGTTCTACCAGCACTCACTGGTGTACATAGCCGGGCCGAGCCATGCGGAGGAAGTTTCCCTAGGCAAAATCACTGGGCTTATCGCAGCCAGCGAAAACGCCAGAAACGCCCTTCGCTTTCGCGATCTGTTAAAGAGCAAGGGGCTGTTCGTGTTTCCCTCGCTTGACGTGCGCGGGGTTCAGGTCGCCGCCGCCGCGAAAAACGTCATTGCAATCGCCTTTGGTATGCTGGATGCTTTCAAGACGCTGAACGGCGAAGCCATGGGGGACGAAAACGTTTCGGACATTACCAGGTTGTTCGGGGATGGAACCGAGTCGCTGCTTCTTGCCGCCGGCCTTAACGAGATACAGACCCTGGGCATGGCGCTTGGCGCGACGCATCCCGAAACCTTCACGTCTATTTCTGGCATAGGGGATTTGGACGTTACTTGCCGTTCCGTTTTCGGCAGGAACAGGCGTTTCGGCAAGGAGCTTATCGAAAAGAAGATTCTCGAACCGTTCAAGGACATTGACGATCTTCTTGATCGGATAAACGAGATTGGCTACCTGCCCGAAGGTGTCGCGGCGGCGAAATATGTCAAGCTTCTTGTCGAAAGGCATCAGCTTAGTATGCCCATCTCAATTGGGCTTTACCAGATTCTTAACCGCGAACTTGAGCCGTCTGAATTTTTGTGTAAGTTTTTCGAACGGCTTGGGTTCACCGCTTAAAGACCTGGAAGCCGCTACCGTCCAAGCTCAATGGCATCGATTGCCAGGACGCTTGAAAGGGCGGAGTCCCCGACATCGTTTACGGTAAAGGTTATATATGCCGGGCTTCCAACGTCCAGGTTTTCAATACGGAAATTTCTCCATCCTGTATGGCCCACGTAGGAATCCCCCCCGTCGGGTAGCCCAGGGTGGCCGGTAAATGGCATGTTGTTGGTTCCCACCATGTTTACGCTGGTGATTATTTCGGTGTGGGTTCCCCTGGGCCCGAACACGGTAACGCTTGCCGTGTCGTCAAACCGCGATCCGACATACTCGTTGAATTCCGCCGAAACAAAATCGTAGTAGAAGCTGAGCGAGAAAAACGGTTCTGGAATGGGGCCAAGCGTAATTTGGCTGATCCTATCGGCTTGAGCCACATTGTCGGACAATATGCGTCTGCCAGTCGATATGGCCGCATAGTAGTTGCCCTCGAAAGGAACCAGTGAACCCGTGGCCGTGCGTATCGCACCGTCGCCAGTAAAGGTTACGCCTATCTCGCCATGCTCGAAACCGTAGTTCCCTACGAAATCGGTTTCGGATCCCCGCTCGGTAACAAAGGAAAGACCGACATCGGTCAGCATATGGATGCCGCGAGCACTTTGAAGACCATATCCCATTACGATGGATATTTCACTGCCAGCCAGCAGCGGATTACTCGGTGTAAAAGTAAGAACCGCAAAACCGTTGGCCGCCTCGTTAATTACGATGGTGCCATCGATGGGTGTTCCGTCGGCGGTTACCTCGACATTAGGGGCTATGGAGTGCAGGTAAATCCTGTCGTTAAAGAAAAAAACGAGGGGTGCGCTTGCATGGTGTGTCCTTTCTGTTACGGCGACCCCAAACGAGGGGATTGTTTGCACGATTGCCAGCGGTGCCGTACTGCCGGTATCCTGAATCTCGGTAACAACCGCATTGCCCTGAACGATTATGGTAAACTGGGAGGTAGTAGGCTCTTCCCTTAGCCATACATTGCTGAAGCCAGAGTTATAAACTATGCTAAGCACCGACGAAATATGCCGCGTGTTAATGCCAGCCAATATCACACGTCGGTAGTCCATGTGGTTTTCGTTGATAGGGTTCAGCCCCGCGTTTCGCAGTGTGTCCAATGCAACTTCTGCATTGGCGGCTTCCCGAAATGCCCCAACCTGTATTCTGTATAACCTGTCCGCCTCTTCCCTGACCCAGACATTGTGAAACCCGGCATTGCTTAGCATGGGCAGGACAAAGGGGAGGTGTCGCACGTCAATTCCTGGCAGCACCACTCTTCTGCCACCCATATGGCTTTCATAAACGGGACTTAACCCCGCATTCCGCAGGGTATTAAAGGCCCTTTCCGCATTGACGGCTTGCTGAAACGTCCCCACCTGAATTCGGCGTAGATCGGGATTGCTGGGCGCGGCCTGCGCGAAAGCAAATAAGGGAAGAAACAGCATGACCCCTGCCAGCAGTTTTCCGAAAATCGATGGTTTCAAACAAGACATGGCCTATTATAAGCGATAACGCTAGATATGTCAAGTGTAATTTCAAGGGAGGGATAAATGATACTGCCAGATTGATGCTGCACCAGGGCTCCAAGGGCTGTCAGAGGCACGGAAAAATGCTATAATCGGGTCTGTTCTTGAGGAACGAATCAGGGGGAGATAATGTTTGACAAATTGACTCAAAAAATAACCGACGCGATGCGCTTTGTCGCTGGCAAATCGACGATAAGCGAAAAAAACATCGAAGATGCCGTCGATGCCATTAAGATGGCCTTGCTGGAGGCGGACGTAAACCTGCGTGTCGTGCGGCGTTTCGTCAATTCCACTATAGAGGAAGCCAAGGGCGAAAAGGTTCTGCGTGCCGTGGATCCGGGGCAGCAGTTCGTCAAAATCATTCATGACAAACTCGTCTCGTACCTTGGTGGCGACACCCCGGCGGAACAGAAGCTAAAACTTAAAGGCCCAGACGTTATTTCCACGGTGCTGATGCTTGGTCTACAGGGTTCTGGTAAGACGACCAGTTCCGCCAAGCTTGCTCTGCGTCTCAAGAAAGAGGGCCGCAAGCCGCTGCTGGTCGCCTGTGACCTTGTGCGCCCTGCGGCCATGGAACAGCTTGCCGTGCTGGGCCAGCAGATTGGCGTACCCGTTCACCGCCAGGAAGGCGCGACGGATAGCGTTCAGGTTTTCCGCGGCGCGCTCCAATGGGCAAAGCAGAATCTTATCAACACGATAATAGTAGATACCACGGGCCGTCTGCAAATTGACGAGCCGATGATGGAGGAACTTGCCAGGCTTAAGAATGCGGTGCAACCCGACGAGATGCTTCTTGTCGCGGACTCCATGACGGGCCAGTCTGCGGTTGACATTGCTAAAACCTTTGACGAAAAAATCGGCCTTACTGGCGTGGTGCTTACCAAGTTCGATTCGGACACCCGTGGCGGTGCGGCCCTTTCGCTCAAGACCATTACCGGCAAGCCCCTGAAGTTTACGGGAACCGGCGAAAAGCCCGAAGACTTCGAGCCCTTCCACCCAGAACGTATGGCCGGCCGCATCCTGGGCATGGGCGATGTCGTAAGCCTTGTCGAAAAGGCCCAGGAAGTTATCGACCAGAAAGAGGCCCTAGAACTCCAGAGAAAAATGGAGAAGGAAAACTTTACCCTAGAGGATTGGCTAACCCAGCTTCGCGCGGTAAAGAAGATGGGTTCCCTACAGTCGATGCTGGAAATGATTCCGGGGATGCAGGGGCAGATAAGCGAGGATGATATCGATAAGGCCGATCTGAAACGGCAAGAGGCAATTATCTCCAGCATGACCCGCAAGGAACGCGCCAACCACCTTATAATCGGCCCCCCCCGGCGCACCCGCATAGCCCGTGGTTCGGGTACCTCGGTGGCGGAGGTTGCCAGGCTTATCAAGAAGTTCGAAAAAATGCGGGGGATGATGAAGAAGATGGCAAAGATGGGGAAGAGCAACCCCGCCGGCATGATGCAGAACTTACAGGGGTTGATGGGGCGGTAAACCATGGCAACAAGCGTGCCTTGCTGTATTTTATCGGCGAGGGCACCAAAAAAATCCAAAAATAGGCAGTGTCGAGACCATGGAGACAAGGTACAATGCTTTTCGGGGCAGTAGAAACATGGCCAGACGAGGGATACATGTGCAGGAGTATCTTTTTTTGCTGGAGAGGTAAGGCTGCCTCAATATCTAAATGCTTTGCGAAGAGCCGCTTCAAAGGTACTGGCTTTTTCCACGATAAAAAGGGCTACAGCAAGTCCATTCTACCCGCTTCCTTAATCCGATCCACAACCTCGCGCACTTTCTGCGTCTGTCCCTTCCTGGTTATAAGCGCGGTAGGCGGGCCACCGTCCTTGCCCGAACGAATCACCACGATAAGATCCTCGACCCCTGCCAGAGCGACGGGAATGTCGGAATCCACGAAACAGGTATCCCCCGAGGCACTGAACACCTGCGATTTGTTGTTTTCGCATATTTTGACATATTCCTCCCAGTTGCCAATGTCGATCCAGTCAAAATTGGTGCGAACCATAGCGGTATGAGGGCATTTTTCCGCAATCGCGTAGTCGAACGATATGCTCTTTGTTTTGCGGTAGGCGGCATCCAGACCAGGCCATGAATCCAACACCTGCACGCCGTTTAAATCGGTAACGGAATCGGGCTTGGGGGCTTTCAGTTTCGCAAAAGGCAGAATAACATCCGGCGCAAGGTTGTGGAACTGTTCCGCCATGAATTCGACAGAGAAGGCGAACATCCCGGAATTCCAGAAAAACCGTTTGCTTGCGGCGTATTTTTTCGCAGTCTGCGGATCGGGCTTTTCATGAAAGGCGGTCACGTCGCTCATGCCGGCAGCGGCCTTTCCGGTTTCTATGTAACCGTATCCCGTCTCGGGGCGGCTGGGCGAAATTCCAAACACGACAAGCTTGCCCTTGGCGGCGGCAGAGGCGGCCAGCGTCGCATCGGCCTTGAAAACTTCCAACGGTTTTATGATGTGATCGCTTGTAAGTACAAGCATGTTTCTTCCGCCGCCACTAAGAAGCGAATAGGAAACGGCACACGCAACCGCCGGGGCCGTATTCTTGGCGGCGGGCTCGCCAATGACAATAAGACGCTTTTTTTTGCCGGCGCTCAACTTGGCGGTATCGGCGATTACATGGGGAATATGGGACTTTCCCGCGATGATAATAACCTTGCCGTTATTTTTGGTAAGCGCAAGGGCCCGTTCCACCGCCATGGAAAAGAAACTTTTTTTCCCGAAGGCGGGCAAAAACTGTTTCGGCAAGCGAGAGCTGCTTGCGGGCCAAAGCCTGGTACCGGAACCACCCGCCATGATTAGACAATCGTCGAACATAATCATCCCCCCTCCATTGCTTTTATTACATCCCTGATTTTGGCGGCCTGTTCGTACTCTTCCTTTTCGACCGCGTCCGCAAGCTGCTCAAGAAGCCGCTGGCGATGCTTTTTTTCCAAGGGATGCTTTTCGCCACGGGAAAAATCGGCTTCCTCGCCATACTGCAACGCCTCTATAAAAAAATCCACGGGGACACCAGCCAGGCTGATTACCTCGCCGGATATAAGAACGGGACATTTACGACGAGCCGCCAGACACAGGGCATCGGAGGGACGGCAGTCCAGGTTCATAGTATTTTGACGATCCCCGCCGATAACAAGCCGCGCATAGAAGACGTTTTCCTTTAGCCCGTAGATTTCCACCTTGTGAAGAACAAGGTTCTGGCTTTCAAGCAGGTTAAGCAAGAGATCGTGGGTCAGGGGACGGGGAATGCGTAGATCCTCCATACCGATAAGCATGGACTGGACTTCCAGTTGGCCGATAAAAATAGGCACGGCTATGTTTTTCTGTAGGGTACGCAACAGGACGGCATTACCCTCATTGGTTTGCACGACGGTCCATATTTCGGCGTGCAACATTTTTTGCATTCTTATCCCCAATTTTTTTACCTCAACTGATTAAATCAATCAAACCTGCAAGCAGTTTGCGGCTTTCGACGGCCCAAGGGATCGACGGCTTGGATATCGTAAAGGTTTCACGGGCTTCGGTAATGAAGGTTTTCGCTCTGGATTCGGCCTCGGCAAGCACCCCAGATGACATAAGCGCCTGGATAAGCTCCTCCACTTCCGGCGCGAAAACACCATTGGCACGCGCCTCCCTGAAACAACGGTGGACCATCTCCTTTTTCTCGGGCCAGCGGTTCAGGAAAAGCAGGATGGGCAGGCTTTTTTTTCCCTCGACAATATCGTCGCCCTTATTTTTCCCCACTATACCGTCATCGCTTACGTTTTTAATGTCATCAAGGATCTGAAAACCCACTCCCAGTTTTTCAGCAGCCTCGCCCATCAATCCCGCCAGAAGCAGCCCCGTGTTTCCAGTTGCCTTGGACGAAATGTCGGCAGTAAGAACCCCCAGCTCCGCGGCGAAGCGGGCAAGACAACCCGTTTTTAGGCAGCACATCCTGTAATACTCGTCTGCGGATGGAACAAGATCGACGTTTCGGTGCCAGTGAATGTCCATCGCCTGTCCCAGATGGAGCTTGCGCATGAACCCGGCCCAAAGCCCGTACACCTTCGCCTTGGCCAGCTCGACATCCGATTCGGAAAGCCCCTCTTTCGACTCAAGCCCCGCCGCCCAGGAATCGATGCAGGCCAGTGCCAGAAAGTACAGGAAACTGCCGGAGTTTATCGCGACATCAACGCCATGTAGCAGATGTATCGCAGGCTTGCCCCGGCGTTCATCGGAATTGTCTTCTATATCGTCATGTACAAGGCTGGCGCTGTGGGAAAATTCTACCAGAGGTGCAAGCGGAAGGGCCGTATCCCCCCCGCCAAGCGACTCGCAGACCAGGATCATCAGCAGGGGCCTCCAACGCTTGCCCCCCCTTGAAATAAGATCCCTTCCCGGGGCGATAAGCGCCTGCAATAGTGTCGGGTCGATGTTGGCAAGACCAGGGAATACCTCCCGCTGCCAGAAGGAGTCTGTCTTGATTGTTGCCTCGGTTTCCTTTTCGGCTTTTCCAGGCAGCCAGCGGTCAAGCACCGCCTCTATGTTTTTTAGTTTAAGGGTATACTGTTGGTCCATTGGTACAGTATATTTCATATAATGGCGGATTACAAGAAACCAGATCCCTGGCAGATTAAGGCACGTAAAGAGGGCTATCCCGCCCGCTCGGTTTACAAACTACAGGAGCTGGACGAGAAATTCGGCCTTCTAAAGTCCATACGGCCCTTCAGGGTGCTGGATCTGGGGGCGGCACCGGGAAGCTGGAGCCTTTACATGCTTAGGAAAATGTCCCGAATTTCGGCCCCTGGTGCTTTTCTGGCATCCGCAGACCTTTCCCCTCTTTCGCGCCAGTTTGACAACGGGCTTTTCGACGGGGAAAACTTCCGTTTCGTACAGGGCGACATTACCGATCCCGCCATCCGCGATTCCATCTTATCGCATGGCCCCTATGGGTTAATCATTAGCGACGCGGCACCGGCAACCATGGGCAACCGTTTCGTCGATACATGCAGGTCGCTGGAACTTGCCGAGGAGGTCGTCGCATACGCCGAAAACGCGCTTGCGGACAATGGCAACATGGTGGTGAAGGTATTCCAGGGCGGCGATACCTCGGAACTGCTAAAGCGTCTGCGTGGCCTGTTCAAAACCGCGAAAAGCCACAAACCGCAGGCCTGTCGCAGCGAATCCTTCGAGACATACTACCTGGGGCTTGGGAAGCGACCCATACAAAAGACAGATTGACTTTTTGCGACTTATATTTCAGACTGAGCCATGACCTTAGCCAATCGAATAACCCTGCTTAGGATTATTCTTGCCCCGGCATTTTTTCTTCTGTATCTTGTTCCCGACGGGTGTCCCATATGGGCGGCGGTCAGTCCAGTCTGGATGATCGTGCTGCTTTGGATCATTTTCGTGGTCGCCGAGGTCACGGATGCGCTTGATGGCATGGTGGCCCGCAAGCTGAACCAGTCCAGCGACTTTGGCAGGCTGTTCGATCCCTTTGCCGACACCCTGGTCCAGATTACCTTTTTCCTATGTTTCGTTCTGGACGGGATTTTCCCGGCGGCCCTGTTTCTGGTGGTAGTATACCGCGAATTCGGTATTTTGTTTATCCGCAACCTGATGCTAAAAAAAGGCATAACCATGGGGGCCAGGATGAGCGGAAAGGTCAAAACCGTGGCCTATATTGTCGCCTGTTCCACCGCCATGGTCTACGTCACCCTAACACGACTCGACATACTTACGTTTCTGCACGGAATTTTCGAAATCGCATCCGTCGTCATTTTCGCCTTGTCTGTGGCTTTCTCGGTGGCGTCGTTCTTCGATTACTTGTCGGTATACAGGTCTGCCCCAAAGGCCGAAACTACGGAATAGCGCGTAAAGCGGCGTTCTTATTCATAATTGCGCCTTGCGGTAACAAAGCGGGAAAAGTCGTTGATGTTCTTGACCACCATGCGGTTCTGATAGATGCTTATGCGGCGTTGGATAACGTAATAGTCAAGTACCGACTTAGTTTCCGTTATGTTCAAACCCGCCCAATGGGCGACATCCTCTATGCTGATCTTGAATTCGCGGGAATAACCACTGGATTTATCATTGGTAGCACCCCCGGTTTCGTCAAGCATAAGGAACACGTCGGCTATCTTTGTATTGGAATCGGGCAGGGTCAGAATCATGGCACGTCGTTTCGCTTTATGAATTCGTGTGGACAAAACCTTTAGCAGCTTCATCGATATCTGCGCGTAGCCACACATCAAAATCTCGAAATTCTCCCCCGTAAATTCAAGCAGGGTCACTTCGTTAATGGCGATGGCGGTGGCGGTGCGCGGCGACTTATCCAAAATAGCCATCTCGCCGAATATCTCCGCCTGATGCAGGACATCCAGGGTATGCTCGTTCTGCCCGGTATTTTTTACCACTTTTACGTCCCCAGCCAGGACCAGGTAAAAAGTGTTTCCAGGCTCATACTCGGAAAAAATAATCTCGCCGGGTCTGAAGTGTCGTGAAAACCGGGCAAGAAAATCGGGATCCATCTGCAATATGCTATCCTTTTCCAAGGATTCCTTAATCGACATCGTGCCAGATGAACCACGATTTCGGTCGTCGGTCGGCACTTTTTTATCGAGAGTCTGAAGATAATCCCTGACCTCCTCGGAATTTTCCCCTTCCGGGTACAGTTCCAGATAGCGATCAAAAATATATTTCGCTTGGGAATAGCGATCGCGCTTCATGTATTTCTCGCCTATCTCAAACAGGCCATAGTCCGGCTTCACGTACTTCGTCTTCGTTATGCTGGAAATATGGGAATGCACCCGCCGCAACTGATCCGAAAAGACCTTGAGCATCTTCATGACGATTCTGTCGTTCGACAGCAGCATCAGCTCGAATTCGGAAGGCGTGAACACCAGGACAGCCGCCGCTTCCTTAGCAAGAGCGTTTTCCTCGCGGGGGAACCGCCCCAGCACGGGTTTTATCCCAAAGAATTCGCCAGGCTCGACGATATCGGATGTTTCCTCGCCGGTTTCGATATCCACGTATGTCAGCCAGATCATTCCCCGCTGCAAGAGAAATATCTTGTCGGCCTTGTCGCCTGTGCAATAGATCAGCGCGTTGGAACCAAACCGTATCAATTTCGGCATAAACTACTCCCCGTTACCAAAGGCGGGATCAAAAGGGATGTAATCCAGCATTTTCTTGCAACCTATTTTCTGGCGCACCCTGTCATATAACCCCTCAGGATCGCCTTTTACGAACATGGCGCGTCCGCCAACCTCAATTCGCGAATATCCAGACGGAAGTTCCCCTGCGAAAATGTCCAGAAACCTAAGCTCGCCGTAAATCGGCGTACCTGCCAGAACCAGCAGCTCTATGTCCTGCATGGATGCATTGACAAGGTTTTCGTAGGGATTGTCGTGGCCGGCTTTCAGCACCATAACATCACCAAGCTTACCGTCGTCCAGCGTTCCTATGCTGTCCTCCATCCAGAAGGCCTTGGCCGCGTTGCACGTTGCCATCTCGAATATCTTCGCGGCAGGAAGATCCTCGCCGTACATCGTTCGGTACAGTTCCCTGGCGTATTTAAGCTCGGCAAGCAGGTTCAGCGATCCGGTGGCGGAGGAATCCGTCCCGATTGCCACGTTTACCCCGGCCTTGATCATCTTGCGTATTTTCGCGGTGACGTTGAACATGAACATGTTCGAATGGGGACACCAGGCAACGCTTGCCTTTACCTTCGACAATTTCTTGATATCCTTGTCGCTAAGGGCCAGGCAATGTACAAGCAGACAGTGTTTATCCAGGCAACCAAAGTTCTCAAGCACCTTGATGCCATGCATCGCCTCCCATTCGAAACCCTCGCACAGATGGGTTATGAAAGGCCAGTTGTTTTTGACGGCCCGCTTGTGCTCAAGCTCTATCCCGTCGCCCCAGTCAAGATCATAAGACGAGCATTCGTGGGAAAGGCAGTAGTCGGAGATAGCCCTAATCGGCAGGGTCGGCAGGAATTCCCCATTAAGATCATGCGGGAAATGGTCATTCACGGTGGTAACGCCGGAAAAAAGGCACTTATACCCGGCAAGGGCGTAGAGATCCTCTCGATCAAGCTTGGAACGCTCCTTGTAGGTTTCCGAGGCCTTGAAATCGGCATCCCATGGCAGCCAGGTAAGGTAGAAGTTTCCAGGCTTGGGACCCACGGGTGGAAGGTAGCTCCCCTGCAAATGGTCGTGGGCATTGATCAGCGAGGGATAAACGCACGATTTCTTCCCTAGGTCAACGGAAATGGCACCCTGCCTGGAAACAATACGCTCCCCCTGGATGCTTAAGTTGCCGATTCTCGCTTTTTTTCCATGGGAGACAACCATCCCCCCAGTTAACGTATAATCCACCTAGGCCCATCCTTAACAACGAGGAACTCCACCCCAGTTGTTTTATTTTACGCTATATGAGGCAAGGATATCAATGCCTTCTCGCGCCCCGGAACCCATTTGGACTAACTTTCGATGCTTTTATCGCTTGGCTTTTTCCCTGGCATCCATTTTCCGAAACAGCCCGGCACTCATGACCAGCTCGCGAATCGAATATGTATGAACCCTACCGTCCTTTATCTGGAGGTTTTTGTCATCCTGCAATTTTCCCATCAGCATGTAGCCCTCTTTTTCGTTAAGCCCCAACATGTTGATCAGATCGTCCCATTTGGTGCTGAAGGTATGGGCGGCCGCGCTTTCAAGGTCAATTCGGTTTTTTTCCAGTTGAACAAGCAGGATACCGTATATTTTGCCCAGAGGGTTGTCTATGTGGATGGCTTCCAATTGCTTGAAGGTGGACCATATTCTGTTTGAAAGCAGGGTGGTAACCCTGGATATAAGCTGCGGCTGGTTCGTAATCAGCACGTCGAAATTGGCCTTGCTTGCCACCATTACCGTGGAATCTTCGTTGGCCATGGCACTGGCAGCCCTGGGCTTGCCTTCAAGAAGGGCCATCTCGCCGAATATGTCCCCCTCCTTTAGCGTCCCAAGGAGGACTTCCTTGCCATCGATGATTTTGCAGATCTTTACCGAGCCAGTCTGAACCACGAAAAACTCGTCCCCTGGTTCCCCTTCGGCGAAAACCATATCGCCTTTGCTGTAAGACCTGTTATGTTCGCTTTTGGCGTATTCCGTCTTTACGTCTCCCACACGACCCGTCAATTTTTCAAGCCTGTCTTTGGCGGTATCGGCGTTTTCCCCCTCGGGGCAATACTGGAGATATTTGGTGTAGGCATAGAAGGCCTGGTTATACTGTCGCTGCCTGGCGTAATACTCCGCCACGTCGAAGAGGCGGGACGGGTTGTCATTCGCGGTCTTTTGATCGTCCTTTAGGGTCAGCTTTTCCAGGGTTCTGTTTAAAACCCGTAACTGACTGGAAAGCTGCATGAGTATTTTCGTGGCAATCTGTGTGTTTTTCTGGATAAGCGACGCGTACTGCCGTGGTTGGACGGCGATAAGGCAGACATCGGTCATGGCAACGGCGTTTTCTATGTGCCTGGAGGAAGACATCGCGGAGGCGACCCCAAAGAAGTCCCCGGCCACAAGAACCTGGTCCTTATCGCCCGCAATAGAGATTTCCTTGGAAATTTGCACTTTTCCCTGTCGGATGATAAAAAAACAGTCCGCCACGCGCCTATCGGCAACCGTTATATATGAATCCTTTCCGTAGTTAACAATCGTCCATTCGACTTGGTCAGACACAACTCGGCCTCCCTGGTTAGAGTTTACTAACACCAGGCGAAAATTGCAAGCATCACAGGATAGGGGGCATTTGTCCAGGGGGGCATGTATGCTACACTTTGGGGAATGATTGACTTGCACACCCACTCGACCGCCTCGGACGGCGACCTTAGCCCCCAGGACCTGGTCAGGGCCGCGAAAAAAAGGGGGATCGGCGTTCTGGCGCTGACCGATCACGACACTTTGGGAGGGCTGGAGGCCGCGGCACAGGAAGCCAGAACCCAGGACATCGGTTTTGTCCCGGGAATCGAGATCAGCATTAGTTGGGCTGGCGGGGAGGGCATTTCTGGTCTTGGCCCCGGAGGCGAGATGCATCTTCTGGGCCTGGGCCTGCATTCCCCAAGTCCCGGCTTTCTGGCGGCCATTTCCGAGCTTTCCAAGCGCAGGGAGGCCAGAAACCGCAATATCCTTGACCGTATGCACGAACTAAGCATCGATGCCACCTGGGAGGAGGTTCTGGAGGTTTCCGGTGGGCATTCCATAGGGCGGCCGCATTTCGCCACCCTGCTTATCCGCAGAAAAATCGTGCGAAACCAGGAACAGGCTTTCGCCCGTTACCTGGGTATCGGAAAGCCGCTGTACGTGCCCAAGGTCGGCCTTGCATTCGACCAGGCCACCGCCCTAATCCGCGAATCTGGCGGCATCCCGGTCCTGGCCCATCCCATGTCGCTTTTCGTGGCCTGGGGTCGCCTGCCCGATCTTATAAAGGCCCTGAAGGATCGCGGTCTTATGGGGCTGGAGGCTTGGCACCCAACCACGAAACCAAAGTCCTGCCGCCGCCTGGAGGCACTTGCCCTGGACCTTGGCCTGCACGTAACCGAGGGAAGCGACTTTCACGGGAACGCCTGGCCAGATAGGAAGCTGGGCTGTTCCAACAAGGGGCGGGAAATCAGTAGCGATCTGCTTAAGGGTTTGCCGGGTTTGTTCGTGGGCGCATAATTAGGTGCGCTCTGCAACACGGACATGGCGAAACACGCTGCGCCGCAGTAAACCACTTGGATCATGGCGGCCTGGTCGCCCGTTCTAGTACAGCTTGTCAAGGAAAACTGAAAAATTAGTCGGTGGCGCGGGCGAAGGACCACGAGATCGATTGCTGGCACCGATCGGGGCGGCAGCTCTGGTTCGCTGGATTTTACTTTCAGGGCAAAAAAATAGCGCCATGGACTAGCCTTCCCATGACGCTATAAAGAAACACCCCTTATGGTTGGCTCGCTGAGTTGCTCGGGAAGCGACGCTTCCCGAGCTGCCCCAGTTAAGGGGCAACAGGAGGAGGCACTCCTCAACGGCCTCGCTCACGGGGTTATTGGAAACTATAAAGCGCCAGGCCACCCGTTTTGGACAGCCGGCGCTTCCCTTGCCTGCTCGCCATCAGGGAGCAAGCTTCCTACTCAAGAGCGGTTCCCGCAAAAACGATGTTGTTTATGGATGTGTTCCCAGAACCGGCACCAAGTGCGGCACCTTGACGGTTTACTTCACTTGATATCCATACCCTGATTTGAACGACAGCCTGGTCTCCAACTCCACTGGGCAAGGCGAGATTGTCAAAAGTCTGAAAGAATGTATCCCCAGTTGGAAGGTCTGTAGTTGTCACTCCTGCACCTGGAATTAGCGTCCAATCACCTGTTGTTCCAACCCTCCAAGCCAACTCAAATTCACCAGGTCCAGCATTGCTTGAGGCTTGCTCGGCGGAGAATCTGATGTTTTCATAACCTGTAGTGTTTAGGGTGATTATCCAAGCTGCAGAATTTTGAACAGTTACTCCAGTGTTAGCTGGAAGCGGAAACCATCCGTTTGCAGCTACACCAGGAGCATTGATAATTCTATCCCCATTACGGAGTGTTGCCCGAACCCCATCTGCATAAAAGAACTCAAGACTTGTCCCTGTTACTGTGCTACCAGAAGTCGCCAGAAGGCTTTGTGGTGTAGCAGGAAAATTCCCTGCGGTATAATTCCATGCCGCGATAGTTCCATCGGACGACAGCGGCTCCTGAACGGTGACGTTTATCGAACTTGTTAAAGCCTCGGTTATTTGACCGCCGCTGACGGTAAGCGTTACCGTCGCCGTTCCTTCCGCCGCTCCGGTGATTGCGAATGTTGCGGCATTGACGGCACCGTATGTCAGAACGCCTGCGGGCGTTTGGTTGGTCACTGTCCAAGCAAACGTAACGCCGTCAATATTCGCGCCGGCTGGTTCAAATTGCGCCGACAGCATAACGGCGGCAGCTTCCGCAACCACTGTTAGCTTCCCTTCCGCAACACCAGCTCCAGTAATCGATACGGTGGAGGGGGCGGGTGCCTCTGATACAGGAAACTCGACAACGCCGCTTGTGGGGTTGCGTACCGTCGGGTGAACTGCGGGTATACCAGTCATGGGATCCCATTCGCCCATTGTGGCATTTCTTGGCCAGAACCTGTACAGGTTGGTATTCGGCATACCGTTAGTGCCTGTCCATTGGCCTCTGAAATCAATCTGCCCAAAGTCCACGCTGTTATTGTTGGTATCCACAAGCCCTGTTCTGTTGGCACCTCCACGGCGCGGGCCTTGCGGCAGGGACGTTGAAGCGAATGTGGTTTCACTGACTGCACTATTGCCGGCACCAAGCATGTCAACATAATAAGGCCACAAAGCTTCATCCGTGAAAGGATTGCCGGTAAACGGGGTGCTCCCGGTCATAAGGGCCACAGTCCAGTGATTAGCTGTGTTAAAATTAAACTCAGCAGTCTGATCCGCCGCGGGAAGATCCGCCCGGAAAAGGTTGTAAGTGTCGGTACTGCTCACGACAAGGAACGAGCTTCTGGCGGGGATTGTCCCGGTCAGCGGTATGACGTAGTTCCAGGTAGTGGCGGGGTCGGCAGCAGTGCCAGTGCCACTGCCGATATGCAGATAATGGCCAGATAAATTAATGGGAGCATTGGTAAGGTTAAACAGCTCCACCAGCGAATTCGGGAATCCGCCGCCGCCACCGTTGTTATTGCCACTCCTGTTCGCCTGCAAAATGACTATCGTCTCCGATACGGGCGCGTCCGAATCCACGACAGGCGGCTGCCAATCCGGTTCCGGGAATTCAGGCGTCCACACGCCAGCGGCAAGATTCCGCGGCCTGAACACCGGGATCTGGTCGTCCGCAACGGCGCCCGCGCGCCCTTGCCAGTCAATGCCCCTGAAGTCGTTGAAATTGTTGGTGGGGGCATCAAGGTTTGCGCGGCGAATGCTCGTCTGGTTGGAGATTCGGTATGCTGGAGCGCCCTTGGCACCGTGCACTATGTCACGAGAGTCGGCTCGATCATTGATAACCCCAAGCAGGTCGATAAGGCCGGCGGCAGTTTGCGTCCCTACGGTTGCCTCGGAAGACCCAGTCGCTGGTATAAGAGTGCGCAGATCGATAGTCCCATCGTGGCCCATGTAGGATGGGTTGTGGACGGTCAGTGGCATCGTGCCTTCCATGAGCGCCAGCCTGAATGCGCGGTTGTTCAGTTGGAAATCAGGCAGGAGCTTGTCCGCATACGCATTGGGAATCTGTAGGCGCGCGTCCGCATCGCCAACGATGCCCAGAACAAGGAACGAGTGGCCTGCGGGGAGGTCTCCGCTCAGGGGGATTACGTTCCAGATATCGCCTTGCCCGCCTGTCCATTGCAGGGAAAGACCGTCCATGTCGATGGCGGCATTGGAACGATTGTACAATTCGACAAAGGTGCGGTGGGCGTTGTTTCCTGTGCCGCCGGCAACCGCGGCGGCTTGCAGAATAATCAGGTCGCCGGCATGTTCGCTTTGGTTTCCAGACTCGGTAGGCCGCCCGTGAACGCGAATCACTGCGCTACTCGTATGCGAGCCGTCTATGGTGGTAGCGGTGATTGTGACCAAGCCAGGAGTGTCGTTTACCGTTACATTGCCATTGTTGACGTTAACGACATCGTTATCGTTTGACGACCAAATCACGCTTGACGACCAAGTCACGCTCGAGTTGCCCGCATTGGCAGGGAACACGCGGGCCTCCAGCAACGCACTGCGTTGGGCGTTATCGTCCCCGTATGGAGAGATCCACAGATCAATTTCATTCGGAGCGAGTGTGCCGTTAAAAAAAATGGCGACACCAGTAACTGGTACTCCCCCTCCCCCACCATTATTCTCGCAGCCAGCAATTGCAAAAGCCAGCAAAGCCAAGCCAGCCAAACCCAATTTATTCATTGTCAGTTTCTTTCGCATAATATCTCCTCAAAAAATTTGCCACAGGACATAGATCCCGCAGATGTTGCCATGGTAAAAAAAACGTCCGGGGGTGTAAACGGGATTTTGCGTCTTTGACAAAATCCTAACAAACAATTAACGCCAGGAAAACGCATTATCGCAGGAACCCGTCCATCCAGATTATGCGCTGGTGAAACCAGTTGTTCAGGTATTCGATCTGCCCCCTCCAAGTGGGGATGGCGACAATCGACGACGGGGTGCGGAAGGTCGCGCGACCGAGCTTTTCGTCCCAGCGCTCAAAGTTGCGCTCGAAGCAATCCTGATACCTTACCGCGACGCGCTCAAGCTCCCTAAGCATGTCCTGCACTTGGTCGTCCCTTATCTGGTTCCAGCGCGCCCGAACCTCATCCCTAAACCAGCCCTTGCCCATCAGGTACCGCAGCCACAGGTTATCCGTGGCCGCCCATGCGCCCACCGGCCCAGGGTTCCAGCCCGGCCTGCCGCCGCCAGCCGAGGCACCAGCGCTTTGGTCGAAGTCCCACATCGGGCCGGCGAACAGCTTTGGCCTTGTGGCGCCAGTGCTGTGCGTCCAGTCCTCGGTGTTCGGCACCTGACGAATCTGGAAGCGAACGCTCGACACGGCCACGTCGTGATTCTTGAAAAACTCGTGCATCAGGTAGAAATCGACGAAAGAGGGCACGTCGATTATGCGCCGGACGGCCGCCTCGTCAAAGCCAGCCGAAAGGCCCTCCATCCTTATCGTTTGTTCGACTAGGTTCACAAAGTCCCGGGAAAAGGCCCAGCCGCTTTGGGGAGTTGCGCCGTTCCGCCATCCGACGTTGTTGCTCGCCTCAGTCCCTCTCATGAAGCCCGTATTTTCGGGGAAGGCGATTTCAAACGGTATGCCCTGGTTCGTCCAAAAAAACTGCTCGAAATTGTTACTGATATGGCCGCCGACACTGGCGGCACTGGGGGTCGGATCTGGAATGCGCCACCCCCCGACCTGGTTTTCCGTGACAAGGGCCTCCCCCCAAAAGCTGGTGGGCACAGTGTCGGCGTGACGGCACCACTCGATAAGATACTCCGCCAAGTGGGGAGTTGCGCCCAAGCCCCCGTGAGGGCGAAGTTGAATGCGCGTGTTGTCGATCTGGTCGCTGAGCAGATAAACGCCGCGATATTCGCCAGCCATATACAGATGCACTATGCGGCGCATGGGCGTAAAGAACAGGGGAATATCGACGTTGCGGGTGCGACTGTCGTCCAGCAACTCGCTCATAAAGTACGCAAGGTACGTCCGCATAAGGGAGTAGTCGAGTGCGTTGGCGATCAGCGTCCAATTGGCCGCCGAGTACTCGCTGCCGAACATCGTTCTGGCGGAAGCAAATCTGATGCGTAAAGGGCGTTTGACAAAATAACGCCATGTGGAATTGCCTCGGCTTCGCACCTCCGCGTTTGGAACGGAAAAGTCGTATCCTTCCGACCCGAGCAGGGCAACGCTTGAGTTGGGTCCGGGCGGCCACACGTTGATGGACGTGCCGTCCGGACGGTATCGAACCTCGAACCCGCCGTGCTCGTATGCCGGCACGGAAAGGAACAGCGAGGGGAAAGCCCCCCGCGCCACTGGCCGCGTCCAGCCGATGTCGGGAACGGGAGCGACAGGCCCCATGTTGGCGGCGGGAACGTCACAGGAAAGAACCGTTCCCATGAAAACGAAAACCAGAAGCAAAATCGTTGCCGATTTGCCAACTCGCGATATGGGCTTCATATCATGCCTCCAAAAATTGTTGATGATTTAAAACGAATATTCCAGAAAGAGGGGGATGGTGAAAACGCCCCTTTCCTGAATGCCGTTGACTTCCGTGGGGAACCTGTAGGCAACGCCGCCCCTTACTCTAAAGCTGCCGAGGAAACTGCGCTGTAGCGAAAGCCCCATGCCAAAACGGGTGCCTCCCTCTCCTACCACCGTTGTCACGCTGGTACCTCCAGGCGCGGTCGCGGTTCTGGTCGTGTCGCCAACAAACTCGAAACCGGCGTTTAAGATTAACCTGAACGCATCAAAGTCAAACGATGGCCAAAGGTGGACGTTCACTACGGGCGCGAAAGAAAGGCTTCCCAGGGCTTCGTCGTTTGCGCCACTCACGCTTCGTTCCCCGCCAAACCCAGTATCCACACGCCCGAAGATTTCCAGGTTGCCGATTCGGTACTGCACCCCAAGAGAAACCCGAAAAGGAGCTTGCCAAGTCTCGGTGATGCCAGGGAAAGACTCGCTTATAGGAAGCGGTACCTTGCCGCCCAGATCCAAAACCAAACCCTCGACGCCGGTAAAGGCAAAGGCCGCCTCGATGCGCGGGGCGATAATGGCCCCGGGGAGTATGTCCAGCTCATCCGCATCCGGATCTACAGCGGGGGATCCTGGTATCACCCCGATGTACTGCACCCTGACCAGGCCGATGCCCGGTATGGTATACCCCATGGCAACATGCATGTTGCGCCACATATCGCCGTTTCCGAAACGGTTTTCCCAGGGAACAAAACTTAGCGTGGGGAAGTAGGGGCGGTGGTGCTGGGGGCGGTAGCCCGGCCCGCTTCCCACGGGATGGTCGTAATTGTGGCCCTCCAGCGAAAGGGGATTAAGGCCATTGAGCAGGGCGGTAAAGAGCAGGCCTTCGATAGGGGAAAGGCTCAACATCAAACCACCGCGCGCCCTAATACGATTGAAAATCGCATCGTGATCATACATAAGGACGGTGAAGGAATGCATGTCGTCGTGACCGATTCTTCCGCGCAAACGGTCGTCATCAAAGCGGCCTATGTCGAACCGCAACCACTCAAGCGGGCTCCACCATGCCTGCAGAAAGTTTTCAACGCCGATTGAGGTGTGGCCCTGTGCCTGAAGCCGCAACCTTAACCCAAGCCCGCGATCTTCGTTGACCGCGCGCATGTCAAGCCTTATCCTTGGCCCCGCAGTGCCGTCAATCTGCCCCAAGCCAGCACCCATTATAGGATCGTACCTTACGACAGTGCCATCTGGGTATTCGACCTCCACGCCTTGGATAAGCTGGAACGGAATGGCGGCCATGTCGGCGGACAGACCTATGGTTATCTGCGCATGAAGCGTTGTTATCGCCACCGTCGTAAGCATTAGCCCTACAAAAACAATTTTTGTCTTCACCTGTTGTCCTCTCTTTGCACACAAGCTTTGCCCTTGCAGGACATGGGTTACGATAATTTTTTGGATGTGGTGCGACAAGCGGTTTCACGAATTTCTAACAATCTGGGGCCATTTCTAACAATACCGATATTTCCCTAACATACTCGGCGCAAGATGAAAGTGCGAACCATGTCCAGAGCAACCGGTTCGCGCGCCTTTTTCGGACGGGAAAGATTTCTCCTCTTCCTCTATTCTCTTTTTTCCAATATACTAACCGCATCGCAGATGAAAAAACCGAGGCTCAAAAGACTGATTACAGGTATCATAACACTATGCCTGCTTACCGCCGGGTGCACCGCCTTGGCATACGGGATAAACTCGCAGGTGTTCGGCAGGGTCGAAGGGTTTCGGCCAGGCGTGTTTACCACGTACTTCACCTGGGACGATATCGACCTGGATCGCAAGGAGCTGCGTTTTTATTCGGGCGGAAACAGGCTTCAGGGTTTCGTCTACGGCATGGAAAACGACAAAGGGCTGGTGGTCATTTCGCACGGGTTGGGTGGAACGGCTGACGCGTATTTTTCTTTGATAATGTTTTTTGTCGATAGAGGCTGGCGTGTTTTCGCTTTCAACAATACGGGTGTCGCGGGAAGCGAGGGGCGCAACATGCGCGGGCTGAGTCAGTCGGTTATCGACCTTGACGCGGCACTCGCCTTTGTCGAAGGGACGAGAGATTTCGAGGGCCTTCCTGTCATGCTGGTGGGGCATAGTTGGGGCGGCTACGCAGTATGCGCCGTCCTGAATCTTGGGCGCAACGTGAACGCCGTGGTGAGCGCCGCCGCTTTCAATTGCCCAGGGGAGATATTCAGGGAGCAGGGGGTGCGGATGGTCGGCGGCCTGTTCTTTCTGCTGAGCCCCCACTTTTGGGTAATACAGAGGCACCTTTTCGGTGATGCGGCAAGGCTGACCGCCATAGACGGAATCAACATGGCTGGCGTTCCAGTGATGATCGTGCAGTGCCAGGATGACGATCTTATACGGGCGACCACGACCTCTATTTTCGCCCACCGCGGCAGGATTACCAATCCCAACGTGAAGATCGTTCTTAGAGAGGGTATTGGTCACGAGTTTGTGTTCAGCTCGCCAGGGCAGAGAAGGTACATGGAATGGGTGGCTTCAAGCTGGCGCGGATACAGATCCAGGCGCGAAAACGCGTCGATGTTTAGCTGGGCCGAGGAAGTCGGTTTCTGCAAGGCCCAGGCAAACGAGCTTGACGGGGAGTTGATGGAACGGATACACGGCTTTTTTTACGAAGCGAGGTAGAAAAACGCAGGAAAGATACTTGCCACTGGCCGCGTACTCATTGTAGAATGGATTCGGAGGGGAAAATGACAAGTCATTTAAGATGTCAAAGTTGCAATGAGCCTTTGGAGCCGCATTGGAAGCTGTGTCCCGAGTGCCATCAATCGACACAACCGAAAAAATGCTGGAATTGCGGGCAGGAGCTTAAGGAGGGATGGGGGAAATGCCCAGCCTGTGGGGAAACGACGGTTGGTGCCCGCGAGAGGCAGGGGGAGTATGACCGTGCCATTGCGGATTTCGCCAAGGCCATCAAACTGGTTCCCAACAACGAGGATATCGAGGAGACGATCAGCGTGGCTAGCAAGACGCTAAAAAAAGTCCGCAGGGGATGAACATGAGCCAAATGGAAGAGCAGCAACCGGCGAATGAGGACACGCCGCCAGACGTGCCGATTGACGTGGCATGTCCAGCATGTGGGGGGCGGGCGCATGTCCAGATAAAATATAACAAAGAGATAAACGACTTTATGGACTTCATGGGAACGCAGCCAGAGATGTCGTCGCTTGCTGGGAGCTACACGTTTAAAGGCACGCAGATCTGTTCGTGCGAGAGGCTTTTGCGTGTATCGTTGAGCGTAACGGCTAGGGATTTGAAGAACAGCAACAAAGCATGAACGGACTCACCGTTCGCAGGGTGGTATCCGATCTTCCGTATCTGGTCTGCGCTCATTCGGCTATTGGCTTTATTGCGTCGGATGTCTTTAATTTGATAGGGTCGCTTAACAATGTTTACCTAATCGGGCAAAGACCACATTGGTTTCCCCCATCAAAAGTATGTTTTAATATAAGCGCTTTGTTCCTGTAAAGTCAACAATTTTGGGTATGTGGCGGCGCAAAAGGGCAACGCAACGGTGCGGTCACCGATTTTCACCTAATAAATATCATCAAGAAGCACTGGGAGCGCAAGCACGGGGCGGGGGCTTATTACGGACAACGATAGTGGTTGTTTCCACGGTGCGAACATTCGGCTTTTCCCTGGAGGTGCCCGTCATGAAACTGAATTTTTTCCGAATTTTGCTTGACAGGCTTTTGGGCCTAAAGTACAATAAATATTCCATAGTAATGGAAGATGCCTCGTGAGGGGTGGGTTAATATCGAGATGACTACCTGGTCACCGCTGGAGTGAGGCGTGTAATCACGAAAAGGGGGCTTTATGAAGGGGTTGTTTTTTGTTTTGTGCTTGGTACTTATTTTTTCCATGTTGGGCTGTAGTAACGATGTAGAGCCGCCGGTTGTTAGGAACGGTGTCTGGGCCCGTCTCAGCGAGCAGTTAAACAACGACCCGTCCACTCCAGCTGGATTCAATACCATAAGGGCTGGTGTCACCTATGGCACAGTTCAAACGTACACATATTTTTCAAACACAACAGGGGCAAATAGAAGCGTGAATATTTTCACCCCGCCTTATTTTGACCCGAGCCAAACATACCCCGTACTTTACCTGTTGCACGGAATCGGCGGGACGCACACCGAATGGATGGGCGGACAACCCAATGAAATCATAAGCAATTTGATTGCAGATGGGATGACCGTACCCATGATTATGGTAATGCCTAACGTGAGGGCACGGCAGAACGATTCTGCGTCGGGAGACCAAATAAGCGCAGAAAACATAGCGGCATTTAACAATTTTATCAACGATTTGCGTGATGATCTGATGCCGTTCATTGAAGCAAATTTTCCCATAACACACGAGCGTTCCCAGACGGCAATCGCGGGGCTTTCCATGGGGGGACGCGCCGCCCTGCAAATAGGCGTTTCCATGTCAGAGGCATTTATGTACATCGGGTCATTTTCCACGGCACCTGGCGTACTTGGCCCGGGAGGTTTGTTTCAACCGGGAGAACTCACGATACCCGACGAATTTATTAATGACACTTTTATACTCCTAAACAACGGCGACAATGAACAATTGTTTGCCAATGTGACTATGGGTGTTTATAATGCATTCAGGGCAAACGGCGTAACCCCTGTGCATTACGTCACCCCCGGCGGCCACGATTTCTCCGTATGGAGAAACGGACTGTACCATTTTGCAAGGAACATATTTCACAGATAATCCTGTGCAGACTCGGTGGAGTCTTCATCCCCGCGCTGTTGCTGTTGCTCTTGCATTTTCCCTTGAAAAACAATAGGAGATGATTATCATGAAAGCAAAAATGACGGTTAACAAAGACTTTGCCATAAGCGAAATCGACCCGAGGGTTTACGGTTCCTTCCTTGAGCATATGGGAAGAGCCGTATATTCCGGTATATACGAACCCGGCCATAAGACCGCGGATTCAAAAGGCTTTCGGGAGGACGTAAAGGCACTGGTCAGGGAAATCAAAACGCCGTTGATCCGCTACCCCGGCGGCAATTTCCTTTCGGGGTACAATTGGGAGGACGGCATAGGCGAAAACCGGCCCAAAAGACTGGACCTCGCATGGAAAACCGTGGAAACCAACGAGGTGGGCCTGCATGAGTTTATCGGCTGGGCCGGAGCAGTCGGTTCCGAAGTAAACATGGCGGTAAACCTGGGCACAAGGGGTGTGGATGCCGCGAGAAACCTTGTCGAATATTGCAATCACCCCGGAGGTACGCACTGGAGCGATTTGCGCCGCAAAAACGGGGCGGAGGCTCCGTTCAAAATAAAAACATGGTGCCTGGGCAACGAGATGGACGGCCACTGGCAGATAGGGAGCAAGACCGCCGAGGAATACGGCAGGCTGGCGGCGGAAGCGGCGAAGGTAATGAAGTGGGTGGATCCGGACATCGAGCTTGTGGTGTGCGGCAGTTCCGCCATGAGAATGCCGACGTTTGCGTCGTGGGAGGCTACCGTGCTGGAACATACCTACGAACATGTGGATTACCTTTCGCTTCACAGTTACTACGGCAATCAAAAAAATGATTTGCAAAATTATCTGGCCATGTCCGTCGGCATGGACAAATTTATCAAAAGCGTTACCGCCATATGCGATTACGTCAAAGCGAAAAAACGCAGTGAAAAGGTGATGCATCTTTCCTTCGACGAATGGAACATCTGGTATCACTCAAAAGAGAAGGACAGCGAAAACGAGCCGTGGCAACAGTCGCCGCCGATTCTGGAGGACATTTACAACTTCGAGGACTCGCTGCTGCTTGGGTGTTTGCTGATTACCTTGCTTAAAAACAGCGACAGGGTAAAAATCGCATGTCTGGCGCAACTGGTAAACGTCATCGCCCCGATTATGACGGAAAAGGGCGGAGGAGCTTGGCGGCAGACAACCTTCTACCCGTTCATGCAGGCGGCGTTGCACGGGCACGGAACCGTACTGCGTCACAATCTGGACGTGCCCGCCTATGACTGCGAGGAATTCAAGGCGGTGCCTTTTGTGGAATCCGTGGCCGTCCACAACCGGGAGAAAGGCGAGATTGTGGTTTTCGCCGTAAACCGCAGTGCGGACGAAAGCGTTGATTTTACGGCGGAACTGCAAGGATTCAATCCCTCAAGCGTCTCGGATTTCACGGAAATAAGCGGACATGACGTGAAACAAACGAATACGAAAGACGCTTGCCCCATAGTGCCAAAGGCGGCGACATCCGCCAAAGTCAGCGGAAACCGCCTTGCCGCAACCCTGAGCCCTTTGTCATGGAATATGATTCGCGTGGAGCTTGGCAAAGGTAAGGATGGATGAGGTGGAAAAACAGGCGCATAGCCCTTATCTTCCATCGTGGGAATACGTCACCGATGGGGAACCCGATGTTTTGACAACAGGGTTTACGTGTATGGTTCCCACGATAAATTCAACGGGTATGTCTTCTGCATGAACGATTACGTTTGCTGGTCCGCGCCGGTGGACGATTTGGGGAATTGGCGGTACGAGGGCGTTATTTACCGAAAAACCGACGCCCCTCTCACCCCCCCCCCCACGATGGAAGCATGTGCCTTTACGCGCCCGATGTTACCGTCGGGTCGGACGAGCGGTATTATCTGTACTACGTGCTGGACAAGGTGCTGGTGGTGTCGGTTGCGGCATGCGACACCCCCGCCGGAAAGTACGAATTTTACGGGTACGTCCATTACTCGGACGGAACACGTCTGGGCGAACGCCAAGGCGACGAACCCCAGTTTGATCCCGGCATACTTACGGAAGGCGACAAAGCATATTTATACACGTGGTTTTGCGGACACGGGGACAGGTCACGATCGGGCGCTATGGCGACCGTTCTGGATGCCGATATGCTTACCATAATCGAAGATCCCGCAATTGTCATTCCCGGAAACTGCCATGGCAAAGGCACGGAATACGAAGGACACGAATATTTCGAGGCGGCATCCATCAGAAGGCACGGGGATTTATACTATTTTGTGTATTCGTCCACCCCGATGCACGAATTGTGTTATGCCACAAGCAGACATCCGTTAAACGACTTTAAATACGGCAGCGTAATTGTAAGCAACTGCGACAAGAATATTTCGTCATACAAGCCCGCCGACAAACCGATGAACTTCGCGAACGCGAACAACCACGGAAGCATTATAGAGATTAGCGGCGATTGGTATGTTTTCTATCACAGGCACACCAACGGCACATGGTATTCTCGGCAAGGCTGCGTTGAACAAATAGGAATAGAACTGGACGGAAGTATCAGGCAGGTGGAAATCACGTCCCAGGGCGCAAACGGCAAGCCCCTTGTCGGGAAAGGCGAGTACCTGGCGTATATCGCCTGTAATTTGTTCCGTTTGGATGAGAGGCAACCCGATGCCATACCAAGGATAACGCAGGACGGCAAAGACAGTGATGAGGAAACGGGATTTGTCACAAATATAACGGATTCAACGGGGGTTGGGTTCAAATATTTTGAGTGCAGGGGCGTTACCAAGGTAAAAATCAGGACGAGGGGATATAGCGGCGGTGTCTTCGAGGTAAGGACATCTTGGGATGGCAACGCATTGGGAGGTATTCCGGTTGACTTTACGAATGTTTGGGCGGAGTTTTCCGCAGATATAGCCATCCCTGACGGAGTTTGGTCGCTGTATTTTGTTTATAAGGGAACGGGAGCTACCACGTTGGGTTCGTTTACATTGGAATGATAAACTGTACATGAATGCTTCGCCGTTTTATTACACGGCTTCCCATACCGATTCCCTCTCGTCACGCATAGTGATATACCTTTCTCATCCTGAGCAGAAACCACACGGTGAAGAGCAGGGTACGCGACCGGCATGGCTATCCAAACGCCGTTGATGCTCATGAACATGGGCGGTACCGCAAGGGTAACCATAAAAAACCCGATGCCGCGTATGTAATCCTAGACAACGCAAGCCACCACCGCAGGAAGACACTAAAAAAACTGGCGTGAGGCAAGGTGAGAGTTTTGTTCTTGCCGCCATATTCACCAGACTACAACCCGATAGAGAAATTGTGGGAAGCGATTTCTCCGCGCCGATACCCAGGGAGGATCCTTGATCAAATCAAACATGAGCGGCGGGCATGGCGTGCGCAAACATTGCCCAGTTCCCTGCCACTACGGAATCGCCAACGACACGACCCAGTCAGGCGCGGCATCCCATCCGTCACCTGTATGGCTTATGAAGTCGCCCAAGGTTCCCGTAAGCAGGGGGCGGAAATGGGCTTGGGTAAATATACGTTCCGCCTCCCATTGGGAAGTGGCTTGTAATGTTCTGGTAGTCAAAAATACGCAGAACCCTTCTTAAAATCGCCACGTAGCCGTTATCAGTGAGCAATCTGAAGTAAACGTTGTAGCTGCCGACATTCAGTTGCACGTAACCTGCGGGAACATCAACAAAGTCGAGTGAATGCAAAACGGTGTTGAAGTTGTCAATATCCCTAACCGTAAGTGTAGCCGAAGTAACGCCAGAGGAGAAGCTTATATCCCAGCCAAACGTTCCCTGCATAGCATTGCCGATTGGGAGTAGCTCAACAGGGTCTGCAACGTTTGCCGTCCTTGGGGTTACGATGACAGATCAAGAATTTATAGCTACCCTAAATAGGGCTGAAACAGAGTATGTGCTTTGGTTATAGTTTCGAATAAAACTGAATGGTGCTATATTCGCGATGGAGAGGGGTAATAACTTATATATAAAAGTTATATTGCACCGTGTGAGACATATCACTTCTGGGAAATGTTCGTGTGTAATAATGCCCCCTTTTTCGGTGCCATACTTCCGTATGGCCCTCATAACTAATCCAGACAGCCATCTTCAAAAGATTAAACGATCATGTAAGGCTTTTTGTACGACAGATAACTGATGGCATTATATTACACACCACCTGTAAAAATGTCAAGAAAAGCTCAAATTTCCCATTTTTGCATAAACCCCTAGCACGGGCTATTGACTTTTCCCCGCAAAAAGGGCATACTGGTTAAACAAGCCCAGATGGTGGAATTGGTAGACACGCTAGTTTCAGGTACTAGTGCCTTTAGTGGTATGGAAGTTCAAGTCTTCTTCTGGGCATATCGCTAATTCCTTGCCACACAAGGAATTACGCTAGACAAGCCTACCCGAAAACGGGCGGCGTAACCTGCAAAAGACGGCGAGTGACACTAAAAAGTGACACTTTACGTCCAAGGAGTAGTTATGCGCCCGAAAACAGACCGAAAACCGCTTACCCTATTCAAAAAGAAAACCAACGGCGGTTACGTATGGTATGCTAGTAGCACGCAACATCTAAAAACTTACAACATTACAGGGTACAATCTTTTCAGCTTAATCCGTGCATCATCGGTGGTGAACTGCCAATCGACCCCTTTTTGAGACTTGTTTCGTTGCGTATACCAGGCATGGAGTTCCGAATTAAGCTCTTCAATACTAGGGATGCGCCTGTCGCCAAGGCACTGAGCCGCCAATGCGGACAGCTCGCATTCTGCCATGTTCAACCAACTGCCATGTTTCGGTGTATAATGTGTCTCCAGCCGCTGCGCAAGCTGGAACGCTTCTTCCGCAGGAAAAGCTTCATACAGAGATGAAGTGTTATGCGTGTTCAAGTTATCCATTACAAGAACGACTTTCCGTGATTCGGGATATTCCCCGTCAAGTATTCGTTTGACCTGATTTGCCCAATCCTCTTTTGTCCTGCGGGGCAGCGCCTTGGAATAACGCCAACCCCTAAGCGGTTCGGTGAAAATGAAT
>Ga0209755_10002069_pt1 | contig 28576 bp, 21 predicted proteins | sample TergutCo191P1_FD_187301 | JGI IMG/M metagenome (GOLD analysis project Ga0209755, IMG submission 187301) | Cornitermes sp. P1 segment gut microbial communities from Petit-Saut dam, French Guiana - Co191P1 (SPAdes) (version 2) | ecosystem: Host-associated > Arthropoda: Insects > Digestive system...
GGATGGTATACAGAAGCGGAATGTATAACAAAATGGGATTTTGCTAATAACATTGTAACAGAAGACATCACCCTTTACGCGTTCTGGATACATAATGATGTAACAATCACTTTAATTGATATTGACAATATACCGGCAGCGTTAGGTGTAACCTTTACTCCCGCGGTAACTCCGGCTATAACACTTTCACGTTCGGGAGCAGGCGGCAATCCTTCAACGCAAAATATAACGGTAACAGGTCTTAACGCGGGCGATAGTTTTGGATGGAGCATCAAAGGCGCAGGTGTTTACGCGTCGGAAACAGTACAGGGAATGACATCGACAATAAACCTTGACGCAAACAATGTCATTTACAATTCACTTGGATGGCATACCGTAGAATTGAACATTGAAAAAAGCGGTATACAGTATAGAACCAGTTTTGTGTTCCAGATAATACAATAGGGAGAGGAAGAATGGATATCAGAAGAGTTCACGCAAAGGCGCGAAGAACCTTTGGTTCGCGAACGCAAAGGACGCAAAGCGGTAACTTAAAAATTCTCCGTATCCTTCGTGCCTTTGTGCCTTCGTGTGAAATTCTTTTAGTTCTACTTTTTTTATTTTGTTCAATTCTCTCAGCCTGTTTGTTTTACAAGCGTAAGGCGATAGCCAAAAACATTTGCGATTTTTGCAAGGGTGCTGGCTCTTGGATCGGTCTCGCCGGAAAGGATGCGGTAAAGGCTGGCGCGATCAACATCGGCTTCATTGGCGGTTTTGAGCATACCGCGGGCGCGGGCGGCAGTTTCGAGCGCGTGGATAAGATATTTTGGGTCGGTATCATTTTTTGCTTCCTCGATGGACGCTTCAATAAACCCGTCAATGTCTTCTTCGGTTTTAAGCTCGTCATAAATATTCCATTTGGTTGTTTTCATTTAATCTGTCTCCTTTACCAGTTTTTGTGCCGTCTTAATGTCTCTTTTTTGGGTACTTTTATCGCCTCCGCACAGAAGGATAATAATTACATTTTGACGGATAGTGTAATACAGGCGGTAACCGGGACCGTAATCAATGACCATTGCTCGAACTTTCCCGCCTTCCGCCGACCAATCACCGAAGTTTCCGTCTTTAGCACGTTCGATTCTGGCTTTAATACGGTCTTTTGCGCGTATATCTGTCAAATTTTCAAACCATGCTTTAAAGATATCATGTTGCTCAACTTCGTATTCCATATATACAGTGTAGGGAATAACCTACATAAAGTCAAGGGGATTAGCGATGAGGAATAAAACCAGAAGAGTTCACGCAAAGGCGCGAAGAACCTTTGGTTCGCGAACGCAAAGGACGCAAAGCGGTAACTTAAAAATTCTCCGTATCCTTCGTGCCTTTGTGCCTTCGTGTGAAATTCTTTTAGTTTTACTTTTTTTATCTTGTTCAATTCTCTTTGTTTCCTGTGAGGAACCTTCTGTCCCGCCTCAATCAATCGAACTACCGCAAGGTTACGGCTCTTTTTCGCTTCGTATAGCGGATAACGAAAACAACAGGACAATTCTTCCAACTGCTCCCTCTCTGGACGATTACGCGGTTTACACTCTTGATTTTACAGCAACAAGCGGCGGCGCAAATGCAAGCATTGACCGCAGCAACGCGACACTAGCGACAGAGCCTATTGTTTTAGCCGCGGGAACTTACTCACTGACAGTCAGCGCGTTTCTTGACACCGGTAAAGAACGCCTTGCCGCGCAGGGAACTCTCGCGAACATTTCAATTACCGCAGGCGCGAACGCTTCCGCTGTAGTTCAACTTAAAGCATTAACCAACAGCGGCGCGGGAATATTTAACTGGAGCGTTAATATTACCGCAGGCGGCGTAACATCAGCGGCAATGACAATATCGCAGGGAGCTGAAACAAAAGAAACTGTTACGCTCAACAACACTGGTACGAGTTCCGGCAATCCTTCGCTTTCTTCCGGCGTTTACAATGTCAGTTTTCACCTTGTAAAAAACGGTGGAACCAAAGAAGAATGTATATGGAATGAGCTGCTTTATATTTACAGCTCTCTTTCAAGCAATTTTACAAAAACTTTTAACGATGAATATTTTTACAGCACTCATTACAATGTTACTTTTAATCACAATTACGACAGTATCAGTGTGCAGCAGTCTGTTTTGCACGGCGATACACTCGCGTCTAACACACCGGAAAGATACGGTTTTAATTTTTTAGGCTGGTACACAGACGAAAGTTTATCAGCTCCTTATGATTTTGATACAGAAATTTTAAATGATTTTACCCTGTACGCGTATTGGGAAGTTGCGGGGACTGTTACAGTGAGTAAAGACGGAGGCACACCGGCATTCTACCTTGATCTTGACGCCGCGCTTGCTTCGATTACCGGAACAGGGGACTTCACTGTTACGCTTTTAGAAGATCATACAATGACCGCAAACCGCACGATTAATACCGGAAATCAGCATATAACGATAGTCGGCAAAGAAGCCAGGAAAATAACGCATGGCATTACCGATACTGCTGCGCAAATGTTTACGATAAGCAATGCCAATGCAAGCTTTACCCTTGGGGATAATGTCACCATACAAGGAAGAATTACAGAAGCGGGAGCGGGAGCTGTTGTCAATAATACTAACGGTACTTTCACAATGCTTTCCGGTTCAAAAATTACAGGGCATCAAAGCAACAGCGGAACTTCATCGGCAGTCAATATAACCAGCACAAATTCTATTTTTGTAATGAGCGGCGGCAGCATTGAAGGAAACAATAATACTACTGATGCAATAACCACAACTGCCTCTGGCGGCGTGTATTTTACAAACGGTACTTTCACAATGTCAGGCGGCAGTATAACAGGCAATACACAAGGCGCAGGAAATCCATCAGATGTGTACCACGCGCTTATCAACTCTAACCGCTTTACCTTATCAGGCGATGCCGCTATAGGCGCGCTTAAACTGAACGCGACAAGCTCAACCACAACCGCAGGCGCAACAGTGACTATCGGAACAGGCTGGACAGGCAGTATTGCCGTACTCAACCTGCGGGGCAACAATGACGCTATTGCAACGGCTTCGACTTATTGGAATAACAGTATCAGAACGATTTTTAGCGGCATAGACGCAGAGCAGGTTGAAAATATCGGGCTTGGTGAGTTTATCAGCGGTAACAATACACGGCAAGCGATAGAACCAGATTACTTCATCGGCACAGGCGCTAAAAATTTGGGAAGGCTGACAGCTAACCCGGCGACCGCTCCTGTTATTGTTACCGAAAGCAGCGAAACAACAGGCTATGCCACCTTTGACGCCGCGTTAATCGCAATCGACACATCGGCAGGAGACTTCACCATAACGCTGAGGGCTGACCAGACAATGACTGCAAACAGAACAATCAGCAGCGCAGATCAGCATATAACGATAGTCGGCGAAGGCGCACGAACTATTACGCATAGCGGTTTCACGCCAGCCTATCACATGTTTACCATAAGCGGTACCGGCGCTGATCTTACGCTAGGGAACAACATCACCATACAAGGAAGAAGCACAGCGGGAGCGGGAGCTGTTGTGCATAATACTAACGGCACATTCAGAATGCTTGAAGGTTCAAAGATTACCGGACACGCAGCCAGTTCGGATTCAGGAGCGGCGGTCAATATAAACGGCACAAATGCCAAATTTATTATGAGCGGCGGCATTATTAGCGGAAACAATAATACATCTGTGGTAACAACCGCATCAGGCGGCGTGTATTTTGCAGGCGGCACTTTCACCATGACGGGCGGCAGCATTACAGGTAATACGCAGGGGGTGAATGTTCTATCTGGAGAGCCGTCCGATGGATACCATTCTGTTACAACTGCCAACGCCTTTACCATATCGGGTAATGCTTCAATCGGCGCGCTTAAACTGAACGCGTTAAGCTACGCAGCCGCAACAGTGACTATCGGAACAGGCGGTTGGACAGGCAGTATTAACAGGCTCAACCTGCGGGGCAACGATGCCGCTATTGCAACGGCTTCAAGTTATTGGACTAACAGTACCAGAACCATTTTTAGCGGCATAGACGCAGATCTAGTCGGTAATATCGGGCTTTGGGAGTTTATCAGTTCAAACGATTCACGGCAAGCGATAGGATCCGATTACATAATCGGCACAGGCGTTATAAATTTGGGAAGGCTGGCAGCTAACCCGGCGACTGCTCCTGTTACCGTTACTGTAAACGACGAAACCTACGGCTACAACAACTTAGCGGCAGCGTTTACCGATATCGGAACGCTGGCTGGGAACTTCACTGTTGCGCTGAAGGCTGACCAGACAATGACAGCAAGCAGAACAATCAGCGGCGTAAATCAATATATAACGATAGTCGGTGAAGGCGCACGTAAAATTACGCATAGCGGTTTCTCAGCAGCCAATCACATGTTTGCCATAAGCTCCGGCGCAAGCCTTACGCTGGGGAATAACATCACCATACAGGGAAGAACCGAAGCAGGAATTGGGGCTGTCATCAATATAAGCAACGGCACATTCAGAATGCTTGAAGGTTCACAGATTACCGGACACACAGCCAATACGGATTCAGGAGCGGCGGTCAATATAAACGGCTCAAATGCTGTTTTTGAAATGTCAGGCGGAAGCATCAACGGTAACAATAATACCATAGCAGCAACGGCAACAACCGCGTCAGGCGGCGTGTATTTTGGCTACGGATACTTCACAATGTCAGGCGGCAGTATAACAGGAAATAAACACGGCATAGAAGCGTCCGATGCGTACATCGCGACTTATGACGCAGACCGCTTTACGATGTCGGGTAACGCCGCATTAGGCGCGCTCAAATTAAACGCAGACAGCGTAACCGCAGGTTCAAACGTTCTTATCGGCGCTGCCGGGTGGAACGGCAGCGTAGAGACGCTCAACTTGCGCGGTAACAAATCCGATATCGATATGGTTGCAAGGGACTGGAATAGCCGTACGCTGTTTAAAGGCATCAACGCCACCGGAGTTGGAAGGATAGGGCTTGGGGAGTTTATCAGTTCCAACAACAATGCGCGGCGGGATATTACTTCAACTCACTATATCGGTACAACAGGCAATAGTTTAGGCAGATTAATAATATTTCCATCGATAGCGCCTGTTACTGTTACCGTAGACAGCGAGACCACAGGCTACCTCGACTTGGCGGCGGCGTTTAACGATATCGGGACAAAGGCGGGGAACTTTATTATTACGCTGAAGGCTGACCAGACGATGACCACATACCGCTTGTTTACCGCCGCAGGTCAGCATGTAACGATTGTCGGCGAAGGAGAGGTGCGGAAGATTATTCATGGGGTTACCAATGCTTTTACGAATATGATATCCATAAGCAACGCCGACACGAGCCTGACGCTGGGGAATAACATCACCATACAGGGAAGAACCGCAGCGGGAGAGGGTGTTCTCATCAATGTTTTAAACGGCACGTTCAGAATGCTTGCGGGTTCACGGATTACAGGGCATACAATGGGTAAGAGGGAAGGAGCGGCGGTTACTGTAGTCGAATACGGTCGTTTTGAAATGTCAGGCGGAAGCATCGACGGTAACATTAATACCGCTAATACTACTGTTACGTTAGGAATTACAAATATTGCAGGCGGAGTGTATTTAGATTCCGGCTACTTCACCATGACAGGGGGCAGCATTAACGGCAATACGCTGGGGTCGAATATACAGTCTGATGTATACCACACGCTTATGTCCGCAAACCGCTTTACTCTGTCGGGCAATGCTTCTATCGGCGTTCTTAGAATGAACGCGAACTCGACTCTGCGTTCATCGATTACTATCAGCGAGTCAGGCTGGACGGGCAGCATCACAACACTCGACCTGCGAGGCGAAGTTGACACTGTCGCAGCGGTAAGAACTTACTGGAATAACGCAACGGTATTTAACGGTATGACCAGCGGACATCTTTCAAGGATTGGGCTTGGGGATTTTATCGGCAACACCAACACCTTACGGCAGGCGATAAATACTATGCATTATATCAACGCAAGCGGCGTGCTGACTGCGTTACCTGACGTGCCTTTTATGGTAAACGGCAATCCATTTGATAACCTTACCGCTGCGCTTACTTCAACTGCCGCAGCCGGAACTTACGTGATTGAGGTTTTCATGGATCAAAATCTTGCTCCTCAGTCCTTAACCGGCTCAGGCAGGAACATTACCATTACTTCGCCGACTGGCGCGGAAGTGCAGTTATCCGCTAATGGACAGCTCTTTACCGTTAATAGCGGCGTAACATTAACGCTTGGCGCAGGCATTACCCTAAGAGGAAGAAGCAATAATAATGGTCCATTGATTACCAACAGCGGCGGTACGCTTATTATTGACGGAGCCACAATCACTGGAAATCTAAGTATCAGCGGAGACGGCGGAGGTGTATATCAAAGGGGCGGAAGCACTACCTTAAAAAGCGGAACTATCTCGTTCAATAACGCCTCAGGTGGCGGCGGTGGCATGACTGTAGACAGTGGGTCATTCACAATGGAAGGCGGAATAATCACTGACAATTCAACCAATTCTGAAGGCGGCGGCATTTGCGGTTTTAACACTCCAACTGTCATCATGTCAGGCGGACTTATCCAAAGAAACACGGCAAGATCTGACAGCGGCGGAGTATATATGAACAGCGGCTCTTTCACCAAAACCGGCAATTCAATTATCACAGGCTGGGGAGATGATCAGGTAAACGGTAATGTAGTAAAAGACGCCGCAGGAACGGTTGTTACAACCGCAAATCACGCGGTACAAGTCTCCGGTATATTAAGACCGAATACTGTAGGCGCCGGTGTAAATTTGCCGTAAACATTATTGATTCAAGTAATAAAAGGAGCAATACAATGAGCACCCATGTCCATTTCCAGCCCGCTATCCTTAAACTCGCGAAAGATTCGTTTATCTTTGTGGAAGGAAAACCAAACGCGGATAAGTTTTACATTGTAAAAGAAGGAAAGGTGCGAATAATCCGTGAGAACGAAGATTTATACGGAAGCATATTGAATCCCGGCGATATATTCGGGACAATTTCTGTAATGGCGGGTCACGGATATATAATGTCGGCAGTCGCTGTAACAGACGTAACGCTTCTTGTGATAGAGCGTAAGCAATACGGCGATTTGGTGCGTAAAACAAATTCTATCGCGATGAAAAATATTAAAACTTTTTCTGTCCGCCTGCGTGAATTAAACGATCATTTATCGGAACGTATGCTAAAAAGTTCCTTCCCGACAGATAATTCATTGGCGCTTTTTCAGATAGGAGAGTATTACGAAAAATTGCGAAAGATAAATCATGCCGTTTACGCGTATTATCAGTATGTAAACAATTATCCTGACGCCTCCAATATTGAAGACGCGAAGAAAAAACTCGAACAGCTGCAGCCTCATATATCAGTGGACAGACCTTATTATCCTGAAAACACAATGATGCAAGCCTATCCAAGAAACTGCCTGCTTTTCGCTGAAGGAGAAAAAGGCAATAATCTGTATATCATTCAAAGCGGTTCGGTGAAAATCACAAAGATAGTAAACAATAAGGAAATCGTTTTAGCAATTCTAAAAAAGAGCGACATCTTCGGCGAAATGGCAATGCTTGATGATAAGCCTAGAGCCGCCACAGCCGAAGTTTATGAGGACTGCACATTGTTAGCCGTCAACAAGGATAATTTTTCCAAATTAATACAAGACCAGCCCGATATGGTAGTAAAACTTACAAGCCTGATGGCGGAACGGATTTGGCTTTTGTACCGCCAGCTTGACAACACTTTTATCGAAGAGCCGCTTGGCAGGCTTTTTGACGCGTTGATAATGCAGCTGGAAAAAAACCGTGTTGATTTAACATCAAGAGACGGTTATCTTTGCAGTTTCGGCGTCAAAGAACTGATGGGCATGGCGGGTCTTGAAACAGAAAGAGCAGACGGTTTGTATAATAAATTTATCGCAACAAAAAAAATAACAATTATGGAAGATAGAATACAAGTTACCAATGTTTCTGAAGCTTTCAAGGAAGCGGAATACTACCGCAATATGCAGAAGAAAGAAAACGCCGTCAGAGAATCAAAAACGCACATTGAATAAAATTTATATAAACACAACCGCCGCCAAATATAATAAAAATAATTTATTTAATTTTCAATCTCTTTTACCCTTTTTATTATCAAATCTGTAATCTGCTGCGGATTAATATTGTCAGTATCTATAATTAAATCCGCAAAACTGAAATCGTCTGTATCGATATTATAAATGTGAAGGTAGCGGCCGTGATCCTGTCTGTCGCGGTCGGCGGTGAACGCGGCGACTTCGTCAGGATTGCCGCCTTCCCTGTTTACAATGCGCTGTGCTCTTGTCTGCGGTTTTGCGTCAAGGTAAACTTTTAAATCGGCTTCTTTCAGCATCCATATCGCAAGGCGCGAGCCGAGAACGCAGCCGCTGTCCTCCCGCGCAAGCGCAACCTGACGCGTGTCAACTTCAATGTCGATGGAATCATCTTTCGAGGCAAGTTCAAGAATTTCTTTTAAGTCCAGATTCCTCTCTTTCGCAAGAGAGCGAAATGTAAAATTGATAAAACGCAAACCAAGAATATCGGCAATCATTTTACTGACTGTTGTATTTCCGCAGCCGCTTCTTCCTGAAATAGCGATTTTTATGTTCTTCTTCATCAAACCCCCTTTAGCAGAACATTACTCGATATTTCTTAACTGTTCCCTGATGTTTTCCAGAGTTTCCTTCATTCTAACAACTTCTGTACTAACATCTATTATAGCGCTTTTTGAACCGATTGTGTTAATCTCGCGGTTGATTTCCTGACACAAAAAATCCAGTTTTTTTCCGGGACGCTGATTGTTTTCCGTTTCTTTTCTGAACTCGCCAAGATGCGAATTAAGACGGGAGATTTCTTCGGAAATCGTATACTTTAAAAGCTGCGACGCTGTTTCTGAGAGTACCCTGTTTTCATCAACCTGATTTCCAAGCAGTTCCGCAAACCGGGATTTAATGTTTTCTTTAAGAGTCTGTTCAATTTCAGGCGCGAAGGCAGACACTTTATTCAACGATGATTCAATTAATCCAAGATGAGAAAGAATGTCCTCTTCAGTGTGCCTGCCTTCCCTCTCCCGCTCCCGGCAAAACGCTTTTGAAGCGTCGTCCAACAACGGCTGAATCTCCTGCCAGTAGCGCTCATCGTCGCGGTTTTTCTCGATTTCAAGAACGCTTTCCATTTCCATAAGAGCCTGAAGGCTCGGCTTTTCTTTAATGCCAAGCTCCTTTGCCATATCTTTCATTGCGTCAAAATAAGCTCTTGCCGCGTTTTTATTTATGCTTATTTTGATAGGAGTATTGTGTTCGCGGATACGCATGAAAACCTCCACCTTTCCCCTGCCGCAGCAGGATGATATTTTTTCACGAATTTTCGATTCAAGCATTGTAAGCCACGGCGGAAGATTAACAAATATTTCCAAATATCGGCTGTTGCATCCTTTAATTTCTACAGAAATCGAAAAATCCTGCCCTGTTTTTTCCCGATACGCATAACCTGTCATGCTAACCATTTTCTACCTCGCTAACGGTTTTATAGTAATCAAAAAGCTTGACGCCCAAAGGCCAGTTATTCCCGGCGCCAAGCGTTAAAAAAATATCGCCGCTTTTCAATATTTCGCGTAACGGTTGAAACGCATCATCATACTCTTCAATATAATAAGTTTCACCATTACCGGCAATGATTTTCGCGTCACGTGCGGCGGCAGCTTTTTCGTAGAGCGTTTTTCCGTTTACGCCGCCTTTGTAGTTTTCCCTCGCGGAAGCGTAAATTTTGTGAAAGAAAACAATATCGGCATCGTTAAAGCAGCGGGCAAATTCTTCAAGAAGAGCGGCGGTTCTTGTGTAAGTATGCGACATAAAACTTACGATTAATCTTCGGTTTGGATAAAATTTTTTAATTCCTTCCAATGTTGTTTTAATCGCGGCAGGATGATGTCCGTAATCATCCATGAAGATGATGCCGCCCGCTTCTCCAAGCACTTCGCTCCGCCGTTTTGTGCTTTTAAAATTTTCAAGCGCGAATTTTATTGATTGTAACTGCTCATTGTTTAAAGAGCCGCAGTTTGCCGTAACGCCGCCTTTTCCGTTTGAGTTTTCATTTTTTGCCAATGACGCAGCAAGCGCAAGTCCTGCCGCAGCGTTTAACGCCTCATGTCTGCCGGGAATACGCATTTTAAATTCTCCCGGAAAACCGGCAACAGAAAAAATCGCGGTCTCATTTTCTACATTATAGGAAGTAATTTTAAAATCGCCTGACGCGGTAAAACCGTAAGGAACGATCTCAATTCCGCGATTATCGTTTCTGATAACAGACGCAACTTCGCTCGCGCCGGGATCATCGGCACAGTAGATTAATTGCCCTCCTTGCGGAAGCAGTCGGCAATATTCGATAAACGCGTCGCGGATCGATTCGTAAGTCGGGAAAAAATCCTGATGATCGCTTTCCACAGCAGTTAAAATGATCCGCCGCGGATTAAACGATAAAAAGTTTTTCCGGTACTCGCATGTTTCCGCGATAAAATATTTATCCCCAAGAGTGATGGTCGACCTTGTGCCGAAATCAATAACCGCGCTGCCGACAAGAACCTGCGCAGGAAGTTCCGCCGCCTTCATTAACACTCCGCAAATTGCGGTGGTAGTTGTTTTTCCATGCACGCCGCAAACACCGGTTGAATCAAACCTTTCGGACCACGCGCCAAGAGCGTCGGTGTATTTGAGCATTGGTATTTTTAAATCCTGCGCCCGCGCAAGTTCCGGGTTTGAATCCGCGCTATACGCGGCGGAATAGATAACAATATCGATTTTTTCTGTAATATGCGCCGCGTCAAAACTTTCGAAATATGGAATTTTCAACTCTTTAAGGATTGCGTCTGTGTAAAATTCTTCGGGAATATCGCTGCCTGAACATTTTAAACCAGTATTGTGCATTAACTCCGCAAGAGCGCACACGCCTGTGCCTTTAATGCCTACGAAGTAAACGGAAGAACCGGGTTTAAAATCAATTATGCTTCCCATACTTTATTTTACACAAATATGGGGCATTTTCAAGAGATTGAGTTAAGAGAAGCAGAAGAACCGCGCCGTAATCATTGCAATGGAGTAATACTGCACTCCCTTTTCTCTCCGCTTACCGGATCTGCGAAAAACAGCGCATGAGAACGCAGAGCTAGCAAGCCTGAGGGCTGCGCTTCAATATGCGAATACAAAGGGTCATTTAAAATCGGGAAGCCTGCCCAGCAAAGGTGGCAGCGAATCTGATGCCTGAATCCGCGTTTTATTTGCACTGTAAAAACTTTTTTTTCTTCGCTGTCTTTTACATCGATTATTTCTGTTTTGTAAAAACCGCCTTTGTCTTTGGCGATTTCTTTGTGTTTCTTTGGAATATCTACAACAGGACGGACTTGTTTTCTGCCGGGTCCGTATGGGCGAAAATAAGATTCTATTGCAAATTTTTTCTCACGAAGGCACGAAGGCACAAAGTTGTTGTCCGGGAATCCATCGTCTGCCATATTGCTTTCGGCGGGTACGCAGATGGCGGAGTATTCTTTAATGAATTCTCCGCTGTCCTGCAGCTCTTTAAAAAAATTAAAACTTTTTTCGTTCTTTGCAAAAAGCACAAGCCCATTTGTTTCAAAATCAAGCCGATGCATCAATCTTACATCTTCCTTATAACCTAAAATTTCAAGATACCAATCATAAATAGTTGCAACACCTTCACTCCCCTTAGCGCCTTTGTGACTCTGTGCGAACTCTTTAGCCAATGATTCACTATGCATCGATTCACTATGCATTTTTGCAGGTTTAAAAACTACAGCGTAATTGTCTGTCTCATCAACAACGTATGGTTTATCCATCTGCGTACATCCTGTCTAACTTTTCAATTACCGCGATAAAACGTTCAGGCATTGAGGTTCTAAATATTTTTTCTTCGGTATCACCCGGCAGGGTGATTGCGAGGCTTTTTGAATGAAGCATTAAAGATGAATCAGGGAATAAACTGTCCGCGCTCCCGTAAACAGGGTCTCCAAGAATTGGATTGCCGATATAACGAAGATGAACGCGAAGCTGATGCGTTCTTCCTGTGCGCGGGCGGAGCAGCAAAAGCGAATGGCTTTTCCAGCTTTTTATCACTTTATAAAAAGTTAGCGCGTTTCTTCCGTTAGCGGAAACTGTAAAACGCTTGCGATCCTTTGGGTCTCTCGCGATAAATGTCTCTATTCTGCCCTTAGTTTCTTTCGGCTCGCCCTGTACAACCGCGATATAATTTTTTCTCACTTTGCGCGACTTAAACTGATCCGCGAGAAACGCGTGAGCCTCATCGTTATAAGCTGCAATGATTACTCCTGAAGTCTCTTTATCAAGGCGGTGAACAATACCGGGACGCGCGCTTTTGGAATCGTCTTTTCCTCTTTCTAAACGCCTGAAATACAACGCGTTCGCAAGCGTTCCCTGTCTGTTTCCCGCTCCGGGATGCACAACCATTCCCTGCGCTTTGTTTACAACAACGCAATGAGTGTCTTCGTAAATAACATCAAGCGGAATATCCTGCGGAACAAGTTCATACGGAGGCAGGTCGCTCCAGTCGAGTTCCAGAAAATCACCCTGTTTCACAAGCCGGGAGATTTTTACTTCTTTCCCGTTTACGCTCGCTTTTAAATTTCTTGCTTTAATCTGCGAACGGGAAAGAAGACACAATACTTCTGACACATAACGATCCAGACGCAAAGAGGAAGAGAGCTGATCTTTAATGGTGCAGAAAAAATTCGGCATTATTCTGTCGATTCGGTATTTTCGTCAGTATCGGCATCGCCTGAATCTTCGGCTTCAGGATCGATTCCATACGGGCTTTTTTCGATTTTAAACGTGCTTGTAGGCAGACTTTCCGCGCGGCGCCGGTCGCTGTTCCTTCTTATAAGCACAATCGCCAGGTCTATAATGGCAAAACCAATCGAAACCCCGGCGGCTAACAAAATAGTCCTTTTATATTCATCGTCAGTCATTTCTACAGCGCCGGCAGATTTCGCCGGCCACGGCGCATAACGTCTGCCTTCTTCAGACATATCAAAACTATTAGCGTCATTCCAGCGGAGCATATCCGTAGCGAATGTGACAAAAAACATGGAAAACGGAAATATCCCGAATGTGATTATGTCAAAACGGCGCATGTCTTTCAGCCATTGCGAGGTATCCGAAGAGTTAAACGACATATCTTTCGTTGTGGTGGTTATATTGCTTTGAGCGGACGCCTGACAGGGAATAAATAAGAGAGAGAAAATAAATACCGGCAAAAATAAAACCTTCATTTGCTTTATATATCTTCCTTAAAAATCGCGCCGCCTATACGCAGAAGACCGGAGCCTTCTTCAACGGCTATCTCAAAATCATTCGACATTCCCATGCTGAGACAAGCCCAGTTTTCTTTGGAAGGAAAACGCGCTTGCAGTTCCTTTTGCGCTTTAACAAGCTGCCTGAAAGAAGAACGGATTAAATCCGTATCTGCCGTAAAAGGCGCCATCGTCATAAGACCTGCGGGTTTTAGCGTTTCGCAGCCCAGAATCAACTCCGCGGCTTTAAAAAGCGCGTCTAAATCCGCATAACCGCTTTTTGTCTCTTCTCCCGTATGAAGTTCAAGAAAAACCTCAAGCGGTTTTTGACGCTGCTGTGAATGTTTGGCAAGCTCGGCGATAAGCTCGCCGCGGTCTACAGATTGAATACAGTCAAAAAGGAGAGCGGCTTGTTTCGCTTTGTTGCGCTGAAGAGAGCCAATCATATGAAGCCGCGCGTCAGGATGCTTAACGTTAAAAGAAGCAAATTTTTCCGCCGCTTCTTTTACCCTGCTTTCTCCGAAACAGCGCAAACCGCAGATATACGCTTCTTCAATTTTTTCGGCAGGTATGAATTTCGACACGCCCATCAGGGTTATCTCTTCACGCTTCCTTCCCGCTCTTTCGCAGGCCTTATGAATCCGCTCTTCAAGTTTCGCTATATTTTCGCCGATTAACATTCCTGCTTTTATATTCGCATATTATCAATAGATTTTGCAAGAGACAAAAACGCTTCCAGGTCCAGCTTTTCCGCTCTTTCACTGCCTTTTAAAGCGTTTTGCGAGATAACAGCAGAGCATAATTCCTGCGCCTGTATATTAAAGCGGGAAGAGAGAAAAGTTAAAAGATTATTTTTGATTGTTTTTCTTCGGGACGCGAAAAGAGCCCGCACAAGAGGATAAAAAATCGCCGGGTATTCACATTCATCTTTTTTTTCCAGTAAAACGCCCATGCTGTCCACATTCGGCTGAGGGTAAAAAGAATCCTTATGGATAACCATTAACGGTTTTACTTTATAGACCGAGGCGCACAGCACGGAAAATGACGAATAATCGGGCGAACCAGCGCAAGCCGACATTCGAAGCGCGACTTCTTTTTGCACAGTAACAACCGCGCGCGAAAAAACATTTCCCTTTTCTGTAAAATCGGCGATGAGCGCGGCTGCAATATTATAAGGCAGGTTTCCAAAGAGATATTGACTTGCCGGTATTTGAGATTTCCATGTTTTCATGGCGTCGCCTTCAACAAGAGAAAAATTTATATTACCGGCGAAAATATCTTTAAGAGCGCGGATAAAACCATTGTCAATTTCAAACGCTTTTACAATAAGACCTTTTTCAAGAAGCAAAGCGGTCATCGCTCCGAGTCCGGGACCAATCTCCCATACTTCGCTTCCGCCGGGCGCATCAAGCGCCTTAATAAGATCGTTTCTAACCTGCGGATTTATTAAAAAATTCTGCCCGAATTTTTTCTGCATTCCAAGACGTTCATTATCAAGAAAAGCGCGCAAAGCCGCAGCTGAATTGTAATTTAAAATCATAAAAACGGTTCCAGTTTTAACACGGCAGAGCGTCTTCTTTGTTCAAAAACAACAATCGCCAATGAAAGAGCAATCGACAATACAAGCATTAACGCGGAGTTTCCGCTGATACCGGGAATGTTGCCTGCAACAGAAGCGATTATTTCCATCGAACGGTAAATAATAAACAGCGGGAAATTCAGCAAAAACGAAATTGAAAGAAAATCCAGAACAAGCCAAATCAATGAACCTATCATAAAAACCGTGGTAAGAGGAACGATGGCAAGCCCTGTTATTATTCCCATCGGCGCGATTGAGCCGAATACAAAACTGCATATACCGGCTGTCGCCAGAAACGCTCCGACAGAAAGCGAAAGAGGCTGTAAAATAAAACCGGGAACTTTATCCGCGAAAAAAGACGCGAACGCTTTTCCGGTTATCAGAATTCCGAGCAGCGCGGTATATGAAAGTATAAACGAAAGCGTATTTCCGGCTGCGGGAGTTACAATAATTTGAATTAAAAATGAAAGCGATAAAACAGACATCGCTTTTTTCGGCAAAGCGCCGATAACCGCAAGAACTCCGAGAACATACATCAGGGCGGAGCGGTTAAGACTCGGCATCGGACCGACAAACAGACAGTAAAGCGTAATAATTACCGCGCCTGTAACCGCGCAGGCGTTTAACCCAAGAGGTTTTTTAAGAAGAAAAGAAATGATAGCCGCAATAATCGCAAGGTGCATCCCGGATAACGCGAGAATATACGACAAACCTGCGTTCCTGTACTGCGCGGTAAATTCATTATCCAGATTGTCCCTTATTCCCAAAAGCAGAGCAAGCGCAAGCCCTCCCCATTTTTCTTTTTCAAACCTGTTTATCAAGCCAAGCCTGATGTTTGTCCTCATTCTTTCAACCGCGTTTGCCCTTTTTAAAATGTGCAAGGACTTCGCGCTGACAGAAAATCCGCGATCGGATGAGCGCAAAGCGCCTTCCGCGAAAACGACAGTTCCGCGCCCGAATTGTTTTAGTTTCCCGGCTGTTTCCTGCTGAAAGAAAACCGTTACCTCTCCGCTTGAACTTGCCTTAATGCCGTTACCGGCGCAGGCGCGCAGAGAAACAGATACCATCGCGCTTCCGCTGGAAAGTATCCGCGGATCATCAAGCAGAACGCCTTCTATCGCCGTTATTTTATTTTCCGGTATGCCGAATTTAATTTCGTTTTTTCCCGCGTTTGCTGCGCAGATTCCAAGAACAACGCCGAATGTTAGAGCGGCAGAACATACGGACATCATCTTCAATTTACGCGACTGTGCATCCAGCGAAGAAAGAACGCGAAAGAGGCAAAGCGCGGCAAGAAGGATCGATACAATCGTAATTAAAAAAGCGATATGCAGATTAATAAGCAGATAAAAACCCGCAGCCGTTCCAAGAGCGGCGCATTGAATCGGGGGAAGAGTAATATTTTTTAAAATGCTTTTTACCATTTAAGGCGGTTAATTGCCTCCCCTGCTGCGGCAACGATGTCATCCGGGTACGGCAAATTACTTACTGATAATAAATGATCAAAGGCGGCATGAAAGCCGATATTTCCAAGCGCTTTAACAATCGCCATTGTAATATCGGGATCGAATGCGCCTATAGTTTCAGTTCTTGCGTTGATAAGACCCAACTGCAAGCCAAGCACCAGCGCGGCGTCTGAATTTCCGACAGCGCCGAGACAGGCGATTGCTTCTATAAATCTTTGTTTGGGAACCAGATTCTGCTGATAGTCCGATTGAACGCGGTAATAGTGTTTAACAGCCAGAGTGTTGGCTCTTGTCCACCGGAAACGCGTAAGAGCATTAACGGCGCTGTACCGCATAATGGTCATATCGATGTTTTCTTCTTCTTCGTTAAGAGCCTGTTCAAGCGCACGTTCGGCAAGATGTCCGCGCTCTGAAATGCTTAACCTTTCGCTGTTTACAGCGGCTCTGAAAGCGGCGAATTTTTCTTCGCTCGGATTATTTAAAATTACATTTAAAAGGAACTGATGCAAATTACCGGGGATTACATCCAGAGCGCCGTATGCCTCAGACGCGATTACTTCGGGATAGCCGGCATAAAGAACGGAAAAAAGCGCGGGATAGGAAGAGCTGTCTCCCAGCTCCATGAGCGCGGAAATACATGCCGACACAACAGTATAATTTACAACAGAGCCTGATTTAAAAAGAAGATTTATTCCGTTTAAATAATTGTTTAAATTATCAATAATGTTTCGTTTCCCTTTTCCCAGTCTGCCAAGTTTTATAAGAATATCTACAGCTGTTGAAGTATCGGGATTATTAAGAAAGATGCTCCAAAGAACATCAACGTCATTAATAGGACCTACGTCAACATGAATATATTGAACCGGCGCGGCTTCAATTTCCGCCGCTGCTTCCGCTTCAACACCGCTTCCGGTCCTGGATACATCCGCGCCTTCGGAAGCTTTCTCGGGCGTTTGGCTGAAAACACAAGGCGATAAAAAAGCAAACACAATAATAATTAATAAAATCTTTTTATTCATTTTTCGTCTCCTCGGCTGCCTGCGCCGGAGGACCATCGGCCTCTTCTTCCAGCACCCGGAACGGCAGCTCTTCTTCATCTTCTTCAGGAAGCATATTAAACACCTCGCATAAAATCCGGTTACGCACCCCAAACGGGAGATTATCAGATTCCATGTGAACAAGCGACATATTGCCGTCCTGATAATAATCTACAGAACGGACTGTGCCCGGCATACAAACCGGCGCCTTATTCAAAGAAAACTGCAGCTTCAATCTGAGCCCGACCTGCGCCTGCCCTAAAACTTTAAAAGCGCAGCCTGAGTCGGATATATCATCCATCTTGGCTCTGAGTCCAGCGGTTTTTTCCAACCTGTGCGGATTATCGCCGTCATGAACAAGGTATAAAAAAGCGGCTTTGTGGAACTTGACGCGCAGGGATTTGCGTTTCTGCGTTCTGAATAAAGCGTCGTTATGTTCGACCTTCAGCGAAGAAATGCCTTTGGAAAAGACTTCATCGATCACTTCGGAATCAAAAACATAACCGGCGTCATCTTCGCGCCAAAAATAAATAGATATTTTAAGTCCATTCCACTGCATGGAAGAAGGCGTTTTGGAGTTCATGGGGCGCGAGATGGTAATGTAATTCCCGAAGTTCTTAACAACTTCGGATTTATAAACCCCGGTTCCCGCGACCAGCACCCTAAGCGACTGACCTTCGCTAATCTGGCGTGAATTTGTGATACGGGTCTTGTTGTCAATCGCCTGCATCTCAATTTTTTTATAATAATCAAAAAGCTTTGAAAGAAAAAACTGGGTTGACGGATCGTTCTGCTCTCCTGACAAGCGCACCGCATTTACCATGGAGCGTATAACAACTTCAAACTGCTTTTGGGACTTGAAAATCACCGTAGGGTCGTTAATTTGGCAATTGGCTACAAGACGCCTTAACTGCTCCATATCCTTGATGTTAAAACCCGCTTCCTTACCTTTTGCAAAGAATTGTATCCAGTTTCCGGATCTTTCCTTGCTGAAATGCATCACCAGGAAGACACAGGCAAGAGCAAAAATCAGGATAATTAGGAACAGAATCAAGTTTTACCTCATTTTAACGTGATTATTCTCGTTATTTTCATTATAATACAGAAACATTGATATGGGTATATATATAGAGGCAATAATTTTATATATTCTCCTGTTTTTCTCCGGCTCGGCGGCAATAATTACGGGCGCAGGAGCTGACGCTTCGGGATTTTCCGTAAAAAACGAGCTGGTAAAAATCCTTCTTTACGGAATTCCCGCTCTGGCCCTGATCTGGCACCTAATAATCAAATCGTGGAAGATTGAATATTTCATTATTAAGCCCGGCAAAAAAGATCTGATATCCTGCCTGATTACATTTCCATGCCTTCTAATTATCGGCTTTGCGGTAAGGGCAGCCTCGTCAATTATCGGAGGCGCTTCGACGCAGACTGTTCAATTGCCGTCTACAGCCATTGAGTGGACAATTGTTTGTTTCTCGTGCGTCCTGTTCGCGTACCTTGAGGAAAGTTATTTTAGATTTTATCTTCTGGCGAAAAGAGATGAGCTGCACCTGGGTCCTCTGTCGTCGCTTATTTTTTCCGCCGCCTTGTTTTCGATATGCCATATTTACGAAGGTCCCTGGGGTTTTTTGAACGCGGTTTTTTCTGGCGCGTTTCTTTGTTTTATTTTTTTACGTTACAATTCGCTTCACGGCATCGCAATCGCCCATGCTCTTTACAATATTTCAATTTTTATACTAAGCTCTGTTTTTAATTGACGTTTACAGCTGAATGCCAATGCTGATATGCGGGCGAATATATCCTCCGGGAGCGACTCTGAACATATGAAAATAATCGATTCCGGCGTCAAGCGCAAGAAGCGGAGAAAAACGCCATCTGAACATCGCGCCGATATTCGGCATGAGATCTTCCGTTGAGAAACCGTCACTGCTGTAATACAAATACATCGCGCCCAGCCTAACTCCGAAAGCGATTTTTTCATTTGACAGCCATTTAAGGGTAATAAGATTTATGCCTGGCGCCAGAAAAAATAAATTGTATTCTTTTTTAAATTGATACAAACTGGCTGTCAGTTCAGGTCCGATATAGATATCCAAAGGAAGGGCGAATACCGCGCTTAAACGCGCTCCAAAACTGAAAAGGGAAATGTTTTCGTTTATTTCGTCGCCGTAAAACGGAAACTGCATTGATACAATCGCGCCCGCGTTGAATAAAACAGGCTTTAACGCGTAAAGATTTTTTTCCTCTTCGGCTTCCGGTTCAGGCTGCGTTTCAATAACAACCGCGGGCAAAGGCTCAGGTTCTTTTATAATTTCAGGCTCAGCCGCAGCTTCAATTACGGGTTCTCTCTCTTCATCAGATAATTCATAATCGGGAACAAACTCCAACTGCGAATCCGTTTCAGGTTTAAGCTCATATTTCGGCATGGGAATTATTTTAAAATTTTTCCATTCAGAAGCGTCTCTTGGTTTATTTAAAATATCATAGGGAATTATGCGGAAACGATAGTCTCCGATAGTCAGCGAAACCTCTACAAAACGCTGGGTTATAAAATGACGCGAATGATGGACATAATTGTTATTTACCAGTTGTTCAAAAACAACTTCGTACCGCAGCGCGTATTCGCCGCCGCTCCACGAAAACCTTTGCGTTAAGCGCGGTTCATCCTGTGCCATAAGAGACACGGTAAATCCAAGAAAGATAAACGCAAAAAACAAATATTTTAATCTGTTAGTTGCCATATAATATTCCGGTGTCTTCGATTTGAACAGGTCGCGGAATCGGATAATCGATTATAAAAGTATTTTCCGCCGCTCTTCCCCTGCGTTGAATTGCGCCGCGTGTCATATTAACTGCCTCAACTTGCCATACAAAGGCGCCCCTGTCCAGCAGACTCAGATCGTCCAATGTATAACTCGTACCGTTGTTTACTGTCACGCTAAAAATTTGACGCCTTCCCGCCGCAGTCTGCTGACTCAATGTGAATATGTAAGCGTTCGCGCCTGTTACCGCCGCCCACCTGAAAACAATATTCCTGCTTGACTGCAATTCGTTAAAGCCAAAGGAAGTCCCTCTTGCCGGACGGAGATTCTGCGCAGCAGGCAGTAATGTTACCGCGGGCGGCGGCGAAGCTGCAGGCGCCTCTCTCCGAGGCTGAGCGGCGGGAGCTGCGGCGGCAGGCGATGCAGCAGGCGCAGGCTCTGTTACGGCAGGAGCTGCGGGAACGGCGGGAGCGGCGGGAGCGGGAGGCATAACAGCAGCCGCTATATCCTGCGGCACTCCCGCAGGCGGTCTTGAAGGAGGAGCTTCTTCCGCGAGCCATTGGGTTAAGCTGACTTCGTTAACCGCTTCGATAACCTGCGCGGCAGACTGCTCTATGCGGAAAAATCCTGTTTTGGAAAATACCGCGCTACCGCTGTAAACAGGCGGGAAAACAGGTATTACGCGCCAATACCAGATTCCGCTTCCAAGACTTGAGTCTGTTACGAAAGCGGAGTTAATCTTTTTATAAACCGAAGGATTTAAAAAATTGGAAGAGGAGCTGACTTCAAAAATGTAGGATGAAGCTTCTTCCAATTCTGTCCATTGATAAGTTAAAACAGGATAATCCTCGGTATAGCGAAAGACGCTGTTTGCGGCGGGACTTTTTAATTCCACGGCGCTTCCGTCCGTAATTGTTAAAACGCCTGAACTTAAAGGAGTATCTTCGATACATATCCGCCAATACCATGTGCCCGCGCCCAATCTCGCCTGAGCCTGACTGTTAAGATTATTTATCCTGTTGGAAATAACGGAAAAGTTTCTGTTAGACGAAATATCAAGGCGAAGCGCGTCATTATTTTCCAAATTGATTCTGTTCCACGCAAAATTAACGGTAAAAAGATCTCTTGTGCTGTTCAGATAACGCGAATTGGGAGCGGGACTTGTTACAACCACCGCTTTTTCAAAAACTTCTCTGCCGCCAAAATCACGGGAAACCATCGCGCCTTCGGAGAGCGTTCTTGTAAAGCCGTTTTCTTCGACGAAAGTTACAGCGCCTTCATTTACCTGAACCGACATTGTTCCGTTTTCTTTAATCCCTGCGACCAATACGGCTCCGGGATTTGATTTAACCTGCTTTCCGTTTATATCCAGCGTAAGACTTTGGCTGTCCGCGCCGGACGAAAGAGAAAGTTTTCCTTCGCTGATGGAAATTTGCACACCCTCGCCGTCTTCGGAAAGAGCTATGCGAATAAGAGTATTTTCTTCCAGATCGATGGCATTTTCGCCGATGTAAAGTGTCGCTTCCGACACTTCCGCGACGCGGATTAAATCTCCGATGTATACGGGCGATTCCATTGAAAGCCTGTCCCATAAAACCCTGCTGGAGATTCTTCTTTGCACTACATTTTTTTTAATAACAACAGTCCCGACAGGCTCAACATTCTGAAGGCTTAAAGTCTGCATAAGATCATTTCTGAACATATCAACAGCCAAAACCGCGATAAACAGAAAAAAGGCAACCGCGAGAAAGTCTTTAAACCGGAAGAATTTAATTTTTTTGTTATGCGCTTTTCTGTCCATGATTCTCGCCAATTTTATACTTTTTCTCGTCAGCGTTAACGTCAACATTTTCAAGCACGGGAGGATCGATGCCAAGAAGGGAGCGGACTTCATCGATAGACTGAGGTCCTCTTGTGTCTCCCGCGAAATTTACAACGGCAAAAATACGAACAGGTTTTGATTTTCCCTTTACGGTAACGGACGGCATTTCTTCAAACAGGAATTTGTCACCGATAAGTTTCCACGTATCTTCGGAAATTAAAATGTCGGCGCCAAGCGGTTTTGTTAACGCTTCAATGCGCGACGCGAGATTTACCGCGTCTCCTATAACCGTATACTCCATCCGCATATCGCTTCCGAGCTGTCCCGCCGTAACAATGCCAGTGTTTATTCCGCATCCGATACGAATGGGAGGGCTTGCGGGATCGCCCGCTTTCCTGCCTTTGTTTAAAAAGAAAAGCGCCTTGCGCATCATAAGAGCCGCTTTAATGCAGTTGAAAGCGTCTTTACGCGGGCTTCCGGCTGAATACGCGGTGCCCCAATGCGCCATTACAGCGTCGCCGATAAATTTATCAACAACGCCGTTTGTTTTTTCCACGCAATCGATCATTTGGGTAAAATATTCGTTAAGCCAGAAAACAATTTTATCGGAAGCTTCCGCGCCGAAATATCTGACAAAATTTTCCGATTTCGCGGTAAACTCGCGGATGTCGGAAAAGAAAACAGTTCCATGTTTCGGCAAACCGCCCGGTTTGATCTCGCCGCGCATCGCTTTTACCGCGATGTCTTTATTTGTAAATCTTCCGAAAATACGCAGAGCCGAACACATCTTGCCGAAACTGTTTGTTAAAACGCCGATTTCATCGCGCTTATTCGATTTTAAATCAAGATCAAATTTACCGCCCTCAATTTGCCTTGCGGCTGACGCAAGCGATTTAAGCGGTATCGAAATTGTTTTCGAGAAAAACCACACAAAGATAATCGATATACATAGTACCGCGATTGTAAGATAGATGTTGCGCCTTGTAGTCGCGGCAATTCCTTCAAAGACTTTATCAAATTCAATGCTGGTTATAACAACCGCTCCTGCGGAATTTAATTTTGTAAAAGCGACAAACTGACGGATGTTTTGCGCCTGCGCCTGTTCTTTCTTTCCAAAACCGGCGTCAGCCAACGCGCCTTTTAATTTGTTGAATAACGGAGTTATGCGGGGAGCGGCGCTTTTCCATACCGGAGTTAAAAAACCAAGATTCAATGGAACTACAGGAGGCTGTACCGCTCCGAAATCGGTGTCAAGCAATTGCTGTTTGTTTTTCTCGGAACCGTTCAAAATTGAACGGGCGAAATCCAGATTTTTAATATTCGTTCCGTTTTTAACAAGCGCGAAATTTGAATGAACAAGAACATCGCCATCGTTGTTCAGCATGTAAGACTGGTTTATTCCGAAACCGAAATTGTTATTAAGCCCTTCGGAAGAAAACAGAACGCCGCCGACTCCGCCTGACTGCCACGGGAAAAATAAAGCCAGAATAGGTCTTGAAAAATGAGGCGCGGCATTTTGAATAACAGTCTCGCCCCGCAGAGCGCGACCAAGCGCTTCTCTTTGATTATTAATAAAAGAAGCCGCCAGTTCATTATCTAAATTTCCGGCGTTAATAAAACGGCTGTTAACCAGTAATTGCTCCTGTTTGCCGGGAACAACGAAGAAAACTGCGGCAATATCGGGGTTTTCCGAAAAGAAAAATTCCGTCGTTTCCCGGATTTGAGCATTTTGCGAGCCTAATGCCGTAATTGTCTGAATAAGAGTCCTCGAAACAGAACGTATATGCGACAGAGCGGTTTCCGCTTCCATTGTTGTACGGCGGTTCATCTCAAAATTATTTTCTTCGGCGGAAATCCGCAAATCCGACTGCACCAGCCACGAAACCAAAGCTGTAATGGAACCCAGAGAAATAACTACGATTATGGAAATAATGGTTATTAACTTGGCGCCAATTGAGAAACGTATTTTGTCCAAAGCGCGCCGATTGCGTTTTGCGCTCATATATTATTATCGTGGCTTTTTAAGGCTTACTATAGTAGGAATTCAAGAAAAGGAAGAAAAGGTGTCAAACCTTCGGCTTGGCTCTTTTTAGGAAATGATTTACTGTCCGCTTATGCGGACGGACGGGTCAGTCACCTACACTACTAATAGCGTGGTAAAAAATAATACAGACGCTATATATAGCGTAGGTGACTGACACTTTTTATACTTTATTTAACCGTTTTGTAGATTAACAAGAGGTGACTGACACCGCCGGTTTGTTCCATGCTCTGTTTCTTGCTATACTTAAATTATGACCGTTACACAAACCGTAGAAATTCCGGTTGATCGGCAGGTTTCTTTGAAATTGCCTCATGCTTTACCAATTGGTAAAGCAAAAATTATTATTTTCTCTCAAGCAGATAAAGAGGCTGAAGCAGCGTGTGTATATGAGAATTGTCCTCTTTGTTCTGATAATCCGCCTTTTAATGACACTACATTGGCAGCCATGCAGGAAGCCAGAGATATAGCAAGCGGTAAAATTCCAGTCAAATGGCATCAATCTATTGAAGAAGCGATTGAGGAACTGGAAGGTGTTGTTTTCTCTCAAACCGGAACCCACTCCGATATGCTTTGATATTCTCTTCCCTACTCCATCCCCTCAATCTCCACCGTAACGCCGGTATTTATCGTGCAGGATTGGCAGCTCGTTCCGCCGTTCCAGTCTAATCCCCTCTAAGCATTTGCCCAATTTTGGGTAGGAGCTGTCCGAGAAGAATAATTAACCACGGAGTACTGCAACTAAAGTTGCTTAGAGTTGTTGTTCGAAAGTTCATCTTCTTCCTCCGGCGGCTACATAGCCGCAATACTCCGTACTCTCTCAATTACCATTCTTTTGGTTTACCTGTTGGAAGGGTAATATTAAAATTCTCTCCTGTGGGTTCTATAAGAAAAAATCCTTGATTTAATGCATACTCTCTTTCTTCATCTTCAACTACAATTCCCGCAACAGCGCCCAAAAAACGGCGTTTGTCGCCTCGTAAATCAGCGTACTTTCGCATTTTTTCAAGACGTAATACATGTTTATTTATATCACTGATTGTCAAATTTGCTTTTATTTCAACGAGCATTGCGGTATCGCCATTTTGCAGAAAGACATCAATTTCAAATGAAATATCATTTTTTTTATCCCGTACTTTATGCTTGGTACTGGCTTCCTGAAAATCATATCCAAAATCCCGGAATTTTTCCTGTAGATTGGGAGAAATCATGTATTCAACAACATCGCCAAGGCTGTTAGTAAAATCACCCAGTCGTTTGCCTATTTCCTTTATCTGACGGTCAGTTTCTTCTTGCCGTTTTGCTATTTCTTCATGTCGTTCCGTAACCCTATCCAATGTCGCCCAGACCTGTTCAAAGGTAACGCCTTTTGGGTAGTCAGGTTGTGTTTGTATATCTGCCATATTTGGCCCCGTTATTTTGCGGTCTTTTACCGCTTTAAACACCGCAAAAAACGGCGTTAGCACCTGACTGCATAAAAAGCGGTCAAGTGGGTTGTTATAATTACATTTTTACTATACAGCTTTTTAGCGTTTTTGAAAAGGGTTTTTATATTAAAAACAATAATAACACTCGAACTTACTGTCCGCCTCTTCTTCTCCCCATACCTGCGCTTATACCTGTCATTATAGCTGCTACCTTAATTAAAAAGCCCGAATAGTACGAACGATTTTGCTGCTACCTTTGCGTTACCTTTTTCTACCACAAACATCCCCCGCACCCTACTCCATCCCCACAATCACCACCGTAACACCTGTATTCACCGTGCCGCTGCCATAATTCGTTCCGTCCCAGCCCAATCCTCTAAGCGCATTTGCCCAGTTTTGCGTAGTATCAGTACCCGTAACCATAGCTTGCGTGCCGTTAAAAGGGCTGGTCGCAGGAGAATAACCCGTTGCGCCATTGGGTATTTGCACCGTAACATTTTTGTTTGTTACTACTTGGAAAATGTTCGTTACCAAGTATGCAGGAGCAGCAGAACCTAAAGTAATAGATAAAGGAGCATCTCCGGTATAAGAGAAGGCGTAGATGCCGATACTGGTCGCCGCTGGGATGCTCACACTGGTTAAGCTAGTGCAACCACTGAAGGCGCTGCCGCCGATGGTGGTCGCCACAGGGAAGCTCACGCTGGTTAAGCTAGTGCAATAACCGAAGGCGCTGCCGCCGATGGTGGTCGCCACAGGGAAGCTCACGCTGGTTAAGCTAGTGCAATAACCGAAGGCAACTTCACCGATACTAGTGATACTACCCATAGTTATTACTCCAGAAGCGGAGGGATACGCAACTAACTCCGTAGTGTTTCTTACCAAAACTTTTCCGTTTTCTAAAACGCTTAAATCACCGCTTCCTGTAAGGTTAAAATTAGTCAGGCTTGAGCAACCAATAAAAGGGTTTGAAGCAATGGTTGTAGCGGCAGGGAAGCTTATGCTAGTAAGGCTGGTACATTGTGTAAAGGCATCAGCACCAATACTAGTTGCCGAAGGGAAGCTTATGCTAGTAAGGCTGGTACAATAAGAGAAGGCATCAGCACCAATACTAGTTGCCGAAGGGAAATGCGCTTCTTTTAAGTTGTAAAGACGTGAGAAAGAAAATTCATCAATACTGGTTATTCCTTCCCCGCTTATCGATGTCAGATTGGTAAAATATCTGAATGTAATACTTGAATAACTGACTCCGTTAGGTATGGTTAACGCCCCATCCGGCAGGATTATCGCTGTAATAAATTCCTTGCCGGTATCAACATTTCTGTTAGGGTTAAACACTCCATTTGCCGGCATTTCGCAATCGGACATATCAAGAACAACGTACTTGCTGGAGGCGGCGATTTCATTTAACAGCAACTGCCAGCCGCTGTTTGCGGCGGTCATTGTGCCGAGAGGTATTTCTACTTTCAGGTAGATTGGGTTATCAACGGAATCTCCGCTGGATTGAACGCTAAGGAAGTCGGCAATGACGTCGGGGGAGTTGAGGGTAGTATTCGGCGATTCGACAGACGCAAGCAGTCTTGGATTTTGCGTACCCGCAGGCATATTTCTTAGCGTTGGCAGTGCGCCGTTTACGACAAGACTGCCGGAGGGAATATCCCAAAAGGCTGTATCAAAATCTGCAAAAACACTTGCCAAAGTTGTGCCTGTGCCGACTGTAACCTCTTGTCCGTCTTTGTTGACTGCTGTTCCAGTCACAGTAAAACCGTTTAAAAGCATATCGCTGCGCGCTTTATTGCCAACAGCGTCGCTATCACGAATAAAACCCGCAATACGCCCAAAATGGGTGCCATAATCAGCACTTAATTTAATAATAGCAGGATTTAACGCTACGCAATTTTTTATTATACCGCCGGAATAAACATCACCTGCTATACCTCCTGCACTACTTCCGCTGATAGTCCCTGCGGCATAACAATTATTAATACTGGCATCCACATATAAAGTACCTGCTATGCCGCCTGAATTCTTTGACGTACTTATTACATTGCTTGTAGTGTAACAATTATGTATTACGCCGTCTCTATCGACGTAACCTGCTATACCGCCTGCATCTTGATTATTTGTACTAATGCTGCCGCCGCTTACAGAGCAGTTGTCTATATAAGCGTTTTGCGCTTTTCCAGCAATGCCTCCGGTATAATTTGTGCCGTTAATTCCGGCGCTGCCGATTTGAAGATGCAGATTTTCAACAAAACATACATTATTAATATGTCCAAAAAACCCTGTAAGGGTACTGCCTGTAATCGTAAGATTTGAAATTGTATACCCGCCGCCGTCAAAATAACCGGCGAAGGGATTTGTTTCTGTTCCAATCGGTGTCCAATTCTCTGTAAGAGTAATATTATTCATTACCTGATATTCCGCTGTATTATAAGCTGTATTGCCGGCGTTAACCTGCACGGCAATATATTTCAGTTGTGTTTCATTCTTTATTTGAAAAGGCTCGCCGCCAAGGAAAGGTACAACTGTAACAGCGTCGCCGGTTATGCTTCCGTTATGGGTATTATGTATTACCCTTACGCTTATTTCATCGCCAATCTCGCTAGCAGTAAGAGTACCGTAAGTATTGGAGTTACTTCCAACAGGATTACCATTTTTATACCACTGATACCGGAATGTCCCGCTTGCGTTAGAATCGGTAACAGAAGCGCTAAGCGTTCCTCCGATTATATAATCGCTTATTGTAACAGTACCGCTTAGATTTGGAATAAAATCAGACGCAGCAAATGTGTAGGTTTTTTCGCTTCTTAAATTATTATAAATATGCAGAACATCGCTTCTTACTGCCGTTTTACCGCTGCCATCTGTCGCTGTAACAACAACAAGGTAGTATCCTGAAATCAATGTATAGCCGTCTTCAGGATTATTTACGTTTACTAATGTTCCGCCGCTTATTAAAGAATTAATTTTTAAGTTATACGTTACAGCGCCAGATAATGTAATGGCAAAGAAACCGGTGCCTCCATTTATTGTATATAGGTCAAGT
>Ga0209755_10002070_pt1 | contig 28574 bp, 33 predicted proteins | sample TergutCo191P1_FD_187301 | JGI IMG/M metagenome (GOLD analysis project Ga0209755, IMG submission 187301) | Cornitermes sp. P1 segment gut microbial communities from Petit-Saut dam, French Guiana - Co191P1 (SPAdes) (version 2) | ecosystem: Host-associated > Arthropoda: Insects > Digestive system...
AGTCTTATAAAAGTTTGAAAGAATATAATTTGACGGCTTTTGAGGACATTCGGGATAAGATTAACGCGGTGATGAATTATTTCCAATAAAAATAACAGGTGAGTATTGTGATACAGTTTCGTCTGAACTAAGTAAAGTTAGTCCTTCTGCCATTGCCTGCGCAACTAAGATACGATCAAAAGGATCTTTGTGATACGGAGGTAAGTGAGCTACTAATAACGTATGATGGCTTGTTATTGTTAATTCATTGTAACCGTTATTCACAAGTCCGCAATATAAATCGTTCGGGTTGATTTCAAAATCCGGACGATTCAATCCTCTTTTTATAACAACTTCCCAAATACTCGCGGAACTAAAAAACAATTCATTATTGTTGTTGGAAAAATAAGAAACCGCTTTCTTGGGCAGAGTATCATTTGCAGCCCATAAAAGCAGATGTGTATCTATAAGTAGTCTCATACTAAGCCTCGTATCATTTTGAGCTTTCAAAAGAATCGATAATTTCGTTTTGACCAAGTTTATCAAAATCTGCAGGTACTTTAATTTGACCTTTTAAAAATCCTACTCGTTGAACAGTTTTTTGCGTTGATATGGGAATAACCTTTACCATAGGTTTTCCTGCCTTTGCTATGATAAAGCTGTCACCTGCGGCAGCTTTATCCACCAAGGTTGAAAGGTGAGTTTTTGCATTATGTATGTTGTATTGCTGCATATTACCTCTGTATTAAACTTAGTCCATTAACTTAGTTTAGTCAAGTCTTTTTTTAGAATTATTTATTTTCTCTCCCAAATCCTTAAGTCTCCTAAATTCCGGACATTATCTAAGTGTAACCAAATTCAAGGGGGATAAAATGCCGGATAAAGGAAGGATAATGTCTCAGGTTTATTATGAGAGACAGAGTAAATTAATCGAGTTATACAAAGAATGTATAATCAAAAAAGAAATGAATGTCAACGAAGCTATCATATCTTTAAGATTGATCGGCTTCAGTAAAGCGATGGCTGCCAGCCGAGTGCGTGAATGGGCTGCACAGAGCAACACAGACAATACAGAAACAAGTAAAACCGCAAAACAAAAGTTTAAACAACGGGCTGCCTTGGAAAAATATATGCTCCGCATGGGGCTTGGTAAAAATTATGACAAGTATGTGAAGTTACAGAAAAAATATTTAAACAAGGAATTAACCGAAAACAAGTACAAGACGGAACTCATGCAGTTGGGGTATAGCCGAGAATTCGCCGAATATATGGTTGGGAAATTGGATAAAACCAATTAATTCCAAAAATAATTAAGTTGATTAATTTATTAGCATTATAAATATTAAGGAGAAAAATATGAAAAGAATAATCGGAATATTGATTTTATTATTAGTAATATCGCCAATTGCATTCTCGCAATTCGTTATGGAACCGCCGGTTATCGAATTTGATGTTGATTTTGGAAGCGACTCGTTTGGTATTTTACGCTATTATGGATATCGTCCAACCGAAGATGATTTCTGGCTGGAAGTTGTAACAGGTTCTATCTTTAATAATCTGATAGATCCTCCCGAATCATTGATATTATCATCATTTACAGTTATGGAAGATAACACAGCCCTTGATGATTTTATTAAAAGCACAATGCGAAGAAATAAAATAACAGTATGTATAACATATTTTTCTAATAAATTTGACGGGTATACATATATTATCAATTATAGTTTTGATAACTATAAAACATTTGGTTTTGTTTCAATGGATTCTATTGTACATAAATCAGCTTCTGTTTATACGATAGTAACAGGAAAATCTTATACAACGAGTATTACCCAAGATGAGTTAAGAAAACGGATTAATCTTCAAAATTATAATGATATTATTTCTTGGCTGCGTTGGGGCAGCAATAATGTTGTAGAATCATCCGGTGTTCAGTTTGACAGATTGATTAATGTATTAGTAAATAATTTCAAAGATGAACGAAACGTAGCGGAAAATACTGTTAGGAATATAGGGAATAATTCCATGTATCAATGGCTGATAGATTCCAAAGGACGTGTAACTGAATGGATTGTTTATTTTAGGGAGAGGTAATAAGGAGCAAATCCTATGGATTCGATAACAAAAAAAGAGGAAAAGTCTATGAAAAAACCGCTAATAATTTTTTCGTTTTTAATCATCACGGCATCCCTTTGCGCTCAAACTATCAGCGATTTTGAGAGATTATTGCAAATGAATGCGGTAATAGTCGCAAGTTATGGGACATATGTAATATCTGACGCTCCAAATCCTTATGATTATTACACAGTGAATACATTAAGGCAAATACCTTCATCAAATAATGAACTATCGATAAACACAAATACATTCTTCGGAGTTTGTGCGGATTATTCTGTCAGAATGTATAATTCAATTACAGAAAATAAAACGCTTTTTGAAAGAATGGGTATGAAGCAAAATCAATATTATATTGCCATCTCTGCAAGTAATTCCTATGTTGGTGTCAGTCTTTATAAAATTTCAAATCGAAATAATTCTGATAGAAAAATGAACAATGTTTATCTAAAAAAATATATGGAAATTCCTGTAACGACACATGGCAATAATACTAATCATGCATAGATTTATGTTCAGCATAATAACGGAACATGGTACTGGATTGATCCTACATGGACAGATAATACAGGTCGAGTCGCTTTTGGCACAGTATCAAATGATAAAGAAGTATATAAAAAACCTATAGAAAATATTTGCGTTATTCAAAATGAAATAACACCTGTAACAAATTATATTGGTAATTTATTTGATTTCTATTTCCCTCCGTTGAATGTTGGTACATTCTTTTCGTTTAAATTAGCAAAAGAACAAGATTTACTTGCTATAGGTGTAGATGTTTTTAGTATAAATAATATTTTAGGTTTTTCTTTAGAAGTGGTATATGGAATAGGTGATTCAATAGATACATATAAAACTATTAATAAATATTCTTATGAAACTACTCATTATAATGAATATGCGATTTATTTTTCGGTTCATTACAGCTTTTTAAAATTCTTGGATGATACAATCCTGCTTGGCGGTACTTTAGGTTTAGGCTATAGAGGTGTAATTGAAACAGGCGGCGGCAGCTCATATTCATCCTCAGGTTTCTCTCCTGATGAATTTGATGGTATGACTGAAGGTAATATGAGTTCTGGTTTTGCTTATAAAGCAGGTGTTTATATTATATATAGCTTTGATTGGTTTTCTGTAAAAGGTATGATAGAATATAAGTCATTCGGCGGATTTTCTGCAGGACTTGGTTTTAGTTTTTTATTATAACAAAAACTGTTAAGTATTTGAGTTAAATAGTATTTTATTAAAGGAGATAAAAATGAAAGTAGTAATAATTACAGCCCCGATGATGAATCCGGACAGGTTAAAAGCAAAACAATATCCTGTAGACGGCAATAAATCAATTGAATATGAAAAAGAAGTCTGCTGTCCGATAAACGGTATTCTCGCAAAAACATTAAAAAAAGATGATAAAGTTAAAATAATCCATATAATGACAATCGGTAATAATAGTAATTGTGAGCATAATAAAAATACATTTATCAATGAATTGGAAAAAATTAATAAAGATATAGGGGCGGCTTTTTCTTATGAGACTGTAGATATTCCTTTTGAACCGACAAGACAAACTTATAATAAACTTATTACCGATCTGTCAGAAAAGATTCCTGACAATGCCGAAATATACACAGATATTACTTATGGTTTTAAACCTGAAATTTTATCTCTTTTTTGCGCTCTTCGTTTTGTCGAAGAATTCCGCAATGCAATTGTTCAGTATATCGTTTACGGCAAAGCAGAGTTTAATAAAGAAAATGAGATCGAAAACCAAAAACTTTATGATATAACATCCCTTTATTATCTTTTCAAACTAATGGGAACAATGGGCGCTACCGATGCGGAATCTGCGACTGAAACCTTAAAAGAGTTCTTTGCGGTTTAAGAGGTTCACGTGGAAGAAAGTAGTGAAAACAAATTAAGAGATAAAATATTTAATATATTCTTAAATTATCAAAATGAAAAGGCTTCTGATAGACGGCAGGTTTATATTGGTAGATTTAATGATTCTCTAAAAGAATGGTGTAAATACAAGCTTCGATATAAAAATGCAGAAGATATGAGATCGGAAATTTTTGGAGTTGCATGGAGAGTAATTACCAAAAACTATTTAATTAATAATAGAGATGGTTTTTTCAGATATTTAAGTAAATCATTAAAAAATGCAAAAAATGAATATTATCGAAAATTAGCAAAAATAAGAATTCCAAGAGAGCTGCATAAATTAAAGACTCTCGAGGAAGTTATGATAATGAAAGAAAAACAAAAAGGCAGACCATTAAATATCAATGAGCGTAATAAGTGTATTTTAATTTGGAAAAGTATAGAAAATATCAGAAATGTTAAAAGTCTTTCATATGATATTTCTGATGAAAAACAGTCTGATGAACCATTGGAAAATAATTTAATCGACGATAAAACAGAAAAAATCATCGAGGCTATAAATTATTATTTTGAAAAAAGAAAACGAAAAACAGAACTTGTTAAATGTTACAAAGCGCTTTTTACAGTTAGTTGTATAAAGAAAGGGAATTATTTTAATGCTTTATACAGTGTTCTTGATCAAGAAATTATTAATGAATGGCAAAGAAATAACGAAATACCTGAACTTTATGTTATATACCAAAAATACCATCAAGTCCCAATAAATAGCGCAAGTTCCCGCTCTTCAAATATTTTAGATGATATTAACAAAGAACTTATCAATTATTTAATAAAAAAATATCCTAAACTTTTTTCCTAAAACTCTTAAGTCCCTCAAAATCCAGCCATTATATATAGTATGGAGGATACCTTAGATGAAAGAAAATCCCGATACCCAATTAAAAGAACCTGACATCCATCAATTTACTACGCCAAAAGATCAGTTAGGTTATGCTGAGGAATTTATAATAGTAAAGAACGGCAAGCCTGCTAACAGCATGTTATTAAACTATTCTCTTTCAAATAGTTTGGAAGATATTAAAATGGCAATCTTTATAAGAACGGGTTTTGAAATTAAATTGGAAAAAGCAAAATGGCAAATAAATACTAATCTGTCAATAAGTGTTAAACATCTGATGAATAAGCATCAAGTTACATATTCAATGACAACTTATTACTCAAATACAGTCAGGATAATTGTAATAAATATGCGCGTTGGCGACAATTGGTTTATTACAAGTTACGCTGAAACAAAAGGAAAATGCTTTTCATGGGATTATTATGAAACATTGGAGAAAGTCAAACGTGTTTTGAAAGAAATAGAAAACAAGTTTGAACTTGATGATGACGAATATGATGAAGATTAATTAACAGGAGGTTTAAATGTGTAGATATAAAAATAAAAAAGTCAAATTTTATGTTGACAGAAAAATAAAATGACAATATATTATGTATCAGGCTGTGGGTGTTCTCAGGTATAAAGAGGTTTTGCATGGAGAATATATTAAATATTAATGTTATAAAAATATTAAGCCTGTTTGGGATTATCGGGGCTGTATTCTATTTTGCCCATGTTATTTTTGGCAGAATGTTTTATGAAGGGTATAATCCTTTTTCACAGGCGATAAGCGATTTAACCGCTGTTACTTCACCATCAAGAAAAATCGCTTCTGCTTTTTCATTTTTGTATGGACTCTTTACGGTAATATTTTCGATTAGTTTTTATATATATTTTAGAGGTGATATAAATAAAATAGTTACCCTTGGCTCGCTTTTCTTTTGTGTTATGACTTTTATTTCATTCTTCGGTTATATGTTTTTTCCGTTATCGCAAGCAGGATTTGCCGGAACATTTAAAGATAAAATGCACTTGGTTGTAACGGCTGTAGTGGTTGTTTTTACGATAGTATCGTTAATACTTTTTTCTATAGGTTTTTTAAAGACAAGTAATTTTAAATATCTTGGAATAATTTCTATATGTACATTCGCCGCTTTATTGATTGGCGTAATACTTATTAATAAATTGCCGAAAGAATATTTTGGTATCGCCGAAAGGGTAAATGTATATTCGATAATAATATTTACAGGAATTTTATCTTTATGGATGTTTTGGATTGTTAAAAATGGACAAAAATGTTTAGTACTATATCCTTAAATTTAGTAATCTATAATATAACAGGAGAGATATATGGAAAATAAAAAAGGCTTGCTTAAATACTTCTGGCAGGTTACTTACGCTCATACTATATCATATTTTATTGCCGGATTAATCGCTGTGGCGTTTGTTGATTATCGGGAATGGTGGTCTTCGGAATATATATCCGCTTTTTATCGTGATATTGACTCGCCGATTGTGGCGTTGGGCGGAGGTTTTTTACAATTATTCAGAGGGATAATTGTCGCTTTAATATTATTGCCTTTACGAAAAATATTTTTTGAGGAAAAATACGGTTTATTAAAATTAGCGTTAATTATATTTGGCTTTTCTATTGTATCAACTTATGGAGCAGTGATTACATCTTTTGAAGGTTTGATATATTTAAAAGTACCGTTAATTTATCATGTTAAAGGAATTCCCGAAGGTCTAATATGGCTGTCATTGTTTATTGGAATATTATATATTTCGATAAAATATTCGCATAAAAAAATCGTTACAATATTGTCAATAATAATTGTAACATTAATTTCCCTTATGACTATAATGGGCTATTTAAGCGCAAAGGGTTATCTCAATGTATAATTTATGAATATTGAAAGCATAATTGGCAGCAATTTTAAGGGAAAATTAAAATTAAATGACTGTATTGGTAATATACTGGATTTTGATTTAAAAGAGATAGATAAGAATATTACAATTAAGCAATTATTAAATCATACTTCCGGTATTCCTGATTATTTTGATGAAAGTATAATGGAAGAATATGCAGACTTGTGGCAAAATTTCCCTAATTATAAAATTAGAAAATCAATGGATTTATTACCTTTATTTATAAATAAACCAATGATGTATAAAACAGGGGAAAAATTCCAATATAATAATTCAGGCTTTGTAGTATTAGGATTAATAATTGAGAAAATTACAGGATTATTATTTGATGAGTATCTAAATGAAAATATTTTCCTGCCTTGTGGAATGAAGAATACTGGATATTATGAACTTGACAGGCTGCCTGCAAAATGCGCAAATTCATACATTTATGATAATGCGCGAAATGAATATTATACAAATATATACAGCGTAGACGCTAAAGGAACAGGAGCAGGCGGAGCATTTACCACAATAACTGATATAGAAAAATTTTGGGATTGTTTATTAAGCGATAAATTAATATCAAATGATTTATTATCAGAAATGTTAAAACTTCAAATAACAGATAATGAAAATTATTATGGTTATGGTATGTGGCTTGAAAAATCAAAAGATGAATCATTAGAGCCATATTTTACAGGAAGTGATCCGGGTGTAAATTTTTTATCAAGTTTTAACAGGAATGAAAAAATAAATATAACTATTATAAGTAATACCGGAAATAATGTTTGGGAAATGAAAGAAAAAATATTAGTGTAATTATAAAAATAAATTAAAAATGGACAAAAATGTTTAGTATTGAATAAATGAATTATGTATCATTAACATACAAAAACTTAAATGGAAGGTTTATTATGTTAAAGTTACTAATGTCATTTATTATAGGAAAATCAAAAATACCTCTTTCTGATGACATTGATTCCGAAAGCGATACTATGGAAAAAAAGAAATGCAAAAATTGTCTTAAAAGGATAAATATTGGTTATTCAAGATGCCCGTTTTGCGGTTGCTCTGAATTTTATGAGTATTGAAATAATAAAAATGTTCATTTAATATTTTTTCTTACTTTGCTATGGAGAAAATCAATAAAATAAAATGACAGCTATAATAAAAGACATTCCGTTTAATTATGAGGAATACGGTAAAGGAAAACCTATTTTGTGCATACATGGTTATATGGTTGACCATAGAATGATGAAAAACTGCTTTGAACCTGTTTTTAAATCATCAAAAGGTTATCGTAGGATTTATATTGATTTACCCGGTATGGGACGCACACCTGCGGTAAATTGGATTAAAACCGCTTATGATACTTTGGAATTACTTATTGATTTTATTAATTTCTTAATTCCCAATGAAAATGTTTTGCTTGCAGGCGAGTCTTTTGGCGGACATCTTTCTTTAGGGTTGATAAATAAAATACCTGATAAAATAGACGGCGTGTTTCTGCTCTGTCCGCATATTGATTCACTAATCTATAAAAAAGAAAGCAGTCTACCTGAAAAAACATCTCTTTTTGTATCGGATATTTTACAAAAAAGAGAAAATGATCCTGATATAAAGAAACTATTAGATACTGCTGTTATCGCTACGCCAAAGATATTAAGAGATTATAAAACCAGTATTTTAAAAGGTATTAAAGTTTGCGATAAGCGGTTTTTGTTTAAACATTTTTCAGGCGATTTCAGCCTTAAACTAAAAGAAGATTTTAAAGGCGTTAAGTTTAATAAACCGATGTGCATTTTGACAGGACGGCAGGATCATATTGTAGGTTTTAATGACGCTTACGAATTACTAAATATGTTTCCAAGAGCGTCATACTCCGTTATTGACTGCACAGGGCATAATTTACAGATAGAGAACGTGAAAGTTTTTACAGTGTTTGTAAAGGACTGGATTAAAAGAATTGAGATGGAAAAGGAGAAAAAATGACAGAAAAAGAGAAAATGCTCGCAGGGTAAATGTATGACTGCGGAGACCCTGAACTGATGAAAATATGGAATTTAGGGAAAAACCTTATGCAGAAATATAATAATCTTGATTATTCTGATAAAACAGGACAATTAATGATACTTGATAATTTGTTAGGGTCAAGAGGTGAGCAGATACAGATTACCGCTCCTTTTTTTGTTGATTACGGTAAATTTATTTTTATAGGCAATAATTGCGAAATAAACATGAATTGCGTGTTTTTAGATTGTAATTATATAAAAATCGGCGATAACGCTTTAATCGCTCCATGTGTTCGTATTTATACTGTTTTTCACCCTGTTTCTGCTAAGGACAGGTTTAATAAAAGCGTTTATGAAGATTTTCAATTCGCAATTTCTAAAACCGCCTCTGTTACAATCGGGAATAACGTCTGGATTGGCGGCGGCAGTATTATATTACCAGGTGTTACTATCGGAGATAATGTTACTATCGGCGCAGGTAGTGTTGTAATTAAATCTATTCCCGATAATGTAATTGCTTTTGGAAATCCCTGCAGGTTTATTAGAGAGATTTAACAAAAATGGATAAAAATGTAATAGTAAATCAATTGGAGGATATATGAGAAAAACAATAAATATAATAAATACACTCGTTTTCTTATTTGCTACACTTGTTGTTATGTCCATATTTTATGAAGGATTAATGTTAAAATGGTATGATGTTGTACCTGCTTTTATACTTGTTACTGATATAAGTTTTATTATAGCTACTGTTTTTAGCCTTATCTTTAGCATAAAGAAAGGGTTAATTTTCTATTTTAATGTATTTTCTGCTTTATTTATTGTAATTGCAATAATTATGAAAGTATTCAATATTACATATCCTCAATGGGGTGTTATTATTTGGAATTTCTATATATTATTCTTTTATGGGACTCTGACTGTAGTATTTATTTATAAATATATACAAAATAAAACTGGAGAAAAAAATGTACTTTAAAAAACTTATTGGAAAGAAGTGCTATTTATCACCTATTGATGTAAATGATGCTGAAAAATATACTGAATGGCTTAATGATATGGAAATATTAAAAAACCTCCAATTGTATACCGCAATAATCAGTTTAGAAAGTGAAAAAACATTTCTGAATAATTTGTCTAAAGATCATAATTATTCAATAATTGACTTGGAAACAAATGAATTAATTGGAAATTGTGGTTTTATGGATATAGATTATATAAACCAAACAGCAGAAATTGGAATATTTATAGGAAATAAAACTTTTTGGAATAAAGGATATGGAGCAGAATCATTATTTTTATTAATAGATTATGGATTTAAGGCATTAAACTTTAATAATATAATGCTTAAGGTCTATGAATATAATAAAGGTGCAATTAAATGTTATGAAAAAATAGGTTTCAGACACATTGGAATAAGACGTGAAGCATTATTAAGGAATTTGGGAAAACATAATATTGTATATATGGATATTTTAAAAATGATTTTTATAAAAGTATAGAATAAAAAAATGGAGTACGCCCGTACTTCAACATAACAAACGGTAGCTGCATTTTGTCAGCCATGGTCTTGCTTCGCAAGCCCTTATTCGCAACCGCAAAACGTCAGTTACCTAGAACGTTAGACGCAAGTACCACTAAATTGAAAAAAGCAAGATTGTTTTTCATTAGATAGTAGCAAAAATCGTTGACAAAAAATTAATTATTTGGTATAAGTAAAATATGACATTATATAGAGGACAAAGGGAGGATTGGGCATTAAAGCCATCAGGATATAGAGACATTCCACCAGAAAGCGAACTTAAAATATTTTCTCAGTCTCTTATTAGGAATAGTAAATTCTTTAAGAGCGACTATAGAATTGTCGCAAATTTAATTTTTGAAATATTCCATAATTATGATCTAGCTTATGAGCCAAAAATGCCAGAATTAAAAGCCTTTTTGCAAATAGAAAACAAAGATACACTTATCAAGAGTGTTGATGAATTTATGACTGGCTTTCTTGGCTTAAATGGAAAAGATTATCCTCTCAGACATTTTTTAGAAGATTTTTCATATTTTCAGCATTACAAGAAAAAGACACCTATGTTAGATTTTACAGAAGATTTTGACTCTGCTTTAAAATTTGCTGGAACAGATTCTGTCATTGAAAGGGAAGATGGTTTCATAGAATTTAAAGATACTCCAATACATATAGGAGAAAAAGCAACTCTATTCGTTTTTTGCCCGGAACTTTGCTTCAAAGAACATGGTTGGTCATTTTCACATCTTCATATTTGGGATTCTGGTACAAATGCAAATATAAAAAATCAAAAAGGAATCTGTGTTTTTTGCCCACCATCAAATGATGATAATGTTTTCCTCTTTATGAATTGTTATCAAATTTACAATCTTTTTCATAAAATAAAAATTGATATTCCTTTGTTTAAATTATCTGATCCAATGCTAGAAGAATTTCATACTCTTGAAACATTATATCGGCTTGGTTCTATTTCAGAAAAGGTGTTTAAACATACTCTCGAGGAATTTAAAATAATAATTGAAAATGCGAAAAAAAATGCACAGTAAAGCCAATTATGTTATGTGTAATTAGGGCTAATTTATAGTGAATACTTGACAGGAATTTATAAATTGTATAATAATATAGGAAAGTTATATCTATGGAGGATGTTTTAAAATGCAAAATTATGAAAATGTTATGAACATCATGAACGAACGTTTTGGAAAAGACAGCCTTATCGCAATTGCTACAACAGATGGAAAACGCCTGTTTAACCGGATAGTTGATGCGTACTACGAAAACGGTGCTTTTTACATCAGCACATACGAACCATCAAATAAAATGAAGCAAATTGAAACAAATTCAGAAGTTGCCGTTTGTGCTGTTGATTGGTTCAGCGGGCATGGCACAGGAAAAAATCTTGGTTGGGTGTTAGAACCAAAAAATTCTGAAATCAGGTCAAAACTTCGTAAAGCATTCGTGTGGTATGATAACGTGACTAATGAGCAAGATAAAAACTGTTGTATCCTTGAGATTCGTCTTACAGATGGTATGCTGATAAAAGACCATCATGCAATACGTTACCAAATTGATTTTTTGAATAAATCGGCGCTGTTGAGCGAGAACTGGGGTGAATTCAAGTAGACTTCCGCAAAGATTGAATATTAACGATAAAACGTATGAATATTCTCTGCATAGTTGATATAATAAAAAATGTATGATGAAATTTGTGAAATAATAAGAACTGTCATTACTGAATTTGAAACAACTAATCAATTAAATAATTATTGGAAAGAACCAATTATTGAAATAATCTCTGCAAAGAATCCTGAATTAGATATGCTAAAGAAAAAAATATCAATTGACCATTTACTACCATATGATATTCTTCCTGAAGCAAAAAGTATTATAAGTTTTTTCATTCCTTTTCAAGATATTATTGTTGAAAGTAATATTGGAGGAATAATGGCTTCAAAAGAATGGTCTATAGCCTACATAAAAACAAACGAATTAATAAAAACTATCAATGATAAAATTGAAGAATTATTAAAACAAAAAGGATATAAAACCGGGAAAATACCTGCGACCCATAATTTTGATAAAGACAAATTAATAAGTAATTGGTCGCATAGACATATTGCATATATTGCCGGAATAGGAACATTTGGAATAAATAATATGCTTATAACAAAAAATGGATGTTGCGGCAGATTTGGTAGTATTATCATCAGTTATGAATTTGATAAATACAAAGAAACCAAAATTGTTAAAGAAAAATGTTTAAATAAAATAAATGGTACTTGTGGAATTTGTCAAAAAAAATGTATTATTAACGCATATCAAAATAATAATTTCAATCGGCATATTTGTTATAAACAATGTTTAAAAAATGATGAATATCATAAAGCTAAAGGACTTTCATCAGTATGTGGAAAATGTCTTGTAGGTTTACCTTGTTCAATAAAAGAACCATAAACAACATAAAATGGACAGAAATGTTTATTTTATATCTATATTTATTGTATAATACTAAAAGAAGGAAAATATGGTTGATATAAAATATTATTCAAAATTATTCTTTAATAAAGAAACAGGTAAGGAAAAGTATGGTTTAATTCAAAAAGAAGCGGAAATATTCTGTAAAAATAATTCTATTGAAATATGTTGGGAAACCGCAATGGAATGTTATAATTGTGATTTATATTATATCCAATCATTTGGAGTATATATAATGGGGGTTATAGCATATAAACAAAAAAAGGCATACACTTTTTTGAAGAATAAAGTAAGTGTAAATCCTTTATGGCAAATTCAAGAATTTTTGGCAATGGCATTTGACAATTATTGTAAAAACATAGGTTATGAACAATCATTGGAAACAATAAAAGAATGGTTAAATAGCAAAAATGAAAATCATAGACGGGCTGTTACTGAAGGATTAAGAATCTGGACAAATAAACCATATTTTAAGGATAATCCAAAAGAAGCAATTAAAATTTTACTGTACGTTTAAACAATTTTATTCATACTATTGGTCAGTTTGTAAGCCGATTGGATTTATGAAACATCATGCCGCAAGCGGAATGGTTTATAATTTATACCGACTGATTTTAATTGAGAATGAAATGCTGTTTCCTTCTGTACGAAGATTGGAAGAATATGTAATAAAGGCTAAGAATAAACCTGACGGTATTGTAGAAAAATGCAGAAAATTCTTGGACAGTTTATCAGATGATGACGCATTATCATTAATTGAAAGTTATAAAAATTGGACATCGTATAATTATCTTAAGGACTTTCAATTTGTAGCAAATAATTTTGATAATCCCTGGGAATATGATTAGATAAATGGACAGAAATGTTTATTAATATTTTTTTTTTACAATTATAATTATAGTTAAAATGTTAATATGATAAGAATTATTCCAGATTTTTTAACTCGTTATTATTCACCTGATAGTGATCCATTTATCTCGCTAAATGATCTTCCATTGGAAGAAGCCAATAAAGCTAAAAAACAGCATTGCATGAAAAACAGTATCGGTGAATTTTATGCAACGGATGAATATTTGATTCATAGACTTGAGATTGAAAAATGGATTTATAATCAACTCTTATTAAAAGGTGGGAATCCAAATAATAAAGTACCAATATATATGTGTTTAGGTGAATCTCCAAAAAGTAAATATGATATAAGAGGTGATATACAAAAAAATTCAATGGAAATAAAAATACCTTTGGCTTTTTTGGATTTGAAAACAATTACATTTACTTACCCTGATAGTATGTATGATTTCATTGTAGATAAAAATAATAAAATAATTGGAGGAAAACGAACAAATAAGCCTAAAGTTTATTTGTATAATGAATTGGATATTATACTAAAAAAATACAAAGACGGTAATGAAAAAATGGAAGATCACTATATTGAAGCACAAATATGGAACAGAAAACAATTGTATGAATATTTAAATGAATGTAGTAAAAGCAAAAATAACTTCGCCTGACAAACGTTAGGCGCAAGTATATTGAATTGAGAAATGTATACAAAATCATACAGTAAAATAAGTAAAAAATGATTATGAAAAAGAAATAGAAGAAGTATATAAATGGATAAGGGGCATTAAGATACAAGTCTATTGCTTCATCATTGAATATCTCGGTTAATACGGTAAAAACCCACCTTAGGAAAATTTATCAGACTGTTGGGGTCAATAATACAGAAGCCCTCGCCTCTCTTTTTTGCGGATATTCCCCGAATAAAACGAGTCTAACCGCAAAATCACCCCAGAAAAACAATGAATCACCCCAAAAAGGTGATAGGAATCAGCCTTTTTTTGCCGTTATATTATATAACATCAATTCAGGAGGCAAAAAAATGAAAAATTTAAAGGCTTTAAGGGTAATCCCCTTATTTTTAGTTATCGCTCTGGTAATAGGCTTTGCGACAGTAAAACTTGTTTCAAGAAACTGGCAAACCAACGCGGATTTTGGATTTACCGCTGAACCAGTGCCGGAAGGTATATTATTAACATTTAGCAATATTCCATCAGATGCAGTCCGCTTGTTTGTTTTTGTTTCACATTGGGAAAATGAGGAATATGAAAGTTTTCGCAATATCACAACGTCAGTTGCTGATATTAGGGATATTTCTTTTGCTGTAGAAGGACGTCATTCTATCAAGTTGGACAAAGTGAAGGAAACTGAAAAGCTTATTATTCCGATTGTTCATATTGGACAAAATTATCGGATTTCCGCAACTGTTTATAATAAACAAGAACATGAATTACTGATGAGTGATTTAAATTACCAGAAACCCGGCATAGAGATTGAATTTATCGCTTACAATGGAATTTATTTTAATAAAGAAAATATAAATTTGGAATTGAATGATACAAATTCAATAGTATCATTATCTTCTGAGCCGACATTATCTTCAAACATTATTTATTGTGCTCAAAAATATAATTTTGGTGTAGTAATTAAAGTTCCGGAAGGGTCAATAAGCACATGGACACATCATATTCCTGATGGATTATCCTCTAATGGATTAACTTGGGCTTTTGAACCGCAAATGACTAATGAATTAAAGAATTTCGAGTGGTTAAAAAATGGTAATTCTTATACTGCTTGGGCAGTTGCGGAAATAAATATTATTTATGACGATATTACATGGTCTATTGGAATAGCTAAAACCCCGGAATTTACTTATTCTCTGTAAAAAATATAGAGAATGTAAAAAATTTTACGGTGTTTATAATGGATTGGATTAAGAGAATTGAAATGGAGATATGTAGGGAAATGTTTTGTAATGGATTTTTTCTCACCCCCGCACCTGACCATTTCCCGTAACAAGATACTTAATCGTAGTGAGCGCTTCGAGCCCCATCGGACCTCTTGCGTGGAATTTTTGCGTGCTGATTCCGAGTTCTGCGCCGAAACCGAATTGACCGCCGTCTGTGAAACGGGTTGAAGCGTTTACGTACACGCATGCGGCATCGATGCGATTGCGGAAGCTTTCGGCGTTTTTTAAGTCGTTGGTGAGAATTGCCTCTGAATGTTTTGTTCCGTATTTGTTGATGTGCGCGATCGCTTCATCGCAGGATGAAACGGTTTTTACTGCGAGTATGTAATCGAGGAATTCGGTTGACCAGTCTTCTTCGGCTGCGTCTTTTACAACGAGACCTGCAGGCAGTGCGCCGCCGTTTTCGGTGATTGCGGTTTTTGATTTCGCGTCACAGCGTAATTCTGCTTTGCCTGCGAATTTTTCCGCGAGCGCGGGCATCAATTTATTCAACGCGTCTTCGCGGACAAGAAGCGTTTCCACTGCGTTGCAAACGCCGGGCTTTTGCAGTTTTGCGTTTGCGATTACTTCGACCGCGTTTTCAATTCCTGCGCGTGTTTCAAGATACGAAGGTTCAACGTAAATGTGACAATTACCTTCGCCGGTTTCAATTACAGGAACACGCGCGTTTTCAACGACACGGCGAATCAGCTCGTGACCGCCGCGTGGAAGAACAGCGTCAATATAATCGCGCGCTTTAAGTATCTCGTCAATTTCGTCTCTGTTGCCGGATTCGGCGAGCGCTACAGCGTCGGCGATTCCGCCGCCGTTTTTTAAACCTGCTTTTATTACGCGGACAAGCGCCTTGTTGGATTCTAACGCGGAAGAAGATCCCCGTAAAAGAATTGAGCAGCCTGCCTTGTAGGCAAGAGCGGCGCAGTCTGCCGTAACATTGGGGCGTGACTCGTAAATAATTGCAGCCACACCGATAGGAACGGTCACTTTTTCAATTTGCAAACCATTGGGCAGCGTCCAGCCTGACTGCACTCTGCCGATAGGATCATCCTGCCTGATAACAATTTCAATCCCTTCGATAATCCCATCGATTCTTTTATCGTTTAACAGAAGACGATCGACGAGGCTTTCTTTCGTGCCGCCTTTGCGAGCCTGCTCAACATCGCGCGCGTTCGCTTCGAGAATGGCGGTTCTGTTTTTATCGATTTCTGCGGCAGCGGCGGACAGCGCTTTATCTTTCGCGGCGCGGTTTTGCGCCGCAAGATCAGCCTGAGCACGTTTGAGAGAAATAAAAATATCATTTAATGAATTGGACATAATTTTACTTTATCGAATAATTATTGATTGAACAAGGGATAGAATTTTTCTTGACTGAATCAAAATATGGATGTTATAATTACATTATGAAAAAGATTGTATTATTTATTTTAATTGCTCTGTTGATTAGCGGATTCTGCTTCGCTCAAAATGCGCAGCAGCAGACAAGAGCTTTGCAGGGAACGTGGTTATTGATTGCCATAATGAATGATGAAGATAGTTTTACTGAAGCGGATTTAAAAGCGGAAAATGTCATAGTAACATATTCATTTAAAGGAAACGAAGTGACTATCATAAATCAGGGAGAGGTTGTAGGACCTGTCAGTTTTCAGCCTGAAGGCGGTTATCTTAAATTAACCGGAGAAAGAGTCTTTTTCTTACCGTACAATTTACAAGGTAATATTTTAATTATTCACGAGAGCGAATACGCCTATATTTATCGCAAGGGAAAATAATTTTCAATCTTATTTAGTTCGTTTGTAAGACTTTATCTCCTGTCTCAGCCGCGCTGCTAATTCTTGGCGCGGTACGCGTACCTGTTCCATCGAATCGCGGAAGCGCAGTGTTACTGTTCCGTCTTCTTTAGATTGATAATCGACTGTGACGCAGAAGGGAGTGCCCGCTTCGTCCTGCCGGCGGTAGCGTCTGCCTATCGCTCCTGATTGATCGTAATCTGTTGAGTAGTCGTCCTGCAGTTCTTTGCGGATGTCCTGCGCCATTTCGGCGAGTCCGTCTTTTTTCATCAACGGCAGAATCGCGACCGTTATCGGCGCTAGATCGGGATGGAAGCGGAGAACCGTGCGCCAATCGTCATCATTACCTTTTTCGGCAACCTGTTCCTCGTCGTATGCGTCGCAGAGAATCATCAATAAATTGCGGGTGAGTCCTGCGGAAGTTTCAATTATGTAGGGGATGTAGCGTTCGTTGTTGTTCTCCTGATCGATGTACTGCATATCTTTGCCGGAGAATTCCGAGTGGCGTCCGAGATCGTAATCGGTGCGGTTGTGTACGCCTTCGAGTTCGCGCCAGCCCATGGGGAAGAGGTATTGGATGTCGTAGGCGTCTTTCGCGTAATGGGCAAGTTCGTCTGCGCCGTGCTGGTGCCAGCGAAGGTGATCCATTTTAACGCCGAGTTTTTCGTAGTAAGCCCAGCGCTGTTTACGCCATTCGTTAAACCATTCGACATCGGTGCCGGGCTTCACGAAGTATTGCATCTCCATTTGCTCGAATTCGCAGGTGCGGAAAATAAAGTTTTTTGTTGTGATCTCGTTGCGGAAAGCTTTGCCGACCTGAGCGATGCCGAACGGGATTTTCATCCTGTTTGACTGAATGATATTTTTATAGTTAACGTAAATTCCCTGCGCTGTTTCAGGGCGCAGATAGATGATGTTCGCGGAATCTTCTGCAGGACCGATGTGGGATTTAAACATCAGGTTGAATTTGCGGGTGTCGGTGAGTTCTCCGCCGCAATCGGGGCATTTTTTCGCCGCGAGGTTTTCCTCGGGGATCATGTCGGCGCGGAAGCGTGATTTGCACTTTTTGCAGTCAACCAAAGGGTCGGTAAAATTCTCGACATGACCGGACGCTTCCCAAGTGCGGGGATGCATCAATATTGAAGCGTCCAAACCCACGATATTATCGTGAAGACGGGTCATTTCCTTCCACCACATGGCTTGTATGCGGTTTTTTAACTCAATGCCGAGCGGACCGTAATCCCACGCGCCGCTCTGCCCTCCGTAAATCTCTGATGACTGGAAAACAAACCCCCGGCGCTTTGCCAGTGAGGTGATTTTCTCCATCGTTGCTTTTCCTTGGTATTCTTGTAGTTCTGACATGGGTTTATTGTACAAAATTGACCAATTTATGTATACGGAGGTGACAGTCACCCTTGTAAAATACACATATATCATGTATAATTTCATAATATAAATAAATTTTACATAAAAACTTGGGAAATATGAATTTTTAGCCGAAAATTATAGAGTAGGATAATTTTCAAGAGGCAGGTTAATAAATATGAGTTCTTCCTCCGAGTTGATTGTAGACGAAGAAAAGATCAAGAAAGCCATACAATCCGGACTTCCTCTGACAATAACGACATATACGCTTCCCAAAGAGATTGAAATATACATCGAGCAGGTTATAGAAACATTCTTAAGGCACATGAACCAAATGAAGCTCAAAGACTATATCGTTTACTGTGTACAGGAACTTGTTGTCAACGCAAAGAAAGCCAATACAAAACGTGTGTTTTTTAAAGAACGCGGATTGGATATTAACAACGACGAAGATTATAAAAAAGGAATGTTAACCTTTAAAGAAGAGACAATTGGCAATATTAATTATTACCTTCAGCTTCAAAAAGAAAAAGGTTTATACATAAAGGTTATACTACAGTTAAAAAGAAATGTTATACAGCTTGAAATACGCAACAATGTTATAGCGAATAAAGTTGAGCAGCTCCGCATTCACGATAAAATGGCAAGGTCGAGACAGTTTAACAGTCTTGAAGACGCTCTGACTCAGGTGCTTGATGATTCCGAAGGCGCAGGTCTCGGATTAGTTATTCTTGTTTTGATGCTGAAAAAGATGGGGCTGGACGATAATGCTTTTACGATTAATACAAACAACAAGTTCACAAGCGCGAAAATTTTAATTCCGCTTGATACCGCAATGGTAGAAAACATGTCGGCTCTTTCCGAACAAATTGTTGACAGCATCAACAGTCTGCCTCAGTTCCCAGAAAACATCATGCTTGTTCAGAAACTTATCAATGATCCTACTTCCGATATGCCGATGATTGCCCGCCAGATTTCGATGGACCCCGCGCTAACGGCGGATCTTTTAAAAATGGTAAACTCCGCTCAATATATGCTTTCTAAAAAAGTTGATAATATTTCCGAAGCGGTAAAAATGATCGGCATTAAGGGCATTAAAAATCTTCTGTATTCATACGGAACGCAGAAAGTATTAGGTGACGATACGCAAGAGAAGAAAAAACTTTGGGCGCACTCGTACAGAACCGCGTTCTATGCTTACAATCTTGTTAAGAATTTCAAGAACGACAGCAATCTTCTTGATGATGTTTATGTCGGCGGTATATTGCACGACATGGGAAAAATTATTTTCTCCAGCGTACACCCGGATCTCTTAAACAACATAAAAGGTTTCTGCACGGAAAAAAATCTTCCCGCATCGACATTTGAAAATCTTTCCGCCGGCATGAACCACGCCGAACTCGGCGCGTTAATCGCTGAAAAATGGAATTTCCCCGATCGTCTTGTTGCCGCAATCCGCTTCCACCACGATCCCGAAACCGCGCCGGAAGAATTCAAAGATTTAATCGACACAGTCTATCTTGCCAATATGTTATGTGAATACGAAAACGGAAATATCACATTCGAACAGCTCGAACCCGGACCTCTTGCCAATTTCAAATTACGCAGTAAAAAACAGGTAGACGCTTTAATTGAACGCCTTGCCGCCGGCTTCCAGAAAGAGTCGGTTTAAAATAATCGGAAAAATTATTTTGTCTTACTCGTAAGTTCACCACAGAACACAGAGGAAAGATAAGATTTTGTACCAAAAACTCTGTGTACTCTGTGGTTTTTTCTCGAGTAGTCAGACTTAAATAAAGTTAAAAAGCCCGGACGGCGTAAACACTAATAATAGTGCCATCCTTTCTGGTTCGGTTCCGACTGCCATTGATGAAAGCTTGAGTCCACGCGTAATCGCTATTATTTTGCGACGAAGACCAGAAAGTTCCTGTTGTTGAAATTCCTGCCTGCTCTTTGGCTTTATACATTTCGTTTAATTCTCCTAAACTTGGCAAAAACCAATCTTTGAATACTGTTCCTCCAACTGTTACTGTCTTGTTTGCGCAGACTTGTGCCGCTCTTCCTGTTTCTTCCGTTGTTGCTAAATGATTTACTATTATTTTCGTATCTCTTCTGCCGTTGCCTATTAATGATGCAATGTTCTCTGATAAATCTGTAAATGTTGTTACACCAGCTATTGATGTTCTATAAGCTCCCCATTCTGAATTGCTTTCATTTGCAGGCGCGGCTTCAAGGTAGTAAGCGGTATATGCGGCAAATGTACCTGTAGTTCCTGAATAGCCTTGTACGGTAAATCCGCTTGGAGCCACATAGAAGATAATTCCTCCTGCGGGTCCTGTGTCGCCAACTTTGAGAGTAAATGGATTTCCGTCAATTCCACCGCAACTGCATGTTTTTGTAATTGTACCGCCGTCTGATATCAACCATTCATAACTGTGTGTATGAACATATCCGCATGTTGTACAAATGCCGTTTGCAGGCGCATGATCGGCAAATTCTGTTTTGGCATCGCAGCCCGAGATTGTACATTCTTTCCAATGCTGTGTTGCGCTGCTTGACCATGTATCCCATGTGTGGGTATGCGTGTTTCCGTCAAAGGGGAGAACAACACGGAAGCCGATAAAGTACTGCCTGCTTTCGGGACTGTTGTAGTCACGGTAGGCTGAACGAGTGCCCGAAGCCGAAGCGCCCAAACTCCCGCCGCGCCTCACGCGGTAACCACCGGAAACCGCTCCAGTATAATCAGTTTGATCATCTGTTGGATAATCTCCGTACCAGTCCCAACACCATTCACTTATGTTCCCGTGCATGTCATATAAGCCATAATCGTTCGACAGTTTTTTTCCTACTTCATGTGTCATACCGCTTGCGTTTGCGGCGTACCATGCGTAATCTACTAAGTTGCTTTCCGTATTGCCAAAAGTCCAATCTGTGATTGATCCTGCTCTGCATGCGTATTCCCACTGCGCCTCGGTTGGTAAACGGTAGCCATTAGCTAATTCATTTATTGTTACCAGCCACAGTTCTGTATCCCAAGTACTTATATTATTCGGGTCTTCTGTGTTCTTGTCAATATAATAAAATATCTCCAACCCTTCCATTTCGCTTAACTTATTACAAAACTCTACCGCGTCATACCAGCTTACATTTTCTACAGGGCGTTTGTTTTGTGTTTCTCCTTCTACGGGGTCTGTAAAATTACTGGGATTTTTTCCCATTACAACAAGATACTGTTTCTGTGTTACAGGATATATTCCCATGTAAAAACCTTCGCTTAATGTTACAGACACTGTTGAATTATTATGATCAGGTCCCATTGTGAAGGTTCCGCTAGGGATTGCTACTAATTCAATGTTGAGCTCGTTAGTTATACTATCTTTAAGCCACTTGGCATACAATGTAATATTAGAAGTAACCGGTGTAGTGAAATCGTATAACATAGTCAATTCAGGATTGCTGTACCAACCACCAAAAACATAATCTTTTTTGATTGGAGGATTAACAGGTCGTGGTGCCGTGCCGCCTGATTCTACGCTTTGATCATAAACACCGCTCCCTCCGTTACTGTCAAAGGTTACGGTATAGCCAGCAGGCGCCCAATACGCGTAAAGTACAGTATTTTCGTAAATTTGAAATGTATCTCTCGCCTTGTAAGACTTACCTGAACCGTCAAAGGTTGTTCTCCAACCTTTCAAATAATGACCTTCTTTTTCAAGGTTTCCGGTGTTCTCTGAAACCACAACAGTATCTCCTGATCTATAAAAAAGGTTGTCAACAGGCGGCATTCCTTTTGTGTGTTCGTTTCCATTGTATGTTACTGTGTACATTATTGTCGGCTTCATTGGTCCCAAAGGATTTGAAGCCTCCCTCAATTCGTCAACATTCCAAATAGTGCAGCCTGATAGGATAATTGCGCATAACGAAAATAAAATAAATGCCGGTACAGTATTTTTCATAAATATCACCTTCTCTGTTTGAATCTATAAACATAACCAATTGCAATTTGATGACTGACGCCGGAAAAGTTGGTTTTAAATGTGTAAGAAATATTGGCAACGTCAGCAATATTAAAGCCTGCCGTAATATTGGCGGCAAATAAACTCAAGCCGGCTTTTCCTCCGTGCGAAAATTGATAACTGCCGATTATATAACCTGCTCCGCCTCCGGCAAAAAAGCCTCCCTTGTTTTTGAACGGCAAAAAGTAATAAAGATTAACAAAAGGATAAAAAGAGTAAAAAATTTCAACATCATTATGCGCGCTGATAAAACCGGCGTCACAGCCAAGTTCAATAAAAAAGTTATTTGCCGGAGCGTAAGTTCCGTGCAGTGTAAGAATAACAAATGGATCGGTAAAAGCGGTTCCGGCGGAAATGCCCAATGAATTAAACCGTGAGGAGGGTGAACTTTCATCTTCTTTTTTTTGTTCGGTTGTGTTACTTGAAGAATAATCATCAATTTTTATTTCTTGAATCTTATCTCTGTCGGCGGGATTCCTCGGCGGACGGACTTCAAAACGCACCCATTGAGTACTTCTTCCCGGGCGATCAAGAATATCATGTGGCGTTACGCGAAACCGATAATTACCAGCAGGCAAAGAAACAATTAAAAATGACGCTGTTGTGATTTCGCGTAAATAATGGTGATAGGTTCTTTTTTCTGATTTTTCGACTTCGACTGTATAACGATAAACATACTCGTCTCCTCTCCATGCGAACCGCCGTGAGAATGTCTTTTCATCCGCTGCAAAAAGAAAAGAGGTTATTCCCAAAAAAAGTAATATTACTGACAATAATTTATGCATCTGGTTTTCTGTGTATATAGTATTTATTATAATCGCTTTTTACAAGCCTATTATCTAAATATATTTTAATTTATTACTCCACGCCTGCAGCGCGATCCCGAAAGCCACCGACACATTAAGTGATGCTTTCGTCCCGTAACACGGAATAGACAGCCTTCCGAGAGACGCGTCCGCTGCCTCAAGCGCGCGGGGACTGACTCCCAATTCTTCGGAGCCGGCAATCATCAATCCGTGTTTTGGAAATTTAAATTCCGATATGGGAACGCCGCCTGTTTCCAGCGCGAAAACAGGGAATGTCAGTTCATTACAGTTAGGTGAAACGAAAAGTTCGCGTCTTTCCCACGGAACAATATCGATGCAGCCCATCGCTGTCCGTTCAGCTCTGCGGTGGCGCGGATCGGCGCAGAAGGGAGACAGCGTTATTTTTTCTACGCCGAAACTTTCAGCGGTGCGGAACATCGCGCCGACATTAAACGGAGAGCGGATATCCTCAAGGTACACCTGCATCCCTTCAAAAATTTGACGCTTTTCCGAATCGAGTTTGCCGTCTGCGCAGGTAAAATCCCAATCAGCCTGATCTTTGCCTGTTTCCGTTAATAAAATGTGTTTGACGGAATTTAACGCGCGTCTTAGCGGGATTGTGAGAAGAGGATCACATCGAAATATTTCCGCCGCTTCGATAAAAACTTTTTTTGCGTTATGCGAAAATTGATCATCATTCGCGAGCAATTTTACCGCGTCAAGAAAAAAAACAAATTCCGAATCAGAAAAAATATTTGATTGCTGCGGTAAATTTGCTTGATTACTCATGCAGAGTCTTTTTTCCGCGAACGAGAAAATTTTAATTATCTTCCGCAATTTTTGGGTACGGGGCAGTTTTTCCAGTTTATATAGCGGTATCATTGCTCACTTGTAAAAGCTGTTCAACTTGCAGCATAACGTAGTCCTGAAACTTCGGAGGCAGCTCGTTAAACAAATTTACCATGCGCTGAAGTTTTTCACCCGGTGTGCTGAAGAACATTGCGCCTTCGCCGGTTTTCAGCCATTTTTCATTTACGCCGAAAGTAAGCGATATTAGGTGAATAATTCGATCATTAACTTTTCTATGTTCACATTCAAGCTCTGCGATGTATCCGTTGCTTATATAAATTGCTTTTGCAAATTCAACTTGCGACATATTGAGCTTCTGCCGTAACTGTTTTATGCGTTTGCTAATAGTCATAGCCTTAATCATACGCTAAAAAAACTCACTATGCAATGTTTGATTTTTAAAATGATAGCGTAACGGAAATTACCAAAATAATGTTGTAAACTACTTTACAACACTCACAAATTAGTTTAATATTCTCACAAACAGAGCGCTATTATCGGGGGGAATATGAATCAAGACGAAAAACTTGAAAAAGTTTGCAATGACTTCTCGTCACTCAATGAAGAACAACAGGACTATATTTTGGGCATCCTGCAGGCTCTTGTTTTCGCAAAATCGGCTTCCGCCCGGCAAGAATCCGAAAATCTTTCTCAGCCCGATATTGCTTAAACCTTTATTAGGTTCTTCATTTTTTTCTTATAATAATCTACAATCAGCGTATGAGCAATATCAGTACGAGCAGCGGCGGAAACCAGACTGCCGGTAAAAAGCCGCGGCGTTTTCTGAAATTCCTGACGATTTTTTTCATCGTTCTTCTCGTAATCTGCCTTGCATGGATTGCCTTTTCCCTGATTGGAAGGGTAAAAGCAGCCTCCGTTATTCCGGATTCCGCCGGGCAACGCGCAAGCCTTCGTGTCAGTATCGCCAATCCCGTACGCTTACTTGATAATGCACTTTCTCACGAATCTTTGCAAGACATATCGACGGTTCCCGCGCTGTCTCAGATGGCGTCTGTTATCAGTATGCTGGAGGATAACCGCCTTTTTAAAAACTTTTTTGTTCGATATGCCGCCGGCGGAAATTTGGAACTTGCCCTGCTGCCCTCGGAAAACAATTTAGATTCTCAGACAAATTTCGCAGCCGCGTTGGATCTTCGGCTTTTTTCGCCTTTGCTTCGTATTCTTCCGTTAATTTCCAATTTTGTAAATATCCCTAAGCTTTATTATGTGCAATCGGGGAAAAATTCCCGTTTTGAAATGCGCCTTGATAATATGACATTATACATCGGTCCGTATCGAAATTTGCTTTTTATAACGAATAACCCAAGTGTTTACGAGTCGCGATCCGCGAAAAAAGGAGAGGTTTACAGCGCGATTAAACCTTCGTCTTACGATGCGTCTCTGATTCTTTCCAATGAATTTATCAGCGGTTTGTTAGCCGATCAGGACGCGGCAATCGCGGCGGTAATAAATAATTTAAATTTTGATTCAATGATAGAAGCCGGTTTATCGATATACCCAAAAAAAATCGAATTTCATCTGGCTGCGCCGTTGTCATCACGGCAGCAGAGTTTGAGCCGTATTTTGGAACAGCGTTCACGCGTACCCGGAATAGCTGAATACATTCCGGCGGACGCGCAATACGCGTCGATTTTTTCGGCAGGAACGTTAAATGATTTATATCAGGCGGCTCTTGTTTTTTCTCCCGAGTTGAGCGGCTCGCTGAGAACAGCGGAAAGCGCGTCGCGTTTTGTTTTGGGGCTCACCCTTGATGATCTTCTATTTTCGTGGACAGGAAATGAATTCGCTGTTTTCGGATTGGAAGGACGTCCGCATCCCGTTTACGCAATTCAAATTTCAGACGAACAGCAGCGGCAGAAAGTTTTCAGCCGCGCTTTCCGTTCGATAGCGTTAAGTGAAAATGTAAGAGTCGTTGTGGACGGAGTCCGCCTCTCTCAGATTGAAGTCCCCGAATTTCTTCAGTCTCTTCTGAGACAGTGGGATATTTTTGTTCCGTCGCCGTTTTATACTATTTATAAAGATTATTTCCTTACAAGCGAATCCGCGGACGCTCTTCTCTCCGCGTTACGCGCCATGCAAAGAAACGAAGTACTGCCGAAAACCGCCGCGTGGCGCAATATCGCGGGCGGAAGAACGGTCGCGAGCTCGGTCAGTTTGTATTATTCTCTTGATTTGTCAATGCCGTTTTTCCTGCGGAAAAGCACAGCACTCAGCGGTTTCCTGTCTCTCTATCGTCAGGGGCTTATCCGCATGAGTTTCGACAGAAACACGATCGATTTTTCGTTCGCCCTTGTTCCCGGATCGGGCAGCGGGGTAACGCTTGTAAACGGCTATCCGATTGACGCGGGCGCAAGACCGTCCAACCGCGTTTTCACAAGCGGCAGCGGAGATGAGACAAGAATTTTTTATTCTTCAGGTAACACAGCTTATTCTTTAAAAATTGCAGATAACACAATTCAGGATCTTCCCAATCAGGGAACGCACTGGATCATTGCCGCCGACGGCGTCACTCCCTCCGCAGGCGATAAAAACAAAGTGTTCGCGTGGATCGTAACAGATCGCGGGCGCGTAACGCTTGTAGACGGCGATCTCGAAACCGCCTCGGGATTTCCCGTTCTGTTGGGATTAAGACTCTCCGCTTCGCCTCAAGCGTATGAAGGCAGGCTCTATCTTTGCGATGAAGACGGCAAAGTTTACGTAATTGATCAAGACGGAAGGCAGACTGTTTGGGAAACTTCATTTGATTCCGCCATCCGCTCTCCGCCTTCTTTCCTCACAATCGCGAGAAGATCAGGAGCGTATGCCGCAGTCTATCCAAAAAGTTTCTTCGGCGAGATTTGGCTTCTCGACGCGAACGGAAAAGCGTTTCCGAATTGGCCTGCGCCAATATCGATCAGCAATGTCAGTGCTGACAACTCTGACAGCGAAGATAATGAAGATGGCGAAGAAGGAGCTGATTTCGGCATCGGTTTTGGTTCGCCGTTATTATTTGCACATAACAACCGGGTGCATATCGCGTTTATAAATCAATCGGGACAATTGTTGATATACGACGAGAACGCCGTTCTCATCAGGAATTTTCCTGTTTCACTCGACGGCGTTTTTTATCAGCAGCCTGTTTTCGACGGTGAATATCTCTGGCTGGTTTCATCTGACGGAACTTTTTTCCGCGCAGCTCTTGACGGCGAAGTTTTATCTCAAAACATACCGGGCTTTTCCGTAAAAGAGGAAGGATACATAACGATCTTCGACGGTGACGGCGACAAAACACCGGAGATTTATTTCACAGGCGACGGCAACGCGCTCTACGCGTTCACCCGCCATTTCCGCTCACTCGAAGGTTTCCCTCTGCCAATCTGGGGCAGACCGGTTTTCATCCCCGCTCAAGGAAACAAAAAATCAGAAATCTTCGGCATGGGCATGGACAGAAGATTGTACAGGTATCAGTTTAGATGATTTCAAAGGAGGAGCAAATGAAAAAATTATTACTCATACCGATTATTTTTTCCGCGATTTTTTCATCGTGCGTTACAAGGGGCGATATATTTGTAAGCGATCAGAGAAGTCAGTCAAATCAGAATCTTACAAAACTTGAAACGACGATTGTTCCTCTTGAGTCAGGCAGCGGAATGACTGCGCGTACGCGTCAGGCTGAAATAGTTTCTGCGCGGCAGATGATCGCGGGCATGGAAAGAGAAGCGTCAGCCGACGCGGATTTTAACGGCAAACTTATCGCGTGGTCGGGAAGGCTCGCGATTTTGGAAGGACGATACAGCGAAGCGGTTCGTTTGCACCGTCAATCGATTGCTTCTTCGCCGGGAAATTTTACGGCAATTATTTTAAGTATTCGTCTTGAAGGAGATCCGGCAAAACGCCTCGAAATTATTGAAAGAGAATTAGCATTGATAAGCCGGGGATCATCAGGGCTTGGAGAACTTAATATCGAGAGAGGACGCGCTCTTTTGGAATTGAATCGTTTTCTTGAATCTGCGGGCGCTTTTGATGTCGCGTTTTCCTCGGGGCTCAATAAAGTTTACCGCGAAAGTTATGAAGCGGACAGAAACCGCGCGTGGGAATTGCGCAATACAAGCGGAGTGGGCAGCGGTTCTCTCAGTTTGCTTAGCAGAGAAAATTTAAATTGGAGCGAATGTA
>Ga0209755_10002071_pt1 | contig 28567 bp, 27 predicted proteins | sample TergutCo191P1_FD_187301 | JGI IMG/M metagenome (GOLD analysis project Ga0209755, IMG submission 187301) | Cornitermes sp. P1 segment gut microbial communities from Petit-Saut dam, French Guiana - Co191P1 (SPAdes) (version 2) | ecosystem: Host-associated > Arthropoda: Insects > Digestive system...
AGGTCATACCTGTGTTGTTTTTCGTCATATCCCAGGCAGACCTAAATGCTTCGCGCGTTTTTTTCGGCAAAGTATTCATTTGCCCAATAGTCATGACGCGCACATTTTCTTTGTGCAACTCTGCCACTTCTGCAAGCATAGTCTGCGCAAAAAGGTTCATCAAACCCATCACTTCATCTTCAGGTCTTTTCCAGTTTTCTGAAGAAAAAGAATAGATAGTAAGAAAGCCAATGCCCAGGTCAGACGCACAGCGAATGCTTTCACGCACCGCTTCTATGCCCGCCTTATGCCCTGCCAAGCGATTCTTGCCGCGTTGCTTTGCCCACCTTCCATTTCCATCCATGATGATAGCAATATGGTGGGGAATTTGGGCCGTATCCAATTCAGCAGGGTCAAGCCCTGCTGGTGGTTGCGGAAAAATGATGTCGAGAGTCTTGTTCATTAAGAACCTAGATTTCCATGACCTCTGCTTCTTTTTTCTTGAAAGCTTCTTCGGCTTCAGCAATATATTTGTCGGTCAACTTCTGGCAATCGGTTTCGCCGCGTTTTGCATCGTCTTCAGAAACCTCAGAGCCTTTTTTCAATTTCTCAATGGCCGCATTTGCATCACGGCGCGCATTCCTGACGGCAACACGAGCTTCTTCGGTGTACAACTTGCACTGTTTTACCAGTTCACGGCGACGTTCTTCAGTCGGCTGCGGAAAAGGCAAGCGAATTACCGTTCCGTCGTTTGAAGGCGTAACACCCAAATCACTTGCCTGGATCGCGTTCGTTATTGCCGTAAGTGTTGATTTATCCCAGGGTTCGATAAGCAGCATATGGGCATCGGGAGTTTTGATAGCTGCCATCTGGTTGATAGGTGTCATAGCACCATAATAATCAACCTTAATGCGGTCAAGGATCATTGCGTTAGCGCGCCCTGTGCGAACTGCTGCAAAGTTATCGTTCAGATTCCCTAGAGCTTTTTGCATCCGCTCTTCGGCCTGCATCAACGTTTCATCAATCATGGCACTTTCCTTTCAACAAACTTTTCAATTCAATGCCGCTGGGTTCATCTCACACAGTGCAACGCAGCTGCTTGTTTTTGTTTCGCCTATTGTACCGTGGTTCCAATGCTTTCGCCCCGTAAAGCCCGGGCAATATTGCCAGGAGTAGAAATATCAAGAACAATCATGGGCATATTGTTGTCCATACAAAGCGAAGTTGCCGTTGAATCCATAACATGAAGTTCTTTGGAAAGTACTTCGAGATAGGTAATTTCATCGTATTTTTTCGCATTGGGATTTTCAGAAGGATCTGAATCGTAAACGCCATCGACCTTCGTTGCTTTCAGTAAGCATTCGCAATCCAGTTCGCACGCACGAAGAGCGGCGGTAGTATCGGTGGTGAAATACGGGTTTCCTGTGCCCGCAGCAAGAATAACAGCACGCCCCTTTTCAAGGTGGCGAATGGCTCGCCTGCGAATGTAGGGTTCCGAAACTTCCTGCATTGAAATCGCGCTTTGCACGCGACTATGCAACCCGTGACGTTCAAAAGCGTCTTGCAAAGCAAGGGCGTTCATAATGGTAGCCAGCATTCCGATGTAGTCTGCCTGTGACCTGTCCATTCCTTCCGCACTTGCCGCCATGCCGCGGAAAATGTTGCCGCCCCCAATAACGATGGCCAGCTCGACCCCTTCTTTTACAATCTGTTTGAGTTGAATAGCAAGATCTTCAACAACTTTCGGGTCGATGCCATACCCAATATCCCCCGCCAAGGCCTCACCGGAAAGCTTCAAGAGTACTCTTTTGTATTTGTAGCTTGGTGTCATTGATGACCCTCCTTTTTGTTGGTAACTTTCAGATATATTACCTGAAAAAGAACGAAAAGAGGGAGTAAAAACTCCCTCTAAAGCTAATCCACATCGGAACCAAGAGTTGCTTCTAGTTTTATCACTTGTCCGCTTCGATTGATTTCGAAACTAACCTTGTCCCCCGGCTTGCATGAGCGCACTTCGAGAATCAAATCGCTTGCTGAAGCAACGGTTTTCCCATTGAATTTAGTAACAATATCGCCAACTTTAACCCCGGCAGAATCCGCCGCAGACCCAGCGTACACCTGAGTAACATAGGCGCCCCTATCCGCTTCAAGACCGTAGCGTTGGGCCAAAGAAGGATTTACGGTTGAAAGGGAAATACCCAGTTGAGCATGGGAAGGCGTTTTACCTTCGATGATTTGCTGGGCAATGCTAATCGCATAATCGACCGGAATAGCAAACCCTACGCCCGAATAACTTCCAGAATACGAAGAAATCAGCGTGTTGATGCCCACCAGCTTACCCTGAGCATTCACCAAAGCTCCGCCGGAATTGCCGGGGTTAATTGCGGCATCTGTTTGAATCAAGTTCGTATAAATCGCGACGTCTCCGCCTGTTGCTGATTCCATAATGGTAGAACGGCTGGTTGCAGAAACAATTCCCGTTGCAACCGATTGTTCGAAACCAAAAGGACTGCCGATTGCCATAACCCATTCACCAATAACTAAATCGGAGGAATTCCCCACTTCGATAGGCTTGAGACCGGTTGCATCCTTGGCTTTAATAACAGCCAAATCAGAACTGGAATCAACTCCCACTACTTCTGCAGAATAGGTTTCACCTTCGATAGTTACTTCAAGAGCTTTCGCCCCATCAACTACGTGATGATTGGTGATAATATAGCCGTCTTCAGACAAAATTACGCCACTTCCTAAGGAAAGCTCGACCATAGATTCATCATCGGAACTGAAACCAAAGGGGCTCATTGGCGAATGTGCTGCGAAAGTATCGATACTAACCACCGAAGGAAGTGTTTTTTGCGCAACAGACACCGCAAGAGTTGCATCTGCCTCTTTGCCCGCAATAGGTTCGTTGCTTCCCGAGCCCAAAACAGTTGATTCTCCTTGCGATGGTTGTACTTCAGTAGTGTTCGAAGGGCTGGTTAAGAACCCGAGTGATCCGAAAACACTAAATCCGACTAAAAAGAGCGCGCAAGCAAGTGCTGCTCCCAAGAAGCCTAACAGGAAAGTTTTTCCTCCCCCGCCCGATTTGCTTTTTTTGGAAGCTTGCGGTGCTCGAGGCTGCGGCGGCACCGATTGCTGAGCTTCGTAAGCAAATCTTTCTGCCTGACTTCTCTGCTGAGCAGCGCCGTATGCTGGCCGCCGAACAGGGGTGGTTGCTTGGGATGTAGGGGGCGTATGGTAAGACGACCCTACATAACCCTGGCTTTCGTTATGCGTTTGCCCCGCAAAAGAGGATGCCTGTTTTGTGTGCTGGGGCACGTGCACAGGCTGGTCGTGGTTTGGCGGAGGGAAATTTTGGGGATTGTTTTCAGAATTGGTCATAGCTTAAAACTCTCCTAGAAAATCAACTGGTGGGACTAATGTTTCGATTTATCGTACACGCACCCATGCGAAAATGAACATACTCTGGACAAACACCGCTGAAAAAGCAAAGCCAATTCGCAGCGCACCCAAAAGCACACTCAAAGGCGCGCCCTAGCATTCGCCAGTTAGCCTTCGTTAGTTAAATTCTTGTTGAGTTTTTTCCAGACCGTTTTCGACCAGGAAAAGCGTTGCTTCGCATCCGCGGTTACACGCTTGCAAAAAATCGTCGAAGGCTTCTTTTTTGGGGGCTTGCAGCACATAATCTGCGCTATCCATGCGCCCTGGTGGTCGCCCGATACCAATGCGCACCCGATACCAATCGCGCGTTCCTAGCTTGTCGCAAAGCGAACGAAGCCCGTTGTGCCCCGCGTGTCCACCACCAAATTTCACGCGAACCGCCCCTGGAACAATGTCCAGGTCGTCATGGATAACAATGAGATTATCAGGGCTTATCGCATACTTGGCACAAAGCTGTTTCACCGGTCCACCCGAAGTATTCATGAAACCTTGCGGTTTTGCCAACACGAAATCGAAATCTCGATAACTTGCCTTTGTTGTTAAGGCACCGCATTCGGTTTTCCAGTAATTCGCACCAAACTTTTCAGCAATAAGGTCAAGCGTATCGAACCCCGCATTGTGGCGCGTATGTTCGTAAGCACCACCGGGGTTACCTAACCCAGCAATCAGATACATTTCTTGCCCCGAGCCAAAGCCGCTCTTAGAACGAGCTGTCGGTATCAAAGATTTCAGAAACTGAATCATTGGTATACACATTCGCAATAGCCTTCGCGAACTGCGACGCGATGGAAACTACTTTGATTTTGCCGTTAAGATGTTCTTTCGGAACAGGGATGGTATTGCAAACCACCACTTCTTCAATTTCTGCGGCTTCCAGACGTTCGTAGGCAGGACCGCTGAACAGAGGGTGTGTTGCGCAAACATAAACGGTATCTGCCCCTTCTTTTTTCAGCGTTTCAACCGCTGCGACCAAAGTGCCGCCCGTATCAATCATGTCGTCGTTGATGATACAAATTTTGTCGCGCACGTCTCCAATGAGTGCGGTAATTTCAGCTTTGTTGTGGTTGGGGCGACCCTTGTGCATGATAACCAGGTCTGCGCCCATCAATTCGGAAAACTTTTTCGCAACTTTCGCGCGCCCAACATCGGGGCTTACGATGCAAACACGGTCTTTATCAAGGTTTTTCGCCTTGAAGTATTCAGCAAGAATAGGCAGAGCCGTTAAGTGGTTAACGGGCGTATCGAAAAAGCCTTGGATTTGCCCTTGGTGCAGGTCAATAGTGATAAGACGGTCGATACCTGCTACCGTCATCAAGTTGGCAACCAACTTCGCTGTGATAGGTTCACGCGCTGCCGCTTTGCGGTCTTGACGCGAATACCCGTAATGGGCAACTACCGCAGTAATCGTGCGGGAAGAGGCTCTTTTCGCTGCGTCTGCCATAATTAAGAGCTCCATCAAAGCATCGTTTACGTGTTCGCCAGCAACCGATTGAACAAGGAAAACGTCTGCGCCGCGAATACTTTCGCCATAGCGCGCGTAAATTTCGCCATTTTCAAACTTTTTGAGCGTGATTTCTCCCAGTTTGATTTTGAGAAGTTCGGCAATCTCTTCCGCTAAATCGGGGTTAACCGACCCAGAAAAAATCGCCATACTTTTTTTCATTGTAGTCATCTTCATTACCGTCATTCGCAAACTCCTTGCCCCGTTTTTCTTCCTTTTCCATTGTATTGCAACATTGGGAAAATGGGGTGAAATACCTTGCTTGCTTCAAACTTCTTCCACGGGTGGTAGGGCAAGTAACAAGCCTATGCTGCAGAAACGTCAAAGGGGTCTGCAATCTTGCACACCCCTTTGACGCAAATAAACGCTGTTGGTGATTTGGTTCTTTTCTTTTAATCTTTTTTCCTAGAAAGGATTAACGCAATAGCAACGAGTGCAACAGCCATGATCAACGAGACAATAACTATCGTCCAGCCCGATAAGCCTACGAGGTTTGCCACAATTAAAAACAATTGCTGCAAGCAAACAAATATAAGTATTATTACAAAGAATGGAACTGGTTTCTTTTTTTGCTCCACCATGATTCACCTCCTTGCTTGTTTCTTTTTCGCCAAAAGCTACCTCATAAAAATTAGCAACAAAAAGGCAGGTGAAACAGGGTTAATTCTTTCACAAAACTAACCCTATTGTTGAAATAAGACTGTCGGTTGCTAGCGCAACCTCTCTATTTACACTTCACTCGTTTGAACTCGCTCCGTTTTTGGGTCCTTCGACTTCGGGTGCTTCGCACCCTCCGCTCAGGACGACAAGGGCTGGCAGTTTTTATCATCCTGAGGCACAGCTATGTCATTCTGAACAAAGTGAAGAATCTATGTCATCCTGAGGCGCAGCCGAAGGATCCCTGTGAAAGTTTTAAATTATTTTTCTTTTTTGAAACTGAGTAATATTTGAGCAATTTCCGGAGCTGAATATGACGTTGATACAAGTTCCCAGCCTTCTGCTGCGCGCTTGTTGACTGTTTCGTTAAGCAAGAAAATATCGTCATCGCTAAGCTTCGGTTTTGCTGCCCCCAAAATATCTATAACTTCGTTCTTATACTCGAGCTTGGCAACTTCTCTTGCTCGCTGAATCTTTTGATTTTCGTTTGCGACCTTCCATGCCTGAGTCATCGCAGTAAGAACCATAGCAGCAGTCGTAGCCCAATATATCACATCCTTGAATATACCAAGGTCAATGCCAAACCATGTTTTCGCGTACGAGTTTACTACAATAATGGTGGTACCAATAATCATAGCAATAATAGTTATTGGCGTAATAGGACTTCTATATTTTTGCTGGTTATCCATTTTCTGTTCTCTCTCTCGTAAAAGTTAGTATTTGTCTGCTTCTGCATAGTCCTGCTTGTGGTTCCAGGGCAATAAAGCGACCCGCCCCCTTGTTCTTGGGTTTTATAGAATGGCTTTGCCCAGGAAAGAAACTATCAAGAGGGCACGAGAAAAAACAGGGTTAATTCTTTCACAAAACTAACCCTATTGTTGAAATAAGACTGTCGGTTGCTAGCGCAACCTCTCTATTTACACTTCGTTCGCTTACGCTCACTTCGTTATGGGTCCTTCGATTTCGGGTGCTTCGCACCCTTCACTCAGGACGACAAAAACAACAGTGGGAAGAGTTTCAGTTTTCGGCTTTTTGAGTAATCTCTGCAAGCAGCGAAGGTATTTCACGGCGGCTGCTTACGGGCAGCTTGCCCATAAGATTTCGCGCATGACTTTTCACGGTTTCTTCCGCAATAATTAGTTCCGCAGCAATTTGAGGGTTCGTCATGCCATCCCTTAAACAACGCAGAATTTCTGCTTCCCTGAACGTAAGGTTGTATTCTTTGGCAGCTGCGGTGATGACAGGATCAGAATCGCTTCCATTTATTTTAATGCGGATAGACTTTGTAATATTGTTGGTGTCTGCCGCCTTCAAGCGAAGCTTACGCGCAATTTCACTTCTGGTTTTCCCTTCGAGCAACAGAAGAGCAAATTCAATCTCTTCTTGCGTTAAACCCAGAGCAGCCATGTCTTGCTTTTCGTTAGTTGCCGCTACTGGTGCTGTTGTTACTGGTGTTGCTTTCGTTCCTGGCGTTTGCAATTCAGAATCCAACCGCTTTTCAACGCCCTCTTTGCCACACAACAAAGAATACAATGCAGCCGCAAGGGTTTTTTCTCGATGTCGCTCGAACAGGAAAAACAGCACCAACACAAAGCCAATAGCTGAAATTGCCGCAGAAAAAAGCAAGGGCACATCAATCACGCGAAACATTTCAGGCAACCAGGCTTCAATGCTCCACAGGCACACTGCATAGACAAGGTTGGCCACTATTCCCAGAGAAGCAACAAAAACAGGGCGTTTTGCATGGGCAAGGAAGAAAACAGGGATCGTCAGTATTAAAAATTCAAAGTATGAACCGCCCAGACTGTTCGTAAATACCAACGGAACAAACCAGGGTGCTTGCGCGTCACCCGGCAGCAAGGAAATGAGTATCCCTGTAATAAAAAGCATCATGGCACAGATAAGCCCTGCTCGTTCATAGCCTTTGTCGCCAATTACTCCATACAAAAGAAAACCTACACCAGGGAGAACAAGAACGCACAAGATAAGGAGGGTATCTGAAGCCTGAATACCTGCGGCAACAACGTGGGTATAAACTACGGCATTCATGGTGCCGAGCCAAAACACCAGAGCAATCACTAGAGCAAACATTACGAGCGACCGCTTTGAGAACCGCAACGCGCTTAAAGCTACGGGTTGATTAGGCAGTGCTATCGCGCGGCGTATGCCCAACCAAGAAAGAACCGTTAAAAGCGCGGGAAGAAGAAAGGCAACTTCTTTCGGCAGACCGCAAACCAACCAAACGAAATAGCAAACAAGGGATAGCGCAAAAGCGGAAACATAGCGCACAAGCTGCTTGCCCGCACTTGCCGTATAGAGTACCCCGAACGCACGGCGCACCAACACAGGTGCCATGAATACGGGTGAAAGCACATACAAGATTGAGCCGAAAGGATACGGCATGAGTGCGAATACTGCGGTAATGACCACAGCAACGGGGGTTGTGTAAAACGCAACCCGAGAAAGCCCTTTGGGGTTTTTCCCAAACCCGAAACTGAACGCCAGAATTGCAATTGCGCAAACAATTAAGAAAAGCAGCGAATCGTTCCCTACTATTTCAAAACCAAAAACAACGTCTTGGTACAAAACCAGTTCGGGGGCATACATCATGAACGACCCCCAGGAAAAGGCACCAAACCAACCCCACCACTCAAGCCTTTTCGTAGTGTGCTTGGGCGTGCTGCTTTGCATGAAGGGTCTCTCCTTTAAGATTTGGGAATGTTTTTCGTATTTGTATAAATTACCATAAGTTTATATGCGCAAAAGCGAACATCAGGCAATTCTTTAAGCTGCCATTGGCTCAACCCCAATGAAGGGTGCGACAAATCAGACCGCTCTTTTGTCTTCCTGCAGGTGCTTCGTTGACTGACGTTAATTGATGAGTTTTCCTGTAGGTTTTCCAGAAAGCAAGTTCTCTATAAACGCTTTGATTGTTTCTCGCAAAAGAGGATAAGCATGGCTACTAAGAGGGATTTCCTCGAGAGCAGCCTGATAGGCTTCAAGGCTTTCGTCAATAAAGGTGTCGATTGTTTTTACATCAGGAAAACTACGGCTTTTCCACGAAAGCAATTCTTCAGCAATGTTTCTTCGCGTAAGGTTTGCGTGAACATATTCCCCACCAATAGCCAAAGCTAACCTGCCATCGGTGTTGTAGTGGCGAAGAGGAACTTGATCATAGGTGGGCGTCAGCCTAATTGTCGCATCTGGGAAGTGGAAAATGCTAACATTTTTCGCGTGCATATCAAGATTCCCCACAGCAGCGGCAAAGATAAGTTGTGCAGCAAAAGCGCGTGGGTCGTCCACGTTGCCGAAGCGGTCAAGCATCTGGGCTATGCGCTTGGTACTCACCTTGCCTCCAATTTCCTGGTACTTCTGATTTCCCTGTGCGCCAAGAGCCTGATTAAAATCTTCTTGATGAATACGTCCACCTAGCACTTTTGCATCGCGGTCAAACCGTTCAATAACCAGCGCATCAATGCCATCAAAGTTTTCTATCCACACAGGATGAGAGGTCAAGCCAACCTTCTGCGCAAGTTGCATACAGAATGCTTCATCGTAAATCATTGTTGGATATTCCGAAACTACTGGCTTCAAAATATGGGTTGATGGAAACCCATAGTGTGTGCGATGCCAAACGTCATTTTTTTTAGCAAGAACAATTTTTCCCTGCATTCCTCCGAGAGAAGTTTTTCCCGAAGCAGGAGCGTTCGCGAGGGGCTCTTGCGGCATATTTTCAAGAAGATAACGGATTTGCTGCGCGTCAACCGTTTCAGCTTTCGGTTGCTTTGAGGAAATTGGATCTGCGGGATCAGCAATTATCAGTGCGCCCGCACTGTCTTTTCCGTACTTGCGCAGGATTTCATACGTGTTTCTCGATTGTGGTGGCAGGGGTTGTGTCAACCACTGAAGGTTGCGCCCTTCGGGAAGAAGCTCTGTAAAAAAATTCATTGCTCGTTTCTTCTGGAGAGCAGTGAAACGATAATTGAGTGGCACAGAAAGGCTCATGATAGTTGAAGCTAAAGGATAATGGTCAAAAACTGTTGATTCAGCCGCAAACTCAAAGCCCCGCTCTTTCGGAATAAGAGTACCGAGCAACACACCGTACAACTCTACATTTAAGGAAGTCATTTTTCGCCTTCTTCTGGGATGTCGAGTTTGGCATAAAGCGTGATTCCTGTTGCTTTGAGTGTCTCAAAAAGCCGATTCATGAGAATACCTGGCTTGCCCTGCTCCATTTCCCAAACCCATTTTTGGTTCGTTTCCAGCATATTGGCGAGGTCTCTTTGGCTGAGGTCTTGCAGCAGACGTCCTTGCTGAATAACTTGCCCCAGCGTAAATGAATCTTTTATTTCAGTTGTGAGATTCATGGGTTTCCTGACTACTTTATCGTAGTCGTATTGCCTGACTACGTTTTGGTAGTCACTATACACGACTACGTTTTTGTAGTCAAGCATCGTGCAAAAGGATCATACGGGCAGCAGACAATCCTTTTCCCGTTTTCGGCAAGCCTGTTTCTCGGTGGTCGCAACATAAGACAGAGTAAGACAGCTTCAAAGTTTTTTTCGATGTCATTTTGAAGCGGCTCGGAAACACCCACAATACGGAAAGCGGGCTTTTTCTCAATTCTGAAACTCATCTCTTCCACTCCCTGAACCATGATTTTGAAGCTGATAGGAGGAAAGGATTTTAAGGTCGCGCCATTTTCTTTGACAAGGGAGGGGGCAATGCCGTGTACGCTCTGAAAAGCACGGTTGAATGCTGTTGGGGAGGCATAGCCATACTTTGCGGCTATGTCGACTATTTTTTCATCCCCGCTTTGCAAATCTGCCACCGCTCATGACATCCTCCTGCTCAAGCAGTATGTCATCCTGAGGCGAAGCCCCATGTCATCCTGAACGAAGTGAAGGATCCACCTCTGCCACCCATAAACCATCTGTCGGTTGCTAATGCAACCTCTCTATTTACAACTTCGTTCGCTTTCGCTCACTCCGTTGTCCTCTCGGTACCCCCACCCCCTCGGCTTACCCATGTCATAAGCTTTGCTCTTGAAGGCAAAATGCCGCATAGAGGGGAAGCGATTTTATCTTATTGATAAACCCAAAATTCTTCGTAGATATACGGACGGCATAGGGCGGGTTGTGCTTATCGCAAAACACCCTCAATGACTTAGACTGGACGTTTTCCGCAGATTTTACCTCCAGAGGAATGACTCCATCTTTATTTTCGATGACGAAATCCACCTCTGCATTGTTCTCCGACCTCCAATAGTGCAAGGCAATGCCAGCAGCTTCCATTTCGCAGGCAATATAGCCCTCCGCCAAAAGACCTTTGAGCTGCCCCAATCGATCGAGCATGATGTCGCTGTAGTCAATGCCTAGGAAGTGCGTGAGAAAACCAGCGTCATTTATGAAAAGCTTAAAGATATCTGGATCAACAAAATGCCGAACAGGCTTTTCTGGACGAGTGATGCAGCTGGCCTTGTATACCAAGTCTGCTGACATCAGCCAATCCAAGGCTGTTTCGTAGGCACTTGCACGACCACCTGAACGTATTTTGGAGTATTGGAATTTATGGGCTTTGTTGTCCTGTTGCAGAGGAATGCTATCGTATATCCGCTCAATTTTGACCGCCTCATTCAGGTTATTGACATATTTCTTCATGTCATTGATGTAGGCAGTCTTGAGATCATCGAAAAAGGCAGCATCAAACTTCATCAGGTCTTTTTCAATGTCGAGGAACTGCTGAACGGCTTCTGGCATTCCGCCAACACACATAAAAACCCGCAGCATTTGAAGCAACTCTTCATGCAGTGTTGGGAGCATCTTCGAGTTTTCCTGGTAGCACTGTTGAATAACAGGGATATAAGCCTGCTTGCCGATTGCCATAAGAAACTCCGGGAAGCGCAAGGGAAACATATCCTTAATGGCAACCTTCCCAACGGGAAACGACTTCCTAAACCTCTTGAGCTTTACCCCTAAAAGAGAACCCGCGCAGATGATCTTTGTTTCCGGGTGCTTTTCTTGCAGATATTTTAATTCTGCGATAAACTCTTCCGACTCTTGCACCTCATCAACAAACAGTATCGTGTTGGAATTATTCAACTCACTACCCGCCAACAGTTGAAGCTGCCCAAATTTTTGAGTTGAACTGAGGCCGCTTTGGTATATTTGCCCAAGAAGGGGCTCCTCGAAAAGGTTTATCTGTCGATATTGCTCGAATTCCTTTTTGCAAAACGCATCAATAAGGTAGGTTTTTCCAACCTGCCTGGCACCCAGCACCAGCAAAGGCTTGGTCATGCCGCCCTGTTTCCAATCGAGCAGTTGTTGGTAAAAAAGTCTTTCCATGCTGCAATATTAACACAAAACCGAGGGAGCTTGCCCTAGTTTTTCGACATTTTCCGAGGGAGTTTTGCTAGGCTGTTCGCACACCCTTTGATACAAATAAAAGCTTTTTGTTGAATAAGCATCTTTCAGCTATCCTTGTTTTTTGTCTTCCCAATCAAAATACCGCCCGAAAAGACGAGCACAATCACGGCAAGGATAATGAAGTAATTAATCTCTGCAAGGACGAAAAGATCTACTAATAGAAGGATGATCCCCGAAACAATACAAGCCCAACCAATAGGCTTTTTCATATTACCTTTTTCCATAAATTCCCTCTTTCTCTTGTTGATAGACACGAACCAGACTAGCAATGAAGCATGAGAAAGCACAGGGCTAATTCCTTCACAAAAATAGTCCTATTTAGGAAAGCTGTTTTCAGCAAGGTTTTGCTGTTTGTTTTTCGATGACAAACTCAATCAAAGAAGGGATTTCATAGCGGCTATCCACGCGCAACTTACCCATAAGGCTACTTACGTGATTTTTTACCGTCGCTTCTGAAATAATTAACTCTGCAGCAATTTGCGGATTTGTCATACCGTTTCGCAAACAACGAAGCACATCAGTCTCTCTCCTTGTTAAGTTGTGCTCCCTAACAATAGTGGTTATAGCTGGGTCAGGGTCGCCGCCACTGAGTTTATTGCGAATAGACTTCATATGGCTGCTGGTCTCCACAGACTTCAAGCGAAGCTTGCGAGCAATTTCGCTACGCGACTTCCCCTCAAGCAACAACAGGGCGACCGCTGTTTCCTCTTGTGTTAAACCGATAGTAGCCATTTTTTCATTTGCTCCCATAAGCTCGCCTGAGGGTGCTTTCTCTCCGTTCGCCGTACTGCTTGATAGAGCATAGAGTGCAGAGATAAGGGTTTTCTCCCGATACTGCTCAAACAAGACAAACAGCAGCACAACGAACCCAATGACAGAAATTGAAGTTGTTAAAAGCAAAGGCGCATCAATCGTTCGAAACATTTCAGGCAACCAGAGTTCAATCCCCCACAAAGAAATCATGTAAACAAGATTAATCACTATGCCAAGAGAAGCAACAAATACGGGGCGTTTTGCGTTAGCGAGGAAGAAAACAGGAAGTGTCAGCATTAGAAACTCAAAATACGAACCGCCAAGACTGTTCGTAAATATTAACGGCACCACCCAAGATTTTTGGGCTACACCAGGCACTAGAGCAATTATTATTCCCGCAATAAAAAGCATCATGCCGCAGACAATCCCTGTCCGCTCATGCCCTCTATCACTGATTAACCCATACAATAAAAATCCGACAACAGGAAGAACGAGGCTTAGCAAGGTAAGTAGAGTATCCGATGTCTTAATTCCTGTGCTGATAATGCAAGTGTGAATAACAGCATTCATGGTGCCGAGCCAGAATAATGCAATCAAGGCTCCTATCAACAGGAATAAAAGCCGCCCAGAAAGCTTAAATACGCCCGGCCCTGTAGGCTCATTCGATAGCGCAACAATACGGTGTATCCCCAGCCAAGCAGGAACAGCGAGCAGTGCGGGGAAGAGAAAGGCAATTTCTGTTGGAAAGTCACAGACCAACCAAACGGAGTAGCACAAAACGCTGACCACAAAAGCAGAAATATAGAACGTAAGCCGCCTGCCTGCTTTCACTGAGTGAAGTACGCCAAAAGCGCGACGCGCCAGCGCAGGTGCCATCAATGCTGGTGAAAGCACGTATAAGATTGAGCCAAAAGGATACGGCAAGAGCACAAACACTGCCGTAATTATGAGCGCGATGGGGGTTGTGCAAAACGCAATGCGGGAAAGCTTGTTTGGAGTTTTTCCGAAAACGAAGCTAAACCCGATAATCGAAACAACAAAGACAACCATGAACAGCAAGGAATCATTTCGGTTTCCCCGAATACCGAAAGCTACATCTTGGTACAAGACCATTTCTGGCGCATACATCATGAAAACAAACCAAGAAATAACGCCAAACCAGCCCCACCACTCAAGCCTTTTCGTAGTGTGCTTGGGCGCGCAGCTTTGCATGAAGGTTCTCTCCTTTAGGATTTAGGAATGTTTTTCTTATTTATACAGATTATCATAAGTTTAATATGCACGGAGACGAGGCAGGAGGCGGTTCTCTTGTCTCGCTGTCTCGCTGTTAATTATATTTGTTGTAGCAAAAACAGCTTGTTACGTGGTCGTTCACCATTCCTACCGCTTGCATGAAAGCGTAAATAATTGTGGTGCCCACAAATTTGAATCCTCGTTTTTTTAGGTCTTTGCTGATGGCATCACTTAACGGAGTCGAAGCGGGAATTTCTTCCAAAGTTTCCCAGCTGTTCTTGATGGTCTTGCCTTCGGTAAAGCCCCAAAGATAAGCATCGAAGCTGCCAAATTCTTTCTGCACTTCCAAGATGCGCTGCGCGTTGTTGATAATTGCCCGAATCTTTAACTGATTGCGAACAATTCCAGCATCTTGCATCAGCGATTCATATTTTGCTTCGTCATAACCAGCAACTGTTTCGATGCGGAAGTTGTCGAAAGCTTTTTCAAAGTTTTCCTGCTTGTAGAGAATCGTTCGCCACGAAAGACCTGCTTGCATTGCATCGAGGCTTAGTTTTGCGAAAAGTTTCTGGTCGTTGTGTTCAGGCTTGCCCCAAATTTCATCATGGTACTTTGCCATTTTTTCGTCATTTTCCGCCCACGAACACCGCATTTGTTCATTATTCATGATGTTTCGGTCTCCTGTTCTTCCGCTTTAGCAAAAGTATAAACTGCAGGTACTACAGGTTAACAATGGCTACCTTTATCCCGTTCTGACGAAATAGTGGTTTCAGATATTTCGGATTACTTAACTCAGGAAGAACTTGCTGCAAAGCAATAAAAATATCTGCCGATGGCGCACGGCTTGCTTCTTCGATAGCATAAACCGTTCTTTCGGATATTTTCAAACCTGTTCGTTTTTCCACTTCGCTGGTTAGCAACATTCCACGCGAATACCCATTTTTCAATCGAGATGCTTTCAACAGCACGCCGAATGATTCCCAATCAATAATGCTATTTTCTTTCGCCATCCAAAATCTTTCTTAGCACTATTTCACTTTAGTGCAATTTTGTATACTCTCGTTTGCATTATAGTGCAATAAATAGTTGTTGACAAAATATAGAATATATTCTATATTTTTTAGGAGGGTTCATGCAGGTTGTTTACTATGAAACAAATAAAGGCTTCTGTCCTGTGAAAGAATTCATACACAATATTGATGTTCAGATTGCCTCGAAAGCATATTCATACTTTCTGCTTCTTGCACAATACAACGGAAGCCTTCGAAGCCCTTTTTCAAAGCATCTCGGCAATGGGATATTTGAGCTCAGACCATCAAGGCGAGGAATGGCAGTTAGAGTACTTTACTTTTTCGACACAAATGATGTTGCTGTTTTAACGAACGCCTTTATTAAAAAGCAGGACAAAACCCCCTCTGCAGAAGTTGAACTAGCGAAGTCATATCGAAAAGATTACTATTCACGAAAGGATTTGTAAGCAATGGATGCACTAAAAGACCTTGAATCAAGAATCGCAACCGACCCCGAATTTAGACGACAATGGGTTGAAGATTCAGCTGACAGAGACATTCTTTTTGCAATTGCGGAACTTCGCTGTGGACAGGGTCTCTCCCAAAAAGAATTAGCTGAACGAACGGGAATAAGACAAGGGGACATCTCGAAAATTGAAAGCGGGAAAGGGAATCCAACATTAGCTACGCTCAACAAAATTGCGATTGGCCTCGGGATGAGACTAGAAATCAAATTTGTACAATATTAGGAAATACCTCTCCTGCTTCTGTTCCGTTAAGCAAAGTGAGGGTTTGTCATCCAGCAATTACTTCACACCCCAATATGTTGCAATTGTCGGAATATTTCATACATTTGCAACATAATTCATCCACTTTGTGAGCCTCTTAACTAACTCAATATTTACATTTAACTTTTACAATGTTATATTCACTTTTTAAGAAGCCAAAAAACAATAAATCTCCAGTTCAGATAACCAATTTACTTGCCATAGATGCCCCGAAAACGAGGCATCTGTCAGTCCACACAAACGATTAATCGCGTTATTTCTTTTCTACAGGCACCTGTAATTCAGTCATCCAATTTGCGGGGTCATCGGTCTCATGAGGACCAGTAATTGTGTATCCACGCAATCGACCAGCAAAAACGTATCCGTTTTCTTCTAGCCACATCGCCAGCTTTTCGCAGGCTGTGTCATAGCCGCCATCAAAAGCACCAGAAAAACGAAGGGTGGCAGCCTGGGGAATTTCGGGATATTCTTGATAAACAAATTCTCCTTTGCTTTCGCCCAGCTTTTCAACGGGAATAGCAATTTCCACATCGGGGTCTACCTCTTTGTATTCCTCATCAAAAAAAGTAGAGTATCCGCAACCGCTAACTGCTACTTTGTTTTCATGCACAAACTGCCCCAACTTTTCCCAAAGCTGATATTCATCTCTATACTGGGGAATAATTCCTCTCAGCGACAGCACCTTTACCGATGCCAACTTCTTTATCTCAACCTCAAAGACCATAATATTGTGCTCCTTTCGCACGGTGTCACTCAAGTTCATGAGCAACTCAAGTTTCTTTTGTTCGGCATCAATGCTTTGTTGCACCGAAGCCATTTGCGCACGTAAAACTTCGCTCATATAAGTTGCGTTTTCAAAGTAAGGCAAGATTTCACTGATTTCCTCGATTGGAAAACCCACATCACGTAAAGCGACAATTCTGGAAAGCAGAGGGATTTGCCCAGCACTGTAGAACCGATAGCCGCTAAACTTATCAACTTCTGCAGGATGGAACAACCCACACTTTTCATAGTGCCTCAACATTCGGGGTGAAACCCGTACTAGCTTTGAAAATTCCCCTATTTTGAACATTACGTACCTCTTTCGTGCAATCCGGTTTGCTCAATCAGAATAAACCCTGACACCGTGTCAAAGTCAAGAAGCTATTTAGCTAATGATGGAATGAGGTAATCTCATAGATCAATTAGAGAGTGCGCGACAGGTTTTTGTCATCCTGAATGGAGCGAACGTAAGTGAGCGAAATGAAGGATCCATGGATTCTTCGGCTGCGCCTCAGAATGACAAGGGAGCGACATTTAGGATGACAAAAAAGAGGGGCTAGATCCTTCGCTTTGCTCAGGATGACATGGGAGTGGGTATCATCCTGAATAAGCAACCGACAGGTTTTTGTCATCCTGAGCGGAGGGTGCGAAGCACCCGAAGTCGAAGGATCTAGAGCGGAGTGAGCGTAGCGAACGCAGCGTAAATAGAGAGGTTGCGAAAGCAGCCGACAGTAGATCCTTCGGCTATGCCTCAGGATGACATGGGGGCTATGCCTCAGGATGACATGGGGGCACTGTCGAATTCTTTCTGCACAAGAGCGTCACAGGATTGACAGTATTTGGTAAAACAGCAAGAAGCATCTGCTGTTTTACTAGACAGACGCTTCTGCGATTGTTCAAAAACCTCTAATCAGCTAGCTGCTTTTCCTGAAAGAGCGTTTATGCTTTTGCTAGCTCCTTGCCAAGAACATAGGGCAAGGTAACGCAAACTGCTCCGTAGTTTATACCTTCCATAGCAAAGGTGTATACGCTTGAGTAGAAGTTACCCATGCAGGAACCGACCATATAAAGACCTTCAATAGGATTATCGTCTGCATCAAGAGCCTGATTGTGAACGTTAGCACGTATACCGCCTAAAGAGGTAAGGAACATAGGAGTAAAACCACAACCATAATAAGGGCCATCATTAACACCAATCATTTTTTCTGGCTTTTTGTAGAAGTCCTCATCTTTACCTTTGGCACAAAGCTCGTTGTAGCGCTTGACCGTATTGATGGTTTCTGGAGGCAGGCCAAGATCAGCAATAAGACCTTCTAGAGTGTCGTTTTTCTTTACTCCAAACCCGTAAGCATCATCGTCCCAGGTTGCGACAAATTCTTCTGGCGAATCAAAATAAACACCATGAGGATAATTGGGCTTACCCCAAGGAGCGCCATCTACTGCACGATTCTTACCCCAAATACACCAAGCAGTGTTTTCTGGTAGATTCATAATGGTGGCACAAGCAAGTCCACCCAAAACATCTTCATTCATGAAGCGCTCTCCATGAGCATTCACCATAAGACCCGTGTGTGAAGTGTAGGGTTGATCAGCGGGAAGGTTAGGACGCCCAAGCATGATCACGTTGGGAGCTTGCTGCCATGCAGCACCAGCCCAAAGTGCCATCTTGTGACCGTCGCCAGGCATAATGCCTCCAACTTGTAAACCAGCACTGTAGTTAACTTCGTTTTCAATTTCGCCCAGAAGGGGTAGTGCCTGCGGGCAATACTTGGTCATCATATCTTTATTGTGACTAAAGTCGCCCGTACCAAGAACCACTGCTTTGGTTCCTTTGTAGCGGGTGTATTCACCTGATTCCATATCTGAAGCAATAACAGCAACTACGCGATCTCCCTCTTTTTCAAGTTGCTCTGCCTTCGTCTTAAAATGAAGGGTACACTTGAGGTCTTCCGAGAGATAACGCACTAACTCATCAGCAATATAGGGCTCACCCATACCGATGCCGCCCTCAAGTTGCTCGTCATCAACGTAGAAAGAATGAGCAGCCCCTGGGGTGTACATAGGATCATCAGCCTTATATTCAGGGCCGCTTTCAATAGTGCACTTTATGTTAGCTTTAGCTGCAATGTCAATAAGCCACTGCATAGCCTCAGAGCTGTTGTTGTAGAACTTGTACCAAAATGCTGGCAGAAAATTACCGCCATTAGCTAAATATTGCGTGCGGTAAAAAGTTTCAGGGTCGTAGGCATCTACTCCCATAGCCTTGGTAACACTCGTATTGATACCATGGTTAGAACCACCGCGACTAACTGAAGCTTCTGATGCCGAAACCAAAATAACCTTAAGGCCATTTTCCATACAGGAAGCTGCAGTTACAAGAGCAGACATACCAGCTCCAACAACAATTACATCAGCTTCTTCTGTGGCAACGATTGCGCTTTCTTCGATGGGGGCTGGTGCAATTTCAAACTCCCACTTTTGGTTTGCTGTGTTAACTCCACCGCTACTGCCTGAACCAGCAGCCCCGCCCCCTGCCGAACCCTGAGGAGTGCAACCAGCCAGAGCAGCTGCGGCACCCATTCCAACAGCACTAACAGCAGCGCCCTTCAGAAAACTTCTTCTATCCATTTTGTTCATTGACCTTTTCCTTCCTTCTCTGTTCTTTTCAAACTTAGGGAAAGACAGTAATTAGCGTTCCTCCCTAGATGGACAAGAAAAGAATAAAAGAAGAAAAAGGTTTCCTCTCACACCAGATGGGTGAGATCGAAAGAATAGGCTCTATTGCAAAAGAGCAACGCAATACTAGTTAGACTTAATTGGGTTTTTACAGAGAGCGTTCTTGAGGTTTGGCGTGGTGTGAACATGTCCATTAGCATCGAGGGTAATGGCTTCTGCACAAAAACTATTAATAAAAGGAATTCCCTTTTCTGCTCCAAGAACCAAAAGAGCAGTTGAAAGAGCATCAGCCAACATGCCATCGGACATAACAACCGTCGCTGATAATAAATTACTTTTTGCTGGAAGACCAGTTTCCGGATCAAGAATATGATGATAAACCATGCCTTCCTGCAAAAAGGCACGCTCATAAACACCGCTGGTAACCACTGCAGAGTTGCTGCTTTCCACAACGGCAAAAACCCTTTCACCCCGTTGTGCACTGGGAGCCTGAATGCCTACCTGCCAGGGACGTTTTTCGGGGTGAAGACCAATAGTCACCACGTTTCCGCCAAAGTTTAAGTACCCACTGGTTGCGCCAGCTTTTCGGAGAAATTCGGCAATGCGATCGCAAATATAACCCTTCGCTATACCACCTAAATCGAGGGTGGCACCCTGAGGAACAGCAACACAATTTCCTTCCACCTTGATAATCGTTTGCTTTACTAATTGCTGAGCCTGAACAAGCCTTTCCTTTTCAGGCGCTTTACGAATACCTCCATTTTTACCCGTGAAATCCCATAGTTTTGAAATGCTGCCCATAGCGATATCAAAGGCTCCTTCTGAAGCTATACGTATTTTTTCGGCACAGGCAAGCAATTCGAGGGTTTCGCTGCTCACTGGCACCAATTCACCTTTTGAATGATTAATACGCCACATGTCGCTACCTGCCACAAAACGACTAAGTAGTTTTTCGTAATGGGAGCAAAGCTCTATAGCCTCTTTGAGAAAAGGTTCGTCTACATCACAAAGAATACTGTTGGTGGTGTCAAAGAAGAAACCACTTATGGTGTTGAGTTCTTTCATATAATCATGATAAAGCAATGAAGTATGCAGGCCTCTTCTTTTGAAGAAGCCTGCATAGGAGGAACGAAAAAAGCAGATACAATATCATAAGCTAAGTTTTTCTATGGCTATTTCAACCTATCTCGCTGCTTGTTCCAATGCGTCTAGCACTGCATTGCGCAAGCCGTTGGAAGAAGCGGTGGCACCAGCAACCGTGTCAACATGTACATCTTGCGCACTTAAAATTGCAGGAATCAAAACATCATCCATAGCTGTAATGCCAATATAGTCAGTTTCCATTTCGTTTTCTTGAGTGATCTTGGAAATCTTGCCATCTGAAACAGTAACGATAGCAGTAATGTTGCCAAACATGCCCATTGCGGGTTCAGATGTGTAAGTTCCATCTTTTAAAGATGTTGGCATAGCAGCGCCATTCCAAATAACAATGGAAGGAGAAGTATCGCCTTCTTCACTAATCTTCCCTGTCGCTGATCCACTAATAAACTCTTTGGCATTCCATGCTGCCAAACGCCCTGAATGAACATTGTTGCCATTGGTGCCACCAGGAACGTTAATGGTGTAAATATTGGGCCATAGATCTGATGAGTCAACGCCAGCTGAATAGAGACCTGGAATAACCGACCAATCTTCTTTGATGCATTCCATGTGGCGATTAACGCGAATACCACCAAAGGTCACCATGCAAGATTGAACCTGGCGAATAAAATAGAAGGGCCCTTGTTTTAAGGGAACCATATGTTCAGCAGGCTTGCCAAAAACTTTGTCGGCGCCAGCTTCACACATTTCATTGTAGGTTTTGATGGTTTCAATGAGGGTTTCTTTTTTGATTTTCGGGAAAGCTGCCGAAGCCTTTTCTGCCAATTCTTCAATGCTGTCTGCAGTAAATGAGTCGTTATAAGGATTGCTTTCAAAGCGCTCTTCAAATTCGGCCATATCCTCTTCGAAAGATTTTGCGGGAAACATAATATTTTTTACATTTTCCTCAAATTGGCTCTTGGTGTAAATGGAATAAAAAGCCTCATGTACCTGGGTTGGAGCCATCAAGGCCATCCAGTTTTCTTCACCAGAATTTTCGGCGCAGTAGCGCTCACCCGTTTCCTGTACCCATATGTTGTTGGGGGAACGAGATCCTACTACTAAACCGTTACCACTACCGAAAGTACCATACTCGCCGCCAGGTGCTCCTGCAAGACTGATCTGGAACAGGCCAGAAAAACGGTCGACAGTATCTGTGCCGCCAGCCTCTAAAACCATGGTAAGACCGTCACCTTCAAAACCAGTGAGGAAACGAATTACATTATCGACGTCTGAAAAGTGGCCTTTTGAAAGGTAAGAGTTGTTGTTGGCGAACCCGCCTCCACATATTATTACAGCACCAGCGTTTACTTGGATATAATCGCCAGGGGAGCCATCTTCGTTTCTCTTCTGAGCAATGAGGCCAGTAACTGTTCTATCTTCTACGATTAATTGTTTAGCAGCGGTATTAAGCAGGAACTTAACCCCTAGCTCTTCAGCTTTCTCGGTCATCTGGGGAGCGTAGTTTTGAGCACTACGAGTTTCATGGAACCAGTGGAAAGTATCGAATTCGCCACCGTGATAATTGTCTACTACGCCATTGAAGTTTACGCCGCATTCTTTAAGCCAATCGATGTTTTTACCTGAGGCCTGGATCATATCGAGCCAGCGAAGCCCATTAGCTCGATTATGATGATAACCCATTTCACGTCCAATAACCTCTACGGGCTCAACAGTGATACCTGCTTCTTTTTGCATAGTAGAACCAACGCCGAAAACACCTTCTGTGCCACGGCCGCCACCACCAGTACCACCTTTCTTTTCAACTACAACAACTGACAGTCCTTCTTCTGCCGCAGTAACGGCAGCAGAAAGCCCAGACATGCCAGAACCCATAATGCAGACGTCGGCAATATAGGTGCCAACGGTCGAAACGTTAGAGGGAACACCGAGTTCATTTTCTTTTTGTTGGGAGGTTCCTTGGTCGGAATCAGTTGAACTCCGTGGGGTACATCCAGCAAGGGTTGCCGCTCCACTAAGGGCTACAACACCACCAACTAATCCAGCTCCTTTTAAGAAACTTCTACGATTTAATTCTGCTGTCATCCTTGTCCTTCCTTTCTTTTTTGTTCTCACCAAATCTTGGGAGGAACACTTTATTGCGTCACCCTTAAAATGATTGAACAAAGAGTAGAAGAAGGAAAAGAAGTTCCTTCACACCAAGTAGGTGAGATTGAAAAAAATAAATATTATTTTTTAACACACAAAGAAGGTTTCGTTTGGGGGTAGTTGCATCTGGAAAACTGTACCGATAGAGCTTTTCGTTTCCCTAATTTTCTGCAGTATTTCTCTCGATTTCGTTAACAAGATTAATGAATTCTCGACGATTGTGAACATCCATTTTTACGTAAAGATTCTTCAGGTGAGTTTTTACGGTGTTGGTAGAAATAGTAAGAAGCTTTGCTATATCTGAAGCGTTGTATCCAGCAAGAAGAAGAATAGCAACGTCCAGCTCCCGTGTAGTCAGACCAAGCTGTCGACTATATACAGGGTTTTCCCGTAACTGTTTTTCAGAAACCTGCGCAATCGAAATGATGGTTTGCTGAAGCTGCACATTATCTTCTTCAGTGGAATGAAGAGCTGTGCTGAGATTGATGTTTCTTGTTGTTTTTCGCAGGAAGGCTCCTGTTGAAACTGCAACCAGAGTAACAATGTAGACAATGATTATCGAAACGACCAAGATGCCAGTAGCGTTCATACCTACCGTTTTGGAAACAAGCTCACAAACAATTCTTCCAAGCTGGATAGAGAAATACATGATTCCGCAAACTATTCCTGCAACAAAAAGAGGGCTAAAGCTAAGCTTACTTGTGGTACGCAAGACAGTGGCCACCATACACATTGACACAAGCGAAAATGCAATATTTCCTATGGCGTAGAGCACTGCTTGGACAAATATGCCCTGGAAAGCTGATACAAGGCCACAGGTTGCCATAACTACCAACAAAGCAGAGTACATACCGTAATAGTTCTCGTCAGAGCCGAGCTTCTTTCGGACTATCCAAAACAACGTTGCTCCTACTAATAATCCAATCGAAAAAGTTACGGTCACTATTTCTTGTGGTAAAAAGCCCTCAAGAAAGATGACACGCTGTGCTCCAAAAACAAAAGCAACCACCAGAAGACAGAGAAAAGGACGTCTTTCAAGCAGAAGCCAAGACTTTAATTGAGCGCTCGGCTCAGGACTTTTTTGAGCAGTGATGCTCGATCTCTCAACTTCACTTTCTTTGTTTAATGATTGACGTAAACAAAGAAAAAGTAATCCGGTAGAACACACCACAAGCAAGAAAAGGGTACTAAAGAGAATCAGTGTGCTGCTAATTAACCCAATTACTACTAAAAACAACGCCGAAAGCATGGTCGATGCAATCATGCTTTTGAGAGCATCGTCAATTGTTATACGTGAATAAACCATTAACCAAGTGGCATAGCAGATACCTTGACCGCCCCCAAATAAAGCTCCTCCCATTATAGGAAAGAGAGGGCTGGGGAAAGTGTTGGTGGCCTGATAAAGGGTTACTATGAATCCAGCCAAAAGAAAAACTAGTGCTCCAACAGGAGCCAGCTTTTCGGCTAGGCGCCAATTGAGAAAAGCAAATACCCCCAATGAAAAGAGGCACACAATCTGTCCGATTTCAGCAGAGTGAGCGTAAAGCGAAAACATATCAGAGGCGCTGTTTCCATAGAAAAGAAGATTAACACGCCCCGTAAAAAGACCAAAAAAGCTTAAAAGGGTTGCAAAGCCTACAATCAGGGCAATACGATATCCGCGAGTGTGCGCCAAAACAATCCCCTCCACAGTTGTTCATCGAAGATAAGATAGCTGATAATAGATAGATTCGCAATCATTGCCGACTGCGATGTAGTCCAAATCGAGCATTTGGGGGCTTTTGTGGAGGAAATTCACCCTGCTTGACTTTCGTTGAAATTTAGTCAAAACTTCTTTAGTAAAATATTTTGTTAAATATTTTTGTCTATTTTACCGTGCTTCGTAAGCACAACGAAAGGAAATGAAATGGCTGAATCTACGTTTGAAATCGTCCGTCGCGTTTTGGTGGAGAACTTAAGCCTCGACGAAGAAACCGTAACCCTCGAGGCTCATCTTAACGATGACCTTGGTGCCGATTCTCTTGACGCAGTTGAACTGATCATGTCTCTTGAAGAAGAGTTTGACCTTCAAATCGACCCTGCTCAAACAGAAACCATTAAGACCGTTGGCGACCTGGTAACTCTTATTGATTCCCTGAAAGCCTAGTATGTCCAACAAAGAAACGCTTCCTTCATACAATCTTGAAGAAGTTGAACAACTCGCTCATATTCTCGACCGCTTCGGGCTAACCCGCATCGACTGTTCGTGCGACAACGCGCATATCGTTTTAGAAAAAACGCCTGTTTCGCCTGTTGTTTACACCGTGGGCACAGAAGGAAATTCTACTGCCACGCCCAATCAAGCGCACCCAGGGATACCCGCTACTCAGACAATAAACGAAACTGCTGGTTCTATGCAAAACACGGGCAGCCAACCTGCAGATGCTAAAACCGTTGTGCCGGCTCCGTTGGTTGGCGTTGCTTATCGCTCGCAAGAACCGGGTGCTGAACCTTTCGTCAAAGTTGGAGACGAAGTTGTTGCGGGCACAGTGCTTTGCCTGATCGAAGCAATGAAGATGTTTAATGAAGTTAAAGCACCTGTTTCTGGAAAAATTACCAATATTCATTTCGAGGATGCCAAGCTGGTTGAATTCGGCGCACCCCTCTTTTCGCTGGATTAACCCAACAGTACAAGGAAAACAACTATGCTCAAACGTGTGCTGGTAGCAAATCGAGGCGAAATAGCCGCGCGTATCTTGCGGGCGTGCCGCGAAATGAATATTGAAACAGTGGCAATTTTTTCCGAAGCAGACCGCGGGTCGCTTTTCACCAGGCTGGCTACGCAAGCCGTTTGCATCGGTGGTGCTTCAGCAAAAGACAGCTACCTTAACCAGGATGCCATTCTTACCGTGGCACAAAACCTTGGTTGCGACGGGCTTCACCCGGGCTTTGGTTTTCTTTCGGAAAACGCCGATTTCGCAAAACGTGTTTGCGATTTAGGAATCACCTTTGTCGGTCCTTCCCCAGAAGTCATTGCTGCCATGGGCGACAAAAGCTGCGCCCGCGATTTAATGCGCACCCACGGCGTGCCTGTTGTTCCTGGTTCAGAAGGAACCGTTGCCGATGCCGCGGAAGCCCAAAAAATCGCTTCCGAAATTGGCTACCCCGTGCTGCTTAAAGCTGCAAGTGGTGGTGGCGGAAAAGGCATGCGCCGCGTTTTTGCCGCAGAAGAAATGGAGCAATCCTTTGCTGCGGCACAAGCCGAAGCGTTGGCTTCTTTCGGAGAAAAGGGTTTGTATCTCGAAAAACTAATCTTAAACCCGCGCCATATTGAAGTGCAGGTTCTGGCAGATTCTTTCGGCACTACGGTGCATCTAGGCGACCGCGATTGTTCGCTGCAACGTGCCCACCAAAAGGTTTTGGAAGAAGCCCCTGCCGTGTTTATTTCGGAAGAAATCCGCAATTCCATGGCAAATGACGCCCTTACCGCCGCACGTGCTGTTGGCTACGTCAATGCTGGAACGGTTGAATTTGTGGTCGCACAAGATGGGTCGTATTACTTCATCGAAATGAATACGCGCATCCAGGTAGAACACCCCGTAACCGAAATGATTACGGGCATAAACATTGTGCGGGAACAGGTTCGCATTGCTTCTGGTTTGGCTTTGTCGTTTGCGCAAAGTGACGTTGAATTTAAGGGGCACGCAATTGAGTGCCGCATTAACGCCGAAGATCCTGAAAACGGTTTTCGCCCCTGCCCAGGACTGATTGACTACCTGCACTTACCGAGCGGTTTTAGCGTGCGCGTCGATTCAGTTTTACACACGAACTACGAAGTAACGCCTTTTTACGACAGCATGATTGCGAAAATTATTGTCCACGGCAGAAACCGCAACGAAGCAATTTTCCGTATGCGGCGCGCCCTGGAAGAAACGCTTGTTGGTGGCATAAAAACCAACATTCCTTTGCACTATATGCTTATGTATAACCCCGATTATCTTTCTAACAATATCGATACGGGCTTCTTGGAAAGAAACATTGAAGCTTTGCTACAACCCCTCGGCGAAGGAGTTGTTCTATAAATGAGTATTCTTGATTTTTTTGGTCAGCGGAAAGCCCGCCTAGACGACCTCACTAAACAGCGTGAAGATGGGCGCAAGGCAAAGGGGCGTATTCGCCCCAAAAGCAGAATCAGCGAAGTTCTTGATGCCCGCAGCGCAGTAGCGTTGTTTGAAGATATCAAAGCTTCAAACCCTCTCGATTTCCCTGGGTATAGTGAAAAACTTGCCGACCTGCAACGACGCAGCGGCAAGCCCGATGCCTTCAACTGCGCCGAGGGCACCATCGAAGGGCAACGTGTTGTGTGTGCCGAACTGGTTTGCGAAGTGCTGATGGGTTCGATGGGCACCGCCGTTGGTGAAGCAATTTGTCGCAGTGCAGAACACGCCCTGGAACACAATTTGCCACTGATAACCTTTGCAGCAAGTGGCGGTGCGCGAATGCAGGAGGGTATGTTTTCTCTCATGCAGATGGCGAAAACCTCAGCAGCAATCAGGCGTTTTTCTGATGCTGGAGGACTCTACATCAGCGTTCTCACCCACCCAACCACCGGTGGTGTTACCGCAAGCTTTGCTTCCCTGGGCGATATTATTCTCGCAGAACCCAAAGCGTTGATTGGGTTTGCGGGACCGCGCGTTATTGAACAAACTATTGGGTCAACCTTGCCTGAAGGTTTTCAACGTTCTGAATTCCAGCTGGCGCATGGTTTTGTCGATGCGATTGTTCCGCGTAGCAATATGCGCGAAACCTTGGCGCACTTGCTATCGCTGCATCAGAAAAAAGCTGCTGTTAGCTCTGCCCCACAAGGCAACACCAACAGCAACAACAATAGCAACGAGACAACTGGTGCGCCACTTTTGAATGAAGAGCCTGCCGCTTTCGACATTGCAATCCAAAACGCAATAACACTCGAAGCTAACCGCGCTGCTAAAACCAGTAATCCGCTAACGCCAGCGCAACACGTTGAAATTGCCCGCAATGCAGCTCGCCCTCATGCGAAGGCTTTTATCGGGCAGCTTTTCGAAGGTTTCATCGAACTTCACGGCGACCGTTCTTTCGCAGACGACCGTGCTCTTTTGTGCGGATTAGCGAAATTTGAAGGAATTCCTGTAACGGTTGCTGCACACCTCAAAGGCACTGACCTCACCGAAAACATTGCCTGCAATTTCGGGATGCCCCACCCAGAAGGCTATCGCAAGTTCATCCGCCTTATTAAGCAGGCTGAAAAATTCAATCGCCCAATTGTCACCTTCATCGACACCCCGGGTGCTTACCCAGGTGCCCAAGCTGAAGAACGAGGTCAAGGCGAAGCAATTGCGCGTTGCTTGTTTGAACTCAGCGGACTTAAAGTTCCTGTGATTGCCATAATAACAGGTGAGGGTGGCAGCGGTGGTGCTTTGGCACTCGGCGTTGCCGACCAGGTATTCATGTATGAATACGCCGTCTATTCCGTACTTTCGCCAGAAGGTTTCGCAAGCATTTTGTGGAAAGACGCGAAGCGTTCGGGCGAAGCTTGTGACGTTATGAAACTCACCGCGCAAGATTTGCTCGGGTTTGAAATGATTGACACAATTATTGCCGAACCAGAAGGCGGAGCACATAACGATCCGCAACTGGCCATTGAAACCCTTCGGCCTTACGTGCACAAAGCGCTGAAAAATTTGTCGACCATCGATGAAGATACGCTTTTGGAAACACGCTTTAAGCGATATCGAAAATTCAGCTAAGGCGCGTTTATTGTCATCCTAAGCAAAGTCGAATGGACTCATGTGGATCCTTCGCTTCGCTCAGGATGACAGGGGCGCAGGATGACATGAGAGAGGGGTAGGATGACAAATGGAGTGACCAGGATGACAGAGTGATCAGGGTAATAAAAAGCAACACCCCTCTGTCGTCCTGAACGAAGTGAAGGACCCATAACGGAGTGAGCGTTAGCGAACGAAGTACAAATAGAGAGGGGCTGTAACATAAGTCAGTGATACCGCATAAATTGCTTTAAAGGTGAATATTTCATCCATATTCAGATAGTTTATGCGTGTTTCTGCATTATTATGC
>Ga0209755_10002072_pt1 | contig 28556 bp, 25 predicted proteins | sample TergutCo191P1_FD_187301 | JGI IMG/M metagenome (GOLD analysis project Ga0209755, IMG submission 187301) | Cornitermes sp. P1 segment gut microbial communities from Petit-Saut dam, French Guiana - Co191P1 (SPAdes) (version 2) | ecosystem: Host-associated > Arthropoda: Insects > Digestive system...
TTCCAGTTGAAACAGTTATGATTACTTTTTCAACCTTTATTGGAACTATTTTAGCACACTTTCTCAACGCTTGAATATGTGATACCTTATTTCACGCTTACGCCGATATCGCGAGCGGAGTTTGCCGGAATTATTGTGCGCGTATATGAGATAATTGCAGATGCGCAAGCCGTACCATCAGCCGCAAATCCTTTCAATGACAGTAATGACACTAATGTGCTCAAGGCATACAATACCGGGCTTATGGTGGGAGTGTCTGCGACAGCATTTGCTCCCGATGCACTGCTGAGTCGAGAACAGGCTGCCACAGTATTGACTCGTGCTTATAAGCGTGCAACTATGCCGGGCTGGACTCTGGAGACAGATATGGATTTTCCTCTTAGTTTTACCCAGCCTGCAGCCTTTGCGGATGATGCTGATATTTCGCCGTGGGCAAGAGAGAGTGTATATTTCATGTATTCAAAAGGTATAATTCAAGGGGTGGGCAACAATATGTACGCGCCTCGCGCAATAACAAATGAGCAGAGAGCTGCATCGTATGCAACGGCGTCGCGAGAGCAGGTGCTGGCAATGGCAGTGCGACTGATAGAGAGCATAGTTCCGCCGGTAGAATATATCACTATTCGAGATATGCAGATAAGCACATTGTCAACCGATCTTGACCTATCAAACATGGGTTTAACGGATGAAGAGATTTATCCGCTGGTACATATGAGAAATTTGACCGAGCTGGGATTGGCTGGTAATCAGATTAGTGATTTGTCTCCGCTGTCAAATCTGTCGGGATTGACGGTTCTGGGCATTGCCGAAAATTCTGTTATAGACTTGACCCCACTTGCAGGTCTTACTAATTTAGCGCTTCTAGGGCTTGAAAACAACAAAATAAACGACATAAGCCCGCTGTCAAATCTGACTAATTTGACTTGGCTCAATTTGAGTGGAAATCGAATTAGCGATATATCTCCGCTTTCAAGTATGATTGGTTTGACAGAGCTGATGTTGCATAACAATGAGATTGTTGATTTGACCGCACTTTCATTGCATACCAAAATGAGATGGTTATCTTTGTATAGCAATCAAATCATCGATTTATATCCTCTGTCAGAAATGACAGAGTTGGTAGTTCTAGAGCTAGAGAATAATCAAATAAGCGACCTTGCTCCACTGTCTAATATGACCGACATAAGAGAACTTAGTTTAGAGGATAATCAAATAAGAGACATTAGCCCTATAGTTAACATGACAAGATTACGCTTTTTGGGGTTAGACAATAATCAAATAAGTGACCTTACTCCACTGTCTGACTTGACAGACTTAGGAGAGCTTTGGTTAGAAAATAATAATGTTTACGATTTTAGTCCATTATCCGGTTTATATAATTTGTTTCATTTGCGACTATTGGGCAACCCAGCTACTGATTTTTCACCGCTATCTAGTATGACGAGTTTAATCACTTTGCAAGTCAGTGGAATGCAAAGCAGCGATTTAGATGCACTCTCAAGCCTTACACAATTGCGGAGATTAGTCTTAGATGGGAACGAAATCAGAGAGTTGACTGCTTTATCTGTGCTGGTTAGCTTGGGGGAGTTGCGTGTTTATAACACTCAAGTCAGCGACTTAACGCCGATTTCAAATCTAACGAGGTTAGAGTATTTGACAATATGGGGAAGTAACGTTAGCGACATAAGTCCACTGGAGAATCTTACATGGTTGATTGAACTGCATCTAGGCAACAACAACATCAGCGACATAACGCCACTAGCAGGCATGACTAACTTGACACAATTAGGCTTGCGCAACAACAGAATCAGCGACCTGACGCCGTTAGTGAACTTAAATAGGTTATTCTGGTTGGATTTGGGTAGTAACCAAATCAGCGACCTGACGCCGTTAGTGAACTTAAATAGGTTGGACTGGTTGGATTTGGGTAGTAACCAAATCAGCGACCTGACGCCTTTGGTGAACTTAAATAGGTTATTCTGGTTGGATTTGGGCAGCAATCAAATCAGAGATATAACAGCGTTATCCGGTCTGGATAGATTAATGACGTTGAGAATGGCAGAAAATCAAATTTTAAATATACAGCCGCTATCAAACTTAGTACGTTTGCATAGCTTGGATCTGAGGAGCAACAGAATCAGCAATATATACCCATTATCAAACCTATCGTTGTTAGAGCAACTGTCTTTAGAAGATAACCCAATCACAGACTGGTCTGCTGTTTCGCATGTTGAGGTGGTTGGCGGCAGACCTGGGTAACCACTGATTAAACCGCACTCCTCGTCTTAGCAGAACTTTTTCGACAGTATTCCGTTTTTTGAGGATTAAGCGCTAACCTCGCAACTTTTTTCCATGATCTTTCAGTCCTGTCTTCCGCCGGGGGATTGGAGACAGTTGCCGCCAACAAGCCGTGGTGAGAGTCATGCCGATTTATCGGCTATGACTGCAGGATAACCTGCTTGCTATAAACAGAATCGCGAATATGGCGTTTTGCGGTTTTCACACAATTGCATTCAAACATAATCGTCGCGTACTACTTCCCAACGTCCGTCTTTCTTTGAGCCGACGCGCCGGATAACATTCTTTTTTTGCAAACTGTCAAGATACCGTTGAGCAGTCCTGCTCGACTTTGAAAGTAGCGTAGCGAGTTGTTCCGCCGTAGTTAGCGGATTTTCAGTTATTATTGAAAGCGCCGCCTTCTCTGATTTGTTTAATACGACATTTGTTGCGACATTTATTACGACATCGGACATTTTTTCTGTCGTAATAAACTGCTCGCCTGGTCGGTAGAACACGACAGCAAAACCTTTTTTCAAAAGCTCAAACTCAACACGCACACCCGCATCATCGCAAGCATCGGCAATGCGCTTTAACCCTGTGCCGAAGTTTTCGATATCTTTTGTGTAATACATCAGTTGCGCCAAGAGTGGATTGCGTTTTATGGAACGCTCACGACCGGAAAGGAAATCCTGCGGAGTCATCCCTTCTGGGAATGTGCCGGGATTATATATTTCTATGCGGTCGCTGTGTATCGTAACCTCGTTATTTTGCGACGACGTGTACAGCCGGTGACAAAATGAATTAAACAACGCTTCTCGTATCGCCTCCATCGGAATTTCGGGTATTTCTTTGCGTTGCGGTGAGCCATCGAAAACCACACGCCACCGTACGTTATTTTTGATGTATCGCTCGGCGGTATCGAACAGAGAAGTTATGCTTCCGCTCTCACGTTTAATGTCGTTGAATGTGAGCCGCTCTGTTCCGGCAAAGATTGCCATTTGCAGCTCAAGCATTCGCGACCCGACAAAGAGAACATCTGCGGCGTTCTTCAACCTGTCACCGTCAGTCAATCCGAGCTTGTGCAGCACTTCATCTCTGTTGGTATAAGTGAAGTCAATGCGACCTGCACGGTTCGCTCGTTCCAAATAATCTTTCAATACGTCCTCGTCCACGTCATCAGATTTATTTTCGGATATTCCGCTGTCCCAGACACCGCGCCATTCATTCTTTTTATTGATGAAGTTTTCCAACTCTGCGGGCGACAACACCCTGTCCTCGTCGGCGACGCGGATGTATGCGCGACCATACGCGAAGTATGGATACTCCTCTCCAGCAAACTCAACATGAACGCATGGCTTATCATCAATAAACACATCAGTGATTTTTGGAAAAACATTCGGTTCAAGATGATTGGCGACAGCTTGGCTGATGTCGCGGAGCGTCTTTTCGGAAATGTCCATACCCATCGGCGTGCCATCATTTCTTACGCCATAATACAACTCGCCACCGCCGTGTTTATTGAGAATGGCAGCCATTGAGATGATGCCTTCTTTGAGTTCGGCGGTCGTTTTCTTGAACTCCAGTTTTTCGCCTTCTTTTCCGATTCGCATAAACACTTCACCTCGACTTACCAAACAACAAATTGTTTCTAATCACACATTAGATTGAAAAGAAGTTTTTCTGAAACCAAGTTTTCATAGTAACACATACAATACAGTTGCTCGTGCTGATATTTTGAGTATTGTACGTTTGCTATTTTTGCATCGTCGGAGATACGCTGACGAACAACTCCTCAAATGCGTCGTATTGTTTGTCGGCAACAGAATATTTCCATTTTCCATTATCAAGTATGCAAGCGAATGAAATTACTTTATCTAAACAAGACAACGTAAATTCTTCGCTCTCGGTATCGTATTTGAGGGTATACTGCGCCCTCATGTTATTCATATCCAACATTGTGAACCAGAACGGCGACTCTTGCAAATGCAACCCACATTTGCCGAAACGATCATTATAATCAATGTCAGAAGTTGCAAAATAGAATTTCGGGTGCTTCAATGAGGAGCAGATAAATTCCCAGTCAACCTTGTTTTTGCATACAAATTCGATTCGGAAAACATCCTCATTGCATATCGGAATTGAAGAAAGCGTATCGGCAAGATGGAAATCATGGTAATTCCTGACTTGCACTTTATCGAAAGGATAGTGGTACATCAATTCAAATCGTTGGTTGGTTTCGCAGAATTGCACCTTCAACGAAAAACGCTCTTTGTAATCATCGGCAGGTGACCACATTTTTACAAAATAATCATTGAAGAGTTCTTCAGTTGTATAAGTTTTCAACAAATCACTAACAGTACGACATTGTTCTATATCATAAACTAATTTGTGAGGGTCAAACGAGGGTTCAAGCTTAGGAGTTTCGGCAAATGCCTTTGACAATTTTTCGGTAATCATTGCATTTTCTACCCTATAATTCTTTGGATTAACAGCATTCATTTTGACTGCAGATTTTTCTTTTCTTATTCTATCGCTTTCATCTCTCTGCCTAACTATCGCTTGTTGTTGCAGTGTGCTTCCTTGCATATCATACCTAAGTGCCGTAAAACATTCCTCCTTTTCGGACTTCTTTCTGTATTTTCCACTTTTTACTCTTGCATCGAGAGGTTTTTGCGCTTTATTTGGTATAAGCCAAACGGTACCGGCTTTTTCTACACCTTTTATACGCCCTTGTTCACACAGGATGGCCACTCTGCGCTGTGATATGCTCCACGCCGCTGAGGCCTGTTTTGTAGTCATAAAATCCATGCACTTATCACCTCGTAGGCTTCTTACGCCTGTGTCATTATATTCTGTTGTCTGAATAATGTCAAGTGACTTATCTGGTCCTTGCTTGTGCTGGCTATGTTTGATCTAAATGGAGCTAAAAAAGATGTGTGCTTAGTCGTGGTTGAATGACGATTACACAAAAGTCGAAAAAGATTTCAAACACCGTTGACAAAACTTAACGGAGCTGATGTTGCAAAGCAATGAGATTATTGATTTGGACACTTGGGAGCAATTAAATGAGCGGTAGGATATTTATAGACACGAACATTGTTATTTATGCGCATCTAGCCAACGAAAGCGAAAAACATAATCTTGCAATAAATCTACTAAAAAAACCTTACAAACTCAGTAGTACGATAAACTCCCCGGATGTTACTACAGGAGTCGCAGAAGTAATCGAGCTGTCAGACGGCACGAAAGAACTGATTCCTGTAAGTCAGAGAGCAAACATGCAGCAAGTCAAACACAATTTTAAAAAATAGTAACAGAAAAATTAACACTTTACATAACGGGCGATTTGTGTTAACATGCCTTAGTTGAGGTGGCATTTGCCGCTTTAAATCCATGCTCTTAGTTTTGGGACAAAGCCGAGCTGCTACGAATACCCACTGCAGGAAGCGGTATCTTTTCCGCCCATTACTCAGACAATGGAGATATAGGTTGCATAGCTGCGACCGCAAAGAAAGGAAATAGCTATAACAATGATCACAAAAGAACAAAAAACCAACGTAATTGAAACAAACAGAACACATGGAACAGACACAGGCTCACCGGAAGTACAAATAGCCATCCTCACAGAGAGAATCAAACAACTTACCGAGCACCTGAAAGTTCACAAAAAAGACAAGCATAGCGAACTCGGTCTGCTCAAGATGGTCGGACGCCGCCGCAGTCTACTGGACTATCTTGCCAACAAAGATATAGAGCGCTACAGAGCTTGCATCGCAAAACTGGGTATAAGAAAATAAGTCTATACTAGGAGCCGTACCGGGCGACCGGTTCGGCTCCGAAATGCATGTAATCATGGCGCCGGGGCGCGATCCCATAGCAGTTGAAAATATTTCCGAAACTCGGAGCTGTTTTCAAGTGCTAAGAGATTCGCTCTCCGGAGGCAAAAATACGCAGACATAATGTTTGCGACGATAAAAGGAGAGATAAAATGATAATTCACAAAAGAGAATTCCAAAATGAAAAAAAATATTCAATGAATTTTGCCGGTCGTACACTCACACTCGAAACCGGAAAACTTGCTGAGCTTAGTAATGCATCCGTCTTGGTAAGATATGGCGAAACCGTTGTACTCGTTGCAGTGACAGCGGCGCCGCGCCCTCGAGACGGCATTGACTTCTTCCCGTTGTCAGTTGACTTTGAAGAAAAACTATACGCGGTCGGCAGAATACCCGGGGGGTTCTTGAGACGAGAAGCCCGCCCGGCAGAAAGAGCGGTGCTGGCTGGACGTATGATAGACAGACCTATGCGTCCGTTATTCCCTGACGACCTTCGCAACGATGTAGCAATTACCTGTACAATTATGGCGGTCGACCACGATTGTTCCCCTGAAATCGCAGCAATGGTCGGCGCTTCCGCCGCCGTCTCAATTTCTGACATTCCGTTTAACGGACCAATCGCCGGCTGCGGATTGGGACTTATAGACGGCGAATTTATTATCAATCCCACAACGGCACAGCGGGAAAAAACGCAAATGTACTGTACAATAGCGTCTACAGAAAAAAAAGTAGTAATGATAGAAGCTGCGGCATACGAAGTTGCGGACGATGTTATGCTAGACGGCATCAAAGCCGCGCACGAAGCAATTTTACCTGTTATATCGCTCATTAATCAAATGGTTTCGGAAATAGGCAAGCCAAAGTTTGAATATGCAAAGACATCATTTAATGAAGAGCTATTTGGAAAGCTCGTTGACAGATATATTGATCGCGTTAAGCACTCAATGGATACTGACGATAAGAATGTTCGTGAAGAACGCTTTAACGAAGTCGTCGAAAGTATGATCGAAGATTTCTCAGAGGAGTATCCGGAAATTACGGCGCAAATGGAAGAGATAACATACAGGATTCAAAAAAAAGTCGTAAAATCATGGCTGTTAGAAGGTAAGCGCGTTGACGGCAGGGCAATGAATGAAATACGTCCCCTTGCTGCGGAAGTCGGCGTCTTGCCGCAAGTCCACGGTTCGGGACTGTTCACGCGCGGACAGACACAAGTACTATCGATTGCAACACTCGGAACTATTTCCAACTCTCAAAAACTCGATACCATTTACGAAGAAGAAAGCAAGCGATACATGCATCACTATAATTTCCCCTCATTTTCTGTCGGTGAAGCGAGAGGTTCGCGTTCGACTTCGAGGCGAGAAATAGGGCATGGCGCTCTTGCGGAAAAGGCACTCGAACCGGTATTACCAAGCGCGGACGAGTTCCCATATGCAATTCGTGTTGTTTCAGAAGTGCTTTCCTCAAACGGCTCAACGTCGCAAGGTTCGATATGCGGCTCGACACTTGCACTTATGGATGCGGGTGTACCGATAAAAGCTCCGGTGGCGGGCATATCATGCGGACTGATTTCCGACGGAGACAAGTGGACGACATTTATTGACATACAGGGCGTCGAAGATTTCCACGGCGAGATGGATTTCAAAGTCGGCGGAACAAAAAAAGGTATTACAGCAATACAGATGGATCTGAAAAACGATGGGCTGACGATGGAAATTATCAAGTCGGCGCTAGATATGTGTCTTGAAGCTCGTATACAAATGATTGATGAAATAATGACGCCTTGCATATCTGAACCGCGCGAAGAACTGGCGGCGACAGCTCCTAAGATGATAATGATGAAGATCCATCCGGATAAAATCAGAGAAGTCATCGGCAGCGGAGGCAAGGTAATTCAAAAGATATGTGCTGACACAGGCGCAAAGGTCGATATCGAAGACGATGGCAGTATCTATATTGCGTCTGCCGATATCGAAGCTTGCCGCGCGGCTAAGCAAATTATTGATAATATCGTGTTTGTGCCGGAAGTAGGCAAGCTCTACTACGGCAAGGTTGTCCGGATTATCCCAATCGGAGCATTTGTAGAGCTTGTTCCCGGTAAAGACGGCATGGTTCACATCTCTAAGCTTGAGAATCGCCGCGTTGAAAAAGTCGAAGACGTCCTAAAAGAAGGCGATATGACATGGGTAAAAGTAATGGAAATCGATGACCGCGGCCGCGTCAATCTTTCAAGAAAAGACGCAATAAAAGAACGCGAAGCGGAAGGGCATAGAAACTAATCGATAAATAATCAAAAGGAAAATGCTCCGACAAAAGTATCGGAGCATTTTTTATGCAGCGGTTACCTAATAGCTATTTTTTTGAAGGATAGTATTTTGCTTCATAGGTCGGTCTATCCATGTCGGCTTCAAAGAATAAAGCCAAGCAGCCCGGACCTACGTGAGCGCCGATGACCGGACACATCATAACAGTTTTTACTTCACCTACTTCACAGGCAGCCTTGACAAGCTCTGAGAGTGTGTCAGCGTCAGCTTGACAATTAGAGTGGCTGATAACCACAGTATCAAGCTTAGTGGCTTTGTTAAGGCTGCGCTTCATTTGACTGACCAGCGTCTCAATCGAGGCTTTGCGTCCGCGAGCTTTATCTTTAAGTTTTAACGTACCATCGGGGGCGACATTGAGTAAAGGTTTGATACCGATAATTGATCCGGCTACAGCTTGCAGCTTGCTTAAACGTCCGCCGCGATGCAGATAATGCAAATCATCAACGGTGAACAATGACAGGCAGCTATGGCACTTTTCCTCAAGCCATTTTGCAAGCTCTTCTAAAGCCATACCCTCGGCTCTTTTCTTGACGGCGATTTCGACTAAAAGCCCTACGCCGCCCGCTGCGTTAAAGCTGTCAACAGAAAAGATTTGGCAGTAGGGGAATCTTTCCTTGACCTCGGCAAGTGCAATGACGGAGTTATTATAAGAGGGAGACAACCCGCTGCTGAGAAAAATCGCAAGCAAAGGCTCACCCCGCTCGGCATATTGGGTGAAAATCTCCACATAGGTCTCCGGATTTATTTGAGCGGTTCCGGCTTTGCCGCCGTCGCGCAGCGCATTGTAGAAATCAACATCGGAAATTTCTTTCCAACGTCCATCCACGTGCTGCTTATCGTTGAGATGGAAAGTAATAGGGACAATTTCGATGTTATTTTCCTTAAAAAACTCATCTGGCAAATCACAGCTAGTATCTGTCATTATTGTAAAGTTGCGCATTAATAAGGACCCCCTTGTTAAAATTCAAATGTATAGTATCACAATAATAATAAAAATGTAAAGCATAATTTTTGCACCGGACTATACCGGAGCAGGCACATTTTCCTTAGTTACCATGTCGATAAAATCGTCTATACTCATCGAGCCGATATCGCCCTCAGATCGCTTGCGAACAGTAATAAGTTCACTCTCTGCCTCCTTGTCGCCAAGTACTAGCATATATGGAATCTTTTGCATTTGAGCTTCGCGGATTTTGTATCCTATCTTCTCACTGCGGAAATCTGTTTCAACGCGCAAGCCAATTGCAGAAAGCCTCACGGCAAGCGCTTGAGCGTAGTCGCGCGTGCGGTCGGTGATGGGCATGACAACAACTTGAACAGGAGCCAGCCACAGTGGAAAAGCACCGGCATAATGCTCGGTTATGATAGCCATAAAGCGTTCGAGCGAACCGAGCACTGTTCTATGAATCATAACCGGTCTGTGCCTTTCACCGTCAGCGCCGATATATTCAAGCTCAAAGCGCTCAGGCATCTGGAAATCCAATTGCAATGTGGCGCATTGCCAGGAACGTCCGAGACAATCAACAAGATGAAAGTCGATCTTGGGACCATAGAAAGCGCCGTCGCCCATGTTAAGCCGATAGTTGATATTCTTTTCAATCAAAGCATTTTCAAGAAAACTCTCAGCGGCGTCCCATCTTTCAATTTCGCCCATGAACTTCTCTGGACGAGTGGAAAGCTCCACCCTGTAATCAAAACCGAACACCTTGTAGATTCTGTCTACAAGCTCAATTACGGCATTGATTTCAGCAGGAATCTGTTCGGGAGTCATATATAAATGAGCGTCGTCTTGTGTGAAGTTGCGCACACGCATGAGCCCCTGAAGCGCGCCGGAAAGCTCGTGACGATGGACAACGCCCAGCTCAGCCATGCGAACGGGAAGCTCGCGGTAACTCCAGAGCTTTCGCTTGAAAACGAGCATACCGCCTGGGCAGTTCATAGGCTTGATGGCATATCCGGCGTCATCTATGTTCGTAAAATACATATTATCTTTATAAAGCTCCCAGTGACCCGAACGCCGCCACAACTCCTCATTTAGAATAAGGGGGGTGCTGATTTCAACATAGCCTGCTTTCCTATGCTCCTGTCGCCAAAAATTGACAAGTTCGTTTCTGATGACCATACCCTTTGGGAAGAAAAAAGGAAAACCCGGTCCCTCATCGTATAGGGCAAATAAATCCAACTCGCGCCCAAGTTTTCGATGGTCGCGCAGCTTTGCTTCTTCAATTCTTTGTAAATGCTCATCCAGTTCGCTCTTACTTAAAAAACTGGTTCCGTAAATGCGCTGAAGCATTTTATTATTAGCGTCACCGCGCCAATAAGCGCCGGTGCAACTGGTAAGCTTTATAGCATTTGCCTTTATTCTTCCCGTTGAATCGACGTGCGGACCGGCGCATAAGTCAGTAAAATCGCCTTCCTTGTAAAAGCTGATGACAGCGTCTGCGGGAAGATCGTTAATCAGCTCGACCTTATAAGGCTCATCTTCGTCTGTTGCCCATTTGAGTGCGTCCTCTCGCGAAAGCTCATAGCGCTCAAGAGGAAGCTTCTCTTTACAAATCTTGCGCATTTCGGTTTCAATTTTTTCCAAAACTTCCGGAGTTATAGGTTCGGAAACGTCAATGTCATAATAAAAGCCGTCGGTAATCGCAGGACCAATAGCAAATTTGGCGTCAGCGAACAACCTCTTCACAGCATGAGCGAGGATATGAGAAGAAGTGTGACGATAAGCATGTTTGTATTCTTCATTATCAAAAGTGTACATGTTTTCAGACATAATAAATCAACTCCTACAAGATAGGAGATTACCACGAAAACCCAGAGCTGTCAATATTCAAGGCAATCTATGGAAGTACTACGCCTCAATTGGAGTTAAGGTCACAGGGGTATCCAAAACATCTGTGCAGTTTTTAGCTAAAACTACACAGTCTTACCGGACAGTGTGGGCGCGCAGTACTCGTGCCCACACTATCTTTAAGTCCAAAAAAACGTCAAGCGCTCGAAGCGGTTGTTTCTAGCTGTACCGAAAATGGGTACAACAAAACAAGCCCTGAGGATGGATCGTTTTTTGCTAGAAAAGCCGCTCGTATTGCCGCCTTGCATAGAGAATCCTGCGAAGCTCTACTGTACTGCCGGATACAACATAAAAAACTATGTAGTTATCGATTGGCAGCAATCTGTAGCCCCTTAAGCGCAACTGAGTATCTCTGGCAAGCGGGCAGCTCTCAGGATTCTTTGAAAGCAAGGAGGTCTTTTCCACAAACAATTCACAGTACTTGGAAGCTGCATCGTGAGCTAGAGTATCAAGATGATCCATTATGTCATGAAAATCGCTTTGTGCGGCAGGAGAAATTATTACGTTATACTCTTCCATTAGCACCAGTCCTCAATTTCTTTGCAAACTCGACAAATTCAATACCCTCAGAACCGGAAGCTATTTCGGCTTCGGCTTCCGCGAGCTTTGAGTACAAGTCGAGTTGAGCCTGTTGTCTTTCATACATTTCGATACTTAATACCACCATGTCACCGACGCCATTTTTTGTAATGAACACCGGTTCTCGTGAGGTGCGGCAAAACTCACTTATTTCGTTTGAATTGTTCCGCAAGTCTGATATCGGTCTAATATTGGGCATGCTTTACACAACCTTTGGAATAAATTTATGATGCTATTGTAACACCACATTGATAGCCTGGTCAATAAAACTATTAAAAGAACAGTAAAATTACTGAAATTTTCACATTATCAATCAGCGCCTTGTATACTTTATAAACTATTGTGTAACACCTAAGTCAAGGGAAGAATAAGCAAAAATAACTTAGTTTTACAATGACAACCGAGAATAATAGTGCAAAATAAATAAAAAAACTACAAAATTGATAAAAAAAGTAAGTAAAAACCTTGTTTGGGGTAATGGTATATGCTATGATGCCGACATAACCTTAAAGGAGGCGCAAAAAAATGCCTGAAAACGGAATGTTTTCGATAAGCGACTTTGCAAAGTATTCCCGGACAACCCGCGACACTCTACTTCATTACGACAGAATTGGGCTCTTATCGCCGGCTACACGCGGAGAAAACAATTATCGCTACTATTGAAACTCCCAGCTATCCCTTGTGAACGTGATTCGCACCTGTCAAAAACTGGGTATGACACTTTTTGAAATCAAAGGACTGAAAGACCGGAGGACGCCTGAGCTTATTGACGAGGTGTTTACAAATCAAATTGAAAAAATCGAAGGAAAAATAGATGAGTGGATTCGCGCAAGAAAGCTGCTTCTGTCACTGCAAAAATCTTTGAACTCTGTTACTGACGTCGATGAAGACGCAATTACTGTAGAGTTTTTGCCGAGGGAAGAAATTGTTCTGGGAGAGCAGAATGACTATAGTAATGGCAGGACATTTTTTGACGCCTTGCTCAGCTTCTACAAAAGCGTAGGAGAAAACTATCCGGGTATAGATATTAACTATCTTATATGGGGGCGATTTTCCGCTGAACGAATAAAAAAAGGAGATTGGTGCAGAGCCGATCGCTTCTACTTTTACAGCCCGGAAGGGCGGGATGAAAGACCACAGGCGCTATATGCCGTAGGGTATATGCGCGGCGGCGACAGTAATGGCGGCGCACTTTACAAAAGGATGGTCGAATTCATAGACAAAAATAATTATGAGATTTGCGGACCCGCTTATGAAGAATTTCCGCTTAATGAGGTTTTCGTCTCAGAATCGAGCAACTACCTCATGCGAGTTCTTATAACAGTCAGGCAAAAAGCATAACGTAAGAGCAAAACAGCACAAGACGGTTCGGGAACGCTGAGATAATAAGAAGACCTGATGTGAGCGCAGCAACGGATATTAATATCCTTTATATAGCAACTCTTAAAGATTATTCTGTAGATGCGCTCAAGATGGCAGCTATTCAGCAATCCCGAACCGCTTTTTCTATGCGTTGTTCTAGTTTTCCTCTTTGAGTTTGAACTTTGATGCAGGTGCGTGACAGAGTGGGCATTTTTCAGGCGGTTCTTCGCCTTCGTGTACGTAACCGCACACGAGACACACGTACTTTTTCATAACTTACCTCCTTATAAAGAGCTGCTATTCGATATGCTAACATATGTATTACTGAATTTTGGATAAGTGATTTACAAAAACTAGTGAAGAAAAGGGTCGTTGCGAGTAATGAATGTAAGGAAAATGCTGCATTAAGACTACAATAGCTCCTTAACCAGCGTTGCATAGTCCTTTGACGATAAATAAGACAATGGGATGTCAAAAATAGTCTTTGCGCCATATACTTTATTCATACTCATACGATAACATGCCCTTGCACAGGCGACGATAACGCTGGCGGTAAACTCAGGGTTTGATTCCAAATTAAGTGAAAACTCAAGTATATGTTCGTTTTCCCCGGTTCTGCCGCTATGCATTACCATACCGCCGTGTGGCATTTTTGAGTGTTTTGAAACAAACTCTTCCTCATCTATAAACTTTACGGTTGTTATATAATCGGCAAAGTAATTGGGCATATTTTTTATTTTCTTCTCTATTTCCGACTTGTCGGCGCCATCGTGCGCTACTACAAAGCACTCTCGCAAATGCTTATCCCTTGTTTCAAATATAGGGCGCTCGCCGCTTCGCACTTTAGCAATGGCTTCTTCGACCGGAATGGTATATTGAACAGCGTTTTTTACACCGTCAATGCGCCGTATAGCGTCTGAATGCCCCTGCGAGACGCCGCGGCCCCAGAATGTGTAATTGGCGCCGTCCGGCAAGATAGCTTCGGACAAAAGCCTGACCATCGAAAACAGTCCGGGATCCCATCCGGTTGAAATAACTGCCGTAGTGTTTATGGCTGCGGCATTTACGCTTGCCAGATATTCGGGAATTTTGGCATGTGTATCATAACTGTCAACTATGTTAAAATCAGCGGCAAAAGCTGGTCCTTGCACAGCAAGATCTGTTGCCGAGCCACCGCAGAGCACCATTACATCAATCTGATCTTTCATATTTATTGCATCATCTACACTGTATACTTTAACAGACTTATCTTGAAGATCAACATTATTCGGGTCTCGCCGTGTAAAAACTCCGACAAGCTCCATGTCCGCCGCAGCTTTTATAGCCTTTAACGCGCCTTTACCAACATTGCCATATCCAACGATTCCAACACGGATTTTATGCATAATAATTGTCCTCCAATATTAGGATGCCTGGTCGATCGCGAAACGTAATCCGACAGATTGACGGCGCGGAGCTATTAGCAGCAATCTATAGCTCATTTTCAAGCATTTGCTCAAGCGTTTGCCTTTTACGTATAAGGCGTAAATCACCGTCTTTTGTAAACAAAATCTCCGGCACTTGTGTGTGTGAGTTATAATTTGACAAGGATAACGTACTACAATAAGCACCGACTCCACCAATTACCGCGAGGTCTCCCACAACCGGCTCCACCATTTTTCGCGCAACTATATGCCCAAACACATCAAGCGTCTGGCAATCGCCGCTTTCACAGCATCTTCCGGCTAAAACAGCACTGTAATCACCGGGAATACTGCTAAACTCGGACGATTTTACGCTGCTGCCATCACTGCAAATAATATATATGGGATGCATTGACCCATACAGAAGCGGACGTGCGTTAATCTCCATACCGCCATTGGCAATGATGAAGTTTGACTTTGTGGTGCTCTTTTTGTCAATTACCTTTGTAAGTGCATAACCTGAGTTTGCTGTAATGTACGTTCCAGGCTCTATCTCCATCTTTAGCTTGCGCTTGGTTCTTTTATAAAAGGCTTGAATTTGCTTTTTTGCATAGTTTCCAAGAAAGGAGATATCCGCCGCTTGCTCATCGGGCATTCTAGCTTCTTTCAGCCCGCCGCCAAAGCACACGGATTCTGCCTCTTTGAAGTGCTTTTCAATAATATCAAGCTCCAAGTCAATATTCTGACGCCACATTTCCGAGTCAGCTCCGGAACCAATGTGAACATGTACATGCTTAAATTTAATCCACTTGCCCCAAGCATATTTAAGCGCCTCGTCAATATCCGAAAGATGCACGCCGAAGCAAGAGTAATCGCTGCCGGTATTTCTCGTGGACGACTCGCCGGAGCCGATTCCGGGATGGATTCTGATTCCGGGTTCAAGATAGTTTTTACATGCAAAATCACCGATGCTATAGAGCTGTCTTAATGAGCAAACATTATAATTTAGCCCCTCAAGCATGAGCGATTCGAGCTTTGTCATCTCATCGCCTTCATAAAACTCTTGCGTTGTAAGCATTATTTTGTTATATGGCACACCCGCAAGATGCGCGCGAGTAACTTCATTTAACGAACTGGCGTCAATATGCAATCCAGCATCGCTTATGATTTTAAGCAGCGTTCTGTTAGAGTTAGCTTTCATTGCATATCTGACTGTAAGACCATAGGCGTTGGGCATTTCAAGACATTCGTTGCAACGCTTCAGTATCAATTCTTCATCATAAACATAGACCGGAGTTCCAAACTCTCTTGCTGCACGCGCAGCCATTACGGAATCGAACTTACTAAACGAGTTTAGTCTGGTATTATTCCCGTTGTTCAAAACTTATTGCATCTCCCTACTCACTTGCGTAATTCTTAAAATAATTTTGCACTAAAACTATTGGAGTTCCTCTGTCGCCGCTTCCGGAAACCAAATCGCAGAGGCTTCCAACTAAATCATGGATTCGCCGCGGTGTAGTTCCTCCGGACGCCGCCTGCCCAACAAGATTGTCTTCCTTATTCTTGATTCGCGCCCTGATGCTCTCAGTCAAAGCCTCTCCGGATAGGTCGGCATAATCATTATCCGCAACATATTTTATCTTTAGCTCATTAGGAGTGCCCGCAAGCCCGTCAGTAAATGCGGGAGATACGACAGGGTCGGCAAGCTCCCATATTCCACCGGCAGGGTCCTTAAAACAGCCGTCGCCGTAGACCATTACTTCGACAGTCGCCCCCGTGCGGCGATAAAGCTCAGCCTGCAAGTCCAACACAAGGGTCTTTGTGTCCCTGGGGAAAAGCTTGACAGAATCTTCCGTAGCCTTATTAGAGCCTAGAAGACCATACTCGCTAAATCCACTTCCGTCGATAGGCTGATTAAGAATGTCGTCAAGACATAGGCAGTTCTTTGCTCCCGCTTTTTGCAGCAGTTTTTGAGTTCTGCGGCGCGTATGTATGTCGCAGCAAAGAACATTGTCAGTAAACTGCAAAATATGTGTCGGGTCATTGGAAAAGATAATCTCGCAGTTACCGCAGATTTGCTTATAGTACTCTATGTAGTCAACTCCTGTAAAGCTGTGGACTGTTGCCATGCCGAATGTGTTGCGAAACTCTTTTTCCGTAAAATTATCGGTGTGCGGGTTTACTCCTTTTTCGTCGCAAACAGATATATCGACGATTTTGTTTCCCACCTCATCACATGGATAAGATAGCTGAATATACAGCTTGTCGCAGCCGCCGGCAATTCCTTGTAAAACATTAGCAAAGCGATTACGCGAGAGAATCGGAAACACTATACCAAGCGTTCCGCCGCCGAATTTTGAGCGCACATCTTTTGAAATATCCGCAACGCTTGCATAGTTGCCCTGGACGCGTCCAACGACAGCTTCGGTCACACCAAGGATATCTCCGTCACTCAATACGTAGTTACTCTCTCTGGCAGATTCCATTAGGCAACTGCAAATTTGCTCGATAATGTCGTCGCCTTTTCGAAAAATAGGGGTAACGATGCCTCTGGCAATAACTCCCGTGTTTCGCATAAAGATACCTCCTAACTATTCTCCGGCTGCCGCCTTATCCAATAAAATGGTTACATTCGGGTGGAGAAGTACAAAACATGCCGGAACATCTGTATAAATCGTATTTTCAAATAATTTTTTAGCAATCGATGCTTTGCCTTGACCTGTTATTATGAACAATATTTCCTTTGAACTAAAAATACTGCCGATTCCCATTGTAAGAGCTCTGGTCGGCTGCTGTTCCGCAGAAGAGAAAAAACGCGAGTTTGCCGTTATTGAGCTTTCAGATAAATCGACCAAAAAAGTTCCCAAAGGATAGGAAACAGAAGGCTCATTAAAACCGATATGCCCATTATGACCGATGCCGAGAAGCATAAGGTCAATACCACCGGCAGCGTCGATTTGTGCATCATATTGTTTGCATTCCTCCGCTGCATCGGCAGCCTCGCCGTTTGGGAGCGAGAATTTTGAAATATTTATTTTGTCAAATAAATGCTCGCGCATGAAATAATCATAGCTCTGCGGATGACTCTTCTCAATCGGATAGTACTCATCTAAGTTAAATGACTGCGCCTTTGAAAAGTCAATCTCACCGGCAGAATATCTTTTTGTAAGCTCGTTATAAAGCCCGATGGGCGTGCTGCCTGTGGCAAGACCAAGTATGGAATCAGGTTTTTTCTTGAGTTGCTGTACATAAATATCCGCCGCCGCACGACAGACATCTTCGTAAGTGTCCAAAACGATTTTTTTCAAAACAATAACCCCTTTATTCAGAACATAATAGCGTGTATGGTTTATGGTTTTTTGCAGGGGCGGGCGAAACAATCCGTCCGCCCCTGTGGTAATATTAGCCTTTTAGTGCTGCCTGCGCTGCGGCAAGGCGTGCAATGGGAACCCGGAACGGAGAGCATGAAACATAATCCAGACCAATCTTATGGCAAAACTCAACGGAAGACGGGTCGCCGCCGTGTTCGCCGCAAATTCCAAGCTTAATATCGGGACGGGACTCACGTCCGAGCTTAACAGCCATTTCCATCAGCTTGCCTACGCCGACTTGATCGACTCTTGCAAACGGGTCGGACTCAAAAATCTTCTTTTGGTAGTACTCGTCAAGGAATTTTCCGGCGTCATCGCGGGAGAAACCGAAGGTCATCTGAGTCAGGTCATTTGTTCCGAAAGAGAAAAACTCAGCTTCTCTGGCGATTTCATCTGCTGTAAGACATGCGCGCGGAATCTCAATCATCGTGCCAACCAAGTATTTGAGCTGACTTCCGGCAGCGGAAATAAGAGCATCCGCTGTCTCGCAAACTATTTTCTTGAGGTATAAAAATTCTTTTACCTCGCCGACGAGAGGAATCATGATTTCCGGGACAAGATCCCAATCAGGGTGAGTCTTTTTAACATTTATCGCTGCTTTTATGACAGCCTTTGTCTGCATGACGGCAATTTCGGGATATGTGACAGCCAAACGGCAGCCGCGGTGACCCATCATCGGATTAAACTCGTGCAGGGACTCAATAATGGATTTTATCTCTGCTACGGTCTTGCCCTGAGTCTTTGCCAGCGCTTCAATATCAGCGGCGTCCGTGGGTAAAAACTCGTGCAACGGAGGATCGAGGAAACGAATTGTGACCGGTGCGCCTTCCATCGCAATATAAATACCTTCAAAGTCCGCTTGTTGCATCGGCTCAAGTTTTGCAAGCGCTTTCTCGCGTTGCTCAAGAGTCTCGGAACAAATCATCTCGCGGATTGCGGGAATGCGGTCATGCTCAAAGAACATGTGCTCTGTGCGGGTGAGTCCTATACCTTCAGCGCCAAATTCTCTTGCCGCTTTTGCGTCTTTGGGGGAGTCGGCATTTGTTCTGACTTTAAGTTTTCTGTACTTATCAGCCCAAGCCATAATGCGACCGAACTCACCGCCGATTGTAGCTTCTGTTGTCTTAATGGCTTCGCCGTAAATATTTCCGGTAGAACCGTCGAGACTGATCCAATCACCTTGATTGTATGTTTTGCCACCAAGATCAAATCGCTTGTTTTCTTCATCCATTTTGATTGCGCCGCAGCCGGAAACACAGCATGTGCCCATTCCTCGGGCGACAACCGCAGCGTGTGAAGTCATACCGCCGCGCACAGTTAATATGCCCTGTGCCGCTGCCATGCCTTCAATATCCTCCGGCGAGGTTTCAAGACGGACTAATATGACTTTCTCGCCGTTATCCGCCCATTTTTTAGCTTCATCAGCTGTAAAAACAGCACGACCGCATGCTGCGCCGGGAGAAGCGGCGAGACCTGCGCCAATTGGAACAGCCGCGTTTAGCGCTGCTGTTTCAAACTGCGGGTGGAGCAGCGCATCAAGTGACTGAGCCTCAATCATGAGTACGGCAGCCTTGTCTGTAATCGCGCCCTCATCTACCAAATCACAGGCTATTTTAAGTGCCGCGGCAGCAGTGCGCTTTCCGTTACGAGTTTGCAGCATGAAGAGCTTCGTATCTTCGATTGTAAACTCCATGTCCTGCATGTCGCGATAGTGACCTTCGAGTTTTTCACAGATTTTTACAAAATCATGATATGCGCTTGGCATGACGTCTTTTAGCTCTTCGATATTTTTGGGAGTGCGGATTCCGGCGACAACGTCTTCGCCTTGCGCATTCATCAAGAACTCGCCAAATAGCTTCTTCTCTCCTGTGGCGGGATTGCGGGTGAATGCAACTCCGGTACCGGAAGTATCGCCCAAGTTGCCAAATACCATTTCCTGAACATTGACAGCAGTGCCCCAATCGCCCGGAATGCCGTACATGCGGCGGTAGGAGATTGCGCGGTCATTGTTCCATGAGCGGAAGACTGCCTTTATGGCGCCCATTAGCTGAGTTTTCGGGTCGTCCGGGAAATCAGCTCCGATTTTAGATTTATACTCGTCTTTAAAGCGGTGCGCCAACTCTTTTAAATCATCAGCCGTCAAATCTATATCATCGGTGATGTTCTTTTCTTCTTTCATCTCATCGATAAGTTCTTCAAAATACTTCTTACCGACTTCCATAACAACGTCGGAATACATTTGGATAAATCTTCTGTAGCAGTCATATGCCCACCGTGGGTTTCCGCTTTTTTCAGCCATTGCCTCGACAACGGTTTCGTTAAGTCCCAGGTTAAGGATTGTGTCCATCATTCCGGGCATTGATGCTCGCGAGCCTGAGCGAACAGAAACAAGGAGCGGATTTGAAGCATCGCCGAATTTCTTTTCTGTAATGCCTTCGAGCTTGTCAATGTATTGCATTATCTCGTCTTGAATGGAATCGTTTATGACCTCTGCATCGTTGTAGTACTGTGTGCATGCCTCCGTGGTGACTGTAAAGCCTTGCGGAACAGGTAGCCCAAGGCTGATCATTTCAGCAAGGTTTGCACCCTTGCCCCCTAGTAGTTCCTTCATCGTTCCGTTTCCCTCGGAAAATAGATAGACAAATTTTTTGCTCATATAATCCTCCTATGTAATTAATGAATTTCATTATTCAACTTCACACCATACAGCCACAATCACAAAATTATATGATTGCGCGGAAATCATTATATCATATGCGCTTGTAAAAGTAATAGGTAATTTTGCAAAAAAGAAAAAAAGCGTGTGAAATAATTATGAATTATCAATAAAAAGAGCGATTTGCACTTACAAGAACGACATATAATTGGTATAATGAGCAAAAAATTTGGAGGTGTCATTATGAATACGAAACAACTTATGGATATCGCCTTAGACGCCGCGAAGCTTAATGAAATGCCTGCCGACTGCGGAATAATCGTACCAGGTGAGAAAATAAAAAAAGTTCTGATGGGAGTTGACATGGAAACCGGCGAACTTTTACTGGCAAAGCAGTTGGGCTTTGATTGTGTCGTAACTCACCATCCTAAGAACACTAATATGGATATGATTGATTTGCTCGACACACATATTCGCAAGCTTGAGGCGCTCGGCGTGCCTAAGAACAAAGGGCAAAAACTGCTTGAAGAACGCAAAACAGAGCTTAACTATAATTGGCATGTAGCAAATAGCAGACGAGCGGAGAGCGCGGCAAAACTGCTTGACATGCCGTACATGAGTCTGCATACTCCGGCGGATATAATCGGAGAGATGATTGTGCAGGATTTTCTGGATAAAAAATTCGGCGATAATCCGGACACGAAAGTACAGGAAATTGTGGATGCGCTTGAAGAAATCGGCGAATATAAAAATTCGGTCAGAAAGCCGGTGATCCGCGTGGGCGGCAAAGATAGCTACGCAGGCAAAATCTATGTCCTAATGTCAGGGCTTACAGGTCCGGGTCCGAAAATACTCAAAGAATATTTTGAGGCGGGAGTCGGCACATTGGTTATGATGCATATCCCCGAAAAAGACGCTAAAGAGCTAAAAGAGCAGAACATAGGTAATGTTATAATAGCAGGGCATATGTCAAGCGATTCGTTAGGACTGAACAAAATAGCGGAGCTCTGGGCAAAAAAAGGCGTCGAAACAACAATGATGTCCGGGATTGTCGCGCCGTAAAGAGAGATGTTTTCAGTCCGCCTAAAGAATCAGTGCAAAGTTGCGGCGCTGCTCCACAAGCAGCGCCGCTATTTTCCGACACAGAACCGCTCGAATATCCTCGAGATAACATCTTCGCGCATGGTTTTTCCTGTTACTTCGCCAATATTACTAAGGGCGGCTTCAATATCAGTCAAAACGGCGTCGGGGGTTACCTCTGCTGCGATTGCATCCATTGCGTGAGATACGTTATTTAATGCGCGGGAAATCGCATCTGCCTGTCGAGCATTAGTGATAATCTCCCCTGATGGTACGTTTTCAGGAAATGGGAACAATTCCCTAATTTTTGCGTCCAAAGCACTAAGTCCGTCTCCTGTCTGTGCGGAGATGCGCAGGCAGTCAATCCCGAATCTATCAAGAGTATCGGCGTCGAAAGCTGTTGGCAGGTCAGATTTATTGATAACGGCAATCCTCGGTACTTCCTGTGAGATAGAGGAAAGCGCTTCATGATCCTCTTTCAAAAGCGGTACTGAGCCGTCCAAGACAATAATAACCAGCCCGGCGTCGCGAAGTGCAAGGCGCGTGCGCTCAACGCCCAGCTTCTCAACAGCGTCATCGGTTTGCCTAAGACCCGCGGTGTCAATTAGACGCAGTGCAATGCCGCCGAACACAACACGCTCTTCGATTGTGTCGCGAGTTGTTCCGGGGATATCGGTAACAATTGCGCGGTCATATCCAAGCAAGGCGTTTAATAATGACGACTTTCCGGTATTCGGACGACCGATTATTGCCGTTGGAACACCGATTTGCATTATCTTGCCCCTCTCATGCGTGGAAAGAAGCCGCGCGAGTTCGTCACGAACCGTACAAAGTGATTCGAGATACACAGCCATTTTAAAATCATCAATATCTTCATCGGGATAGTCGAGTACAGCATGAAAATGTGCCATAATATCAACAAGTGAGGCATAAGCTGATTCGAGCTTTATCCCAACGGCTCCGCGAAGCTGACCGGCGGCGTTTTGAGCGGCGGGAACTGTTTCAGACTCAATCAAGTCAATGACAGCCTCTGCTTGTATTAAGTCCATCCGCCCATTTAAAAAAGCGCGTTTTGTAAATTCACCCTGTAAAGCTTGCCGGGCGCCGTGTTTGAAAAGTGTTTTCAAAACTTCGGACAGGACAAGAGGAGAGCCGTGACACTGAAACTCCGCGGTGTTCTCACCGGTATAGCTATTAGGTCCTCTGGAAACCACACATAAAACAATATCAATAATCTCACCGTCGGCGTCAAGAAGCTCGCCGTAATACATTTGACGATCCTTTGCCTGCGTAAGCCTCGCTGCGCTATAAGCACGAAAAACCTTATCGGCAATAGCAATAGAATCCATGCCGCTCATTCTGATAATCCCAATCGCCGAAATAGTCCCGCCGGTGGCAATTGCAGCAATAGTATCTGACAAACACAAAACCTCCTAAAAAAATGATGCAACTTATATGCAAGGATATTGTATGCAAGTATAATTATAATGTATACTAAACCCAACCGCAAGAGTCGAAATAAGCGCCGCAATTTACTCTCTTATGTGCGTTACTGGTCGCCGGAGTATCCAAAAACACAGGTTGGTTACAGCAGGTGCACGTCATTTGCGGCATAAACTTAAAAAAATTGCTAAATTATGTGCTTGAGACTGTAACAATTGCGGGTTTTCGGCTCAGTGACCTGCAAATTATGTACCATAGACTGCTATGTGCCAGTTTTTATATGAAAGGGGAGAAGAAAATGTACGAATACACGCGCCCGGTATATTATTATGAAACCGACCAGATGGGAGTTGTCCACCATTCAAATTACATAAAGTGGCTTGAAGAGGCACGGACGGAGTTTTTTAAAGACGTAAAACTTGCGTATGTCGAAACAGAAAGATTGGGCGTAAGATGCCCGATTACAGAAATAAACATAAAATACAAACACCCATCCCGATTTGGAGATAACTTCAAAGTTTTCCTGAAAATGACTCAGTACACAGGCGTCAGGTTTCGCATCAAATATGAAGTGATTAATGACGACGGAAGATTACTGGCACTGGGCGAGACTTCACACGCTTTTATCGATAAAAATCACAAACCAATATCCCTGTCTAGCGCCATCCCGGAAAGACATGAGGAAATGAAAAAATTGATTGTTGAGGAACAACTATGATAAAAATATTTATCGTCGAAGACGAAAAGCCGATATCAGACTTACTGCGAATGAGCCTGACAAAAGCCGGTTACGAGTGCAAGTGCGTTTACGATGGGCTTGAGGCAGCGGATATCCTCGAAAGCGAAAGATTTGATTTAATATTGCTCGATGTTATGCTCCCCGGAGCCGATGGGTTTGAGCTTATGGAATACATCCGTCACCTGGATATGCCGGTCATTTTTATAACTGCAAAGAATATGGTTGAAGATAGGGTTAAGGGACTGCGTATGGGGGCAGAGGACTACATCGTAAAACCATTTGAAATTATTGAGCTATTGGCAAGAGTCGAAACAGTGCTCAGACGTTATAATAAGCTCGGTCAAATAATCGAAATAGCCGGGCTGAGTATAGATACCCGCTCTATGACGGTCAGACGTGATGGAAAAGAAATACCCCTTACACGAAAGGAGTATGAACTGTTATTATTATTTGCCCGGAATCCAGGCACGGCGTTATACCGTGAAACGATCTACGAAAGAGTCTGGGGCAGCGATTATTTTGGAGACAGCCGCACCATTGACCTGCATGTACAACGTGTAAGAAAAAAGGCATGTTGGGAAGAGAAGCTGCAATCGGTGTACAAAGTCGGATACAGATTAGAGGTATAAAGGACAAGGGCAGATTGCTGCGCCTATTCACTACGAAAGTGCCTGTCTTTTAGAAAGTGGAATTATGAAATTCGGAACAAAGATGATGATTGCGTTTACCGTTATGCTGGCGCTTGCGTTTGGCATAGGCGGCAGCGTGCTTATCTCCGCCTCTATTGGCAGCGCGCTTACACAGGTGCAAGAAAACGCGGCGAGCTCCCACAGGCTGATTTTGTTCACGCTTTCCGCAGTCAGCGAGGCGGTGCAAGCAGGGCATGATGTACAATACGAGGAGTTGGTCAGTGCGCTGACAAGGCTGGATGCGCAAGGTGGGCATAACTGGATTTCTTTGCGTTTATCTGACGCTGATGGAGTAATATTTGTAAGCCGCGAGGCAGGGGCGCTCAGCAACTTAGCTGCAAGCGCAGAAAACGGATATCCAAGCTATGGAGAGACGTTGATTTCCAATGTCAGTGTCGATCAGTTTGCCATGCTGACATTCCGTAATTATGAGGGAGATTACCTGCTGCAAATTGGCGGGCAGTTTGAGTTTGCGGGAAGAACAATGTACCTTGAGAGCGTATATGATCTAAACCCGGTCTTTGAAAGCAGACAAGAACAACAGGCAATCTACCGCCGATTGTTTCTCATATTAATTATACTGGGGGCTGCGTTGTCTTTCCTTTTTTCTTTTTGGCTGACCTCTCCGCTAAGACGACTCTCAAGAGTGACAAGAACTATTGCCTCCGGTGATTTAAGTTGCAGAGCTGCATTGCGAGGCTCAGACGAGCTTGGAGTGCTTGCCGCGGATTTTAATAAAATGACGGATAAGCTTGAACATAATATAAATGAAATGAAAGACACAATGCGCCGTCAGGAAGAGTTTATGGGAGGTTTTGCCCATGAACTGAAAACACCGCTTACTTCGATAATTGGATATGCCGACTTGTTAAGAGGGCATACGCTCTCTGATAAGGATAAACAAGACGCGGCTAATTATATTTTTATGGAAGGGCGCAGACTGGAAGTGCTCTCACTCAAGCTGCTTGACCTAATAGTGCTGAAAAAACGAGATTTCAATTTTTTGCCAATGAGTATTTCACATATTGTTCAAGACGCTGTGCGGCTTGTCAGACCGGTACTGCAAAAACGAAATACTATTCTGACTCACGATTGTGACGATACAATTTGCAAGATTGAGCCTGACCTTTTTATGTCGCTGCTGCTAAACTTGATTGACAACGCCAGAAAAGCAATAGATGACGGAGGTAAGATTTCTATTTCAACTAAGACAGTTGATGAGGTATGCCAACTGATGATAACGGATAATGGCAGAGGAATTCCTGAGGAGGAACTTCATAAAATAAAAGATGCTTTTTACAGAGTTGACAAATCTCGCTCAAGGTCACAGGGCGGGGTTGGGCTTGGGCTGCGTTTATGCGATGAAATTGCAGCGCTTCACGGAGGGGAGATATTCTTTGAAAGTGAACTGGAGAAGGGAACGACTGTCACAATAAAGCTAAAGACGGAAAAGGCGGGTGAAAGAATATGAAACTGAGACATTACTTAGCTCTTGGCGCGGCAGTACTGATACTTATCGGAAGCTTCTTTTTGCCAAATGCCGTTGCCGGGATAACCGATATGAGAAGACTTGACAATCTTGTGCTTGTAGACTCTCAGAGAATAAGCTTTGATACGGCACAAGAGCTGACGCTGCCGGAGCGTTTGGCATTGGCAGCAAGCACGGATACAGAAGTTCTTTTGCTTAGCACCGGAAATGTCCTCAATGACAAAACCGCTCCCGAAAGAGCGGAGGAGGAAGTTAGGCGGTTTTTTAACGAAGGAAACTTTGAACTTAAATACAATGATTTGACAGTCAGCGAGGGGGCGGCTTCGCTGATAATCGACATTTTTGCGCCGACGCGATACATGATTGTTTGGGAATTTGAGATAGTTGATAGCAATGACAATTCAATCTTAGTAGTGATTGATGATGAAACGGGAGTGATTGTCAGGATGATTTACAGGATGGGACGCAGAGAGAGCATGCTTATTGACGCCGGTACATACATTTCGTCAGATGGACTGTTTTCAATGGCGGCGGAGCATCTTGTGGATTTGATGACTCAGTACTACGGGCGTAGGGTCACACTGGCGGACTATCAGTTTTTTGGTAGTATTTCTTATTATAGAGCTGACATTACGCAAGCGGGGATAACAACGCCAATGTATGGAGTAATACTGTCGGCAAGCTTCTCAATGAACGAGCGGGTATAAGCCGCCAAGTCGGATTCATTTCGACGTTATCTCGCAATAGTTGATTTTATTCTCCGATTTTACCTATATCATATGGTGTTGATTGATACACATAGTAGTTTAGCCAATTAGAATACATTAGCTGAGCGTGGGCGCGCCAATATACATGAGGGACTTTACTTGGGTCGTCCTCCGGGAAGTAGTTTTTTGGAATGTCTATGGTCAGTCCTTTTTTTATATCGCGATAATACTCCAGAGCAAGGGTGTCGGCGTCATATTCGGGATGACCTGTGATAAAAACGCGGCGATTATCCTCCGATTTGACCGCCAAGACTCCTGCTTCGTCCGAAACAGATAGAAGTTCGAGTTCTGAGACTTTTTTAATATCCGACTCCAAGACTTCTGTATATCGGGAATGCGGCATAAAAAATTCATCATCGAATCCCCTGAAAAAAGGCGACTCAGGTTTTAGTACTTTGTGCCGGTAAATTCCCGATAATTTTGATTTCATAGGATACTTTGCAACGCCATAATGATAATAAAGGGCAGCCTGAGCGCCCCAGCATATATGGAATGTGGAATGGACATTTTTTGAACTCCATTCCATAATATCGCATAGCTCCCGCCAGTAGTATACATCTTCAAATTCTAGGTTTTCCACAGGGGCGCCGGTGATAATCAGTCCGTCATAATGCCGGGAAGAAACCTTGTCAAATGTCGTGTAAAATGATTCGAGGTGTTCCGGGTCGACATTTTTTGGCGAGTGACTTGCCATTTGCAATAGTTCAACCTCAACTTGAAGCGGGGTGTTGGATAGTTTGCGCAAAAGCTGAGTCTCTGTGACTTCCTTTGTGGGCATTAGATTTAATATGAGCAAGTGAAGCGGGCGGATATCCTGATGCATCGCTCTATGCTGTGTCATAACAAATATATTTTCTCTTTCGAGAATATCCTTTGAAGGCAACTGATCGGGTATTTTTACAGGCATATGAGCCTCCTTTATCGATATTTTTGTAAGCATTTTTTGCTAAATGATAGTATAGTGCATTTGGCTGGAAGAATCAATAGCGGTTACTCTTTTGATATAGGAGACCGCCCCCTTTGTGTTGCATGTCACTGCGCTTTCAAAAACACTGGTTGATTACAGTCAATGCACGTCATTTGCGGTCTAGACTTGTAAGAAACTGCTAACTTGTGTGCTTGTGACTGTAACCATTGCGAGTTTTTGAAAGCGCAGTGACATGCACCCTTATGTGCTTACTGCTGTGCCCCCTTGTGCTCGCGCGTTGCATTGCGGTTACTTCTTGCTCAGATGCGCGTCCTTGCGCATATTCGCGTGCTCCGGCATCCATGCCTCCGCTTTTGTAACGCAATGTAAGCGCACTCGCCGGGGGCGGCTTTGCAACCCTTTTCTGCTTTCTGCTGTGCTCCTTGTGCTCGCGCGACGCATTCGGAGCATAAATTAAAAGGCTGACTTGCCTCGCACACACGGAGGCGTGTCGATAAAGTCGAAAAAAAATGAAAAAAATCAAAAAAAGGTATTGACAAGGTGCTGCGATGGTGGTAAATTAATCGAGCGCCTTTCGGCAGGAGTCCTGAAAAACTGCTTTGCGGAAAGGACGTAAGGACGACAAACTCGAAGCTGATGAAGGTCTTTGTTAAGAAGAACGGAAGCGGAGTTTGGAAGTGCAAAGTGCACCTTGTAAATTAAACAATGTAAACACAAAAGCGCACCAAGTGTATCAGTGGAGGCCCCGCTGATATA